>Ga0102928_1002028_pt1 | contig 12215 bp, 15 predicted proteins | sample SalPonR1_B_D1_MG_FD_78504 | JGI IMG/M metagenome (GOLD analysis project Ga0102928, IMG submission 78504) | Salt pond soil microbial communities from South San Francisco under conditions of wetland restoration - Salt Pond MetaG R1_B_D1_MG | ecosystem: Environmental > Aquatic > Marine > Intertidal...
CGGCGTTGTCATTCTGACGCATCAACCAGCGCAGGTATGCGCCTTCAGACAGCTCACCCGAATCGAAACTTGCCAGGAACCGTGAGGTGCGCAAGTGGGGGAAACCCTGCACCCGCTGATGCCGGGCATCCACAATGCCGAGTTCCCCTGCCGTTGTTTCCAGGGCATCGTATCCGGCCAGGCAATCAGCGATGTCCTGCTGGATCAATGCCTGGCTATTTCGCATCGATCCCTGGTCGACAGTGGCGACATTGATACTGGAACAGCCTGCCAATACCGCCAGTGACAGAGTCGCTGCTATCCTGAAGCAATGGTTACGAAAGCTATCCGGCATGGCTCGGGAACTCTATTGAACGCTTGAATTGTGGCGATCACCGCTGCAGTCGCTGGTATCAGTGGCGCCGGCATAGTCCTGCAGAGCGCCCAGCAGCTCGGCCGCGTGGGTCATGCCAAGGCGATCTGACAACCACTGGGGCATTTGCCCACCCGGTTCGACACGCTGTAAGTAGTCGACACGGGTGGCCCCGGAAAGTTCGGTGTGCAGCGTCCAGCGTCCCTCGCTGAACGGAATTCTCTGGTAGCCGGCCTTTTCAGGCACAGCGTTCGGCCGGGACTCCATTTCCAGGGTTATTGGCGGGCCCTGGTGACGGGTAAACAGGGTGACACTGTCACGGGGCGACATGGGCCAGGCCGAGTCCGTCGCCATATATACCAGGGTCTGGTTCTCCTGCGGCCTTGCCAGGATTTTCAACGATTGCAGTTTCGGCACCCATCGTCGCAGATGGCAGGGTTTTTCGAGGACGGTCAGTACCTGTCTTACCGGTGCCGACACCAACACTGTGGCGTGGATCTCGTCCGGCCCCTGGCGGGCTACACGTTCGACTTCCACCGCCACCGCATAATCCGACAAACCGAACGCCGGTATCGCCAGCAAAACAGGGGCCATGGCCCTGAAAAGGTTTCCGTAAAACATCGCGGCTCCATTATCGGACCGAATCGCCATTTCGGTGAAAGCCACTGATCGTCGCCCCGCGCTGCTCAGAAAAAGCCTTTCATCTGCATCGTTTTTCAAGCTAACACCTTTGGCAGAGTTATTGTCAAATCTGGCCAGGGGGGTGGCCCGGTTTTCCGGCCGGTGGTACTTTGGCACTGAAAATCAGTATTGAGGGTTCGTGATTTAACTCCCGGGAAGCCGGGCTTCCCGTATCTGGCAAGGGAGAACAGTGATGACTTCCGATCCTGAATGGCAAGCGCGCTATGAAGACAGGCGCCAGGCCATGGTCGATCTGCAAATCGCCGGTCGTGGCATCGATAATCCGCAAGTATTGAGTGCCATGCGCTGCGTGCCCCGCGAGCGTTTTCTTGCGCCGGAAATGAGGGCACAGGCCTATGAAGACAGGCCGTTGCCGATTTCCGAGAAACAGACGATTTCCCAGCCCTATATCGTTGCCTACATGACGGCAGCGATGCAGCTTACCGGTGGCGGAAGCGTTCTGGAAATTGGCACTGGCTCAGGTTACGCCGCTGCCGTTCTGGCTGAAATCGCCAACCGGGTGGTTACCGTGGAACGCCACAAATCGCTGGCGGACCGTGCCCGCAAGATCCTGCACGAGCTCGGCTATGACAACGTCGAAGTGGTTCAGGCTGACGGCACCCTCGGTTGGCCGGAGGGCGCGCCTTACGATGGCATTGTGGTAACGGCGGGCGGCCCCAGTGTGCCCCGCGCACTCAAAGACCAACTGGCGGTTGGCGGACGTCTGGTCATTCCGGTCGGCGACCGGGAAACTGAACAGGCATTGGTGCGCATCACCCGGGTGTCTGAAGATGAATTTCATGAAGAGCAACTGTCGCGGGTCCGGTTCGTGCCCCTGGTGGGTGAGGCCGGCTGGCAGCAAAGATAATGGAGCGCCGCTATGCAAGATACCTCTACCAGCGAGCTGATTGCACGGGTTGCCGAACCCATTGACAATATCGAGTCAGACAATATTGCCCCGTTGCTCGAACGGATCGGTGACTCCCGTATTGTGCTGATTGGCGAAGCGTCCCATGGCACGTCGGAGTTTTACCGGTATCGGGCCCGGATAACCCGGGCGCTGATTGAGAGCAAAGGCTTTGATTCTGTGGCGGTTGAGGCCGACTGGCCGGATGCCGGCCGGATTGATCACTACGTTCGTCACAGGCAGACACCCGCCGCTGAATGGACGGCCTTTACCCGGTTCCCGACCTGGATGTGGCGTAACCAGGAGGTGCGCGAATTTGTTGACTGGCTCCGCGAACACAACGCCGGTATCAGTGATCCGAAACGGCGCGCGGGTTTCTATGGCCTGGATTTATACAGCCTGTTTACCTCCATCGACGCGGTGCTCGAGTACCTTGAAGAGGTGGATCAGGAGACAGCAGCCATTGCGCGGGAGCGTTACAGTTGCCTGGCGCCGTTCCAGTCGGACCCGGCCACCTATGGCCGGGCCACGCTGACCGGACGCCACCGCGAGTGTGAACCGGATGTGGTGAACATGCTCACCGACCTGCTCGACAAACGCCTGAAATACGCGGCACAGGATGGCTCCCGGTTTATGGACGCGGTCCAGAATGCCCGTCTTATCGCCAATGCGGAGCGTTATTACCGCAGTATGTACAGTGGCTATAGCGATTCCTGGAATTTGCGCGACCAACACATGTTCGATACGCTCGAAGCACTTCTGGCCCACGGTGGAGAGAACAGCAAAGTCGTGGTCTGGGAGCATAATTCTCACGTTGGCAACGCTCGCGCTACCGATATGCTTGCCCGCGGACAACACAATGTCGGGCAGCTGTGTCGGGAAGCCTACGGCGACCAGGCCTATCTGATCGGCTTTGGCACCCACACTGGCACTGTAGCCGCAGCTGCAGACTGGGGCGATCCGATGGAGGTCAAGCAGGTTCGGCCTTCGCTCGCCGGCAGCTGGGAGCGGCTGTGCCATGAAAGCGGGGTGCCTGCATTCCGGTTGCCACTGCGACACTCGGCTTCCGATACGCTGGACAAGCGTCTGCACGACAGCCGACCAGAACGCGCGATAGGCGTGATCTACCGCCCGGAAACCGAGCGCCAGAGCCATTACTTCATGGCACAGCTGGCCAGGCAATTCGACGAATACATCTGGTTCGACCGCACTGAGGCGGTCACGCCGTTGAATACCGAAACTTTGCGCGGAGTGCCTGACACCTATCCTTTCGGGCTGTGAGCGTCTGCAGGTGGTAGAATGAAGCCCCGCAACTGATTCGTACAGCGATATAGGCTTTTCTATGTGGATGCGTGCCACCTGTTTGCTGGACCTGGACATCCGGGTCGAGACGCCCTTTATATTCATGTTGCGGCCACGCAGCGGCTGGCAACAGTGGATCGGTCGTGGCCATTATCTGTTAAAGCCCAGCGTACAGGCCGTTGAGTTTACGGATCCTTTTGGCAACCTGTGCCAGCGGGTGGTGGCACCGCCCGGACACTTCTCCGTCCAGACGTCGTTTGATGTTCAAACAGCCGAAGACTCTGATACGGCGCCGGGAGCCCCCTTTGTCGAAGTGCAGCAGCTGCCTGAAGACACCCTGCCGTTCCTGTTGCCCAGTCGTTATTGCGAGTCGGATCTTTTCACCCAGCTGGCGTCTTCCATCGTGGCAGGGCGCATGCCCGGGTACGATCAGTGTAGCGCGATTGTCGATTACATTCGCCGGACCATCCAATACACTCCCGGGGCGGGTCAGTCGATTATCAGTGCCTGGGAGGTCAGTCAGCGGTCACAGGCGGTCTGCCGTGACATGGCGCACCTGGGGATCGCCTGTTGTCGGGCGCTGTCGATCCCGGCCCGCCTGGTGGTGGGTTATTATGAACACCTGCAACCGATGGACCTGCATGCCTGGTTCGAGGCTTATGTCGGGGGACGGTGGTACGCGTTTGATACCACCCAGAGCAGCATGAAGGGCGGAAGAATCGTCGTCGCCTACGGCCGGGACGCGGCAGACGTGGCCATCTACACCCAGTTCGGGGAGCCGGTCGAGATCCTCAATATGGAAGTCACTCTGGGTCGGATCTCTGCGCCTTGCTGATGGCAGTTTTCCGGAAAGACCGGCGAAGTGATTCCGGCAGGCGGCCCCAGTATGCCCGCTGCACTCAAAGATCAACTGGCGGTCGGCGGGTGCCGGCCACGCCGCGAATCTGTCGAATCCCGATGCGGTCATTGATGCTTGCGAGGTTTTCCGAAAAGGTCTCTCAGTTCATCCTTAGCGGCCTCAAGGCGCGCTCTCTGCTCATCGGGAAGCTGTTTTCCGGCCCGGTTGATGTAGAACGTCAGCATCGACATAGCAGATCGGTAAGGGTCTGATTTTCGCCGCTTACTGTCCTCGGCAGACGCTTTCAGAGAGCGGGCAATTTCTCTGGGGTCTTCCAGGGTGAATACACCGTTTTCCAGATCCAGTGCATCGCTGGATTCGTTCACCTTCTGCGACCAGCCTTCAGATTGACTCATCGTTTTATCCGCCTCCTTCGTCGTGGTCCGGGCCAAAGCGACCCCGACATGCCGAGGCGGCTTTGATTCTGGCTGTGCCCTCTGGACGGCCCTTGCCGGATCGTTCGGGCAAAAGTCAGTGGCAGTGGGCAGACTGCTCCTCATCCCGCGGGTCGCCCATGCCGCCTTTCAGGCCATACCGGATCAGCAGCAGGTTGGCGGGCCAGGCGGCAAAGAACCCGATTGACAGCGACACGTAAAGCGATGACCAGAACAGCGCATCGCCCATGGTTGACTGCCCTCCCAGGTACAGGTCCGTGGTGATGGCCACCGATTCCATCACCACAATGCTGATGGTTTCCGCCAGGAACGCACCTTTGAACGCGTCTTTGAAGGCCATTCCGTTCTGCATCATCGGGCCGATGTTGAAGGCAAAACCGAAAAGGTAGGCCAGTGTGAAGGTGATAATCGCGGCCCAGAAATTGCCCATGGCAAAGAACCCGACCGAAATAATCACGCCGAGGATCTCGCCAATGCCGCATCCGGAATAGCAGTGAGCCACGGAGCGGAAGCCCTTCCGGGCGAGGCTGTCGGTTGGTATCTGTTTGCGTCCGGAGTAGCGGTAGATCAGCACACCAATCGGGCCGGAATAGAGGACGGTTAACCCCCAGACCCACTGCATCATGGACGCAATGTGGCTGTTTCTGGTGCGCAGGTCGTAAATGACCCAGGCCAGACTGAGAGCCACCAGCGCCAGCCATATGCCCAGCCCGGTCCAGGTGTCGATAAGGCTCTGTACTTGCTCAATCATAAGAGTTACTAAGCTCTTTTGCCCGAAAATGGTCGCCTTTAACAGAGTTATGCATCAATAGGGCTATTTCAAGTGCTGCTTTGTTGCTGGAAAACCGAAACAGACCTGTTTTCCCTGATTCAGGTATGGGCAAGCGCCCGCACGCAGAGCTGGAACAGCTGTGCCGAGAAAAACCGGTGCTCGCCCGGCTGGTCTGCCACGAACAGCTGGCCACCGGAGTCGCGGATTCCACCTTCAATCATCAGGTTATCGCTCATCCCGAAGTTCTCGATGGTGTGGCCCAGTTGGTCCAGATCGGTTGCGCCAGCGCGTCCATGGTAGTGCCGGCGTTCCAGAGTGAATCCGAAGGCGGGTTTTCCCTGGCCGATCATGTAGCCCACTTCGAACACGGTGCCCGGGTCGGCGCTGATACCGCGGAAGGGTGTCAGGTTGGCGATGATGGCCTCGCAGCTGTCCATCAGTTCGCGGTTGGCATGGTAAATGCGGTGGCCGCGGTCAGGTCTGGCTTCGTCCCCTGAAAATGTAAGCACCGTATCCAGCGGGTCCACACCGTCAAATCCGTATTCCCGGAGCAGGCGTTTTTTCTCGGCCACGATGGCCTGGTGTTCCCCGGCCGGGAAGAAGACCTCCGGGCCGGCGAGGTAGATGCGTTTCGGCTCTGCCATGGGTGCCTCTCAGGAATGATAGAACCGGCGGATAGTATCCAGCCAACGGTCTGCAACCTGGCGGTTCACATCCATGGGCGTCGGGCACCTAAAAACCGGGACACCAGTGTCCCGTCTGGTTAATTCGTTGACCTACTGCATTGACGCTCGGGCCTCTGGCCGAGGCGCCAGTTCGCAGGTGTAGTGGTTCTACATCAAGGGCTGGCAACACAGGTCCAGAGGCCCGAGCGACGAGCCCTCCGGGAGCCCCTGAAAGCCTTGAGAGCGGTGTTGCGTCGGCTCGATTTGGAACCACCAAACCTTCGCCACCGCGCCTTGCTCTCAAGACTTTCAGGGGCTCAGTAGATCAGCGAATTAACCAAACGGGACACTAGTTTCCTTTTTTGAATTTTGCTTTGCAATTGCCGCTCATGCACATTGTACAGTAGTGCTCACGGTCCTCGTGCCTGGTGCCCTCTGCGATAATGATGCCGCAGCCGTTGCAGAGCAGGGTACCAACGTCTCCGTTGAATTTTACAATTGCGTGTTCGTAATTCATAAGATGTTTTGCGAGAAACCCGTCTTCGAGGCGGGGAGGGATAGCTTGTCGGCGTAAGCCGACCCTGCTCTCACAATCCTTTCGACTGAGCTATCAAACATTAATGGAAGTAGTGTTGGTGCCAAAACTTCAAACACTTATCTCACCTTACGATGCTCACGTCGGGTCAGACTGCTGGTAAGGGAAACTCGGAACAGATCTGTTTTCCCTGGCCGCACCGCGGGTGGCAATGTGACAAGTCCAGTTGTGATTCGTTCTTTTTTGTAAAACTGGTTTTATCAGAACAGGCAGTCTATTCTTCCTGTACTTCACTTTGGTCAAAATCTGATATTTTTCGTTCCCTTGACTGTAACAATACCTCAATACGATATTTATCATGGCAACACAGGGAAGCCGTTCGCAACGATTGTTGGAGCTGATCGACCAGGAATTCAAATCCATCGTTGGTCCGATTGGCGAATTACTGATTGAAGACGCCCGCAAGCTGGGGCGTCGTAAAGGCTGGAAAGGCCCCTCAGCGCCGCGTCATTATATCAGCGCGCTGGCTGCCAATATCGACAGTGAGCGCGATAGAGAGGCTTTTCTTGACGCCACCAGCAAGGTGGTTTACAGCTTCACATCCGGCTCCGGCACAAACCTGCCACGACGTTGATTAACAAGGAGTTACCCGCCCCATGTTCGGAAAACGCTTACCGATAAGCACCCAGTTTGTATTGTTGCTGGTCTGTGTGCTGGCGCTGAATGGCGGCGCCTTCTTTTTAATGCTTAAAAATGTTTATCTGCAGGAACTGCGTGCTCAGGCACAGACAGTGGTGGCCAATGTTGAAGCCTTCGGCAGCTGGGTGGCCCAGCATGGGCGTATCTGGGTGCGTGAGGACCAGGACAGCTTTCTGGGGCGGATGGATGTGCAACCGGTGAATAACCCAGGTCAGACAACGACCTTCTATTCCAAAAACCCGGCGCTGGCGCAGCGGGAATTTTCAGAGGCGGTGGCGGCCTCGGAATCACCGGCCAAGTTCCGGATGACGTCGCTCAACGTGATGAACCCGGCCAATACCCCCGATGCCTTTGAGTCACGAGCCCTGAACAACATTCAGTCGGGTGGTTTACCTGAGTTTTTTGAAACCGTCGGTGGTGAGTATCGTTATGCCAAACCGGTATTCCACACTGCTGCCTGCATCAACTGTCATGGCAGTGCCGACAGCGCGCCCCAGGATGTACTGACCCGTTACGGCAGTGAAAATGGCTTTGGCTTCGAGGAAGGGGATCTGGCTGGCATCATCAGTGTGACCATTCCGCAACGCAACATTCTGGCCGGATCGGTCTCGATGTTTGGCTTTGTCGGAATTGCCGCCATGGCTCTGTCGATTCTGGTGATTCTGTGGTTTGTACGGCGCAGCATTATCCGCCCGGTGCACGAACTGACGCATATGGCCGACAACATATCCAGGGGCCAGGAAGCCGATCTGGATGTCGCTGCTATTCCGGGAAACAGCCGTAACGAAATTGACCAGTTGAAACTGGCCACCTCGCGGATGAAAACCAGCTTTAACCTCTCGATGCGCAAGCTGAAAGAAGCTCGTGAAACCGCCCAGAAAGCCATCAGGGTGGCGAAGTCACTGAAAGCACAACAGGACCAGCAGAATAAACAGAAGGACCCGTAAAAATGTCTGGTTCTGCTGCAGACTATTTTTCTCCAGATTTTGCGTTTGAATGGGTGTAACGCTGTCAGGGGTCGGCCCTGTCGGGGGGCTTGCCATCTGATGAATCCCTGGGTTCTTTGTTGGGCGTTGGTTTTTGGAAGTGTGCTGATCTGGTCGGGCATTGACCCGAAAGATCAATTGACATGGTTACTTGAGGTATCGCCCGGAATTGTCGGTGGTCTGCTCCTATTAGCCACTTACAGGCGATTTCCGCTCACCCCGTTGCTTTACACACTGATACTGGCCCACTGTGTCATCCTGTTTGTGGGCGGACACTACACCTACGCCGAGGTGCCGCTGTTCGACGGCCTGTTTGGCAGTGAGCGAAACAACTACGACAAACTGGGCTATTTTTTCCAGGGCCTGGTGCCGGCGTTAATCACGCGGGAAATTCTTGTGCGTCGCGAAGTGGTGGACGGTGGTTGGCTGGTATTGTTTGTTGTGTCCGTTGCACTGGCCTTCAGCGCCTTGTATGAGCTGATCGAATGGTGGGTGGCGCTGCTGTCGGACGAGGCTGCGGACGCTTTCCTCGGGACCCAGGGGTACGTCTGGGATACCCAGTCTGATATGTTCATGGCTTTGATCGGTGCTGTCTGCGCGGTGGTGTTTTTGTCTCGCTGGCACGACGTGCAACTGTCTTCGCTGGCGGATAAGGGTCCGGATACCACCGGATAGGAAACCAAGGGACAGACTCATGATGCTGGTCGTCAGCGCAGAGTCGCCGATATTTTCAGGATGATCAGTGCCGTGATGACCGGTTCAGCAAGGCCCAGAGCTCCTCAGAGGTAACACTGGTGAAGAAGCATGTTGTAAAAGCGTTTGTGGCGCGGTTTTGCCCCGCGTTCCTCGTTGTGTTGCTTGCTTTGCCCGGTGTCTCGATGGCAAGCAGCAAACTGACGTTCGCGTTCAGCGAAACATCACCGCCTTACAGTTTTTCAGTGGACGGCAGGGCTGTAGGGCTGTTCCCGGATCTGGTGCAGCTGGCATTCAGTTTTATCCCCGACTATACCCCGGAAAATGCGTTGATGCCCTGGTCGAGGGCGCAACACAACGTCAGGCTGGGCCTCACCGATGGCCTTCTCACCTATCCGTCGACGGAGCGGCAGGACTACGCAATCTTTTCAGCGAAACCGCTTTTCACCCAGGACTATGGCCACCTGGTTTATTCGGCGGAAAACCCCAATAAAGGCCTGATCGAGTCGGCTACCAGCTTTGCTGATCTGGCCAGTCTGACGGTTATCGTCGAGAAGGGCTCCAAATGGGAAGAGAACAATATTCCCGGCTATCTGAAGCGTGTGCCGGGCCAGAACGTGAGTTCGATGATGCATCTTCTTATGCTGCGACAGGCCGGGGATTTTTTGATACAGCCTGCTGAAGACGCCCGATTCATGGCCCGAAAACTTGGCTACTCGAACAAGCTGAAAGTTCGCAACGTTGATTTTATTCCGAATTCCCTGATCCCTTTTCACATTGGCGTTTCGCGGAAGTTTCCATCTGCGAAGGAGGTGATCAATCAGGTTGATGCGGCCATGCAGAATCCCGAGTTCCAGTCGCAACTGAGCACTCTGATCGACAGTTATCGATAACGCAGAACATTGTTCCCGCCACCGACAATTAAGACATTGTAAGCTTTTCGAGCCCGGGGATTACATTCAGGAAAACCCGGGTTAGTGCCTATGGCTTTAAAGCAGTCACTGCGTCATCTTGTGAAGCCAGGGACTCAATCGCCCTGCAATCCGTTAACCTGATGGAGTGAACAGACCATGAACAGGATTCCTGCTTTTATTGCGATAGCAACCCTGGGCACACTTTCTGCGACCGCAGCCGCCGATATGTACAAATCCGGCGGTGGCAGCCTCTACGCTGGGGGCAATTACACATTTGTAAATATTGATGTCGGTAGCGATGACGCTGATCTGGGTACTCTGTCAGCGAAGGTCGGGGGTTACGTAACCCCTTATTTCGGCCTTGAGGCCCGTGCCGGTTTTGGTGTTGCCGATGAAGATGTAGGTCCCGGCTCGGACCTGTCGGTGAACAGTTTTTTTGGCGGATACGCCACCATCAATGTGGTTAATGAATCTCCGGTGACGCCCTACGGGATTATCGGGTTCACCCGCTATGAACTGGAGCTGGACGGCCCCGGTGCATCGATAAAGGAGGACGAGACCGACCTTTCATTCGGTGCGGGCGTGAACGTGGCGATTACCGAGGAGTTATCCGGTAACGTTGAATACATGCGCTATGTCGACACAGACGATGCCACCGCGGATGGCATCGGCCTGGGCCTGACCTTTCACTTCTGAACATAACGGGGCGCGAGCCCCGTTTTCGGTTGAAAGGGAGCAATCCATGGACAGAATTATGCGAAAACCGCGCTAAAACCGTTTGCCATGGCCGCGTTCGATGCGGCCGGAAAGTCAGGGCGGGTCAGTATTTTTCGCCGGGCTTTTGCTCCCGTTTTCTGTTCAGTGTCTGCCGCCGGGCCCATCCGTAAAGGAGCATGCAAAGGACGCCCACCGAGATCAGGATCCAGCCCACACCTTCGGCCATCTGGGTGTTGCCGTCAGCACTGACGAACGTAATGATGCCGCCAATGATCAGGCCATGCAGCCCCATAATGAAAAGGACAAGCAGGCTCTTGCGCGGTTCTGTTTTCACTACCGTTTTAGGGTCTTCCATTCTTGCCTCCTGAAAAAAATACCAGAAGCCGTCTGTCCGACTCATGGCTTAAGCCTGTACCTCATTAAACTGTTAGGGTTTTTGTCGGGGATTCAAGGTTCACGTCTTTCCCGCTCTGGAGCTATAATCCTGAGCAATCCGGATTTCTGATCTGATTTCCCATTGCCTGATTGCCGGTCTCATCCCTGATGCGCTCCCCGACGTATACCTTCTCGAGCCGGCGGTTTTCATTCTCCAGCTGTTTCAGGCGGGTCATGATCGTTGCGTCCATACCGCCGGACGTGGCATAAGCCTGATTTTCAAATTCTTTAAATTCGCAGTGTCGAAAAATCTGAACGACATTGCCACAGACAGAGCCTGACCTTCATGCGCATTCGCGTAACGCATCAAAGGATTACGCTTGTTCTGCAGTTGATACTGGCGGCTGAAGCTGTCCTGGCCATTCTGGGTCAGAGATGGTTTACCGCTTTTCTGACCTCAATGATCATCGCCATCACCTTCTTTCCGCTGCTGTTTGAGCGCCGTTTCCGCATCCACATTCCACCGGAACTGCAACTGGCCGCCATAGGTTTTGTGTTCGCCTCCCTGTTTCTCGGAGAGATCCGCGATTACTACACCCGGTTCTGGTGGTGGGACATGGCCCTGCATACCACGTCGGGTTTTTTGTTGGGGATTGTCGGCTTTCTGCTGGTTCACATCATGAACGAGACCGAGAAGATTCACGTGCACATGAAACCCGGCTTCGTTGCATTCTTCGCATTTATGTTTTCGCTCGGTGTAGGCGCGCTATGGGAGATTTTCGAGTTCACCATGGATTCGGTTTTCGGCATGACTATGCAAAAGCCCATGCTTGGCGACCCCTCCGGGCTGACAGACACCATGTGGGATCTGATCGTTGATGCAACCGGAGCGCTGGTCATTGCCGTGCTGGGCTGGCGCTATCTGAAGAATCCGGACCAGCGCTCCTTTCTTGAACGCTGGATCGATTCTTTTATCGAACGAAATCCCAGATTTTTCAAAAAATGACCCCGAGGAAATGAGTCAGGCGCGGTCCACCCGGTGGTTGCAGGCATGCCTGCATCTTGTCTTGGGATGCAGGCGGCCGGTTAATCGGGTAACCGGGCCCGCTTTTCCGGAGTCATTTCCCGTTCCCACTCAGCTTCCTCTCCCGGCGCTGGCAGAAACCGGCCAAACTCGATCATCTGGGTGGCGGGAATGTCTTGCAGATAAATCCAGACGTCCTCGGTGGTTATGTCCGCAATCCGGACTATCTCTTCAAGCATCTGGCTCATCAGGGCCTGCTTGACCCCGGTACTGCGGCCTTGCCGGACCAGGCCATGTACA
>Ga0102928_1002029_pt1 | contig 12213 bp, 9 predicted proteins | sample SalPonR1_B_D1_MG_FD_78504 | JGI IMG/M metagenome (GOLD analysis project Ga0102928, IMG submission 78504) | Salt pond soil microbial communities from South San Francisco under conditions of wetland restoration - Salt Pond MetaG R1_B_D1_MG | ecosystem: Environmental > Aquatic > Marine > Intertidal...
CTGAATTGATCGAGGGCAGTAAACATAGTCCGCCGACAACACCTGAATTCAGGAGTTGGCTTGCTGAACGTATTAAAACATTCATTAAATAGAATCATCCGAAAGATGTTGATCGGCTAACCGTTACTCCTCTTTTTCAGGCGGCCTTCGGTTATCGTCGGAGTTTGTATCGATGAGTTTGTTGTAAGGGTCAATGCCAACAGAAACGGGCAGTTCATTCACGGTTATTGTGAATTCGTTCAAAATCTCCGAGAATTTTCGCTTTTCCATGTAGAGCACAGTTTCTTCACCCTCTTCATCCACACCAAAAACCCCGACGTCAATCCAGTCGCTGAGAGGCAGGGATTCCACTGGCCGGCGGCGACCTTCAATGTCTACGGCTAAACTGTCACCGGCTTCGTTAACGTACATCCGTTCGCCCGTTTCATCGGTTCGGTATTTGGAAGCCTGCAGCGTCATCGTCACTTCATAGGTCGTGCTGTCTATTTCGCTAAACGAGGCCTCCTCCACGCGGTTGTCATATAGCGTAATGGTTTCAAACATATCCTCAATGAGGTATTGCAGCGAATCGGGGGTGTCCTCTTTCAGGTATTCTACAAGGTCCAGGGATATGGTATATGGTGGTTCCTGGAAAGCGAAATCATCAATGTAGCGACTCAGTGTGGCATTCAGCGTGTCTTCACCGATGTAGTCACTCAGCGCATAAAATACCAGCGACCCTTTATTGTAGTGAATATACTGCTGGTTTTCGTTGTAAATAAGCGGTAACTCACGCTGCGATTCAGTACTTCGCCCGATTAAATAGCTGTCGAGCGCTTCTTTCAGGAATCGCCGCATCTGATCCACACCATACTCTTTTTCAAGCACTTTCAAGGCGCTGTACTCCGAAAGGCTTTCAGACAGCATGGTTGCGCCCTGTACGTTGGCCCCGATAACCTGGTGCGCCCACCATTGATGCGCCACCTCGTGCGCCGTAATGCTGAATGGGTAGTTTACGGCTTCATTATCGGTAGTGTCTACATCCGCGATAAAACCCACGGCCTCGGAATAGGGAACGGTATTGGCAAACGACTGGGCGAAGCTGCCGCCGGTGCGTGGAAATTCAATAATGCGAAGCTGCCGGAACTGGTAGGGGCTGAAGTTTTCGGTGTAGTAATCGAGTGATTTTTTCACGCCTTCGATCATATAGTCCAGATTATAGGTGTGATCGGGGTGGTGATAGATCTCAATATTTACATCATTCCATTGGTCGCGAACAACATCAAACTCTGCGGAAATAAAGGAGTAGAAGTTCACAATGGTGCTGTCCATCTTGTAGTGGAAGTAGCGCCTGCCGTTCTCTTCCCACTCCTCCTGCAGGTACCCTGGAGCAATGGCAATTTGTTCGGGTGAGGTTGAAATGGTTGTCTCAAAATCGATCCAGTCTGCATCACTGGAGATGTAGTTATCCATCCTCGCCGTGCTGTCGGTAGGGGGTGCCATGCGGTCTTTTGGCGGCAGATCGTACCGCTCCCTGGCTTCCTTGCTGCTCAACTCTCCCGATTCCTGGTACCCGATCCTTGGAAAAGAAAAATTATTGATGAAGGTTCCATTTCCTCTGACCGGAGAGTGATTTCGGAGGATCTCATTGGGCTTGTTCGCAAGAGTAAATGAGAACATGAGTGAATCACCCGGCATCATGGGCTCATTGAGCCGGTAGATATCGTAATTCAGCGTATCATCTTCCAGTACGAGATTGAACCCGCGATCAAAATCAAACGTGCTGATGTAGTTGTTATGGTCGATGTGGATCGAGTCGATAGCTACATCCGTCTTATTTTCGAGGATGAATGAGCCTGCAACATTAAAATCGCGGCTTTCGGGATACAGGTCGAGATTAATCGTGCTCGAGACAATTCGCGGCTGTGGAGCATCTTTAAATTTTCCGTAGTTCTTTTCATAAAAAGCTGTCCGCAGTTCACTTTGCTGGGAAGAGACGTAGTTGTGTTTGATATTGTTGACGTAGTAGATCCAGCTACCCATCCCCAAAAATCCAATAAGAGAGAGTGAGAAAATGATTTTCAGGTTTGGAGTGAAAGCCTCTCCCGCATTTCGCAATCGCTCTTTGATACTGCCGGGCAATCCTCTTCTGAACAACAAAATGGCCAGTACATACAGAGCAATACCCAACAGGAGCCAGTATGTTTTATATATGAAATAACGACCCAATGTAGCTCCATACCCATTCATGTCGGAATAAGGAGTACCGGGGGCCTGGTTGAACTTGAAGACGGTCTGCTCAATACCAATCTGATCTAAAAAGGTAATTCCGATTGAGACAATCAGTAAGAGAATAAATCCAATGTAGTAATTCTTGAAAAAGCTGTGAACGAAGATAGCCAGAAGCCCCCAGATCACCACATGAATAAGAGAAATTGCGTAGAGATCAAACAGGTAGAGCCCGATTTCAAGATGATAGTAGCCATTATAAAGCTGAACGCCGAGTCCGGCAATCATGATGATGGAAAGAAGCACCATCTGCATCAGTACAAGAGCCAGGAATTTGGATAAGAGCAGCGTCCAGTTGGGCGTGGGAGTGACGTGAATAAGCTGATCCATCCTGTCACCACGGCTGCGGTGAATCAGCATTCCTGCATACAAGAAAGTGAGTATGTTTATAAAAAGGCTGAAAAACGTTCCGGGAAGCTGAAGCATCTGCCACGTTACCGGCAGGGTCGCCGTTCCGAAAATTTCACTTCCCAACAGGATCACGCTAAGGGATATCAGGAGCCCGATTAATGCGATGATAATAAACGCCCATCCGCTGATGATATACCTGAAGTCAACTTTGGCAAGCGCCCAGGCTAATTTGATGTTCTCTATAAATGAGAAATTCAAATTCACATCCGGCATCGATATCGTGAGAATGCTGCCGAAATTCTTTTTGGTAACCGCTTCTCCTTTCTTTTTTCTGAATACATTGAAGCTGGCCGCCTGCTGATTAAAACCAAACGAGAAGTATACCCATCCAAAAATCAGGACTCCAAGTCCACCCCAAATTAACCGATTGTATAAAATGACCTCACCCCATGGAAGCGGGTTTTCATTTTGCTCAAATATGGTCCAGTATTCGGTATAGTAAGCGTGTGCCTGATAGCCGTAAGGATCGAGGAGGGCGGCAAGCATTTTGTTGTCGAGATCGGATGTAAGATTTTGAGCAAAGATCTGGATCAGGAAAAAGGCCAGAATTGCGATAAAAGCAACGTTTATATTTCGGGTGTAGGCTACAACGGCAAAAACGATGGCCCCGAAAAAGATCATATTTGGGATCAGGTAATAGAGGAAGGGCTGAATGTAGTTGATCAGGCTGAATGGGCCGAGAACATCAGGATTGGTTCCCGGGGTAATGGTGCCAAGGATGACGCCCAGTGCCGCTGCTATCATCACGAATGTTGAAACCGTGAGGCCGGCCATAAATTTCCCAAGCAGGTATTCCCATTTTTGAAATGGGTACGAATATAAAACCGAGTGCATATTGTGCTTATAATCCCGGTAAATGGTTCCGCCGATAAGAGCCGGCAAGAAGAAATAGAGAATCAGGGCCATCTCGTTCAGTATCCCGTTAATCGCAACGGGTGAGTTCACAATCGTGATGGTATTCATGCTTACCGTCAGGCTTTCAAAAAATCCAGCCGCGCTGATCATTATAAAATAGGAGAGGGCGAACATGATGCCGGCATACACATAGAAAGATGGTTTGCGAAGCCAGTACCTGATCTCAAAGGAAAAAATTGAATAAAACATATCAGACAGGTTTTTTGGTTTAAGCGGCTACAACTTCTTTCTCTTCGCGTAAAGTGACAAAATATACGTCCGATAGATCCGGTTCCCTGAGCTGGAATGTTTCATCCGGCTGTTCTGTGTCGTGTACACGAATATTCAGCGTGTTATCCTGGTTGAAGTTTGAAGAGATCACATTGAACTGATCTTCGTGTGTCTCCAGCTCTTCCCGGTCAATAACTTTGGTCCAGATCTGACCATGCAGTGCTTTAACAGCTTCTTTAGGAGTGTGATGGCTCAGAATTCGTCCGCCATTCATGATGGCCATGTCGGTACATAGTTCTTTTACGTCATCCACAATGTGAGTTGAAAATATGACGATGTGATTGGTTCCGATTTCCCGAAGCACATTCAGGAAACGGTGTCGCTCGGACGGGTCAAGCCCGGCGGTGGGTTCATCCACAATGATCAGTTTTGGATCATTCAGGAGTAACTGGGCAATCCCAAACCGCTGTTTCATACCGCCTGAATAGCCGGCTACATTTTTGCTCTTTACTTCAAAAAGGTTGGTGACTTCCAGGGCGGTATTTACCATTTCGGTTCGTTCATTTTTATCTGCTATTCCTTTCAGACGGGCGAAATAGTGAAGCAGCTCTTCTGCATTCATCTTTGGATAAACACCAAATGACTGGGGAAGATAACCCAAAACTTTGCGCAGGCTATGCTTCTCTTTAAGGATATTTAAATCGTCGAGGGTAACGGATCCTGAGTCCGGAGCCTGTAATGTTGCGATCGTACGCATCAGGGTAGATTTCCCCGCTCCGTTGGGCCCGAGCAGCCCGAACATACCCGATTCAATTTCGATGGAGACATCATCAAGGGCTTTTACCCCGTTTTTGTACGTCTTGGATAGGTTGGAAATGGTAAGTTTCATAGTCAGGATCTATTTATTTTTCTGTTTACCCCGTCGCGGTCTCTCCTTCACCTTGTTTGCAACGGATATTCTTGGTCGATTATCAACGTTAAATCGCTAAAGTATAATTAATTATTAAGTTTCCGCTAAGATTAAATTTATAAAAATAAAAAACAAGGAGAGATAGTAGTATCTTAAAGCTGTTTTTTTCACAGATATTACATTCTCTGTTTTTAATACATACTCTCGCCTCTACTTAAGAAATTGTATTTCACTTATTCTATACTGTATTTTCTTAGTCTCTGAGAGAATAAAGAAGAGTGGTTTTGGTAAATCATATTGCCGGAACTGAATAGGCCTTTTCTGTTTTCATTTGTTTAATCACCTATCAATGTGTAATGTCATTTTCAAGCTGAAAGCAATGTTTTTTCAGCACAGTATGAACGTTTAGTACTCATTTTTACACCATACTAGAATCGCCCAAACTCTTATGAATACGTTACTTGTTGTAGGTTTTTTGGTACTTACGGGGTATTTCATGGGCAGGCTGTGCGATTTGATCGGAGTTCCAAAAATAATCGGGTATATCTTTACGGGTATAATTTTCAGTCCGAATACTGCGGATTGGATTCCTTCTGATTTTATCAACAATACAGAGTCGCTTCTTTCTATCAGTTTAGCATTCATAACCTTTGAGGTGGGAGGGGAGCTGAAATGGTCGAAGCTCAAAAAGAGGGAAAGAGACATCGTAAGTATAACAGCGATGGCCAGCCTGGTTCCTCTGCTCCTTATTACGGGTGTATTCTATTTGTCGGCTTCTCTGTTCCAGGGGTACCTGCCATTTTCTGACATATCCATGATTTTTGCCTTTGCTCTGCTGATAGCGGCTCTGTCCAGTCCTACCGACCCTACCGCTACACTGGCTGTGATCCATCAATACAAGGCCGAAGGTAAGGTTAAAGACACAATATTAGGAGTTGCGACCCTGGATGATGCCGTCGGAATTTTCGTTTTCAGCCTCTGTATTGCTTTCTCATCATTTTTACTTTCAGAGAGCGGGAATGTATCAGACAACCTCTATTTTGCCGTTTATCATGTTGGCGGTGGTATACTGATAGGGCTACTGGCAGCTGTTATAATGAATATTTTTTTGAAGTACAGCAATAAGATCAAAGGAGAGGGAAACTGGATCATCATAACGTTTTCACTCATTGCAATGTGCTATGGCGCATCAGCCTACCTTGAAGTGGATGAACTGTTGGCCTGTATGGTAATGGGGTTGACTGTTGTGAATATCAGCGATAACCATGAATTGGTTTTTGGGACAATTGAAAGATATACCGAAGAGCTGATATTTCTGTTCTTTTTTGTTCTGAGCGGTCTTCAACTTGATATACAGATGATTCCACAAGCTATTTTGCCAATAACAGTCTTTGTTCTGTTTAGAATCATTGGAAAGTTTACGGGAACCTATCTGGGTGCGGTTTTTGTAAGTTCAGAAGCAAAAATCAAGAAGTTCACTGCCGGCGGACTGATACCCCAGGGTGGGATAGTGATCGGGCTTGTACTGTTACTGAATCAATATGAAGCCTTCTCGCCGTTTTATGATATACTGCTTGCTGTAATTATGGGTTCTGTTATCATAAATGAAATTATTGGCCCGCTGGCCGCAAGGTACTCCCTTAATAAAGCGGGAGAAATTTCCGGGGATGATTAAACTGCAGCAATTGACCATTTTTCTCTAAATCTCTTTTACCGTTACTCCCGGCGGGTAGGCATAGTCGTTCCAGAGCCGGTTCAGCTCATCCGGGTTTGGCTCACCGTCATATGTTACATATCGATATCGGACGATGTAGGGAGAACCCGGCTCAATCTGCATCGTGCCCAGCTGTGTGGGGGCATAGTTGAAGAAAGGTGCATCAGGATGAATCCGGACAGGCTGGGGAAATCTGAAATTTCCGGGATGCCCCATGATGGTAATACCGGCCAGTTCTCCATTACTTAATCCGCCAATATGGGTCCATTTTGTTCGGGTTGCATGGCCATCCCTGCCAAAGCCCTCAGCCGTTAAAAAATTCATGAGATCGGGGTTATTCCAGTCTTCATGACCCCGAAAACCAACACCTCCATAGTGATATTCAGGTAGAACCAGAGGTTTGCCACTACTAACGGTTTGGGTTACCACCAGGTCAAACAAGCGATACCGCTGACTTTCAGGCGGGTTATAAACGTGCACCCTCCACTCTTCATTTAACGCAGTTACAGGCGTTGGGGCAGAGAGATCCGTGAAATGGTGTTTGGCAATAAATCCTCCGTGAACGGGTCCTTCCCAGGACCTTTGCAACGAATCAGCCTGATCCACTCTGCCTGAATTCAGATGGACATTCCAAAAGTCAGGAGTTCGGCCTTCAAATTCAGTTTTTGTCCAAGCAGACCAAATTCCGGATTGATGGGGATGGTTTCCAACGTTCATATGACCTGTCACCCTTACTCCACCGGGAGAGTAGACGGGATGAATATATCCGCCACGTTTGTATCGCTCATCCAGCTCGTCGGGAGGTGTATTATCGCCGTGGTAGTACGAAAGGATTTCAGTGCTTTCAGATAGAAACGTTATTTGTGTAGAATCGATTTCGTTTGAAATGGATGTATCAGAAGATATCTGATCTTCACTGAAAAGATAGGTTCGGTTTTGTCCTGCAGGTAGTTGGTCCAGTATGAACCAGCCACGATTCTCGAAATCTACCTGTAAAAGGAGATTTCCGTTCTCGCTGTTTTCCATCATATAGATGCCCGGGTCTACTGAATTGGGCAAGTAGAATGCCACAACTGTTTCTGATCGGTCAAATGCACCGGCACTAACATGAATTTCGTAGGATTTTTGAGCGAAACTCACTGATATATTCCCGAATAAAAACATGACGAGTAATAAGGAAGAAAGTGAAGTGTAATTCATACTTTTGCGGTATTTGGTAAAGATATTTTCTAATTATTCATCGATGTAGATAAGCAGGTTCGTGATTTTACATAAAGTGACCGCAAAAAGCAGACTACTCCTCAAACAGATCGTCAACCACGCGTGTGGGCAGTTTATTTGCCAGCCGCTCGCTACGCCAATATCCTTCCACGCCTAAAACCCGAGGATTTAGCAGCGTGCCGTTTTTTCTGACCAGAAACACCCCATTGGGTGTTTGAGGTGATAATCGTCCCCGTTTCCTGTCATCCGTTCGAAAACGGCGCTGGCCATAAAGAACATCCACCGGCCCGTTTACTTTAAATGCCTTTACATTTTCGCCGTAACCTGCCGGCGATACCCTGTTTTCGAGAAGAGCGCTCATGATTTCACGGTCGCGTTTTAACTCATAAATTTTATCGGCTCGGTTTTCTTTAAACCGTACCACATCAAACTGGTTTCGTGAAAGTTCGTCTTGGTATAAACTCTGCAAAAAATGCTGAAGTGAACCGCGATAGGCTCTCTTTCTGCTAGCCATCCACACTCTCTCTTCCTGTTTCGTTTCCGGAGTTAGCTCTCTAAAATTCAGGTCGAACATCATCAGCCCGGTATCACTGGTCAGTTTCCATAGGAATTCATTCATTTCGACGCTGATCTGATAGCCAAGTCCGCGATTTTCAACTATGAGAGGTGCAGAAGCTGTGGCAAAAAGCTCGCCGGATGATGTGCGTACAAAATCGAGGACCCATCTGTTTTGGATCGAAGATTTTGACGCCAGAACTCCCGTACCCAGAAATTCTTTTTTAAATGCATTATAATTGCTCTGCCATTCACTGTTGTCTGCAGTTATGACAATGTCATCCAGCTCTATCCGATTGGGGCGTAAATTAATGTCCAGATTTTGTAATGATTTGGTTTCACTGAGATCAATAGGATATAAGGCAGTGTGAAATCCTACAAAACTGATGATGAGAGTTTTTTTACCGGTATGGCGTGTAGAAAAAGAAAAAGAGCCATCTTGAGCGGTACTTGTTCCAGTGGAGGTGTTTTCGAGATAAACATTTGCACCCGCAACCGGCTCGTCATTCAGCTCATCAGTTACCGTGCCGGAAATTTCAACTAATTGTGAACTTGCTTCAGAAATGGGTGTTAGGATAATCAGCAGACAAAGGGCAACCGGTAATTTGTATGTTGTGAACATATATATTTTCTGCCCAAAAGTTTTTGAGTTAACTGGTTTTCTGATTAATCATTCAATCTATACGAAATGAGAACAAATGGGTAACAATGTTGCAATGAAAAGTGAGCAACTTCAATTCAGCCGTGGCTATCGTTGATTGTTAATGAAAACATAATATTGGTCATAATCTATTTTGGCAAGTTATTGAAACTTTTAAAAGAGTATTTATAAAATTATAAATAAAATGGAAACATATATTTAATGAAAATTTTTTTCATTCATTATAAAAATAGAAACAGGATGTAAGTACGAATTCAAATGCCGGCTTTTCAGGAATGCTTAATATTTACGTAAAGTTACTTTAATAATTTGATGTGAATAAAGAATAACCGGTCAAGTTTACGATGAAGATAAAAGTTTTCTTTTTGAGTATTGTTATTATTCTACTTTCAGCCCCGATGGTAGTGGCTCAGCCTGTTAAAAATGAGGTAGAAGACTCTATCAAAAGAGAAGGGATGCCCGAAGCGGCAATCGAAACTCTGGATGAATTCTGGTCGAATGTAACTGATATCCGGTATTATTTTCAGACCGATGGCGAAAGTGAATCCTATGAAGCCAAGCTGGAGTGGCAGGGAAACAGTTACAGTATTGAATTTGATGAAGCCGGCAGGGTGCTCAATGTAGAGCAGCTTATTAACTGGAATCAGGTCTCTTTGAAAGCCAGCAAGAGTATCGATGAATATTTGCAAAAAGAGTTCAGAAGGGTTAACATTATCCGATTACAGAGACAGTATATTGCTGACAATGATGATGATTCGGATAATGAAGATTTTATTGAAGATATACTCGAAGATGATGAAGAAGATTTTGAAATCAGATATGAATTTGAGGTGGAGGGAAGAAGCGGTAAGCAGATCGGCGCTTTTGAACTCCTTTTTGATCGCTCCGGGGATCTGATACAGCGCCGGAATATTAAGAGAAGATCTGTAGATAATATTTGGTAAGCCGTTATTTAAATTTATTTATGAAAACATTTGTGGTCGTTTTGGTCACTATTTGCGTATGGCCATTGTCGGGTTATGCACAATCGGGGCCTGAGTGGATATGGAATCCTGAACTTTCTTATTCGAAGGACACATCCGACCGGATGACATTGGGAGCTAAGCTGTCGATCTTTCATTCGTTTGAGGATTTTACGGAAAAACGCGCATTGGAGTATATTGAGCAACAGTTTACAGGAGCTTACACGCTTACTCCCCGCTGGAAGATAGGCGGTGGTTACTATTACCGCTGGTCGAATCCGCTTCTTGACGGATATGAATATGAGCACAGGCTGTTGCAGCAGGCCGGTTATGTAAGTTATTTTGGAGACCGGCGCCTTTCTCATCGCTTCAGGCTCGAGCAGAGAATTCGATCATCTTCATATCAAAATCGCTTCCGGTATCGTTTCGGTTTCGACTTCCCACTTCAGGGCGAGCAGCTTGATCCCGGAGAGAGATACCTGATCGTGAAAAACGAGATGATGACGGCCTTTAACGGCTCTGAAGCGGATGCTGAAAACCGGGCATCGCTGGGATTAGGATGGCTTTTGGGCGGCGGACAGAAATTTGAAATAAATGCTCAACACCGAACGCTGGATATTTTCAGTGGCGATGGTATCGGCCATCTTTTTTTATTGAATACCACCTACTATATAAGCCGTTAAATTTAATGAGCATGAGGTAATCTAATCATAGGCTTAGGCTAATTAATCCTTCAAAATGATTAGTTGAAACCAAAGCGTTTTAGACAAAAAGCAATGTTCTAAAACCTGGCGGTACGTGTTAAACAAAATGGATTGAATCAGGTAACGGCCCCGCCACAGCTACTTCCTGCCCCGGCCGTACAGCCATAACAGTGTTGATTAACGACAATTTCGCGATTATTCAGTTTTTCAAGATCCCAGTTTTTAATATGGCCGGGTGCACCATGATTGGTTTGCATCTCCAGCATCTGGTTAAAATCACAGTCATAAAGGGAACCATCCCAGCCGATAGATATGGTGTTTCTGCACATCACTCCCATAGCAGCGGATGGATTGAATGAGGTGATCAGCTTCTCCATATATTCCTCCAGGTTGCCAGACATAACCAAAAAATTAAGGTATCGGCTGATTGGCAAATTTGTGATCGTAAAAAGGTCGTTAAAGACAATACCGTGGTCGTTCCAGAGCCGCTCTTTATAATCTTCTTTGAGTGACTCCTGGTCAGGTGGTAAAAATGCTCCAACCGGATTGTAAACCAGGTTGAGCTTTAAGCCGGTTTCTTCTTTCCCGTAACCGATGTCGTTTAAAATTTTAAGCACCTTCATTGATTTATCGTAGGTGCCTTCGCCTCTTTGTGCATCGGTGCGGCGCTTGCTGTAAAAAGGGAGCGAGCAGGTGATCTCCACACCGCGGTCTGCCATAAACTGAGGCAAATCCTCGAATTTTCGGGTATCGAGAATCGTGAGATTAGATCGGACGATAATCTCTTTTCCAAGCTTGTACACCTCGTCTACGAACCAACGGAAGTGTGGATTCATCTCAGGAGCGCCTCCGGTAAGATCAACCGTTTGAATGTCAGAATTTTTGAGTGCATCGAGGCAGTACTGCAATGTCTCTTTCGTCATAATTTCCTGACGGTCCGGCCCGGCGTCTACATGGCAGTGTTTGCACGTCATATTGCACATATACCCAACATTAATTTGAAAAATCTCTATACCTGTGGGTTTTAACGGAAAAAGGCCAATATCGCCCAGCTTATTTTCAAACTTTTCAAGGCGTTTAATCTTTTCGTTTTGGTTGTTGATAATATCAATCTGTGTTTGGGGATCAGAAAGAGAGTGGCTTTGGGCGATAAGAGACTTCATGATAATGATATTGCTTATGGGTTCTGTGCTGCTATTTAAATACACGTAGAGATTACATTGTAAGTTTATCCACTTTGTTCATCATCTGAACACCGTGTACAAGAGATGCCCCGCCCCTGATTGCAGATGCCACATGAACAGCTTCCATCATCTGTTCTTCGGAAAAACCTTTTTCCAGGCTAGCTTCTGTATATGCATCTATGCAGTACGGACACTGAACTGCATGCGCTACTGCAAGAGCTATCAGTGATTTCTCTTTGGCTGAGAGAGCACTGTCTTTAAAAACAGAGTTATAGTAGTCGAAAAATTTATCGGCGAGGTCTTTTTGAAATTCACCAACGTCACCAAACTTTTTTAAATCTTCAGGTTTATAGTATGTATTACTCATAGTATATCATTTGATTGTTTATTGTAAATACGAAATTGTCCAGCTTTTGGATGGTAGGAATTAAGTATATCTCTTATTAGAAAACAACCTGAATGAGAAGAGTTCAAATTAATTCGTATAAAATTGGGCAA
>Ga0102928_1002040_pt1 | contig 12176 bp, 8 predicted proteins | sample SalPonR1_B_D1_MG_FD_78504 | JGI IMG/M metagenome (GOLD analysis project Ga0102928, IMG submission 78504) | Salt pond soil microbial communities from South San Francisco under conditions of wetland restoration - Salt Pond MetaG R1_B_D1_MG | ecosystem: Environmental > Aquatic > Marine > Intertidal...
AGCCGCGGCCGGCGACCCACGGCGACGTCTGGCGCATCGCCGCGCCGCTGATCCTCTCGAACGTCTCGGTGCCGCTGCTCGGCATGGTGGACACCGCCGTCATGGGCCACCTGGAAGAGCCCTGGTATCTGGGCGCGGTGGCGGTGGGCGCCACCATCTTCAGCTTCCTCTACACCGGCGTGAACTTCCTGCGCATGGGGACCACCGGGCTGGCGGCCCAGGCCTGCGGTGCCCGGGACGGGGACGGCGTGCGCACCAGCATCGGCCAGGCCGTCATCGTCGCGCTGGTCATCGCTGTTGCCCTGATCGCTTTGCAGCAGCCGGCCGGCACCCTCGCACTGGCGCTGCTGGGGCCCGGGCCCGAGGTGGCGGAATACGCCCGCGTGTATTTCGACGTGCGCATCTGGAGCGCGCCGGCGACGCTCGCCAACTACGCCATCGTGGGCTGGTTCATCGGCCTGCAGAACGCCCGTGTGCCGCTCGCGATCGTGCTGGTGATCAACCTCACCAACATCGTGCTCGACCTGGTCTTCGTGGTGGGCCTCGGCATGAAGACGGAGGGCGTGGCGCTGGCCTCGGTGGTGGCAGAGTTCACGGGCCTGGCGGTGGGTCTCGCCTTCGTCGCCCGGGAGCTGAACCGATGGCCCGGCCACTTCGACCGCTCCGCCCTCACCCGCATCCGCCGCTACGGCCCGTTCTTCTCCGTCAACGGCAACCTGTTCCTGCGCACCATGGCGCTGATGTTCGCGCTGGGCTTTCTCACCGCGCGCAGCGCGCGGCTGGGCGACGTGCTGCTGGCCGCCAACGCCATCCTGCTGAATCTGCAGTACCTCCTCTCTTACGCGCTGGACGGCCTGGCGCATGCGGCGGAGGCCCTGGTGGGCAAGGCCATGGGCCAGCGCAGCCGGGAGAACCTGCGCCGGGCCGTGCGCCTCAGCCTCGTCTGGTCGCTGGCGGTAGCCGTCGCGTTCTCATTGTTCTACGCGCTCGCCGGGCCCGCCATCATCCGCCTGCTGACCGAACTGCCGGAAGTGGTCCGGGCCGCAGTGACCTACCTGCCCTGGATGGTGGCCTCGCCGCTGATCTCGGTATGGAGCTTCCTCTACGACGGCGTGTTCGTCGGCGCGACCCGGGCGCGGGAGATGCGCAACATCATGCTGCTGTCCGCCTTCGGTGTGTTCGTGCCGGTCTGGTTCCTCACCCAGCCCTGGGGTAATCACGGCCTGTGGTTCGCGTTCCTCGCCTTCATGGGCGCCCGGGGCATCGGCATGCACTGGTATTACGGGCACCTGATCCGGCGCCCCTGGCCGACACCCGCACGCTACGACGGGCAGCGCCGGTCTGCCTAGCCCGCGCAGCCACCGCACGCGGCGCCCCGCTCAGGCCGGGGCCCGGAGCATGTCGGCCTGCTGCCTCGCCACCTCTCTCACCGCCCAGCGCCAGGCGCCGAAACCGAGGATGACGTTGGCCGCCGCGTAGGCGGCAAAGATGCCCGGATAGCCGGCGAGCGCCGAGCCCGCCCAGGCCAGCGGCAGGTAGAGCACCACCATGCGCATGACGGACACCACCACGGCGGGCAGCGGTCGGCCCATACCGTTGAACGCGGCGTTCATCACCATGACCATGCCGGCGGTACCGTAGCTCACCGGCACGATCAGGAAATAGGTGGCGGCCACCGTGACCACCCGCGGCTCGTCGCTGAACAGCGCCGCCAGCGGCCGACCGAACACCGCCAGCACCAGCGCCAGGACCAGCCCCAGGCCGAGGCAGAAGCGCGTGCACAGCGACAGTGCCTCGAAGATGCGCGCCGGCTTGCGGGCCGAGAGATTCTGGCCCACCACCGGCCCGATAATCGCCGACATGGCGAAAAAGCTGATGAGCATCATGCCCTCCACCCGGCTGGCCACGCCGAAGCCCGCCACCACTTCGGGTCCGTATTCGGCGAGCATCGCCGTGACCACGCCGATGCTCACGGGGATGATGGTATTGGTGCCCGCCGCCGGCAGGCCGACGTGCAGGATGCGCCGCCAGGAAGCCCGGATGGCGGCCGCACCGGGCCAGTCGACGGTCAGCAGCCGCAGCCGGAAATGCAGCACCCAGATGGCGCCGACGAAGGCGGCGGCGCGCCCGATCAGGCCGGCCACCGCGGCGCCGGTCAGCTCCAGCCGCGGGAAGGGGCCGAGGCCGAAGATCAGCAGCGGGTCCAGCACCGCATTGACCAGTGCCGAGGCAATCATCAGCATGCCGGGTATGCGGGCATCACCCGTGGCGCGCAGCGACGCCATGCCGACCATCGGCACCACCACGAACACCATGCCGGCGTACCAGACCAGCATGTACTCCCGGATCATCGGGATGATGTCGGGGGGCGCACCCAGCAGGCGGAACAGGGGATCGATGGTGAACACGCCGATCACCGCCAGTACCATCGTGATCAGGAAGGCGAGGATGAGGGCATCGGTGGCGATGCGGCGCGCCTGCGCGGCGTCGTTGGCGCCGATAGCCCGGGCCAGCACGGAGGAGGTGCCGGCGCCGAGGCCGATGGCCACCGAGGTCAGCGTGAAGACCACCGGGAACGTGAACGCGATGGCGGCCAGCGGGTCCGGGCCGAGCTGGCCCACGAACCAGGTGTCCACGAGGTAGACCCCCATGGTGGCCGAGATGCCGATCATCATGGGCAGCGTCATCGTGACCAGGTGGCGTGCGACCGGGCCTTCGGTGAGCTTCGCTGTCTGCTGCGTCATGGGGTGGTCGCCAGGGCGTGCCTCCGGGGGGCGGCTACTGTAACCGATGCGAGCCCGGCGGACAGGGGCGGGCGGGGCAGCGGGCGGGCGCGGCGGCCGGTATCGGCGCTCACCGGCGGCTGCTATCCTCCCGCCTCCCGAAATCCCGAGAAGCCCGTGAAGATCGAACTGAACCGCCGCATCCGCCGTGACCTCGACACCGTGCGCGCCGCGGTCACCGACGCGGAGACACTGGCCGAATGGCAGCCTACGCTGAAATCCCTGCGCGTCGTCTCCGGGCGCCGCGGCGAGGCCGGCAGCGTCTCGGAGCTGGTGTACGACGAGAATGGCCGGGAAGTGCGGCTGGAGGAGACGGTCACCGACACGCGCGACCCGGAGCTGCTCGAACTGACCTACCGGGGCGGGCAGGCGGTGAGCCGCATCCGGCACTGGTTCGCGAGCCCCGTCGCGGGCGAGACCGTATGGACCGTGGATTGCGTCGTGCGCTTCCACGGCCTCTGGCGGCGGCTGCTGGCACCTTTCCTGAAAGGCTCGGTGCGCCGGCGCATCGACGGCGACATGGCGCAGCTGCAGCAACTCCTCGAAGAGGGGGCCTCCCCATGACCTGGAAACGCCTCACGTCACGCAGGGTGTACGAAAACGACTGGATCACCGTGCTGGAGGACGAAGTCGTCAACCCGAACGGCGGACGCAACCGCTACGGCCACGTCCACTTCAAGAACCGGGCCATCGGCATCGTACCCCTGTCGGTCGACGGCGATACCTGGCTGGTGGGCCAGCAGCGCTACACCCTCGGCGAGTGGTCCTGGGAGATACCCATGGGCGGACGCAGCGGCGAGGACCCGCTGGATGCGGCGCAGCGCGAACTCCGCGAGGAAACCGGTCTGAGCGCGGAGCGCTGGCAGGAGGTGATGCGCCTGCATACCAGCAACTCCATCACCGACGAGTCCGGCTTCGTGTTCCTGGCGGAAGAGCTCACCGCCGGCGAGCCCGCCTTCGACGAGACCGAGAAACTCGCCATCCGCCGGCTGCCGCTCGGCGACGCCGTGCGCATGGTGCTGGCCGGCGAGATCACGGATGCGATCAGCGCGGCCGGGCTGCTGCGGGTATGGCTGGGCCGCCAGCCGGCCGCTCTGCCGTGACCAGGTAGCGCAGCGGGCCGCCCGGGCGCACCGCGTCGAAGGGATAGCAGGTCACCAGCGTCAGGCGGTCGACCGCATCGTCCAGGCCGATCCCGTCGCTGCGCGCATCCAGGACGGCCGTACCGATCACCCGGTAGTGCAGCCGGCGGCCGTCGGCGGTTTCCAGCTCCAGCTCGTCACCGGCTTCCAGCTCGGCCAGAAAACGGAAATGAGTGTCCCGGTGCCCGACCAGGACGGTGTTGCCGGATGCGCCGGGCGCGGCGCTTGCCTCCAGGTGGCCGGGGCCGAAGGCCAGCGTGCGCCCGCTGCCGCCGGAGAGTACGACGAGATCCACCATGCCGCCGATCGCCCGCAGGCGTGCGACCGGCCAGGTATCCGCCCAGGGCCAGGGACGCACGGCGCCGTCCCCGTCCCGGGTCTCCTCCCAGGCTTCCCGCAGCAGGCTCTGGGCCGCCCAGGCTTTCAGCGGCAGCCAGGCACCGGCAGCCAGCTGCCACAGACCGATGGCGAGGACGGCGGCCACGGCGACGCGCTCAGGCCGCACGGCAGCGCCGCACGTCCTGCACCCGCAGGCCGACCAGCAGCGCCAGGCCGAGCAGCAGGCACACCAGCCCGACGAGGCGCCGGCCGGGTGCCACCGTGCTCGTGGCGGGCAGGCCGAATACGGCCGCCGTCTGGCCCCGGGGCAGCAGCGAGGGCACCCGGCCCTCGCCGAGCCCCGCGCCGGCGGGCCGGGCCGGGCTGCGGTCGACGGCCACCAGGCTGGTGTGCTTGCTGACGAGGTGATGTGCCAGGGCGGTGCGCACGACCTCCGCGCGGATCTGCTCCGCCGGCGCCCCGGCCCGCCGGGCATCCTCCAGCGACTCGATGCGCGCCCGCGCCCAGAGCTTGCCGACACCGGGATAGGCCCGGGCCTCGTCCAACACCAGCTGGCGCATCCAGTAACCGTTCCCCTGTCGGCCGCTCACCGTCACCACCGAACCCGCCGGCGAGGGCCGGTCGAAGCGGGCGCTCACCATCAGCGGCTCGCCGTGGTAGAGGTCGGGCACCGGCGCCGGATAGGTCTCGGCCTCGAAGCCGGTCGGCCACTCCACCGTGATGTCCGTGAGCGCGGGCCGCTCCAGCCGGCGGAACAACCGCTCCATGCGTCCGGCCACCTCGCCGGCCTCACCGATAGCGAGCGCCGAGCCGCGGCCGGCCTCGGCCGCCTTGCGCATGAACCACCGGTTGGGCGCCGACCCGATGGCCACCGTGAACAAGCGCGAGTCGCCCAGCCGCGCCCTGATCAGCTCGAGCAGCGCCGTCTCGTTGCCCACACTGCCGTCGGTGATGAATACGATCTGGCGCAACCGGCCGCTGCCGGTGCCCCGCAGGGCAGACGCGAGCGCCGGTTCCATCTCGGTACCGCCTTCCGCCGCCAGCCCGGCCACCAGCGCGAGAGCCTCTTCCCGCCGGGCACGGTCCCCGGGGACCGGCACCGGGAAGAACGCGCGGGTGCGGGTGTTGAACTCGATCACGTTGAACCGGTCATCCGGGCGCAGCCGCGACAGGGCCAGCGCCAGGGCAGACTTCGCCTGGGCGAGAGAGGCCCCGTGCATGGAGCCCGAGGTGTCGACCACGAACACGAGCTCCCGGGGCGGACGGTAACCGCGGCCGGAAGCCTCGCCGTGGGGCGGCTGGAAGAACAGCAGCCAGGTGTCGTCGCCCGCCTCGCCGGTGCCGCGGAAGAGCGTGGCGGCGGGCATCGTGCCGGGCAGCGGACGCCAGGCGATCTCGAGGTCGCGGTCCATGGCCACGTCCCGGCCCTCGAAGGCGATGCGCCACGCGCGGCCTTCCCGGCGCACCTGCAGGTCGTGGTACCGGCCGGTGACGGCCGCCAGTTCCAGCCCGGCATCGATGACGCCCTCCAGCGTGAGCCGGTGGCCGTCGGAATGCGTCGCGAAGGGCGGGGTGATGGCGGCGGCATCCGGCACCGGGCCGGTGCCGGATGCCCGGCCGTCCGGGCGCCGGCCCGGAATATAGCGGGGTGTCAGCGTGAGCGGCAGGTGCAGGCTGTACTCGCCATCGTCGTAGTCCACGGTCTGTTGCCAGGCGATCTCCACGGCCACGGTCTCGCCAGGCCCCACGTTGGCCAGCCGGGTGGTGAACAGATTCGGGCGCTGGCGGTCCACCAGCACGCTGCGCCGGCCCTGCTCCCGGGCCTCACGGTAGCGGCGTTCGGCCTCCGCCTTCTGCCGGATCTCGCCCTCTATCACGGTCGTGCCGTAGCGCATTCTGAGTTCGTCGACGGCGGCGCCGGCGGGCAGCGGGAAGGTGTAGACGCCCTCCACCCAGCCGTCCCGGTCATTGCGAAAGCGCTGGGTGAGCCGCACCCGCGCCACCGGCCCGCTCACCTCCAGTTCCACCGCCGAGGACAGGTGAGGCGCGGCACTCGCCCGGCCGCCGCCCTGCCACTCCAGGGGCGACGCCGCGGCGGCGGCGGCCATCAGGAACAGGAGGGCGAGCGCCAGCGCGGTCGCCACGGCCCGTGCCAGCATGCCGGCCATTGCCGCTGCCATGGCTCCTGCCATTGCCGCCGGTGCGGCGCCCGGCGCCGACTCCGCCACCCGCTCCGTCCGCCGCGCCGATTCGTCTCCGTCCGACCGCATCATCAACCTGCCTCCTCGCAATCCGTGTCTGCATCCCATGGCCTCGATTGCAGCAGGGCAGCGGGGCGCGGGCGGGTTCGCCGCGTGGCACATCGCGGACGGAATGTGGCAAATTGTGGCGTCCCCCGCGCGCTTCCCCGCTGCCGGGCCCTTGTCAGCCCCATGGAGCCGCCCGTGAAGAGACGCATCGCCATCGTCGAGGACGAGCCCGCCATCCGCGAGAACTACGCGGCCGCCTTCCGCCGCGAGGGCTACGAGGTGGAAGGCTGGGGCGACCGCCATTCGGCGCTGGAGTCCTTCCACGCCCGGCTGCCGGACCTGGTCATCATCGACGTGAACCTGGCCGACGACGTCGAGGGCGGTTTCGAGCTGTGCCGCGAGCTGCGGGGAATGTCGGCGGCCGTGCCGATCCTTTTCCTCACCGCCCGGGACAGCGAGCTGGACGCGATATCAGGCCTTCGTCTCGGCGCCGACGACTACCTCACCAAGGACATCAGCCTGCCCCACCTGCTCGCCCGGGTGGCGGCGCTGTTTCGCCGGCTGCAGGCGGTGAGTGGCGGCAGCGGCGAAACCGTCGTTCGCCGGGGCGGGCTCGAAATCGACGTCGATCGCATGGCGGTGCGCTGGCGGGGCGAACCCGTGGCGCTGACCCTCACCGAGTTCTGGCTGGTGCATGCGCTGGCCCGCTATCCCGGCCACGTACGCAACCGCCAGCAGCTCATGGACGCGGCCAGCGTGGTGCTGGACGACAACACCATCACGTCCCATGTGAAACGGCTCCGGCGCAAGTTCCAGGCGCTGGACCCGGACTTCGCCGCCATCGACACGGTCTACGGCGTGGGTTACCGCTGGCTGGCCGACTAGGGCTGGCCGTGGGGCTCCGCTCGCAGCTTGCCCTCATCGGGCTGATCACCCTGGCCCTGCCCTGGGCCGGCTGCCAGTATCTGCGAGAGACCGAGGAGGCGCTGCGCCAGGGTCAGCAGACGATGTTGCTGGACACCGGCCGGAGCCTGGCCGCACTGCTCGCCGACCGGCCGGCCCTGTTCCCGGCAGCGCCCGACGTGCCCGGTGCCCGCACCCTCTACGCCCACCCGGTCGCCGGCACACCGGTGCTGGACGGTTTCGCCGACGACTGGATCATCCCCGGCGGCGCCGAGCCCGTCTCCGTCGGCCGGTCGGCAGCGTTACTGGTGGGCGCCAATGCGCGGCACCTGTTCGTCTTCGTGGACGTGAGCGCGCCCGGCGACGCGGCGGGCAAGCGCATCGAACTGGCCCTCGAGCCCGGCGCCCCGCCCTGGCGTTTCTCCCCGGTCGCACCCGGGCCGCTGACGGCTGCGCGAGGCAGCGGTGCGGGCCCGGACGCCGGCGCCTCCCGCCTGCAGGCCTGGTGGACGCCCACCACCGAGGGCTTCAATCTGGAGGCGCGGGTGCCCCGGGAAATGGTGGGAGACCGGCTGGGGGTGCGCATACTCGACGCGGACAGCCCGCGCCTGATCGCCGCCACCCACGAGACCGGGACGCCGGGGCGTCTGGCCGCCCCGTCCGCCGCCCTCGGCGAGGTTCTGCTGAACTACGCCCGACCGGGTCTGGAGCTGACCGTGGCCGATGCCGCCGGCTGGCGGCTCGCGGAAGCCGGCAGCGTGGCCGCCGGCCAGCGGGCCGAGGACCCCACCACGGCCACCCGCCTGTATCGCGGCCTGCTGGGCGAGGCCGCGCCGCCGCTGCCGCGCCAGCCGCCCACCGGGCGCATCACGCTGCCCTGGGCCGAGGCCGCCCTGTCCGGCACGCCGAAGAGCGTGTGGCGGCGGGCACCGGACAGCGGTCAGGCGGTGGTCAGCGCCGCCACCCCGGTGCGTCACGACGGCCGGGTGATCGGCGCGGTGGTGATGAAGGAGTCGAGCGCGGCCATCCTCACGCTGACCAACCGGGCGCTGGCGCGGCTGACCTCGCTCACGCTGATCGCCACGCTGGCGGTAGCCGCCGCGCTGCTCGGTTACGCCACCTGGCTGTCGCTGCGCATCAGCCGGCTCAGCCGCGCCGCGGACCGCGCCATCGGCACCGGCGGGCAGATCCGCGCGGGGCTGCCCAGCGCCGCGGCCGGTGACGAACTGGGGGACCTGTCACGAAGTTTCTCCGGGCTGTTGGGGCGGGTGCAGGAGACCAACGAGTATCTGCGCACGCTGGGGGCGCGGCTCTCCCATGAGCTGCGCACGCCGCTCGCGGTGGTGACCTCGTCGCTGGACAATCTGGAAGGCGTGGGGCTCACGCCGGAACAGCAGGACTACGCCGGGCGCGCGCGGGAGGGATCCCGCCGCCTGCAGGCCATCCTGAACGCGATGAGCGAGGCAAGCCGCACCGAGCAGGCCGTGACGGCCGCCGAGGCCGAGGACTTCGATCTGGCGGAGGTGGCCGCCTCGGCCGCCCAGGGCTATGCGCTGGCCTACCCGGAGCGGGAATTCCGGCTCAGCCGGGAGACGGCGGCGGCACCGGTGGCCGGAGTGCCGGAACTGCTGGTGCAGATGCTCGACAAGCTGGTCGCCAACGCCGTGGAGTTCAGCGCGCCGGGGGCGCAGATCGGTATCCGGGTGGCGACCGGCAGCGGCAGCGTGACGCTGGCGGTGACCAACCCTGGGCCGCCGCTGCCCGACCACATGCGCGAGAGCATCTTCGACTCGCTGGTGTCGGTGCGGCCCGACCGCACGGCGAGCCACCTGGGCCTGGGTCTCTACATCGCCCGGCTCATCGCCGAGTCCCACGGCGGACGCATCACCGCGGCCAACCTGGCGGACGGCAGCGGCGTGGTCTTCTCGGTGGAGGTGCCGCTGGCGGCTCAGTCCGATGACAGGTAGTCGACGATGCCCTTGGCCGCCTCCCGGCCCTCGAACACCGCAGTGACCACCAGGTCCGAGCCCCGCACCATATCGCCGCCGGCGAACACCTTCGGGTTGGAAGTCTGGAAGGGATAGCGGCTGCCGTTCAGCCAGACCCGGCCGTTCGGACGGGTACGGATTTCGAATTCGTCGAACCAGTCCGCCGGCGAGGGCCGGAAGCCGAAGGCGATGATCACCGCGTCGGCCGGCAGGATGTGCTCTGTGCCCGGCACGGGCTCGGGCCGGCGCCGTCCCCCCGGACCCGGCTCGCCGAGGCGCGTCTCGATCAGCTTCACGCCGGTGGCCTGGTCGCCCCCGACGATCTCGATGGGCTGCTGGTTGAACAGGAAGGTGACGCCTTCCTCGCGGCTGTTCATCACCTCGCGGCGGGAGCCCGGCATGTTCTCTTCGTCCCGGCGATAGGCGCAGGTCACGCTGGCCGCGCCCTGGCGGATGGCCGTGCGGTTGCAGTCCATGCCGGTGTCGCCGCCGCCGAGCACCACCACCCGCTTGCCGGCCATGCTGATGCGCGGCTCCGCGCGCCGGCTCATGCCCAGCTCGCGGTAGACGTTGGCCACCAGGTAGGGCAGCGCCTCGTGCACGCCGGGCAGGTCCTCGCCGGGGAAGCCGCCGCGCACGTAGGTGTAGGCGCCCATGCCGAGGAACACGGCGTCGTAGTCGGCGACGAGCTGCTCGAAGGCAATGTCCTCGCCGATGCGGGTCTCCAGCACGAACTCGACGCCCATGCCCTCGAGGATCTCGCGCCGCTTGCGCACCACCTCCTTCTCCAGCTTGAACGGCGGGATGCCGAAGGTGAGCAGGCCGCCGATCTCCGAGTAGGCGTCGTAGACCACGGACGCGACGCCGTTGCGGGCCAGCACGTCGGCAACGGCGAGGCCGGCCGGCCCGGCGCCGACGACCGCCACCCGCTTGCCGGTGGGCTCTACGTGGGACAGATCCGGACGCCAGCCGAGTTTCAGCGCCTCGTCGGTGATGTACTTCTCGATGTTGCCGATGGCGACCGCACCGAGGCCGTCGTTCAGCGTACAGGCGCCCTCGCACAGCCGGTCCTGGGGGCAGACCCGGCCGCAGACCTCGGGCAGGGAGTTGGTCTGGTGGCTGAGCTCCGCGGCGGCCATGATGTTGCCCTCGTCGATCAGCTTCAGCCAGTTGGGGATGTAGTTGTGCACCGGGCACTTCCACTCGCAGTAGGGGTTGCCGCAGTTGATGCAGCGGCCCGCCTGGTCGGCGGCTTCCTCGGCGGTGTACTGGCCGTAGATTTCCCGGTAGTGGGTGATGCGGTCCTCGGCCGGGAGCTTGTCCGGGTCCCGGCGCGGGATTTCCATGAACTGGAGCGGACGTTCTACCATGACGCTTTCCTCAGGCGGCCTCGCGTAGCGACTCGATCAGCGAACCGAGTTCCGCCGCCTTCGGCTTGACCACCCAGAACTTGGGCAGCCAGGTGCGGAAGTCGTCCAGCAGCTCCCGGCCCCATTCGCTGCCAGTGTAGCCCACGTGGCACTCGATGAGTTCCCGCAGATGATGGAGGTGCGCCTCCATGCTCTCCGGGGTGATGCGGTGGATGTCGATGAGCTCGTGATTGTAGCGGTCCACGAAGTCGCGCTGCTCGTCGAGCACGTAGGCGAAACCGCCGGTCATGCCGGCGCCGAAGTTCACCCCGGTGCGCCCGAGCACCACCACGACCCCGCCGGTCATGTACTCGCAGCAGTGATCGCCCGAGCCCTCCACGATGGCCGTGGCGCCCGAATTGCGAACGGCGAAACGCTCGCCGGCCATGCCGGCGGCATACAGTGCGCCGCCGGTGGCGCCGTACAGACAGGTGTTGCCGATGATCACCGTATCCCGCGCGACGAAGCCCGCGCCGGGCGCCGGCCGCAGTACGATGCGCCCGCCGGTCATGCCCTTGCCCACGTAGTCGTTGGCGTCGCCCTCCAGCGTCAGGTTCAGGCCCGCCACGTTCCAGCAGCCGAAACTCTGGCCGGCCGTGCCGCTGAGTTCGATGTCGATGGGCGCCTCGGCCATGCCCAGGTTGCCGTGGCGCCGGGCGATCTCGCCGGCGAGCCGCGCGCCGATGGAACGGTTGAAGTTGCGGACCTCGTAGCGGAACGTGCCGCCGGACAGCGACTCGATGGCCGGCAGGACATCGGCCACCATCTGTTCGGCCAGCTCGCCCTTGTCGAAGGGCTCGTTGCGCGGGTCGATACAGAAGCGCGGCTTGTCCTCGGCCAGTCCGGCATCGGAGAGGACCGGCGAGAGGTCGAGGCGGCGCTGGCGGGGCGTCTCGCCCGGCAGCAGCTCCAGCAGTTCGGTGCGCCCGATCACCTCGTCCAGGCTGCGCGCACCGATGGATGCCAGTACCTCCCGTGTCTCCAGGGCGACGAAGCGGAAGAAATTCTCCACCATCTCGGGCAGGCCGATGAAGTGCTTCGAGCGCAGGGCCTCGTTCTGGGTGGCTACGCCGGTGGCACAGTTGTTCAGGTGGCACACCCGCAGGTACTTGCAACCCAGCGCCACCATCGGCGCGGTGCCGAAGCCGAAGCTCTCGGCACCCAGGATGGCGGCCTTCACCACGTCGACGCCGGTCTTCAGCCCGCCGTCGGTCTGCAGGCGCACCCGGTGGCGGAGGTCGTTGGCGCGCAGCACCTGGTGGGTCTCCGACAGACCGAGCTCCCAGGGGCTGCCGGCATACTTCACAGAGGTGAGCGGGCTCGCACCGGTGCCGCCGTCGTAGCCGGAGATGGTAATGAGGTC
>Ga0102928_1002048_pt1 | contig 12164 bp, 12 predicted proteins | sample SalPonR1_B_D1_MG_FD_78504 | JGI IMG/M metagenome (GOLD analysis project Ga0102928, IMG submission 78504) | Salt pond soil microbial communities from South San Francisco under conditions of wetland restoration - Salt Pond MetaG R1_B_D1_MG | ecosystem: Environmental > Aquatic > Marine > Intertidal...
CGACGCCGTATTTCTGGACCAGAAGGGGCACCAGCTTGCCACGATACCGTTTGCCGTTGCGCTGAATGCCGCAGATCTTGTCGAAGAAGCTGGACAGGATGCGCGTGTAGGGATTGCGTACGCAAGTGAATGCAAAGGATCGGTGCGAGGTGACGTTGTCGGTGATCAGGGCCTGGCTTCCATCCAGCGCCCATTTGTGCATACCGCTTTGAGCATCATGTATGTCGCCGTCGAAGAAAGTGCCGTGATCGGAATAATACATGATCTGGCCGATGGTCGAGCAGGCGCATTTGGGCACCACGCGGTAGACCACGCTTTCGCTTTCGGTCATCCATGTTCCGGGAAATCCCATGCCTGCCGCCCCTGACAACCTCCGCCTCACCAGACGGACACTCCCGTTTCTACCCCGTTAAAACAACCAAAGAAAGCATGTTCATTCAACGCCTGTTCAGGACTATCACTATAGATATCCGCAACAAGCACGGGGAACGGCGCCGCCGATGGCGAAAATCGCTTACATACTCCTTTGTCACAAGGATCCCGAGGCGATCATTCGCCAGGCGGAGATGCTGACCGCCGCCGGTGACTACATAACGATCCATTTTGATGCCCGGGCCGCCACGGAGGATTTCAACACCATCCGCAACGCGCTTGCGGGCAATGCGAATGTCGTGTTCGCCCGCCGCATCAAGTGTGGCTGGGGCGAATGGTCCCTTGTGCAGGCGTCTATCAATGCCGCCGCCGCGGCGGTCGATGCCTTTCCGCGGGCCACGCATTTCTACATGTTGTCAGGCGATTGCGCAGCGATCAAATCGGCCCGGTTCGTGCATGATTTCCTCGATGCGGAGGATGTCGATTATATCGAAAGCTTCGATTTCTTTGAAAGCGACTGGATCAAGACAGGCATCAAGGAAGAACGACTGACGTATCGCCATTTCTTCAATGAACGCAAGCGCAAGTGGCTTTTCTACACCTCCTTCAACATTCAGCGGAGACTGGGGCTCAGGCGTGCCATCCCCGCGGATATCGAGGTTCAGATCGGAAGCCAGTGGTGGTGTCTTCGCCGGCGAACCATAGAGGCGATCCTTGATTTCACCCGCCAGCGGCGGGATGTGATGCGTTTTTTCCGCACCACGTGGATTCCGGACGAGACGTTTTTTCAGACATTGGTGCGCCACTTGGTGCCGGAATCCGAGATCCGGACCCGGACGCTCACTTTCCTGTTGTTTACCGACTACGGGATGCCTGTCACTTTCTACAATGACCATTACGACCTTCTTATCAGCCAGGATTTCCTTTTCGCCCGCAAGATCAGCCCAGAGGCGATATCCCTCAAGCAACGCCTCGGCGCGCTCTATTCCGACGACACGGCAGAATTCAAGATCTCCAACGAGGGCCGCAATCTGTTCAAGTTCCTCACCGGTCGCGGACGGATCGGCAAACGGTTCGCAAGCCGCTTCTGGGAAACCGAGAGCAGTCTCGGGCGACACCGTGAACTGATGATCGTGATCTGCAAGAAGTGGCATGTCGCCAAGCGCGCGCTGGAGAGTATTCGCCAGGCCACCAACATGCCGGCGATCGAATACCTTTTCAACGAGGAGCACACCGCGCTGCCCGATCTGGGCGGCATCCAGGGAACGCTGGCCAAAAGGACACGGCACCGCCGCGCGCTGATGCGGATGCTTTTTGATTACTACGAGACCGATCAGTTGATCATCTGCATGGACCCCGGGAACATCGAACTTTTGCACGATTTCTGCGGCGACAGGTCGGTCACCCGCCTGCTGGAAATCAAATGCGAATTCAGTGACGCTTTCCTGATGGGCCATGCAATGCGTGTCGGTCTGGCGGGTGAACAGACCCCTCTGGAAACACTGGAACGGCTGTTGCCCGCGATCCGCGGTGACATCACCTTCGAAAGCGACCGGATCCGGGACGCCGGGTTCGAGAACCATTACCGCATCCGGCAAACCGACACGCCCGAACAGAATGCCGGACCGATCGCGAAGTTCCTTGATATTCCATACGACAAGGCGCAGGAGATCGCGGAGACAGACCACTTGTTTGCCGATTGAGGTTCCAGATGCCCTATGATTACGACGATCAGAACATTTTCGCCAAGATCCTGCGCGGCGAGATCCCCAACGACACGGTGTTCGAGTCCGAGCACACACTCGCTTTCAAGGACATACAGCCCCTCGCCCCGGTGCATGTCCTGGTGATCCCGAAGGGCCGCTATGTCAGCCATGATCATTTCACCGCCGAGGCCAGCGATGCTGAGATCCTGGATTTCATGCGCGCAACCGCCGAGGTCTGCCGTATCACCGGTGTTTCTCCGGGCAATGGCGGCGACGGGTTCCGCACCATCTCCAACGCCGGTGAAAACGGGGTTCAGGAGGTTCCGCATTTCCACCTTCACATCCTCGGCGGACGCCATCTTGGCCGGATGCTGTCGCGCAAGGACGACTGAGCAAGAAGCGCCCCGCCGGCCATAACCGCGCCCTCAGCGCGTGCGCGTCAGTTCCAGGAAAACATCCTGAAGATCGGCCTGTTCGGTCTTGACGTCGCGAATGCGGATACCCGCCCCGCGCACCGCTTCCAGTACCTCCTCGGCCGGTGTTCGGGCGGAGTGATAACTCACGACTAGGGCGCCGTCCGCGCGCTCTTCCACCTCCAGGCCCGGCGCTTCGGGCAATCGGGCCGGCCGGGTTTCGGGATGGATGATCATGGTCTTGGAGTCCAGCCGACCCAGGAGATTCTCGGTACTGTCGCGCGCAACAACCTGTCCCAGATTGATGATCGCGATCTCGTCGCACATCTCTTCCGCCTCTTCGAGGTAATGCGTGGTCAGGATGATGGTCATGCCCTGTTCGTTGAGGCGCCGCACATTCTCCCACAGCATTCGGCGCAGCTCTATGTCCACACCGGCTGTGGGTTCGTCCAGTACCAGGATCTGCGGATGATGAACCAGCGCCTTGGCCAGAAGCAGCCGCCGCCGCATCCCGCCCGACAATGTGCGCGCATACGCTTCGGCCTTGTCCTCCAAACCCACCAGGCGCAATATCTCGTCGCTGCGGCGCTGCGATTTGGGCACTCCGTAAAGACCCGCCTGAACTTCCAGCGCGGCGCGCGGCGTAAAGAACGGATCAAGGTTCAACTCCTGCGGCATCACCCCGATCGAGGCCCGGCTCTGACGCGGGTTCACGTCCTGGTCGAAGCCCCAGATCATGACCTCACCGGCACTCTTCACCACCAGCCCGGCAAGGATGTTGATGAGTGTCGATTTGCCGGCTCCGTTCGGACCCAGAAGACCGAATACCGATCCTTGCGGAATGTCGAGGTTCACGCCGCTCAGCGCGGTCTTTTCCGGTTCGCCCCGGCGGCCCGAGTAAGTCTTGGTCAGACCGCGGATTTCGATTGCGTTGGCCTTCATGCCCGTCTTGCCTCTGCCCTGTTGATCGCTCATAGTCGCCGTACTGGAATTGAGGTCGAAAGGAAACGCCCGGCATGACAACCGAAGCTCCCGAAACCCGGATCGTAGACAGCTACCGCGTGGCCTGTGACGGCGGCGAGGGTGCGCTGGGCCATCCGCGCGTATGGTTGCAGATTCCGCTGGAGCAGGGCTGGGTCGAGTGCCCCTATTGCGACGCCAAGCTCATCCATCGCGATTTCGAAGGCAAGGTCTAGGCCGCTTGAGAGGCCGGACATGAGCGAACAGGGGCTCAAGGGACTGGCGCGGCTCATCGCCGCGTTCGGCAATTCCGCCGCGGGCTTCCGCGATGCCTGGCGCAGTGACGAGGCGTTCCGCATCGAATTCATGATCTTTCTCGCCTCGATCCCCGGCGCCTTCTGGCTGGGCGATGACGCGGGAACCATCGTGCTGCTGATCGCTTCGGTGCTCTTCGTCGTCGTTGTCGAAGTGCTCAACAGCGCCATCGAGGCGGTCGTTGACCGGATCGGTCCCGAGCGCCACGAACTGTCGCGCATGGCAAAGGATCTCGGTTCTCTCGCGGTGCTGCTATCGGCCTTCGTGCCAGGCCTCATCTGGCTCGCCGCGCTGTGGCAGAAACTGAGCGGCTAGCGTCAGGGCAGGGACGCGGCAGTACATTTCGACCATCCGGGATCCCATGCCCGTGTGCCGCCGAAAACTCATCACCTTTCAAGAGGCCGCCAGAGCTTTGTCCGACCCGCAAACTCGCCACTGGCCCCGGCGTCCGGCGCATGGCATATCAGATCACGCACCAAGAATATCCGGAGGGCGCGAGCATGACATTCGGCAAGGGCTGCCATCTGCACCTGATCGACGGGTCGGCCTTCATATTCCGTGCCTATCACGCGCTGCCGCCGCTCACACGCAAATCCGATGGTATGCCGATCGGCGCGGTCTCGGGCTTTTGCAACATGCTTCAGCGATATATCGACGGAAATACCGGCGCCGATGCGCCCACTCATCTGGCCGTGGTCTTCGACAAGGGCAGTCATACCTTCCGCAACGATCTTTATGCCGAATACAAGGCCAACCGCGAAGAGATGCCCGAGGAATTGCGCCCGCAGATCCCGCTCACCCGGCGGGCGACAGAGGCGTTCAACATTGCCTGCAAGGAAACCGAAGGCTACGAGGCCGATGACATCATTGCCACTCTTGCGTGCCGGGCCCGCGAGGCCGGCGGCCGCGTCACCATCATAAGCTCCGACAAGGATCTGATGCAGCTTGTGGGCGGCGGTGTCGAGATGCTCGACGCGATGAAAAACCGCCGCATCGACACCGAAGCGGTGGAAGAGAAGTTCGGCGTCGCGCCCGACCGCGTGGTTGACGTTCAGGCCCTGGCCGGCGATAGCGTCGACAACATCCCCGGCGCTCCCGGTATCGGCATCAAGACGGCCGCGCTTCTGATCAACGAGTTCGGAAGCCTTGAAAGCCTGCTCGACCGAGCCGAGGAGATCACCCAGCCAAAGCGTCGGGAAACCCTGATCGCGAAGCGCGAGCAGATCGAGCTGTCCCGACAGCTGGTGCAGCTCGATTGCGATACTCCGCTGGATTTCACACTCGATGATCTGGAGGTGCGCGACCCTGACCCGGAGGTTCTGCTGGGGTTTCTCACCGCGATGGAGTTTCGCACCCTGTCCAAACGGATCGCCGAGGCCCTTGGCCGGGAAGCGCCGGTCATCCCCGATACCAACCCCGCCGGTGCCAACCCCCCGGACGAGGAGGAGGCACCGCAATGGCCTGCCATCGACCCGGAAGCTTATGAACGCGTCGATACCGTGTCGTCACTTCAAGCCTGGATCGACAGGATCATCGCGCGTGGCATCGTGGCCGTGGATACCGAAACAACATCGCTGAACGAGATGCAGGCGGGGCTTGTCGGCATATCGCTCTGCGTGGAGCCGGGGCAGGCGTGCTACATTCCGCTGGGTCACCGTGACGGGGAAGCCGGCGATCTTTTCGGCAGTGCCGCACTGGCCGAGGGGCAAATGGACATGGAGGAAGCGCTCGGCGCGCTCAAGCCGATCCTGGAGGACGACGCAATCCTCAAGATCGGGCAGAACATGAAGTACGACGCCAAGATCTTCGCACAGCTGGGCATCACCGTGGCGCCCATCGACGACACGATGCTGCTGTCCTACGCGCTCAATGCCGGCATTCACGGTCACGGGATGGACACGCTCAGCGAACGCTACCTGTCGCATTCGCCGATTCCGATCAAATCACTTCTGGGCACCGGCAAGTCCGCCATCACCTTCGACCGTGTGCCGATCTCCGAGGCGGTCGGGTACGCGGCCGAGGATGCGGATATCACGTTGCGGCTTTGGCATGTGCTGCGCCCGCAACTGCACCGTGAACGGGTTACCGCTGTGTATGAAACCCTCGAACGGCCGCTTGTGCCGGTGCTGGCGCGCATGGAACGGCACGGCGTGAAGGTGGATCGCGAGACCCTGCACGCGATGTCGGGCAAGTTCGCGCAGAAAATGGCGGCGCTAGAAGAGGAGATTCATCAACTGGCGGGTCGCAAGTTCAATGTCGGCTCTCCAAAGCAGCTTGGCGAAATCCTGTTCGACGAATTGGGTTACGAGGGTGGCAAGAAGGGCAAGACGGGGGCCTATGCCACAGGTGCGGACGTGCTGGAGGATCTGGCCACCATCCACGATCTGCCCGCCCGGGTTCTGGACTGGCGCCAGCTATCCAAGCTCAAGTCCACCTACACGGACGCCCTGCAGGACCACATAAACCCGGATACCGGCCGTGTGCACACTTCCTACGTACAGACCGGCGCCAATACCGGGCGGTTGGCCTCGACAGATCCCAATCTTCAGAACATCCCGGTGCGCAGCGAAGAGGGCCGTCGCATCCGCGAGGCTTTCGTGGCCGAGGAGGGCAACCTTCTGGTCAGTCTTGATTACTCACAGATCGAGTTGCGCATCCTCGCGCATGTTGCCGGGATCGATGCCCTGAAGCAGGCCTTCAAGGACGGTCAGGACATCCACGCCATGACCGCAAGCGAAATGTTCGATGTCCCGATGGATGAAATGACGCCCGAGGTGCGCCGCAAGGCCAAGGCGATCAATTTCGGGGTGATATACGGCATTTCGGGCTTTGGGCTTGCCCGGAACCTGCGTATCCCGCGAGGTGAGGCACAGGGCTTCATCGACCGTTATTTCGAGCGCTTCCCCGGCATCAAGGTCTACATGGACGAAACCGTGGCCTTCGCGAAGGAACATGGCCATGTTGAAACCCTCTTTGGTCGCCGCATACACACCCCCGAGATTTCCGCCAAGGGTCCGCGTGCGGGATTCGCCCGCCGCGCGGCCATCAACGCGCCCATTCAGGGCACCGCGGCGGACGTGATCCGCCGCGCGATGATACGCATGCCCGCAGCCATCCGTGACTTGCCCGCAAAGATGTTGTTGCAGGTCCACGACGAATTGATTTTCGAGGTGACGGCGGGCGCCGAGGAAAAGTTGATAGGATCCGCCCGCGCGATCATGGAAGATGCCGCCAATCCTGCTGTACATCTGGACGTGCCCTTGGTGGTGGATGCCGGTCAGGGGGCGAACTGGGCGGAGGCGCACTGATCACCCTTCAAGGGTGAAGACCCCGTCAGCGCGCCGATGACGGGATCATTCGCTTTCACGATACGAGGCGCAAATCAGTAGCTGTAACCCTGATTGTGCTTTTTCTTCTTTTTCTGGTAGGTGCACGCGCTTGTCTGCAGATACTGCGTGGAAACGTAGTAGTGATTGCCGTTCCACGAGAACTTGGTCCAGCCGTTGTAATTCTGGATAACGTGGATCGGCGTGCAGGGGTTGAGCGTGGCAACCACATGGTAGTGCGTTCCCGGACCCGAGCGCGCGTTCAACCAGACACCGTGTTGAACATAGTATTGTGTCGCGGCCGCGGCACCGGCCGACAAAGCCATTGTGGCACCGGCGACAAGGGACAGAATGCGAGACGTCTTCATGGTATTACCTCCAAAAAACCAGAATTATCTTTGCGCCACACTCCGCCTTGTCCTTGGTTGTTTCGGCGGCATGATTGCGGGACAACATCGAATGAACATAACATACCACCACCTTTGTAATCGGTCGAGTGACAAGAAGGCGGGTATTCCATACCCTGCTTCATTTGGCGGGTATGGAAACCCTTACCCGCCTCGCCGGGTCTGAATGTTCGCGGGTCTGGATGTGCGTCCGATCCCGCCGGCATCCTGTCGCGCTCCGGGCTTCAAGCTGGCGTGTGCTGATTGATGGGATGCCAAGAATGCGCCTTTTCCTCCTCATCGCCTCGATTGCCACACTCGCCGCATGTGGCCGCTCCCTTTCCACGGCCGAGGAAAGCTTTGCCGCCGAAATCTTCGGACCAACGATCGACCCCGCCCGCATCCGTTTCATCGACGGCGCACTTGTCGGCCAGGTGACGCAAACCCGCGACCCACGACCCCGGCTCGCCTGCCGTGAACGCATCCTACCCATGCCCCGGGGGAACACTGTCAAGGTTTCGCCAGCGGGTGTCGCGATCCACAACAGGATATTCTTTGCCAGCGACTGGTATCGTCGCGACTACCTGCCGGACTGGCCCCGGCGCATCAGGCTTGGCAGTGCGATGCTTCTGGCGCACGAAATCACCCACATATGGCAATGGCAGAACCGGGAAGTGACCGGCTATTCGCCCCTGCGCGCGGCGTCCGAGCATGGCGGCGGCACGGATCCCTATCTTTTTGACATCGACACCGGATCTGAATTTCTTGATTTCGGATACGAGCAGCAGGCCGGCATCGTGGAGGAATATGTTTGCTGCGCCGCCCTGGATCCCCATGCCCCCCGGACCCGTCGGTTGGCGGGCTTGCTGCGCGGGGCGTTCCCGATGCAAAGTCTGACAATCCCCGATACCGTGGCCCTGCCGTGGCCCGATGCGCAAACCAAAGACATCTGCCGGTAGACCGCGCGACATGCAGCCCGGATCCACCCAAAGGCCCAGGATCTACGTCAAGGCTCCTGAATGCTTTCCAGATAAACCATAAGTGCCGCCAGCGGCCGCGGCGTGGGCGTCATTACCCCGTCACCAACATCGACCGGAACGGTATCGCCGCGTAAGAGCAGGCCGAATTCCGGCATCTCCTTGCCGGGCAGGCCGGTGCGGTCATACCCGTCGATGACCGAAAGGACATGCGCCCGCGGAAATTCGCCGTTTTCCGAAAGCTGCGTGAGATCGGTCGGTGGCGGGTTCATGGCAGCCGCCCATGGTCCTTGCCCGCGCCCATCCGCACCGTGGCACTGGGCGCAGTTTTCGGCAAACAGGGCCTGCCCCTCGGAAGGTTCGGGCATGCTCAAGGTGCGCATGCAGGCCGCCGCCACAAAAATAATCAAAATCAATGCATAACGGATCATACGCACCACCTTTCAGGATACAATATCAAGCGTCGCATGTCCCGGCAATGATCCAGATCAGGCCATTTTGCCTGCCAAGGCGTCGTCAATCAGGCGTATGGTCTCATCGACACCGTAAAGAGCGATGAAACCGCCGAAGCGCGGACCCTGGCTGGCGCCCAGAAGAACCTCGTAAAGCGCCTTGAACCAGTTTCGTAGGGGATCGAAACGGTCGCGCCCGACAGCATAGACGACGGATTGAAGCGCCTCGTCCTCGACCGGACCTTCATACGCCGACAACGCATCCCTGAGTGCCTGAAGGGCCTCGCGCTCGGTCTCGGTGGGAGCCCGGTATTGCTTCTGCGGTGCTACAAAATCCTCATAATATCTCACCGCGAACCCGGCCGCCGCATCAAGATCGGGATGGCTTTCGGGGCTTGCATCGGGCGCATAGCGCCGGATGAACCCCCAAAGCTGTTCTTTGTCATGGGCATGTGCTACCGAGGCGAGATTCAAGAGCATCGAGAACGGAACGATCATCCGGCTTTCGGGCACTGACCCCGAATGAATGTGATAAACGGGGTTGTTGACCTTCGCTTTTGGCTCCTGTGTCGGATAGGCGCGCAACTGCTGGTGATATTCGTCCACCGCACGCGGGATCACGTCGAAATGAAGCCGCTTGGCCGTGCGCGGCTTCTGGTACATGAAATAGCTCAGGCTCTCGGTCGAGGCGTAGCTGAGCCATTCGTCGATGCTGATCCCGTTGCCGGAAGACTTGGAAATCTTCTGACCGTTATCATCCAGAAACAGCTCATAGGTGTAGTGTTCCGGCGCCTTCCAGCCGAGGATCTCGCAGATGCGGTCATATATCGGCGTGTTGGTCGAGTGATCCTTTCCGTACATCTCGAAATCCACACCGAGCGCGGCCCAACGCGCCCCGAAATCCGGCTTCCACTGCAACTTGACGTTGCCTCCCGTGACGGGCAGGGTCCATTCGCGCCCGTCCTCGTCATCGAAGGTGACGGTGCCATCCTTCGCATTCACCTCCTTCATCGGCACATATAGCACACGGCCTGTTTCGGGATGCAGCGGCAGGAAGATGGAATACGTTTGCCGGCGTTCCTCGCGGAGCGACTTGAGCATCACCTTCATGATGTCGTCATAGCGTTCGACGGCACGCTGCAGCACATTGTCGAACCGACCGGAGCGGTAGAATTCGGTGGCAGAGATGAATTCGTACTCGAATCCGAAGGTATCGAGGAAGCGGCGCAGCATGGCGTTGTTGTGATCGCCGAAGCTGTCATGCGTACCGAAAGGATCCGGCACCGAGGTCAGGGGTTTTTGCAGGTGCTCTGCCAGTTTCTCCCGATTGGGCACATTTCCGGGAACCTTGCGCATGCCGTCCAGATCGTCCGAGAAGCAGACCAGCTTCGTGGGGATGTCGCTGATGACCTCGAAGGCACGTCGTACCATCGTGGTCCGCAGGACTTCGCCGAACGTGCCGATATGTGGCAGGCCCGACGGGCCGTAACCGGTTTCGAAAAGCACATGACCCTTCTCCGGCGGCGCGGTTTCATAGCGTTTGAGCACACGCCGCGCCTCCTCGAAAGGCCAGGCTTTTGAGGCAAGAGCAGCATCGCGCATCTCGGACATTGTCGGTCTCCCGGTTTCCCGCGTGATCCGGCGGCGTGGGGTTGGCCGCTTCCTATTGCCCGCCGCCGAGACAGTCAATATTCTGCACCGCAACGAAACCCCGTGAGGATCCCGCATGCCCAACCAGATACCGCACCCGCTGACCCCGCAGGATTGCCTTGTGGCGGTCATGATCGCGGTGTCCGCATCAGACGAGAAGATCCGGACATCGGAACTGGTCAAGATCGAGGACGAGGTGAACAACCTGCCGATCTTCGGCAATTACGATCTTGACCGGATGCAGACCATGTCACGAACCGTGCTGGAACTGTTCGAGCAGGAGGAAGGGCTTGACGCGCTCTTTGGCCTGATACGGGACAACCTTCCGGAACGCCTTTACGAGACCGCATACGCGCTGGCCTGTGACGTGGCCGCCGCCGATGGTACGCTCAACGAGGGCGAACTGCGCCTGCTGGAAGAGATCCGGTATGAGCTTGATCTTGACAGGCTTCATGCAGCCGCGATCGAGCGTGGCGCCCGCGCGCGTCATCTGACTGAATGATCCGGGCCGGCAGCGGGCGGCGGCACCGTCAAATTCCCCGTTTCAATCCGGGACGAAATTGGTCTTAATGGGCACCGGCAATGAGGGGAGGTTCGAACCATGCGATGTGTCTTCGTGAATATCCGTTGCCGGCCCGGTACATCCTACCGCGTGGCCGAGGAAATCGCCCTTCGGGAGATACACTCGGAACTCCACTCCACGTCCGGGCCGTTCGATCTTCTGCTCAAGCTCTATGTTCCGGAAACCGAGGACGTGGGAAAATACATCAATGACAACCTGCTGGACATAGACGGGATCGAACGCACCGAGACGACACTCACGTTCAAGGCGTTCTGACCGGCGCGGAAGCATGGTCGAAAAAACAAGGGAGACAGAAGATGAGAATGAAATCCTTAATTGCGGCGGCTTGCATGGCAGTTGCAGGGGCCGGTGCGGCAAACGCCGAGAGCAAGGTGAAGGTCGGGATGATCACCACGCTTTCGGGTGGTGGCGCGGGCCTGGGCATCGACGTGCGTGACGGCTTCCTGCTGGCCGCGAAGATGGCCGGCAACGATGACCTGGAGATCGTCGTCGAGGATGATCAGCGCAAGCCCGATATCGCGGTGCAGCTGGCCGACAAGATGATACAGTCCGAGAAGGTGGATGTCCTGACGGGCATCATCTGGTCCAACCTCGCGATGGCCGTCGTTCCCGCAGCCACCGCACAGGGAAAATTCTACCTTTCTCCCAATGCCGGCCCCTCCGCGCTTGCCGGCAAGGGATGCCACGCAAACTATTACAATGTGGCGTGGCAGAATGACAACCTGCACGAAGCCGCCGGCGGCTACGCCAACTCTGCCGGGTTCGAAAACTCCTTCATACTGGCACCCAACTATCCCGCGGGTCAGGACGCGCTGACCGGCTACAAGCGCATATACGATGGTGCCCTTGCAGGCGAGGTTTTCACCAAGCTGGGCCAGAAGGACTATGCCTCTGAAATCGCGCAGATCCGTGCCTCGGATGCCGACAGCATCTTCTTCTTCCTGCCCGGTGGCATGGGGATTTCGTTTCTCAAGCAATACGCCGACAGCGGTCTTGATATCCCCGTGGTCGGTCCGGCGTTCAG
>Ga0102928_1002052_pt1 | contig 12161 bp, 13 predicted proteins | sample SalPonR1_B_D1_MG_FD_78504 | JGI IMG/M metagenome (GOLD analysis project Ga0102928, IMG submission 78504) | Salt pond soil microbial communities from South San Francisco under conditions of wetland restoration - Salt Pond MetaG R1_B_D1_MG | ecosystem: Environmental > Aquatic > Marine > Intertidal...
GCTCCACACGTCTTCGACCCCTACTTCACGACCAAGCCTCCCGGACGCGGGACCGGCCTGGGGCTGGCCACCACCTACGGCACGATCACCCAGAGCGGCGGTGCCATCCTCGTCGACAGCCAGCCGGGCCACGGCACCACGTTCCACATCTGGCTCCCGCTGGAGTCGAGCACGCCGGACGATGTGAGCGTGCCCTCGTCCGAGTCGGGCACGGGTACGGGCACGACCGTGCTGGTGGTCGACGACGACGACGACCTCCGTCACGTGCTCGTCGACGAGTTGGCTGCACTCGGCCACCGCACGCTCGAGGCGCCCGACGCGGCCACCGCGCTCGCCCACGTCGACGAACCCATCGACCTGCTGGTCTGCGACGTGCAGCTGCCCGACCTCAACGGCCACGACGTGACGGCTCGGCTGCGGTCGAGGTATCCGCAGATGCGTGTCGTGTACATCTCGGGCGCTCCGGCCGACGAACTCCGCCAGGTGCTCCCACCGGAGGCGGGCGTGCTCCCGAAGCCGTTCACCATCGAGGAACTGCTCGATGCGATCGACGGCGCAGCCTGATCGCCGTCAGCTCGACGCCTGACCGGCCGGAGCGGCCGGGGCGAACCGGTAGCCGACCCCACGTACCGTCTCGATGAAGCGCTCGCGATCGTCCGGGTCGAGCTTGCGCCGGATCCGGTAGATGTGCTCCGCCACCGTGTTGTCGTCCTGCCACCGATCGGACGATCCCCACACGTGACGGAGCAGCTGGCTGCGCGTGTACACCCGGCGCGGCGAGTGGGCCAGGAAGACGAGCAGGTCGAACTCCTTCGGGGTGAGGGCCACGGGACGGCCACGGATCGAGGCGTCGTGCGTCGCCTCGTCGATGACGAGATCGCCGAACTGCATCACGTCGGCGGGCGCCGCGGCACGGCGTCGCCGCACGGCGGCATTGACCCGCGCGACGAGCTCGCGGCCGCCGAACGGTTTGGAGATGTAGTCGTCGGCGCCGAGATCGAGTCCGACCACACGATCGGTCTCACCTGATCGCCCGCTGAGCACGATCACCGGTGCCGCCGAGCTGCCGGTCATCTCGGTGAGCAGGTCGAGTCCGCTCGTGTCGGGCAGACCGAGGTCGAGCAGGATCACGTCGGGACGCAACTGGGTCAGCATCTCCAGGGCCTCACAGCCGGTGCCCGCCACGTGGACCACGTAGCCGCTGTCACCGAGCAGATCACGCACGGCCTCACAGACGTCCACGTCGTCGTCGATCACGAGCACCTCACCCGCCGTCGGGGCCATCAGGCGAGTTTACTCCTCGTTGACGTGGTGGTCGGACCCGCGGACAACTTGCCGCGCCACGATGCACTCGGAGTGTGAGGGTGGTGGCCCGTGCACGAGGAGTGATCACCCCTGCGTACCCGGGTCGGCGGGCTCGATGACGACGCGATCGGCGTAGGCGGCCGTGAGTGCGGCGCCGGCGGTGGCGAGGCCATGACGTGTGGCGCTCGCCGCCCCGGCGCCGCAGCCGAACGCCAGCAACTGTGCGCCGGAGAGACCGCGCCGCAGGCCGACGGTGAACGCTCCGGTCATGGCGTCACCCGAACCCCGGTGATCGGCGGCAACCACCTCCGGTGTCGTCGCCGTCATCGCGGTACCGTCCAGGATCGCCAGCGCCGGCCGCTCCCCCCGGGAGAGCACGACGTCGCCGACGTCGCGGTCGAGCAGGCTGCGCAGCACGCCGAACGCAGCGGCATCGTCGAGACATCCGTGTCCGTCCTCGGCGAGGTCCTCGTCGCTGATCTTCAGCAGGTCGATGCGACCCCCGTCGAGAAAGGCGTCGAGTTCGTCGCCGTGCAGGTCACCCACCACTCGGACGCCTGCGGCCCGGATGTCGGCGCCGAGGCGCTGGTAGAACGACGGCGGGATCGACTGCACGTGCGGACGCCCGGTGATCACCAGCAGCCCCGCCCGCAGTGCATGGGTGAGCACGATGGAGAACAGGTCGTCGAGTTCGTGACGGGTCAGCGGCCCGGGGGTGTTGGCAGCCATACGTTCACGCCGGCCGCTTCGACGATCGTCGACATAGGCGGGATTGACCCGCACGACCGGCACGGCGGCGAGCGTGACCGCTTCGCGCTCGATCAGCGCGTCGAGAACGCGTCCCGGTTCGCCGCCGACGGGCGTGCACAGCACGGTCCTGGCGCCGAAGATCGCCGCCGCCCGAGCGATCCAGAGACCCTGGCCGCCGGCGTGGAAGTGGATGTCGTCGTTGCCAGACGAGTCGGATTCGATCGTGACCGTCAGCGTCGTGCCCGCGGCGAACACGGCGACGTGCTCGCCGTCGTGGCTGCGGAGCGGTCGGTCGGGACTCATGCCCGGCGGTGCTACCCGCCCGCGACCAGATCGAACCGGTCGACGGCCGACTACTGCTGCAGCGATCGGCTCACGGGGCTGCGACCTGCGCTGTGGCGACGGTGCCGTGCGGGTGTCGTGCGGCGACGTGAAGGCGTGTCGCCTCGATGTGGGAAGCCCACAGGCCGAAACCACGGACGGGGAACGCCGGCGGGCGGAGTGTGGCGAACGGATCGTCGATACCCACTCCGTCGTCGGCCACCTCGATGAACAGTGCGCTCGGCTCGCACCAGTACCGGACGTCGGCTCGTCCGCCGCCGTGGATGATCGCGTTCGTGACCAGTTCGCTGACGACGAGCCGGGCGCGGTCGAGGATGTCCGGTGCCAGAACGTCGTCGAGACGTCCGAGCGCGTGACGGGCGGCCGCAGGCCGGGTCACCTCGTCGAGGGCGAGGTCCGCGGCACGCTGGGGCAGGCCGACCGGATGGGGCAGCAGCCGTTCGACGTCGCAGCGACCGGGCGTGTGGCCCTCGCCGATGTGCTCCGCATGTGTGGCGTGGGCGCAGGCGAGGGTCTCGGGCGGCACGCTGCCGGCGTCGAACAGGCAGGTCGCGGTCAGGGGCACGTCGGCGAACACGTCGTTGACGGCGCGCTCGTACCAGTGCCAATCGTCGTCGCTCGGTGATCCGTCGAAGCTGATCTGACCGATCGACTGCACGCGACTCGCACCATCGGCGAGGGCAGCGTTGGCGAAGTTCCACAGTGCGTGCATCGCAGTGACGGGGCGGGCGTAGCGATCGTCGGCGGCGAGGAAGGTGATGCGATCGTCGACCCGGATCCGCTCCGATACGGCACCAGCGAGGACATCGGGCAGGCAGACGAGGACAGCGGCACCGGCGCGGCGGTCCTGTTCGATGGTGGCGGCGATCCGGGTGACGACGGCGTCGGTGTCGTCGTAGAACAGTGCGACGTGACGGAGTGCCGTGGACGTCGTCATGTGGCCGCCACTGTCACGTGGCGGACGCCCCCCACGTCGATCAGGCGCTGCACCATCGGCCTCGCCGAGCGGAGCACGACGTGCTGTCCATGTGCCTCGGCACGGCGACCGAGGACGTGCAGCGAGCGATGGTCGACGAACTCGAGCTGCGACACGTCGACGACGACATCACCGTCGGTCGTCGACGTCACCGCTGCGAACGCGCTGTCGAGCAGGTTCAGCGTCGAGAGATCGAGTTCACCGTCGAGTCGCACACCGTCGGCTCCGGCGAACAGGTGGAACGGCGTGTCGTCGGGCAGCGTCTCCTGATGGAGCACGCCCAGTTCGGCCACGGCATCCGCCCCCAGCTCGTGTGCGTCGTAGACACAGAGTGCGATGATGTCTCCGCGCGAGCGGAACATGCGGTCGGCGAGGTGCTCCCACCGGGCGAACGACGCCCGTGCTTCGGGCGTCGTCACCAGCTCTGTCCCGTCGACCACCACCGCCCACCCGCTGTAGCCCTCGGCCACGGCGTCGGCGGCCTGCCGTTCGAAATCGGCCAGCAAGCCGTCGGGATCGGTGATGTGGCGATCTCCGTACACCGCCGTCGCCTCGTCGCTGTTCAGGAACATCGGGCGACGACCCGCAACCCGGGCACCCAGGACATACGACTCGACCATCGCATCACGTTCGGCTGCCGAGCGGTAGACGGCGCAGACGTGGTCGCCGCACTCGAATTCTGCAGCTCTGCCGGCGGGGCGAATGGCTCCATCAAGCACGACCCGAGCCTATGACCACCCACCCCCGGGTGGCCAGCGGCAAATTCGCCGGGCGATGGTGGGCGATGGGAGTCTCGATCCCCGACCTCCACGGTGTGAAAGCGAATCAGCCCCTTTGACGCGAACGGGCGGCGGTGCGGCCGTCGGGGAGGATCGTTGCGGCGCGGCTAGGAGTCCACCCGTTCGACCGGAGGCGGCTGCCACGATCCGTCGAGGGCGGCTTCGCCGGGGAGGTAGAGCCGCAGGGTCACGTAGAACGGCCCGGTTGGCGTCGGGAGCCAGTTGGCTCGGCCGTCGGGGGTCTCAGGTTCGTCGTGCTGGAGGTACAGCATCAGCGATCCATCGTCGCCGCGGACGAGGGCCTCGGTCGTGGAGTTGACGAGGTAGCGGTCGATCGGGTTGTCGACGAGGTATCCCGCGGTCCCGTCGTAGGACGTGTCGTACATCGTGAACGACCAGAAGGCTTCGACGGGCGGCGGGCTCGTGAGGGTGAGGCGATACCGGTGGTCGCCGTGCAGTCGATTGCCGTCGGCATCCTCCCGCACCATCGGGTAGAGGGCCTCGGCTTCGTCGTTGGCACCCCAACCGGCCATGGCCACGGCGGCTCGGAACAGGTGATCGCCGGCGTACCCCGCCCGGTCGCCGGTGACACCCGAGATCGACCATCCATTGACCTTGCGGCCGACCTGGGCGATCTTGGTCTCCATCGCCACCCTGGCCTCCGAGACGCCGGTCCGGATGGCCTCCCTGGTGGCAGCGTCGAGCGTGGCAGCGTCGAACGGCTCCCCCGAGCCGATGCCGATGGCTGCGAACCGCTCGAGCAGGGGGCGGTCCTCGGGATGGAACGGTCTGCACAGCGGCAGCAAGGTGTTGACGTAGCCGATGAACCGCTCGTCGCGTGAGGCGTCATCGTTCCATACCGGCCAGTCAGACCGCTCCGCTGTGGGGGCCGGGTCGCCGGTGTGCGCCGACATGGGGCGGAGGCCGTAGCCAGCCATGATCCGGCCCAATGCCTCGACGTCGTCAGGGCCGAGTAGCTGGGTTCGGCCGATGATGAACACGACGTCGGTCTCGAACCTGAGGACGTCATCGACATCGCCTGGAGCCTCACCCTCCCAGCCGGGACCCGCAAGGAGGTAGGTGCCGGGCCCGGTGCCGGTGGCCAGGGTGCCGACGTAGTGGGCGTTGTGGCCCCAGAGGTCTTCGAATTGGAAGTGGTAGAAGCGGTCGGTGACTGCCGGCACCGACAACACCATCGGCTCGGCGCGCAGGTCGAGGCCCGCCATGGAGTACGGCGTGTCGGCATTGGGGGTGATGACGTCTCTGAAGGTGTGATCGAACGTCTGGGGCTTCCCGGTCAGGGTGTTGAGCGGCGCCATGTGGGACGGCAGCTCGGGCACCAGGAAGCTGCCGAAGAGAAACCGGTATCCCATGAGCATGGGAAAGAAGAATGAGTATCCGTCACGCGAGATACTGACGATCTCACTCCGAGCGACTGGGTTCACCGTTGGGACCTCCTCGTAGATCGCCCGGTCAGCGGGCGCAAACGTTGACGAGCGAGCGCATCGCGGAATCGCTGAGATGCGATGGCAGGGTCATCCCAATCATGCGGAGCACCGTCGGTCGACGCCCAGGGTCGTTCGTACTCGCGGCATCAGCGCGCCGGTCGGGAATCGAGCGACCGGCAGCGCCAGTAGGTCCTCGACGGCGCCCCGGAAGCGTTCATCGGTGAGTCGGGAAGGTCGCGGATCAACACGTTCGGCATGCTTGCATCATGCTTGCACGCGGGTCGAAGGGCAGCCCGCAGAGTCCATACTCGCGGCAGGCCCCACGCTGCCCGGGATCACGCCCGCAGCCGAGCTTCTCGAGCCACGCTGGATCGGCACCGATGTGCTCGGCCACCCGCTCGAGATTGTCGCTCAGTCGATCGAGCGGAGGCGGAGCCCCCTGATCAGCTCGAAGTGCTTGCGGTTTCGAGTCACGACACCGAGACCGTGCTCGAGCGCTGTCGCAGCGATCAGTGCGTCAGGGAGTCGAGTTCCGAACTCACGGCCGATCCTCCCGGCTCGCTCAGCGATGGCGCGGTCAACCACCACCTCTCGGAACGGAGCAAGCAGCTGCGAACACAGATCTGTGGCCGAGTTGCCCGCGAACAGTTCGGCTCGGGTGACGACCGAGTAGTGGACTCGGTGACGTCTCGGGCGGAACTCGCTGGCGCCACGCAGGTGGTCGATGAAGACGTCGGTGTCGACGAGCAGGTCAGCCACGAGCCCACGAGTCACGCGAGGGAGCGGCGGCATCGGGCACGGCGCCGAACGTCGATGCGAGGGCTGCGTCGGCATCGGGGAGGTCGTCGAGGTACTCATCGAGTGCTCGGCGGATGACCTGTGCCATCGTCAGGCCTTCGGAGGCGGCGACGCGATCGACCCGTTCCCGTTGCTCTTCGGTCAGGTACACCTGTGTCCTTGTCGATGGCATACATCTATCGTATACAGCGCGTAGCCGTGCGATCAGGGCATACCGTCGGAACCGCGTCCACCCGCTGCGAGTCGTGCTGTGCGGCCTGATCGACATCTCCGAGCGAATCGAAGAGATCCTTGCCGGCGAGGCCTACCTTCTTTGGCACGGTTGACTCTGAACAGGGCTTGCAGGGTGGGCGATGGGAGTCTCGATCTCCCGACCTCCACGGTGTGAACGTGGCGCTCTTCCAGCTGAGCTAATCGCCCCTGAGGGAACCCACAAGCTAGCAGGGTCAGGGAAAATCGACGCAGGCGACACCCATCCCCTGGCGGTCACGATGGCGGGCCGTGCCACCGGGGCACGGGGCGTCGAACGCCACGAAAGCCGCCACCTTGCGGTCCACCGACGGGTCGCCGGTGCAGGCCACTTCCCGGGCGTCGTTGTCGGGTTCGATCTCCACGCAGTCACCGACCCGCAGGATCCCGTCGGGGCCGAGCGGCTCCGCCGGCTCGGTGAACTGGGCGAGCACCACGATGCCGACGATGGCGACGATGCCCACCACCAGCAGTGACCGCCACGGGATGCGGGCCGGCGCCGAGTGGCTCGGGTGCATCGGCGTCCGTGGGGCCGACTCGGCCGGTCGGCCCGGATCACGGTCGGGTGCCGGCGCAGCCGGGCCGACCCGCTGGCCGCGCAGGCCGGCGTCGTACACGGCGCGACGTCCCGGATCGATCAGCACGCGATAGGCCTCGTTGATCTCGGGCATCGACGGACCGGCGGCGACCGGGCCGCCGGCTGCCGTGCGATCAGGATGGCGTTCACGGGCGAGGCGGCGGTAGGCCTCACGGATCGTCTCCGTGCCTGCGTCCCGATGGACGCCGAGGATCTCGTAGTGCGTTCGGCTCACGGCACCCCGAACGCTACGGGCGTCAGTAGCCGGCCTCCACGTCGACGAGACCGAGCAGTTCGTCACCGTGGCCGAAGCGCCGGACGTTGTCGGTGACGCGCTGAGCCAGCAACGGCACTGCCATGTCGGGCGTGTTGCCCACGTGGGGGGTGATGATGCAGTTCGGCAGCGACCAGAGCGGATGGCCGTCGGGCAACGGCTCGGGGTCGGTGACGTCGAGCGCCGCCCCGCCGATGACGCCGTCGCGCAGCGCCTCCACGAGATCGTCGGTGACGACGTGGCGGCCGCGGGCGACGTTGACGAGCCAGGCGTGGGGCTCCATCAGCCGGAACTCGTCGATGCCGAAAATCTCCTCGGTGTCGGGCGTGAGTGCGAGAGCGAGCACCACCAGGTCGGCTCCGGGGAGTGCGTCCGCGTGCCGGTCGGCCTCCAGGACGTCGTCGACACCCTCCATCGCCTGCGCCTGATTGCGCACCACGGTGATCCGGCAGTCCCACGGTTGCAGCAGGCGCACCAACGATTCGGTGATGCCACCGCCGCCGAGGATCGTGACCCGGCCACCGAGCAGGTTGGTGCCGATCGGACCGGTCCATGTGGTGGCCCGCGAGTACGACCCCAGGCCCCGCAGGCCGGCGAGGCCCAGCGCCAGCGCCATCTCGGCGACGGGATCGGCGTACACCCCTTTGCCGCACGTCCAGACGCGATCGGTGTCGAGGTGCTCGACGAAGTTCTCGATGCCGGCGAAGGGCAGTTGCACCCAACGCACACCGCCGGCTGCCTCGAGTGTGCGAAACAATCCGTCGACGTCGCGGGCGCTGCCCCAGACCACACCTTCGGCCTCGGCGGCGGTGACCAGGTGGCCGCCGCCCTCGACGACGGCGTCGGACAGCCAGCCCGGAGCGGGTTCGGGGCCGACGTGGATTCTCGGAGGCTCGCTGTTCGTCATCGGACCACCGACGGTAGTCATTGCGGAGGCTCGCCGTGGACATGTCGGTCGGGCATGATGTCGCTCATGGACGTCGACACCCGTACCGCTGTTGTGCCGGCCGACCGAGCGGGTGGGCCCGCCATCGCGAGGGTCGGGGTGCCGAGAGAGGTGAAGATCGCCGAGCATCGGGTGGCCATGACACCCGACGGTGTGCGCGAGTTCGAGCGGCACGGCATCGACGTGTTCGTGGAGACGGGCGCCGGCGAAGGAGCGTCGATCACCGACGACGACTACGTCGCGGCGGGTGCGCAGATCGTGCCGACCGCCGCCGACGCCTGGTCGCAGGAGATGGTGGTGAAGGTGAAGGAGCCCAAGCACGACGAGTTCTGCTTCCTCCGCGACGATCTCACACTGTTCACCTATCTTCATCTGGCTGCCTATCCCGAGGTGGCGAGCGCCCTGTTGGAGGCGGGCACCACGTCTGTCGCCTACGAGACCGTCCAGAACGGTGACGGTTCACTCCCCCTGCTGGCACCGATGAGCGAGGTCGCCGGGCGACTGGCGCCGCAGATGGGTGCCCACTATCTCGAGCGGCACAACGGGGGACGGGGAGTGCTGATGGGCGGCGCTCCGGGAGTGCGGCCCGCCAAGGTGGTGGTGTTGGGCGCCGGCAACGTGGGGTGGAACGCGGCGTGGATCGCCGCCGGGATGGAGGCCGAGGTGGTGCTGATCGACAAGAACCTCGACCGCCTCCGCTTCGTCGACCAGATCCATCGCGGCCGGATCATGACGGCCGCGTCGAATCGAGGTGCAGTGGAGCGGGCCGTCGCCGACGCCGACCTGGTGATCGGCGCGGTGCTGGTGGCGGGCGGACGGGCGCCGGTGGTGGTGACCGACGAGATGGTCGAGCAGATGAAGCCTCGGGCGGTGATCGTCGACGTGGCGGTCGACCAGGGCGGATGCATCGCCACCACCCGCGAGACCACCCACGACGATCCCACCTACGTGGTCCACGACGTGGTGCACTACGCCGTGGGCAACATGCCGGGCGCCGTGCCGCACACGAGCACGTATGCGCTCACCAACGCCACACTGCCGTACCAGCTCGAGGTGGCTCTGCACGGCGCGCTGGGTGCCGCGCGCCGCGATGCATCGATCGCCCACGGCCTCAACACCGTCGGCGGCAGGTACACGAACGCGATCGTCGCCCGGGCGCTGGGCGCCGAGGCCGTCGACGCGCTGGAGGCGGTCTGACGTCGGTGCGCCGGCTCGCCGTCGTGGCGGCGGGCCTCCTGGCGGCGGGCGTTCTGGCGGTGTCGACCGGCTGCAGCGGCTCGGACGACGCTGCGTCGACGACCACCATGGATGCCACGGTGCCGACGTCGGAACCGGCACCGGTCACGACGACCGCTGCGTCGCCCGGCGGGTTCGAGACGCTGCCGCCGGTGAACTCCTATGCGTACGACACCACGGCGGGAACGGTGATCGCACGGATCTCGTCGCGTGTGCCCGTCGGGCCGGCGGTGCCGTTGCTGACGATCTACGGCGACGGTCGGGTGGTCGCCGGCACCACCGGCGGCTGGTTCGAGGGGCGTCTCGCCGACGGCGACATCCAGCTGTTCCTCGACGAAGCGGAATCGGTGGGGCTCCTCGGCGATCCGCTGACGCTGCGCGGGCCCGACTCGGGGGCCGAGCCGGACCTGACGGTGCTGTTCGACGTCGACGGCACGCCACGGTTCCACGAGTTCGATCTGTCGCGGATCGAGCGCCCCGTGGCGCTGCGGGCCTTCCTGCAGGATGCGTCCGTCTACAACCGGTTCGGGCTGGCCGACCCGTTCGACCCCGGGGCCTGGCTCTCGTGCGGTGACGGTGGGTGCGCCGTGCTCGACGCGCCGGCATCGCCCGCCGATCGGCCGGTCCTCCCCCACGAGGACGCCGACTCCCTCGTCGAATCGGCCCTCGTCGGCTCGCCCTGAACCCCGGCTCCACCACCGTTTGCGTGACGAAAATCTTGGGGCGTCCCGAAGATTCTGCAACGCAAACGGGTGGGGCGGTCGACGTGGCAGAGGGTCAGTCGTCGGAGGTGGGGGGTCGGCGGTTGCGCTTCAGCTCGCTGCGCTGCTGCTTGGCCTGCAACCGGCGGCGCTGCGAACCCCGGGTGGGGCGCGTGGCGCGCCGGTTGCGCGGCACGTGGAGGGCGCCACGCAACTTGGCGGCCAGCCGCTCCTCGGCGAGAGCGCGGTTGCGCAGCTGCGAGCGCTCGTCGTCGGCCACCACGCGCACCACCGGGCCGAGCCGGGCGAGCACCCGCGACCGCTGGGCCTCGGTGAACGCCGCCGACGTCTCGACGTGGAACGTGAGCTCGGCCCGTGTGGCCGCCTTGTTGGCGTGCTGGCCGCCGGGCCCGCCCGAGGCGCTGAAGCGCACGTCCAGCTCGTGGCGTGGGACGCGGACCGAGTCGGTCACCACCAGACGGTCGTCGTCGCTCGCTCCCACTCCCCCAGCATGCACGTTCCGACAGGCCGGGCACACTCGCGGTCACCTACGGTGCGGGCATGGGTGACATCAAGCTGGGGTACAACACCGGATACTGGTCGTCGGGCCCGCCATCGGGGGCGCTCGAGGCCGTGCAGGAGGCCGAGCGGCTCGGATTCAACTCGGTGTGGACCGCCGAGGCCTACGGGTCCGATGCGCTCACGCCGCTGGCGTGGTGGGGTGCGCACACCGAGCAGGTGCAGCTCGGCACCGCGATCATGCAGATGTCGGCGCGCACGCCCGCCGCTGCAGCGATGGCGGCGATCACGATGGACCATCTCTCCGACGGCCGGTTCATCCTGGGGCTCGGCGCGTCCGGGCCGCAGGTGGTGGAAGGTTGGTACGGCCAGCCCTACCCCAAGCCGCTCGCCCGCACCCGCGAGTACGTGGAGATCGTGCGCCGGATCATCGCCCGCGACGAGCCGGTGGAGTTCCACGGCGAGTTCTACGACATGCCGTTCCAGGGCGGAGCCGGGCTCGGCAAGGCGTTGAAGTCCACGGTGCACCCGCTGCGCAACGACATCCCCATCTACCTCGCCGCGGAGGGCCCGAAGAACGTCGCCCTGTCGGCGGAGATCTGCGACGGATGGCTGCCGCTGTTCTTCTCCCCCAAGGAGGACGGCTTCTACCGGGAGTGCCTCGAGCGGGGCTTCGAAGCGTCGGGCGACCCCACCAAGAAGGACCGGTTCGAGGTGACGGCCACGGTGATGCTGATCCCGGGCGACGACGTCGAACAGTGCGCCGACATGGTGCGGCCGTTCCTCGCGTTGTACGCCGGCGGGATGGGCGCCAAGGGCGCCAACTTCCACTACGAGGTGTTCGCCCGGATGGGCTACGGCGACGTGGCCGACCAGGTGCAGGACCTCTATCTGCAGGGCAAGAAGCAGGAGGCCGCTGCGGCCATCCCACTGGAGATGGTGGAGGACGTCGCCCTCGTCGGCCCGCCCGACAAGATCCGCGAGGAGCTGCCGAGGTGGCGTGATTCGTGCATCACCGAGTTCCTGCTGAGCGGCCCGGCGATGGCACTGCCCGCCTTCGCCGACATCGTGCGGGGCTGAGCCTCTGCGTGTTAGCTTCACCACGATGGGTGGTGAGCATGTGGATGGTGGGGCCCGGAAGGATCGCGCACGCGACAGCGACACGCCTGCGACGACGCTGCAGGTGGGAAGGGCCGACGACCCGGCGGAGCGGGACGCCGACCGGGCCGCCCGCTCCGTCGTCGCCGCACTGGAATCGTCC
>Ga0102928_1002055_pt1 | contig 12140 bp, 13 predicted proteins | sample SalPonR1_B_D1_MG_FD_78504 | JGI IMG/M metagenome (GOLD analysis project Ga0102928, IMG submission 78504) | Salt pond soil microbial communities from South San Francisco under conditions of wetland restoration - Salt Pond MetaG R1_B_D1_MG | ecosystem: Environmental > Aquatic > Marine > Intertidal...
AAGAGAGATCATGCAAAGGTCCGGTTGTCTGGGCCGCGCCGCGCGGCGGGCGGTTTGTCGGGTGTCTCGATTGGCGGGGTTTTGACGGGGCGGGCCGTGGCGGCCTGCCCATGGTGTCACCCGAGTGATGTTGTGGTTGTGGCCCCTCTATCGGCACTGGCGGGAAATGCCAAGGCGGAGGACTGGATTTGTCGGCTGTTGTGGCGCGGGCAAGGATTTTGCAAAATCCTTGGGCGCCTTGCCAAACCGGGCCGTCTTCTTGATTGCTGCGAATGATGGGGGTGAACCCCTACTCTACATTCATTCAGCGTTTCGCCCGGGCTTGCCCCGGGCCGCGCCCGACCCTCCCCACGCGAGGGCGCACGGGTGCCGTTATACGCCGAAGCAATGATTTGAGTGCGGCGGCGTCACGTCCCGAATAACTGTTGCAAAGCCCTCCCAGGGTCGGGCGCGGCCCTTCTTATATTTAAGTGTCCGCTCCGTCTCGTATAACTGTCACAGAACCATTTTAAGACTTGATATCAGATCATTCTCCGACAGGCGGCGTCGCAACGGGGAAAATTGTCAGGCGGCAAGCCACTAACCTAAAGCGTCCTGCCTTTAACCTGACACATCAGATAAAGGCAGGACGCGTGCCACACTCATATGTTGCGCTGCGTTCGCCCCAAAGTTGTGACGCAGGTTTTGGGTCGAACGCTTTAGGCTGCGCCCCTCGGGGCCGGAATAGGCCCGTTCCACCTTGGCCACCCGCAACTCGTAGTGGCTGTACCAGCGCTCGATGCCTTGTTTCTGGGCGACAAGGTGTTTGGCCTCGGCCTTCCAGGCTTTGATGCTGTCTTCGCTGTCCCAGTAGGAGACGGTGATGCCGAGGCCGGTGGCGTCGCGGGTGCTTTCGACCCCGAGGCAGCCGGGTTGCGCGAGGGCGAGGGTGTACATCGCCTCGCCCATTTCGGCATAGCCTGCGTCATCATCAGAGAGTTGGTTGGTGAAGATGACCGCGTAATAGGGTGGTTCGGGCGTTTTCGAGAAACGGTCGGTCATGGCATCACAGCTTGCGGATCTTGAGCTTGGTGATCCGATTGTCGGCTTTCTCGATCACCTCGAAGCGGAAGCCGTGGAAGTTGAAGACCTGACTTGTGTCGGGGATCATCTGCGCCTCGTGGATGACCAGACCGGCAATGGTGTTGGCTTCTTCGTCCGGCAGGTTCCAATCGGTGGCGCGGTTGAGGTCGCGGATGGTCATGGCCCCGTCGACGAGGAACTGGTTATCCTCGCTGCGGCGAATGGGGTGATCGGCATCGGGATCGAATTCATCGGTGATTTCGCCGACGATCTCTTCAAGGATGTCTTCCAACGTGATCAGCCCTTGCAGGGTGCCGTATTCATCGACCACCAGCGCGAAATGACTGCGCATGCGCAGGAATTGGCGCATCTGGTCGTCGAGTGTGGTGGTTTCCGGCACGAAATAGGGTTTCATCGCCACGTCGGAGATGTCGAAGCTTTCGAGTGCTGCGGTACTGACGGCATCGCCGCCGAGAACCAGCTTGTGCATGGCGCGCAGCAGGTCCTTGGCGTGGACAACGCCGATGATGTTATCAGGATCGTCGCGGTAGACAGGCAGGCGCGTATGATTGGATTGCAGGCATTGATCAAGGATGGCTTGCGGGTCGTCCTCGGCGTTGATCATCTCGATCTGGCTGCGGTGAAGCATGATCTCTTCGACGGCGCGTTCGCCCAGATCAAGCGCCCCGAGGATGCGGTCCCGGTCTTCTTTTTCCACCACCCCTTCGGAGTGGCCCAGATATAGCGCACCGGCGATTTCCTCGCGCACGGCGAGGATGTGGCTATCGGGGTCGGTTTGCACGCCGAAGACGCGCAGCACACCGCGCACCAGCCAGCGCACGGTGCTGACCACGGGCGAAAAGACACGCACCACCATGCCGATCACCGGCGCCACGCGCGAGGCGGCGGGCTCGGCATTGGTGATGGCGTAGGTTTTCGGCAGCACCTCGGCGAAGATCAGGACCAACAGGGTCATCACAAGGGTGGCCAGCGCAACACCGGATTCGCCGAATAGGCGTGTGAACATCGCCGTGGCCAGCGAGGTGGCGAGGATGTTGACGAGGTTGTTGCCAAGCAGGACCGAACCGATCAGGCGTTCGTTGTCCTCGGTGATCTCAAGCGCGCGATTGGCACCTTTGTCGCCCTTGTCGGCGCGGGCACGTAGCTTGCCGCGAGAAGCCGCGGTCAGGGCGGTTTCACTGCCCGAGAAAAAGCCCGAGAGCACCAAGAGCATGAGGATGGATCCGGCGGTGATCCAAAAGGCGAGATCAAGTGTTGGTGATGCGGCTTCCATGCGGTCAGGCGTCCTTTTATGCAGGGGTGTTATGCGGCGCGCGCTGCGCAGGTTCAAGGGATAGGTTGCGATGCATGTGACGGATTTGGGGCGGCTTGAGGCCGCGGTTCTACTGTTTGGCGGGCCATATTCCAACCTTGCGGCGACGCGGACGCTGCTGGATCAGGCCGAGCGGCGCGGCATCGCGCCGGATCATGTGATCTGTACCGGGGATGTCGTGGCCTATTGCGCCGAGGCGGCCGCCTGCGTGGAGGCGGTGCGGCGCGCGGGTTGTGCCGTGGTGGCGGGCAATTGCGAAAAGCAACTGGCAGCGGGCGCGATGGACTGTGGCTGTGGCTTCGAGGAAGGGAGCACCTGTGATCTGCTGTCGGCGGGTTGGTATGCCCATGCGGCCGCGCAGATTGGCCCCGAGGATCGCAGGTGGATGGGCGGTTTGCCGGATGTGGTGGTGTTTGAACAGGCCGGTCGGCGCGTGGCGGTGATCCATGGTGGTGTAACGGATGTGAGCCGGTTCATTTGGCCAACATCGCCAGAGGAGGTTTTTGCCGAGGAGTTGGCCGTGCTACGCTCTGCGGTCGGCCCGGTGGATATGGTTGTGGCCGGGCATTGTGGCTTGGCCTTTGAGCGTCAGGTCGCCGGGGTGACATGGCTCAATGCCGGAGTAATCGGCATGCCGCCGAATGATGGTGCGCCGCAGGTGCGTTTTGCTGTTCTGAAGGGCGGCAAGGCTGTGATCCATGAAATGAACTATAACCATGCGGCCGCCCATGCCGCGATGCAGGCAGCCGGCCTGACGCAGGGATATGACGCGGGGCTTTTGAGCGGTTACTGGCCGTCCGAGGATGTGCTGCCGCCCGAGTTGCGGCGCGTGGTCTTGGCCAGCGGGTGATGCTCTTGCACCAGATCGCGCAGGCGGTCTTCCAGAACATGGGTGTAGATTTCGGTGGTGCCGACATCGGCGTGGCCCAGAAGCGTTTGGATCGCCCGTAGATCGGCACCATTGGCCAGCAGATGCGTGGCGAAGGCATGGCGCAGGGTATGTGGCGTGACCTTGGCAGGCGACACCCCGCCGGCCACGGCGAATTCCTTGATCAGCATATAGAACCTGTGCCGCGTCAGGTGCCCGGCCTTGCCGCGTGAGGGGAACAGAAAGGCCGAGGTGGCTTTGCCGTTTTGGCGAGCCACGTCTTCAGCCGCGTCGCGGGCCTTGATCCATTCGGTGAGTGCCGCGCGCGCGGGTGGCGAGAGTGGCACCATGCGTTCCTTGCCGCCCTTGCCCTTGATAAGCAACAGGTTGGGGTCGCCGCGCGCCGCCGAGACGGGCAGGCCCACCAGTTCCGACACCCGCATGCCGGTGGCATAAAGCAGTTCCATCAGGCAGGTATTGCGCAGCCTGTCGGTCTCGCGCCCGTGGGTGCGGGCTGCGGCAAGCAGGCGGTCGACCTCCTCCTCGCTCAGGGTTTTGGGCAAGCTCTTGTCGCGGCCCGGCCCCTTGATGCGGATGGCGGGGTTATCCTCGCGCAGGCCCTCGTCGAAGGTGAAGCGGTAAAGCTGCTTGATGGCCGAGAGCCGCCTTGCGCGGGTGGATTTGGCCAACCCCTGAGCATCGCAGTGGACAAGGTAGGATTCGATATCCCGCTGCGCGGCATCGGCCAGCGTGACCCCCTCGTTTCCAAGCCAATCGGTGAAATCACCAAGATCGCGGGCGTAGGCGGCCAAAGTGTTCTGCGCCGCGCCCAATTCGGCGGCATGGGCATCGAGAAAGGCCGAAAGCCAGTGCCTGTCGCTGCTCATGGCTCACCGTCGAGAAGCAGGCGTTGCAGGGCGGCGCGGCGTGCGGTGTCTTCCAACCCAACGGCCCGCAGGGTCGATAGAGCGGCGGTCAGGTCGTCGGTGTCGGCAGGGCCGGCCCGGTCGAGTCGTGTGGCGGCGGCGAGGATCGCCTCGCCCAGCTTGCCAGCCTCCAGAAGCGGGGCATCGCGCGGCGCGGGCGCGGTGCTGGAGAAGGCTTTTGCGATGGCTTGCTGTTCCGGTGTTTTGGCCTGATCCACCGAAGGGGTGCCTTGGGCCAGCCCGGCATGGAAGGCCAGCGGGCTTTGCGCGTCGATGCTTTGGGCTGCCGTTTCATAGGCGGGTGAGAGGAGCGCGACTTGCAGCGCCTGTTGCCGGGAGGTGCCGGTGAGTTCGACCTTGGAGAGCGCATCGCCGAACATCTCGGCAAAGACTACGGCCAAGCCTTGGGCGCGCATCTGGGACCAGACGGGTGGCAGGGTGCGCGCAATGTCCTCGGGCGCTTCGCGGGTCAGGGCGCGATCGAAGGCCTGTACCGCCTCGACCCTGTCCCAAACACCGCCAGAGGCGGCGGGCTTTCTGTCGGTGTAAAGTCCAAGAAGGCGGTTGGCGGGCAGGGCGCCGGTACGGGCCAGTCGTTCGGCGGCCTCAAGCTCGGCCTTCCAGCCAGAGGTGCCCCGAAGGTCGGCCATGGCGAAGGCACGCGGCAGGTTGCGTGTGGGCATCGGGCGGCCCACAGCCTCGAAGAGGCGGAAGGTCAGCGGTGTCATATCACCGGGTGGTGCGAGGCTCGGGGCGCCATCCATGACCTCGGGGTCCAAAAACTGCGCTAGAAGTGCGGCCTGCACGGGTGGCAGCAGGTCAAGCGCTTCGGCGGTCTCAAAGGTCAGCGCCGCCGTGTTCCAATCGCCGCTGCGGGCCATGCAGAATATGCGCGCGGCATAATCGGCACTGAGCCGGGGGTCTTGGACGAGGGCGCGGCAGGGGGCATCCTCGGCCCCATCGAGGAGGGCCAGATCGAGCCACTGATCGAAGACCTCGCGGCGCACCGGGCCGGCGCGCTCAAGCAATGCGCGTGCAGGGGCCACGGCGCCATATCGTCTCAATGCTTCGATCCGAGCCTTGAGAACAGGCGCGCCTTCGCCGATGTCGGCGGGCGGTTCGGCCTCGGCCAGCACAAGCGTGTAATATAGCGCCTGTGTCGCTGGCAGGGGCCTGTCGGGCAAGCGCTTGAGCCGGGTCATGATGCGACTGGCCCGGCTTTCCTGCCAAAGTGAGGGGGGAAGACCGGTCGTTGATTGCGGCAAGAGACCAACGGCATCGGGAATCGCTGTATCGAGCGGCATCACGTCGACATCGGGAACATCGACCCCATCGCTGACCGGGGGTTCGCCGGGTGTGGCGGCGCGTGGCTGTGCGACAGTGACCGCTGTTTCCGAATTCAGCCAGTCAATCGCGGACAACGGTTCGTCCTGCGCGTTTGCGGGCCATGCGGCAAGAGCCATGAAAAGAACGGGCTTATTCAGTCTCAAGTAAGATGTCCTGACGAATCTCTTCCGTAGGCGGGGCGAAATCGACGCCGAAAAACGGGCCAAGATAGGCAAAGCCCACGAGTGCAATGAATCCGAGAACCGCAAGATAGATCAGCCATTTGATTAGTCGTAACATTGTTTGCCTGCCCGTTTTCCTTTTTCTTGATAGTGGTTATAGCTGGCCTTTGACGCAAGATCACGTCATTCAGAAGAACAGACTGAAAAATTGGCAGGGGAGCGCCGAAGGTGTCAGACGCCGGGCCTTGGAAACTGAAGAAAACCGTGGTGCTGGTGGGAATGATGGGCGCCGGAAAGACCGCCGTGGGGCGGGTCCTGGCGGCGAAATTGCATGTGCCCTTTCTGGATTCGGACGCGGAGATCGTGACGGCGGCGGCGATGAGTATAGCCGAGATATTCGAACGCGATGGCGAGGCGTTCTTTCGCGACCGCGAGACGCAGGTGATTGATCGCTTGCTGGAGGACGAGCGCGGGATACTGTCCACTGGCGGCGGGGCCTTCATGGCTGAACGCAATCGCAAGCTGATGTCCGAGAAAGGTGTTTCCGTCTGGCTGAAGGCCGATTTGGGGCTTTTGTGGAATCGGGTAAAGCATAAGGATACCAGACCTTTACTGCGCACTTCTAATCCTTATGAAACCCTGCGCGAGCTTTACGAGGTGCGCGGGCCGATCTACCAGCAGGCGGATCTGGCGGTGGAGGCCCGGCCGGAGTACTCGATTGACGATATGGCCGAGAAGGTGCTGGAGGCTTTGACGGCGCGACCGGATGTGTTGGAGGTGGTGACATGATGGAAACGGTGCATGTGCCGCTTGAGGGGCGGGAGTATGATATCCACATCGGTCCCGGTTTGCTGGCTCAGTCTGGCGCGTTGATCGCCCCCTTGTTATCGCGGCCCCGGGTGGCCATCGTGGCCGATGAACATGTCGCCGATCTTCATTTAAGTTCCCTTCTCAAGGGGTTGGAAGCGCAGGGAATTGCCACCATTCATATGACCCTTCCTCAGGGGGAAGGCACCAAGAGTTGGCCGCATTTCGAGCGGGTGGTCGAATGGCTTTTGGAGCAACAGGTGGAGCGCAAGGACGTGGTGGTTGCGTTCGGCGGCGGTGTGATTGGCGACCTTGTAGGCTTCGCCGCAGCCGTGTTGCGGCGCGGTGTGCGCTTTGTTCAGGTGCCGACAAGCCTTTTGGCGCAGGTGGATAGCTCGGTTGGCGGCAAGACCGGAATCAATGCGCCGCAGGGTAAAAACCTGATCGGCGCCTTTCATCAACCCGGCATGGTTCTGGCTGATACGGAGGTTCTGGGTACGCTGACCGAACGGGATTATCTGGCCGGATACGGTGAGGTCGTGAAGTACGGCCTTTTGGGAGATGTGAAGTTTTTTCAATGGCTTGAGGATAATGCTTCACGTGCCGCAGAGGGCGACATGGAGGCCCGGATCGCGGCCGTGAAACGCTCTGTCGAGATGAAGGCCGAGATCGTGGTGCGCGATGAAACCGAACAGGGTGACAGGGCGCTTTTGAATTTGGGTCATACATTCTGTCACGCCTTGGAGGCCGCGACGGGATATTCTGATCGCTTGCTGCATGGCGAGGGGGTGGCCATTGGGTGTGCGCTGGCCTTTGAGCTGTCATCGCGGATGGGCCTGTGTTCACAGGAGGATCCAAGCCGTGTGCGCGCGCATCTTCGTGACATGAAGATGAAGGTTGATCTATCTGATATTGAAGGTGAATTACCCGATGCCGACCGGCTTCTTGACCTGATGGGACAGGACAAGAAAGTGGTCGATGGCAAGCTGCGATTCATCCTTGCGCGCGGGATTGGCGAGGCCTTCGTGACCTCGGATGTGGACCCCGCCATGGTGCGCGATTTGCTGCAAGAGGGTTTGGACGCGCGCGACTGAGGATTTTCGCACGCGTTCCCCCGATTTCTGTGCAGGACTGTACGAGTCCTGCGAAACTTCATGTCATTCTGTACAGACTGTACGTTTTGCGCGGGGTTTTTGAACAGAATCTTGGACCAGACCGAGGTTGGATGCACAGACCCGGCTTTTCGTTGGCCGGGCGGGCGTTCGTGAAAGGGACTATTCAGGTCCTTGAGAAAGCCTCGTCCGCGAAACGAACTCACAGAGGAAAAATTTTTGAAGTTTGACCTGTGAGATCAAGACACCGCGTAAAGCCGAGGCTCGGGCGATGGCCCGTGGAGGGCCTCAGGCACCCAATCGGGGAGGACCAGCGGGTCCGCCGGATTGTTTGATTGGCGCAAAATCTGGTTGCGCAGGCGTTTGATGCGCTTGGGATTGCGGGAGGTATCGCCAAAGGAGACGTGCCGCAGGGCTTCGACCTGTGCCGCGTCAAGGTCGGGCACATGGGCGTGACGCACAGGCTGTATATACTTCGCATCAAGACCGATGTCGCGCATGAAGGTGCTGATGAAGGTGTCGGCGCCAAGTTTGATCCGCTCGTATTGGCGCATCACGACGTGAAACTCCGGGCGCATGCCTTTGATCCGTGTCTTGAGCGTGTCGAAATCCAGCGAGGCCAGATCAAGCGATTGGCAGAACGTGTCGATGTCGACATTGCTCCAGCCTTCGCGGATCATCTCGCTGTAAAGACTGGTGAGGTAGGTCTCGGGCGTGCGGGAATAGAGCAGGAAGCGGACATCCTCGGGCGGGCGATCCACAGTCAGCGTGTGCAGGCATTGTTCGGCCTGCGGATAGAAGCCCGGATTGGTCACGCCATTTGCAAGGGCTTCGTGCATGGCGGGGCCAAGGCTGGCGGTGTTGGATTGCAGTACGATGCGCGCGCCCGCCTGTTTGGCGGCTTTTGCGATCCGGCGGTTGAGGCGTCGGGGCAGGCCGGGTGGCTCTGCTTCAGGCGTGTGCAATTGCCGAATAATGTTGCGCTGTCGTTTGATCGCCCAAGGGAGTTCCGCATTGACGTAAAATACGCCCTGCGCCCGTATCTCGTCGAGATTTTCGACAAGGTTTCGCTGTAGAAGCGACGACGCCGTCTTGTGGGCGCCCAGATGATATATGTACTGCATAGCCTGCCTGGCGTTTTGTTTTTATGCGCACAGCCTACAATATAACAGCGTTTCTAGCAACCCGCCCACTAGGTTTGGTGCGATTGCGGTGTCGCGCAATCGGCAACTCGGGTGATGATTGGGCCGGAGCATGAGTGGATCAGGTTGCCTTGGGCATGTTCACGCGTTTCGAGAGGTCCTCCACGCTTTCGATGCGCTCGGAGTAGCGGTCGGTGAGGTAGGACGACTGCCCACGTGTCAGGAGGGTGAATTTCACCAGTTCTTCCATCACGTCCACAACGCGGTTGTAGTAAGGGCCGGGTTGCATGCGGCCCGCGTCGTCGAATTCATCCCATGCCTTGGGGACCGAGGATTGGTTGGGGATGGTGATCATCCGCATCCAGCGCCCGAGGATGCGCATTTGGTTCACGGCGTTGAAACTTTGCGATCCGCCGCAGACTTGGGCGATGGCGAGGGTCTTGCCCTGCGTCGGACGTATGCCGCCGATGGGGGCCAGCGGAATCCAGTCCACTTGGGTTTTCATGATGCCGGTCATGGCGCCGTGGCGTTCGGGGCTGATCCAGACCATGCCTTCGGACCACATCACCGCCGCGCGCAATTCGGCCACCTTGGGATGATCAGCCTTGGCATCGTCGGGCAGGGGCAGGCCGGAGGGGTCGAAGGTGCGGGTTTCGGCCCCGAGACGCGTCAGGATGCGCGCGGCTTCCTCGCTCAGGAGGCGTGAGAATGACCGCTCGCGCAGGCTTCCGTAGAGGAGCAGGAACCGCGGCGGGTGTGTGGGGCGGTCGCTTGGGAAAAGCCGGTCGTCGTCGATCTGGTGGAATTGGCTGTCGTCGATATTGGGCGTGTCAGGCAAGGGAGTTTCCAGTCTCGTCAAGGGTTATTGGGCCTTTAGGGCGGTTCTCATGTCGTATGCCCTGTGAACCGTGCGCGGGTGCGATTGGCAAACCCCACGAGCGATAGCATCACCGGCACCTCGACCAGCACGCCGACCACGGTGGCCAGCGCCGCGCCGGAGTTGAGGCCAAAGAGGCTGATGGCGACGGCGACGGCGAGTTCGAAGAAATTCGAGGTGCCGATCATGGCGCAGGGGGCGGCGATACGGTGCGGCACTTTCATCGCGTAGGCCACGCCATAGGCCACGGCGAATATCCCGTAGCTTTGGATCAGGATCGGCACCGCGATGAGGGCGATGACGAGAGGGTTCGCGAGGATCACTTCGCCTTGCAGGCCGAAGAGGATCACCACGGTGGCGATCAGGCCGATGATCGACCATGGTTTCACCTTGGCGGTGAAGCTGTCGATCGCCTGTTTCGAGCCGAGCAAGCGGCGGGTCAGCAAGCCCGCCGCCAGTGGCAGGGCAACATAAAGCACCGTGGCGGTGACAAGCGTTTGCCACGGCACGGTGATATCGGTGACGCCCAAGAGGAAGGCGACGATCGGCGCGAAGGCGAAAACCATGATGATGTCGTTCACCGAGACCTGAACGAGGGTATAGGTGGCATCGCCCTTGGTCAGTTGTGACCAGACAAAGACCATGGCGGTACAGGGGGCCGCGCCCAGAAGGATCAGCCCGGCGGTATATTGCGCCGCATCGGCGGGGGCGATGAAGGGGGCGAAGACGTAATCGAAGAACAGCACCGCCAGAAGCGCCATGGTGAAGGGTTTGATCAGCCAGTTGACGATCAGCGTGATGATCAGGCCCTTGGGTTGGCGGGCGACGCCGGGGATGGTGGTGAGGTCCACCCCGATCATCATCGGGTAGATCATCGCCCAGATCAGCACGGCGACCACGAGGTTGATCGAGGCGATCTCGGCTGAGGCTATGGCGTTGACGAGGCCGGGGGCGATCGTGCCGAGGCCAATGCCGACGAGGATCGCAATGGTGATCCAGACGGTGAGGTATCTTTCGAAGACGCCAAGGCCGCTGTCCTTGGCTGTGTCGGGGTGATCGGTCATGGTCTGGTCTTTCCGAGGTAGGTTTGCAGGGTGTGGGCGCGCCGTTCGGGGCTATGCCGGCGCTTGGGTATCCTGGCCGATATCATCGAGCTTGGTTTTCAGCGCGAGCCGGTCGAGGGTTTCGAGGGGCAGGGCGGAAAACACCTGGATGCGGCGCAGGAGGGCGCGGTAGGTTTCCGCGAAGGCGGCGGCGATTTCGGCGTCCGAGCCGGTAACGGCGGCGGGGTCGGGCAGGCCCCAGTGGGCGCTTACGGGCTGACCGGGCCAGACGGGGCAGACCTCACCCGCGGCGTTGTCGCAGACGGTGAAGATGAAATCCATTTGCGGGGCGTTGGGGGCGGCAAACTCATCCCAGCTTTTGGAGCGCATTTCGGAGGTGTCGTGACCGAGGTTTTTCAGAAGGCTGATGGCGTGGGGGTTGGGTTCGCCTTGTGGCTGGGAGCCGGCGGAGAAGCCTTTGAAACTGGGTTGGGCCGACATGATCGCCTCGGCAAGGATGGAGCGGGCGGAGTTGCCGGTGCAGAGAAAGAGGACGTTTTTCATGCGCGTAGCCTTTCAGCAGGAGCAGGTGAGGGTATCGAGAAGAGGTTCGCAAGCCTCGGGCGCGCCGCCGCAGCAATCTTCCATCAGGAAGGCGAGAAGCCCGCGCAGGGCGGGCATATGCGCATTGTAAAGGATCGAGCGGCCTTGGCGGGTTGTAGTGACGAGGCCCGCTTGGGCGAGGATGGAAAGGTTGGCCGACATGGTGTTTTGCCGCTGGTCCAGTTGGGCCGCGATTTGACCGGCGGGCAGGCCTTCGGGGCCGGCTTTTATGAGCAGGCGGAAGGCATCGAGGCGCGCGGGTTGCGAGAGCGCGGCGAAGGCGGCGAGGGCATCTGACTTATCCATATATCATGGATTATGGATATATAGCGCGCCGTGCAAGTGACAGTTTTGTGACGGGTGGTGCCGAAGTCTTTAAAGACTTCGGTCCGATTTCTTTTGAAGAAATCGGGTTCGGGTGCGCAGTAAATGCGCACCCTACGGCGTTAGTCCGCCAGTTTCACCAGCGCGTGGCGTTTCTTGCCTGCCGAGAGTTTGACCGGCGAGGCCAGCGCGCCCGCGTCAAGCATCAGGCCCGCATCCGTCAGCGGCGCATCGTCGATCCGCGCGCCGTTCTCGGCGATCAGGCGCTTGGCCTCCTTGCCGGATTTCGCCAGCCCCGATTTGACGATCAATTGCACGATCGAGATGCCATCGCCGACCTCGTCAGAAGCCAGTTCCAGCGTGGGCAGGTCATCGCCGACGCCGCCTTTTTCGAACACCTCGCGCGCGGTGGCCTCGGCGGCGGCCGCCGCTTCGGCCCCGTGCAACAAGGTCGTGACCTCATTGGCCAGTACGATCTTGGCCTCGTTGATCTCGGACCCGGCAAGCGCGCCCAGACGCTCGCATTCTTCGATGT
>Ga0102928_1002058_pt1 | contig 12132 bp, 20 predicted proteins | sample SalPonR1_B_D1_MG_FD_78504 | JGI IMG/M metagenome (GOLD analysis project Ga0102928, IMG submission 78504) | Salt pond soil microbial communities from South San Francisco under conditions of wetland restoration - Salt Pond MetaG R1_B_D1_MG | ecosystem: Environmental > Aquatic > Marine > Intertidal...
AGAATATTATAAAATAACTCTCAAAGAAAGAGCTGAATTAAGAGATATTAATTATATGAGAGAAAATATTCCTGATAATTATATTGAAGAAGTTATGAAACGTTGTAAATAATATTTATATTTGCAATAAAGTTTAATTAAAAATACTATTATATGGCAAATGCAATAAATTGTCCAATATCATCAGATCCAAAATGGAAAGAATTAATTAAAAAGTTAGGTTCTAAAAAAAAAGCTTATAAAGCTTTTATAGCTAATGGTTTTAAAATTCCTACTGATAAAGAACTTAATTTAGAAGATAAGCAAAAAAGAGATGTTGAAGAAAAAAAATCAAAGAGATTTAGTCCTATTATAGAGAGAAATGAACTTGAAATAAAAAGACTTAAATCTATTGTAAGTAGAAAACAATCTGATTTAGGGAAAGTTAAAAATAAATATGAACAGAGAAAAAGAATTCAAGCTCTTAAAAATAAAATTGAAGAATTAGAAGAAACTAACGTTATGCTTAAAAAAAAGAAAGCGTTAAATGATGTTGAAACTTATGCTGAAGAAGATTTAGGAAATGTTGAATCTATATTAAATAGATATTATTCTGAGGGTATAACATTTAGTGAGTTACATAGTGTTATAAAGACTATAAAAATGTGGCAACAAGCTGGAGATTTTTCTCAAGAAGATCATTTATTTTTAACTTCTGAAGAAATGGAAGAGCTTGATAATCCAGATAATGAGTTAATTCAAGAAATTAGAAAAAAGTTTTTAGATTGGAAATCAAGATCTGATAGATTATATAATAAATATATTCAGATATCAACTTCATTATTAAATGATGCTGCACAAGAAGAATTTGGTGAAGATGCTTATATTGAGCTAGATAAAGCTTTAAAGGATGTTAATTTTTTATTTAAAAATACTATAGACATTTCTGAAGTTGATAATGTATTATATCAATTATTATCACAATGGAATAAAAAGGCAAATTATAATGCAAGACAAGAAGTTAAAGAAGATATAGATGATATTAAATCCATAATGAATAGATTGAGAAAAAAAGGTGTAATGTCAAAATTTGTTAATTTATTACAACAAAAACAGTCTAATCAAGATAGTAGGAAGACTGGAGATATTACATTTAGATTTACACAAAAATGGTTTAATGATGAAAAAAAGATTTACAAAAGATTACAAAATAAATTAAATAAGGCTGATAATATTGAAGATAGGGTAAAGGCTAGTGCTTTGAAACAAAAAGCTTATCAAGAATTTAGAGATAGTATTAATAAAACAACTTTTACATTAGATATGAGAAAGTTGTTTTATGATGATGAACTTATTCAAAATTATTTGAAAACAGCTTCGTTAGAAGATCAATTTAAAGATATAAATTTAGAGTTTAATGAAAAAACCAGGCAAGATCATATAAGAGAAATAAAAAGACATTTAGGAGAAGAAGGTTTTGAAAGATATTATGAAAGAGCTAAAGAAAAATTAGAAACTTTTAAGAAAGATATGGAAGCTCAAAGAGAATCTTTAGAAGCTGATTTTGGTGAAAATCAAGCTGCTGTTGAAGAAAATATGCAAATTTGGAATTTAAAATATAATCCTTTCTGGAATTCACATTATGCACATGAAGGTCATCCTGCTAAAAAAATAGGTAATACTTGGGTTTCTAGCTCAAAACAATATGTTGAAGTTGTTGCGAGAAGATTTGATGAAAATGGAAAAGATTTGGGCAATTATGATAAAAATTTTGAATTAATAGCTCAAGATGAAGATATGTATGAAGCTTACAATCTTATCTTAGATGTTTTAAATACTTACAGTTCATTTTTACCTAGTTCAGATGTAGGATTTTTTCAAGTAAATACTTTACCTACCATTAGAAAATCTGTTTTAGAATCTTTTACAAGGGATGGAATGTTATCAGGTTTAAATTCAACTTGGGATTTATTAAAAAATAATACTAGAGCTGAAGCAGCAGAATCAAGAATACCTGAAACAGATGAAAAAGAATTACAAGTTAATTTTTTAGCAAATACCCAAAGTACTATTTCAGATTATGTTGATAGAAAAACTATAGAATATAAAAATAAAAATCCTGAATATGATCGTGCTGAATTAGCAGCTTTACAAGAAGAATGGGTTAAAGAAGTAGAAGATAAATTAGCTTCAGCTAAATCGTGGGATATTGAAAAAATATTAATAGCATTTAGTACGGCAGCATCTCAATATAAACATAAAGCCAAGATTGAAGATGCTATGAAAATAACTCGTAATATGATTGATGAGCTTATAGAAGCTCAAGATAATGCAGAACAAAATCCTACTTATAGTAAAATGTCTGAAAGATTAGGATGGAAAAGAAAAGATTTAAAAAACATGAAAGATATGGTAGATCATTTCATGGATAATTTCTTTGGATATCCTATAAAAAATAATAAAGGTAAAACTAAAAAGAAAGTTTATACTAAAAAGGAGAAAAAAGAAAAAGAAGAATTACAACAAGCTATACAAGATAATTTAAAAAATTTTGAGGAAGGTATTATTACAGAAGATACTTTTATTAAAAATGACGATAAACTTCAAACTCAGTTAGAAAAATTAGGTGGTGTTAGAAGTTGGACGAGAATAGGAGATTTATTATTAAAATATATTCAATTAAAAGGATTAGGTTGGAATGTATTTTCTGGATTTGCTAATATAGGTTTTGGTCAAATAGCAAATTGGGTGGAAGCTGCAGGTGGACAAAGATTTAATCAAAAAGAATTAAGAAAAGCAAGTTGGTTAGTAAGACATTCTATTGGTAAAAATGGTTCATTTCACTTACTTGAAACATCTACAAGTAAAAAGATAAGAAACTTAATGGATAAGTTAGATGTTTTAAAAGAATCTAAAAATGAATTATTTGAACAGAAAGTAAATAGTTTTATGAAAAAATTTAGATTTGCTAATCCTTTTAATATGCAATCTCGTGGCGAGTATCTTAATCAAGCTCCTGTAATGATAGCAATGATGATGCATGAAAAAGTTTTACTAAATGGTAACGAAACTAATATGTGGGAAGCTATTGGAGAAGATGGTAATTTTAAAGAAGGAGTTACTTTACCTGAAAATTCAAATTATAAATCTTTAGATGATTTATTGTTTAAAAGAAAAAGTAGTATTGATGATGCTATTAGGGAATTACACGGTAACTATGATTATGAAGATGCTCCTTTATTAGCAAAAAGAACATGGGCAGGTAGAGCTATATCACAATTTAGAACATGGGCTTTTATGGGTTTTTATAATAGATTTGGTGGTGAACATAACTCTCATATTGCAGGGTATACTAAAAAGGGTAGATATAAGAGTTTAGCTACTTATTATCAAAATTTAGGTGGTTTTAAAGCTACAGTTGATATTACTAAAAATTTATTAAGAAAATTAATGTTTCAAAACACTAAGTTTAATGAAATGATTAATTCTGAAAAAGGTTTTACTGAAACAGATGCTGCTAATATGAGAAAAAATATGCAAGAAATTGTATTATATATGATTGTTACAGGATTAGGATTATTATTAAAATCTGCTGTTGAAGATAATGATGATGAAAGAAGTAAATTAAGATACGCTTCTATATTTTGGATTAATCAAATGGGTCGTTTAAAAACAGATATTTTATTTTATACTAATCCAATGGAATTTGAAAAACTTCAGAGACAAGTTATGCCAGCATTTACTTTTGTAATGGATGCAAGTAAATTAATGGATCATGGATATAAATTATTAACAGGACAAACCACAGATATATACCAAAGTGGTATTTATGCTCATAAAAGTAAAAGTAAAAGATATGCCAGAAATCTTATACCAGGGTGGAATATTATTAATAAATTAGAATCTGCAGGTAAACAAATATATCAAGGTAACTAATATTATGTAATTTACACTACGTAATTTACGTTATGCAAATTTTTTAGAAAGCGTAGAAATTAATCTACGCTTTTATCATTTAATCTAATTCTAAAATTCTATGCCAAAACTTCATATCAACATCCATCCCTAAATTATCAGCACAATTAATCTCATTTTTAACTTGTTTTTTATCATAATCTTCTAACTTATCCCAATTTTTTATTATTTCATCTGATACAACTTTAGTTATATAAGTACTTCTACCTAAAGCATATCTAAATGCAGATAATAATATCAACTTAGGTTCATCAAATTTTATATCTTTTTTACTCATTGTTTAATTTTTTAGGTTCCCAATAAAGTAATATAGTATTATCTTTATATACGAATTGTTTTAAATCTACTTCTATTTTAACATTATCTATTCTATTAACCCTACAAGAAAATGTATTAAGAGATAAAGGTCTATTATCATTATCTTGAGGTTTAATAAATATAGGTTTTACCGGTTTAAATAAATAACAGGAATCTACACTAGACTCTATCATACCACATTCATATCTAGGTCTTGAAATAAAAAAATCTTCTATTTTTTCATTTGTTTTACCTGATAATTTTTGTTTACTATATTCTTCTAAAAATTTAGCTCTGTGTTCGCATCTATAACATAACATAATTTATTAATATTTCTAAAATTAAAAAGAGAGATTTGGCTAAAATCTCTCTTTAAAACATAAACTCATTAAATTAAACTTGCTTGGTTAAACACTAATTTAATTTAATTAAAAAAAGAATATTTCTTTACGTAGGGTTACTGGTTTGTACGGTCTTACTACTAACCCTTTTTCAGCTATCTTTATAGATTCCAATACCTAACAGTTTTCTTTAATCTAATGTGTTTTGTAAAGAAATATTCTTTAAATCTTTATTTATAATTATTTTTTAATTTTTTTAAAGTTTCTCCACCTCCACATTCATCAGTATCTTTAAATTCACAATTTTCACAAGCTTTTAATCCTTTAAATTGTATTAACCAACAATCAGAGGTAAGATTTTTTTGATCAATTTCCTTTTTATTTTTAAATTTTAATTGACCATTTTCTACGTAACCTTCTTGATAAATCATTTTATTATTTATTTTTAATTTAATCCCACCAATTTCTCATTTGTTTTAAAAGATCAAATAATTCATCCCATTCTTCTTTTTCAAGCTTATAACCTTTTTTTAAAGCTTTAAGATTATCCTCAACAGGTTGTTCAGATAATTCACTTTCATCAAACTTCCAACCGCATCTTTCAGCATAATTATCTTCTAAATAATTATTAATTAATTCAATAGTTCTGTTTATATTTTTAATTTTAGGTAATCTATCCTTTTCAATTTCATTACCATTTTCTATATATGGTAATAATCTTTCTAAAGAAATTTTAGTTAAAGATAATATAGGATAATCAGCATTGTAAGGATGTAAGTTATACACTACTTTAAAATAAGCAATTAAATTACCTATTCCTCTTTGCAAATTCCACCATCTATGTTGCCAAAATTTAAACTTATACCATTTATTAGCGTCAATGATGTTTTCCTTAAAAGACTTAAAAAATGTATCTGTAAATTCTACTTTCATATTTTATTTATTTTTATTATATAAATTTTGTTTAGTAATAATACTTTTAACCGCTTGATAAGATAAAGGAGTAAAATTATTTTGATCTACACCTACATCATACTGATTAGAAGATATTCTATTTTGAACATAACTTGTTTCTAATCCTGTATTATTAGGAACAGTATGAATATGCCCAAATAATTGCCAACTTCCTCTATGAGATTGATACCAACTTAACATTGGATAATGGCATAAAGTTATTCTTTGTCCTTCTGGAATTTCAAGATCTTTTTTAATATTAATGTTTAATAATTCAGTTACTTGTTCAAATTTATCAAAAGGTATATCTTTATACCTATCATGATTACCTTTTATTAAATATTTAATACCATTTAACTTAGATAAAAAATATACCCAAGTAGTTCTACTTGATCTAAAACAAAAATCTCCAAGAATAAATATTATATCTTTTTCTCCAACAATATTATTCCAATTATTAATTATTGTTTGATTCATTTCTTTAACCGAGTTAAAAGGTCGGTTACAATATTTAATGATCTTTTCATGTTGAAGATGAAGATCTGATGTAAAAAATATATTTTGATCTTTTATATTTAGATTAAGTGTTTTCATAATTATCTTCCTTTTTCGTTTGAATATAAATCTCTGGCTAAATCACTTTGCCAATATTCTTTAGTATTTACATCCATTATAGTTAGTTTACCTTCATACCCAGCTCCTTGATCTAAATTCCAAACATTAGATATATGTACAGGTTTGTCTGATGGTATATAATTATTATATTTATAACTAAGATTATAGTTTGTTGTTGTATGACCTATAAATATTTCTTTAAACTGTATTACTTTTTGTAAAGGAACATCATGTATATCGTGTTGAAATTGCCAAAATAAAGCTGTTTCATACAAATGTCTATCCCACATTAAATTTGATTTATTGTTAGATTCTATTGGTATTTTCCAGTCTAATCCACCATGTACATATAATCTATTTTCTTCATCAATAAAATAATAATGTTGTTTACTAAAGAATTCTTTCTCATGCTTTAATTTTAAATCTGGATAATTAATATTATAACTATCTTTAGTAGCTTTTCCTCCTTGCATTAACCATAAAGGATTAGCTATACCATATTTTAACCATTGATAACACCAATCATCATGATTCCCTTTTATAGGAATTAAATTTTTTATTTTTAGAAGTTCTTCAACTACTTCGGGAACCTGACTATACCCATCAGCTATATCACCTAAACTTATTAATCTATCCTTTTCATAATTAAATCCAGATTTTTTAATAATTTGCATGAAACCTTTATAGTTTCCATGAATATCTCCTATAACATATGTTTTCATTTAAATTTAGTTATTTTATTATAAAAATAATCATACCATCTATTAAATACATCTTGAAATTCTTCAGTGTAAATAAAGCATACATCAGAACCATCCATAGTGGCATAAATATCAATATCATTATTAGAATTTTCTCTTTTAATTTCATCAACAGCTCTTTCATAAGCTAAATCAGAAGTTAATTCTAATAATTTTTCATTAGTCAAATGTATTTCCATCTTGTTTTATACTATTAATTAAGATTAAGTTATTATAATTTTCGTTAGTTTTTTCTTCTTTATATAATAAATGTAATTTTTTGTTTAATTTTTTAATATCTTGAGAGAGAATTTCTTTAAATTCTTTTAGTTCTTTTTCATTTAAATTATTAGAATTTTTTTTATTGTCTTTGTTTTGTTCTAATAATTTTTTGTGTTGAGGATCTAAATACCCACTATAATCTTTAGTATCAGTGATATTATCCATTATCTGATAATTTTAAATTAACACTATAAGTACCAGGATTTAAAGTATAATTTGGTATATCAGCTGTAGTATCTTTATAAGTAATCCAAGGTTCACCATAAGGTTGATAAGGATTCCACGGATTATAAGGTTTTTCAATAATAATAGGGTTACTCCAATTAATTATTGTATTTACTTTTAAAGTAAATTGTTTCCATAATTCTTCTGGAAACATTACTTTTACAGCTTTAAACAATTTATCAAGATTTATATCCTCTTCAATCTTGATTGTTTTATCTATTGTATCTATCTGAGCTTTAATTTCTAATTCCATAATTAACCGTTTTTGTTTATATCATATTTATAAATACCTGTCAATAATCCAGGACGATCTTTTTCGTTTGTAAAAGTTAATTTTTTATACAGTTTATCATCAATATAAAAATTAAAAGAGATTTGATCTTCTTTAACAATTCTATCAACTTGAATATTTCCTAACCAATGACTATTACTTTTAGAAGATCCAACAAAGATTTCTTGTTCAAAATTATTCTTTGCTCCAAAGTTTTTTGATCCTATTTTATATGAATCAGACTTAATTTTATTCCAAATTGGGTAAGATTTCATCTGTTATCTCCACTTCCTTTTAATTTATTTCTTTCTTGTCTTGATTTTAATTTGTTTATATTCATTTCAGCTATAGTTCCTAAATCATATTTTAAATCATTAGCTAAATTAGCAATATACCATAATACATCTCCTAATTCTTTAGCTAATTCCTCTTTTTTCTTAAGAGTAAACTCACCATTATTATCTCTTAAGACTTTCTTAACTTTTTCAGCAACTTCTCCAGCTTCTCCAACTAAACCTAATGTGGGATAAACTATACGATGTTGTTCAGGATAAATAGCTGTTTTAATAGCTTGCATTTGATAATCTTTAATGTCCATAAGTTTTAATTATTTTAATATTAAAAAATTAATAATAATCCAATGATTACTAGTGCAAATATAATAATCATTTTCAATAATTCTGTATAATAATAAGTATTATTTCTTATTTTATACTTAAATTTATTTATTTTTTTCATAATATATTCTTTAATTAATATTTTTAATCTTATCTTTTAATTTATTTATATAATTTCAAAAAAGAATTGTTTCAGTTTTTGGTAAAGTATCATCAATTATTTCAATAACCTTATTTTTAGAAAATTTAGGTTCATTCATTTCAATATATTCTTGAGCTTTTTCTATAGTAGAAAATGCTAATGTAGGCTTAACACTTTTTAAAACACTAGAATAACCATATTCCCACTTAGAATTTACAAAATAATAATGACCGTTTTCATAAATATCAACTCCATCTTCTGTTGTAAATAAAGGAACTTTACTAAATTTAACTGCTTTGTCAATTCTAATATTTCCTTTATTATTATCTACACATAAAAATAATTTACCAATATTGGTAGGATCATTAGATAAACTAGCAACGATATCTTTATTAATATTCTTACATATTTTAAATCCGTCAATAATTCCTTTACTGCTTACACTTGCATTATACTCTACAATATCTCCAATAGTAAATATAGTATTATCTGAAAGTCTTTTAACTTGATGAATTTTAGCATTACTATTTACTAATAATTGCATTAATGTAAATGTTCCATGACCCAATAATGGTACTAAAGTATATTTTCCATCGGACTGCAATTTCCAAATATTAGTATTATAGGGCTGACATTTAAAATCTTGTATTAATTCTAATATTTCATACTCAGGTTCTTTAACTTCTTCCCAATATTCAGGATAATCTGTTGGATAAAACCATGTATGATTCCAATAATGAGCATTATCTGGCACATCAATGTGTGGTTTTGATATATATCCTAATTCTGGAGAACCGGGATATTTTTTAATCAATCTATACTTTTTCATAAGTAACAGTTTTAATTTTTAATCTTTTAACTTATATTTATATTTATATAAGAACTCCGCATATTCAAATTCTTTTTTGTTTTCTTCTGTAAATTCTAAATCTGATTCTTTTCTGTATTTTAAGTACTTATATCTATCTATTATTCTTTGTTTATCTTCTTCAGCCTTATGTTTCCAGTAATGTTTTTGCATTTCACTACCCTGGATTTTTCCTAATTCCTTATATCCATTTTTTAAGAAATCAATTATCAATTTCTCTAACGTATTATGTTTTTTCCTAAATAATTTAAATTTGATCATATTATTTGTTCTTTAATTAATATATCTTTTACTTTTTGTATTAAATCTTCGATAGAGTTATCATTTTGGATAATGTAATCAAAATCTTTATAGTCATCTAAAGCTACTTCGCTAGGATGTTTATCATCGCTTTCTGTAGAAGGTCTATTAACTCTTATTAAAATACCATTACGTTCTTTAACAGCTTCTGCTTCGTTAGGGAATCTAACATCTGTTATAATCCAGTTTGGATAGTATTTTTCTTTTATGTAAGCTTTAGACGAGTCTGGTTCCTCTTCATAAGATTTTACAATTTCTCTTATTTTTTCTTTATAATCAGCCATAGTAGCATTTACCCAAACTTGAGGATGCAATTGATTTCTTAATAGATCTGTTCCTATAATTTGCAATAGCTTTCTAGGAGTATAAAAGTTCTTTTTATAATTAAATACACTATTCCACTCTTCTCCCAACTCAGTATTCTTAAAAGTTTCATCTTCTAATTGTTCTCTAGTACAGCCTATTAAGATGCAAACCATATCTTTAAGTTTGTCTGCAAATTTAACTATTTTCCAACCTGATTGCACTGTATTTATTGATGGTGATTGTACAAATCTATTGAAGTTTTTATGATGTTCATGTAAATCATCATACAATATTAAATACTGTATTATCTTACCAATCAGATCTTTACCATTCAACCGCTCCTCTTCTTCCCACTGATACCAATGAGAGTCGGAGGAGCATTTTTATTATTTTTTATCATTTTAAATTATTCTCTAATATTTTAGTTTCACCTTCGCAATTAGTACAGTAAACATGATCATAAACACTTGATAAAATCCATTTCTGGTTTTCTTCATCCCATTCTGCCCAAGCATCTTTAATAATATTTGTACTACCACATACTTTACATTTTAATCTATATTTTTTCATAATCTAATAATTAAAAATCTCCATAATAAACTTGAAAACAAGGTAAACCTAAGTCTCTATACATTTCAACAACTTGGTTTCTATCTTCAAGTACAAATTGTATATTAAATTTATTTTGTATAAACCTTTTATAAATATCAAGTTTAACAATATAATCAGGTTTAAAATCTCTTTCATCTCTCATATATAGATAATCATAAGGAATATTATTTATATGAAGCCAATCTAAAGTTACATCTTTATCTTTTAAACTTCTACCTGTAATTATAATTATTTTATGATCATTTTTATATTTATTTAAAATACTTAAAATAGGTTTATTTACTTGATCATTTAAAGATTTACTAGCTTCATAAACATTTCTATTATATATTAAAGATAAAGTACCATCTAAATCAACAATAATAGCTTTATCTTTTTGGATTTCTCTCTCAATTTTTTCATATTGAGTTATTCTTATATCCGTTTTTATTGGACTATTTTTTTGATTTTCTTTTTTAAAATAATCATCTATCATAATAATTCAATAATATTATTATTTATTTTATCTATGTTTTAAATTAAACCTTCCCATATTTTCCGCAACATTAGCAACAATTATTTGCTAAAAATTTATCTACAACCTCGCCAAAATTTTCACCATCACAATTATTCACATTCCAATATTCCTCAAATGCAAATAACAGTTCCCTTCGGTTGCTAACAGGCGATATATTGCATAATTTTACTAACCTTTCTGCAAAGGCATCAAGTCCGTCTATATATTTAGCGTGTTCTTCATGCCAGCCTATCGGTGTAAGTTCATCTATTGCTATATCAATTATTTGTTTTTTTGTTATCATTGCTATAAGTTTTTAGTTATTAATCCGTAAAATTACGACAACATATCGCTGTACCGTTAGAATCAATGATTCGCACGGCTTCGCCCGTCCTTCCTTTCAGCACGCAAAATCCAAATATCATTGATTCTAATGGAGCAGAGAATAATCCTTCCCGAACTTAAAACTTGCTTTACTTGTTAACTACTTAGCCCAAAAATCACTAATTCTAACTAAGAATCAAGGGCAAGTTTTAAGATACCTTTGAGAAGGAATAAATATTATTCCCCACTATCTTTTTTAAAATAGTTTTCTATCTCTAATACATCATCTTCATCAAGGTATGAAAGTGCATATTTAGATTTTAGGATTTTCCATTCTTTCTTTGATAAATTCATTGACTCAACCAAACCCTCAATATCTGTTCTATTCCATTTTCCATGTGAAAATCCTAAAAGTTGTTGTTCAGCCATATCTATAAGAAAACTTTCATAACTTGGAATTTCATCAATTAATTGATTCATTTTGCTTAATGTTTCACCTATTCCAAACCCCATTATAGATTCAAGGTTTTCAATTCCATGTAAATTTCGAATCTTTTTTGAAAGTTTTTTCAACTCTTTAATTTCCTTCATAATATTTATTTTTAGTTTAATAATTTACTTTCTACAAAAAGGTATCTTAAAACCTTCCCTTATTCTCTGCTCCATTATGTTCAACGATTCTCCACACCTTCCCGCAAAACCATCCCTGGCAAACCCTCAAAAATGCCACAATCGTTGAACATAATGGTTTTGGGAATATGCCTTCCGCTGTATTTCTAATCATCCAA
>Ga0102928_1002060_pt1 | contig 12127 bp, 17 predicted proteins | sample SalPonR1_B_D1_MG_FD_78504 | JGI IMG/M metagenome (GOLD analysis project Ga0102928, IMG submission 78504) | Salt pond soil microbial communities from South San Francisco under conditions of wetland restoration - Salt Pond MetaG R1_B_D1_MG | ecosystem: Environmental > Aquatic > Marine > Intertidal...
AGCCCCAGCTTCTTCTTCAGCGCCCCGGAGATCATGCCCCGCGCGCTGTGGGCCTGCCAGCCGGTCGCGTCGACGATCTCGCCAATGGATGCCCCCTCGGGGCGCTGAAGCATTGCAATGATCTGCGCCTGCTTCGTGCCCGCCCGGACGGCGACGGGTTTCGGGGTTTCGGGCGATTGGGGCGTCGGCGCGGCATCCGGCTTTGCCTTGCGCGGCGCGCTGGTGGCCTTGGCGACCACCGGCTCGATTCCGATGACTTCGAGCCCGGCCTCGGTCGCGATGAGCGTGGTGCCATGACCATCGCCGGTCTCGCGCCAGAGCGGCTCGCCCTTGCGCAGGTCGGCATCGACCTCTTCGAGCCAGCCGCGCGAGATCATCGCGGCCACAGCCTTCTTCGCAGCGGCCCCGTGCAGCCCGTCAGGCAGCGGCATGGCCAGATTGCCGGGGCGGGTGGCCGCGCGGCTGAGGACGATGGTCTGGGTATCGGTGAGTTTGGGCATGGGAGCCTCCGGGTCTGGTGGAGCAGCGGGGAATGCGCCGCCTTCTACCGGTTGAAGCCCGCCGTAATGGCGGGCCTTGGCTGGTCAGGGTCCGGCGGTCACTCGGCGTATTCGCCCTCGCCAAAGGCGCTGTCGGTGATGCGCTTCAGAAGCCCGGCGTAATGCTCGAGCGTACCCACGTCGCCCCAGTTGATCTCGTCGGGGTGGCAGTTGAAATGGTCGTCGCTGAGCGCCTGAAAGCGGGCGAGCATCTCGTCGATCTCGGCCTTTTTGCCGATGAAGGCGGCCAATGCGGGTTCCTTGTTGCGCCGGGCCCTCTCGGTGCGAAGCTGGTGGCGGGGTGTGGTTTGCGGGTTCAGGCTGGTCATGGCGTGGCTCCGTTGGGTGAGTTGCATCGTTTTCGTGAGACCACCATCGCTCTGTTACACCGATTATCGTAGGCAATTCTGCGCAATATCAGGCCTTTATGATCGCCACACCGAGCATCATGCGATGCGATCATGATCGGTGAGTGACATCTGCTCCGCCTCGTGCCGCTGGGCCGCGTCGGGCGGGTCGCGCCGCGCGTTGACCATGGCCACAAAGAGCGCGCGGCTGATGGCCGCCACCTCGTCGGCTCCGGCGCTGGTGAGATGCAGATCCTGAATGGCGATGGCCTCACCCAGATCGGTCAGGGCGTAGAGCGTAGCGAACTCCGCCTCGGGCGGGTCGCAGGTGACGGAGTCGCGATCATCCTCCGCCACGGCGACGCTTCAGCAGAACCGCAGGTCGAAGCCGATAGCACAGTTGCGGCGCACAATGTCATCGAGGGTCTCGCCCTCAGGCAGGCAGTTGCAGGAAATGTCCATCGGGATATCCCTCAGATCAGTTGCAGGCTGGCCAAAAACGCGCTGGCAGCGGCAAGCTGGGTGGTCGGCGCCTCGATCTTGATGTGCGAGATGACGTCCGAGGCTTCAGCTTTGATGCCTTCGTCGCGCAGCGCGGCCTCGATCATGCGGGCGACGGCGTCCGGGTCCTTGAGGTTCAGGGGATCGGGCAGCGCGTCGTAATCGATGCGGATGGTGGTTATGGCGGTCATGGTCAGGCTCCCTGATCTTTTTGGTCGATCATGGCGAGGATGGCGCAGGCCATGCCGCCGAGGAATTCGCTGCGGCGAAACACGATCTCGTCGATCTCGTTCGCAGTGGTGACGGTCGGTTCGACGGCCAGGCTCTCTGCCATGTGCGGCAGCAAGCGGGCGGCCTCGGCGTTGTAGAGCTCTGCAATGGTCATGGGGCTGTCTCCGATCCGTTGGCTGGCGGGGCGCGATGCACCCGCCTCGTGGGGATCAGAGTCGCTCGACCGGAGAGTGTAATCAACTCGAATAGACGTATTTATACGTTCATTGCCAATGCTTTGATGGAAGTCAACGTGCCATGGAAGGCCTAAGCGAGCGCGCCTATGCCGCCCGATCCGGGCTGTCGCGCGGGGCGGTGCAAAAAGCGCGCAAGACTGGGCGGCTGGTGCTCTACCCGGACGGCTCGATCAACGCGGCCGCCTCGGACGCGCGGCGGGGCGCGATGACCGATCCGGACCAGCAGATCCGCGCGCGGGGCGGGTTGGGCGCTGGGGGTGAGGCCGGTGCGATCGGGGGCGGCAGCGTGTCCGGAGCCGGCGAGACCTCGTCCTACATCAAGGCGCGCACCGCGCTGACCGTCTACATGGCGCAGGACAAGCAGATCGCCATCCAGAAAAAGAAGGGCGTTCTGGTCGACCGCGCGCGGGCCGAGACGCTGGTGTTTCGCCTCGCGCGACAGGAGCGCGATGTCTGGGTGACCTGGCCTACCCGCGTGGCCGCGCTGATGGCCGCGCAATTGTCCGCAGAGATGGAGACAGCATCGGGAGCGCCCGTGACGATCGAGACGGCTGTTCTGCAAAGGGTGCTGGAAGCCCATGTCCGAGAGCAGCTCGACGCCCTGGCCGACCTCCGGGTCTCGCTTGAATGATGAGGATGGTGCGAACGATCTGACCGAAGGCCTTGACCTCGGCTTCGACGGGGCCGAGGACATCCTGCGCGCCTGGCGGCGCGGGATGCGCCCCGATCCAGACCTGACGGTGTCGCAATGGGCCGATGCGCACCGCTGGCTCAGCTCGCGCGCCTCGGCCGAGCCCGGGCGGTATCGCACCGCGCGCACGCCGTATCTGCGCGAGATCATGGATGCGCTATCGCCCGGGCATCCCGCACAGCGCGTCACCTTCATGAAGGCCACTCAGGTGGGCGCGACAGAGGCCGGCAACAACTGGATCGGTTTCGTGATCCATCACGCGCCGGGGCCGATGCTGGCGGTGCTGCCCACGGTGGAGATGGCCAAGCGCAGCTCGCGCGGCCGGATCGACCCGCTGATCGAGGACAGCGCGGCGCTGAAGGAGCGCGTCAAGCCCGCGCGCTCGCGCGACGCGGGCAATTCGATGCTGTCCAAGGAGTTCCCCGGGGGCATCCTGGTGCTGACTGGGGCCAACTCGGCCACCGGTCTGCGCTCAATGCCGGCGCGCTATATCTTTCTCGACGAGGTGGATGCCTATCCGGCCTCGGCCGACGAGGAAGGCGATCCGGTCACGCTGGCCGAGGCGCGCACCACGACCTTTGCGCATCGGCGCAAGGTGTTCATGGTCTCGACCCCCACGATCCGGGGGCTCAGCCGGATCGAGCGCGAGTTCGAGGCCTCCGATCAGCGGCGGTATTATGTGCCGTGCCCGCATTGCGGCCAGATGCAATGGCTGCAGTTCGAGCGCCTGCGCTGGGAGAAGGACAAGCCCGACACGGCAATGTATCGCTGCGAAGGCTGCGAGCGCCCCATCGCCGAGCATCACAAGACGGCGATGCTGGAAGCGGGGGAATGGCGCGCGACCGCCGCGCCCGCGGATGCCCGGGCCATCGGGTTCCACCTCTCGGCGCTCTATTCGCCGATCGGCTGGAAGAGCTGGGCGCAGATTGCACAGGACTGGCTGGCAGCCCAAGACTCCGACGAGATGCTGCGCGCGGCGCGCAATACGCTACTGGGCGAGACGTGGGTCGAGAGCGGTGAAGCCCCGGACTGGCAGCGGCTGGCCGACCGGCGCGAGACCTATCCGTCACAGATCCCTGCAGGCGGTCTGTTCCTCACCGCAGGCGCAGACGTGCAAAAGGACCGGATCGAGGTCGATGTCTGGGCCTGGGGGCGTGGGGGAACCAGCTGGCTCGTGGATCACATCGTGATCCCGGGCGGACCGGATGATCCCGCCTGCTGGGAGGCGCTGACCGGGCTGCTGAGCCGGACATGGGTGCATGAGCATGGCGCGGTGATGACGCTGGCGAAGCTGGCCATCGACACCGGCTACGAGTCCGCCGCCGTCCATGCCTGGGCGCGCCAGCAGGGCACGGCGCAGGTGGCCCCCGTGAAAGGGCTGGAAGGCTTCAATCGGGCCACGCCGGTCTCGGGGCCGACTTTCGTGGATGCCACGGTGAACGGACGCAAGCTCAAGCGCGGGGCGCGGCTCTGGAGCGTGGCCACCGCCACCTTCAAGGCAGAGACCTACCGATATCTGCGGCTGGAGCGCGGGACAGAGGATGAGGCGCCCAACCCGGCCGGCACCGTCCACCTGCCCGACTGGGCCGACAGCGAATGGCTGAAACAGCTGGTCGCCGAGCAGCTGGTCACGATCCGCAACAAGCGCGGCTACGCCCGCCAGGAATGGCAGAAGATGCGCGCAACGAGGCGCTGGACACCCGCGTCTATGCCCGTGCCGCGGCGTGGATCCTCGGCGCCGACCGGTTCGATGAGCGGATGTGGCGGCAGCTGGAGACACAGGCCGGGGTGGAGACCGCCGAAGTGGCGTCCGAGGCTGAGCCCGACAAACCGTCCGAGCCTCAGGCTGGGCGCATCACGACGCCCCGGCGGCGCGGCTGGCGCGTCAGCACGCCCAAATACATGGAATGAGTATGACCCTCGATGATCTCAAATCCCGCCACGGCGCGCTGCTGGCGGCGCGTTACAGCGGCACGCGCAGCGTCAGCTATGACGGCAAGACCGTGACATATGGCTCGGACGCGGAAATGGCGGCGGCGATTGCAGATATCGAGCGTCGGATCGCCAGCATCGAGCGGGGCGCTGGGCGTATCCTGCGCCCCCATGCTGTGAAGAATCTGTGATGAACTGGCGGCAGCGCCTCGGGGCCTTCATCGGTGGGTTCGATGCGGGCCAGCACCACCGGCGCCTGCGCGGGTTTCGGGCAACCCGCGCGCATGTCAACGCGCTGATCGCGGCGTCGGGCGCTGACATCACCGCGCGCGCCCGCTGGCTGGTGCGCAACAACGGCTATGCCGTGAATGCGGTGGAAAGCTGGGCGGCCAATACCGCCGGTGACGGGATCAAGCCGATCTCGAAGATTGCCGATCCCGCCCGCAAGGAGGAGCTGCAGCGGCTATGGCTTGCCTGGACCGACGAGGCCGATGCCGAAGGGCTGACCGATTTCTACGGTCTGCAGCGCCGCGCGGCGCGCGAGGTCTTCATCGCCGGCGAGGTATTCTTCCGGATCCGGCCGCGGCGCGTATCTGATAGATTATCCGTGCCGCTGCAGCTGCAGATGTTGCCGGCGGAAATGTTGCCGCTGGAACAGAGCGGCACCGCAGCGAATGGCAATGCCATCCGGCAGGGCATCGAATTCGACCGGATCGGGCGTCGTGTCGCGTATCACTTCCTTCGCCGCCACCCCGGCGACAGCACGGAGCCGGGCCTTGCGGGTGAAGTGGTGCGCGTCCCCGCCTCCGAGGTGATCCATGTCATCGACCCGGTGGAGGGTGGTCAGCTGCGCGGCGTCTCGAAACTCGCGCCCGCCTTCGTCAAGCTGTTCCTGCTCGATCAGTATGACGATGCCGAGCTCGACCGAAAGAAAGTCGCGGCGATGTATGCGATGTTCGTGACATCGCCCGCGCCGGAGAACCCGCTCGCGCCGCCGGAGGATGAGGATCCGGGCGGCGTCGAGATCAGCCCGGGCCAGGTGGTGCGACTCGATCCCGGCGAGGATGTCACCGTGGGCCAGCCTGCCGACAGCGGCGGGACCTACGAGCCTTTCCAGTACCGGACCTTGCTGCAAATCTCAGCCGCACTTGGCATCCCCTATCCCTATCTCGCCAATGATATGGTGAAGGGCAATTTCTCGAACTCGCGCCTGGCGCTGATCGAGTTCCGCCGCCGCGTCTCGGCTTGGCAGCATTCGGTCATGGTGTATCAGCTGTGTCGCCCCGTCTATGCCCGCTGGATGGATGCGGCAGTGCTGTCGGGTGCGTTTTCGCTGCCGGATTACGAGGCCAGTCGCGCGCGGCTGCTCACCGCCGACTGGCTGCCTACGAAATGGGACTGGGTTGATCCGCTGAAGGATGCCAATGCCGAGATCGCCCAGATCGAGGCAGGCCTCAAATCCCGCACCCAGGCCATCGCCGAGCGCGGCTATGACGCCGAGCAGGTTGATCGCGAGATCGCCGCGGAACATGCACGCGAGCGGGCACTGGGCTTGGATTTCCGCCGGCCGGGATCGCCGGCTCAGGGCGCGGCGGAAATTCCGGGTGAAAACGCGGACCATGACGCGACCAGCAGTGACGACGCAGACGACACCGCGGAGGACCGACCGCGCGAAAACGAGGACCATCCCTGATGCTTCATGCCCGTATTGCCGCGCGTGCCTTCAACACGCCGCTGCTGGTCGAGCCTGCCAAGGCGATGGCGTTCCTATCGGGGCTTGGGCCGCGCATTCTCGGCCGTCGGGTCGAACTGGCCGAGTACGACAGCACGGCCGACGTGCCCGGTACCGCTGCTCTCCCCGCCCGCGCCAGTATTCTCGCCGGAAACCTAGCTGAGCACCTGCGCCAGCAAGGCGATGCGCCCTTCCCGGTCATGGATGGCATCGCCGTGATCGAAATCTCCGGGGTGCTGATTCATCGCGGCGGCTGGATCGGTGAATCGTCGGGCCAGACCAGTTACGAGGGGCTCGCGGCGCAGATCGAGGCGGCGGCCAGCGACCCGTCCGTGCACGGGGTCGCGCTGGAGATCGACAGCTTCGGGGGCGAGGTGGCTGGCGTCTTCGATCTAGCCGACCGCATCCGCGCGTTACGCCGCGACAAACCGGTCTGGGCCTTTGTCGCCGAGCACGCGTTCTCGGCCGGATACGCGCTGGCCTCCCAGGCGGACCGCATCCTGTTGCCGTGCACCGGTTCGCTGGGCAGTATCGGCGTTGTCGTGATGCATGCCGATCTGAGCGGCAAGCTCGACCAAGACGGCGTGCAGGTCACCCTGATCCATTCCGGCCAGCACAAGGTGGACGGCAACCCCTACGCCCCGTTGGCCAGTGATGTGCAGGACGAAATCCAGCGCGAGATCGACGTGCTGCGGTTTTTGTTCGCTGAGACCGTCGCCGCCGGGCGGGCCGGGCGGCTCAGCCAAGAGGCTGCGCTGGCCACCGAAGCCGCCACATATCGCGGCGCCGACGCCGTCGCGGCGGGTCTGGCGGATGAAGTGACCGACCTTGCTCACGGCTTTGCCGCCTTCCGGCAGATGCTCACCAACCCGGCACCCCACGCGTTGGCACGCGCCCGGCATTCATCCCCGATCCACGCCACAACCCCGATCCAATCCCGAAAGGAGACCGCCATGGCCCATGCGCCCGACCAGGAGACCACGCCGCAGGATGAGGAGACCCGTGATGCGCAACGGGAGAATGCACGCGAAACGGCAATCGACACTCCCACTCAAGACGCATCCCCCGAGGCCAGCAGCGCAGTGGCTGCAATCGTACCACCCGCTACGTCTGCATCCTCCGACACTGCCAGTGCCAAACCCGCACCCGAAGCCGCATCGCCGCCTGCAATCGCACCGGCATCACAAGCGCCCGCCGCGCAGCCGGGCAATCTGGCCGAGGTCTCGTCGCGGCTGCGCCAGGAGGCGGCGGAAATCACCGAGATCGCGGCGCAGGCCGGGCGACTCGGCATTAAAATCGACGCGGCGAAAGCCCTGCGCGAGGGGACCACGCCCGAGGCGCTGCGCAGCCTCGTCCTCGAACGCGCCAGTGCTGCCGCCGATGCGCGCGATATAGTGGCGGCCCTGCCCGCGCAGGCCCTGCCACAGGCGACGGAAAGCCCCCTCATCGCGGCGGCAAAGCGGGACGCAGCCGCGGGCCGGGGTAACTGACGCCCGGCCCCGCGCCTCGCCCGACCTCCCGACACACCACAGCCCCGAAGATCCCCCGCCGCACTACCCCGGCGGGGGATGTCTTCCTCATGGCTCTGAAGGATCCCCGACATGACTGTCCTGACCCAACCGCCCACCATGGGCGATGTCCTCAAATACGAGGTCAATCCCAACTACACCCGCGAGACCGTCACGCTGCTCTCCGGCACCGCCTATCCCGTGGGATCGGTGCTGGGGCGCGTCACCGCCAGCGGCAAGTACAAGCTTGCCACGTCGGGCGGCACGGACGGCACACAGACCGCCGGGGCCGTGCTGCTCTACGCGGTCGACGCCACCCTGTCCGATGCGGTCGGGATCGTCATCGTGCGCGGTCCCGCGATCGTGTCACGCGCGGCACTGGCCTATGATGGCACCGTCGATGACGCGGCCAAGATCACCACCAAGATCGGCCAGCTGGCCACCCTCGGGATCATCGCCCGCGACACCGCCTGATCGAACCGCGAGCACCGCTCGATGCGCCGTCCCTGTTTCCCGTCCCACATTCCCCGGAGTTTTCCATGACCCTCACCCGCAACCCCTTCGACGCGGGCGGCTATTCGCTCGCCGAGATGACGCAGGCCATCAACATCCTGCCCAACCTCTACACCCGCCTCGGCCAGATCGGCCTCTTTCGCTTCTAGGGCGTCACCCAACGCTCCATCGTCATCGAGCAGCGCGAGGGCGTTCTCAGCCTGCTGCCCTCGGTTCCGCTGGGCGCCCCGGCCACGGTCGGCGACCGCGAGCAGCGCTCGATGCGCAGCTTCGCGCTGCCCTGGATCCCGCATGATGACGTCATCCTGCCTGCCGATATCCAGGGCATGCCGGCGCTGGGTGTCTCGGACGCGGCCGACCCGCTGGTCGAGGTGATGAACCGCAAGCTGACGCTGATGCGCCGCAAGCATGCCCAGACCCGCGAATACATGGAGATGAACGCGCTGCGCGGCATCGTGAAGGACGGCGCCGGCACCACGCTTTACGACTACTTCACGGAGTTCGGGATCACGCAGATCTCAGTCGACTTCCTGTTCGGCACGGCCGGCACCAATATCCAGGGCAAGGTGCGCACCGTGCTGCGCGGGATCGAGGACAACCTTCTGGGCGAGACCATGACCACAGCCCATGCGCTGGTCAGCTCCGAGTTCTTCGACAAGCTGATCAGCCATCCCAAGACCGAGGACGCCTACAAGTTCTACTCGGCCACCGGTGGCCAGCCCCTGCGCGACGACATGCGCCGCGCCTTCCCCTTCGCAGGGATCCTTTTCGAAGAGTACAATGGCTCCGTCACGCTTTCCAATGGCACCTCGGAACGGCTGATCCCCGCGGGCGAGGGCATCGCCTTTCCCCTTGGCACGTTCGACACCTTTACCACCTATGGCGGGCCCGCGAACCTGCTGGAGACCGCCAACACCGTCGGCCTGCCACTATATGCGCGCCAGATGATCGACGCCAAGGGCCGCTGGATCGACCTGATGACCGAAAGCTCGATCCTGCCGGTCAACAAGCGGCCGCGCCTCGCGATCCGCCTGCACAGCTCGAACTGATCTCCATGACCATCTTTGCAGATGCCATCGACACGCTCTTCGGCGACCCGAACATGGCGCGGGACGCGGTATACACCCCTGAGGGTGGCGCGCCCCAACTCATCCGCGTGGTCACGCGACGCGCGGACGAGACCACCGGCTTCGGCGATGCGCGTCTCTGGTCGGAAACCACACGGGTGGACCTGCGTGTCGCCGAAGTACCAGCGCCCCGACCCGGCGAAAGGATCGAGATCGACGGCGACGCGTTTCTCATTCAGGGTGAGTCCGTTCGCGACCGCGAGCGGCTGGTCTGGACAGTTGATCTGCGTCCGGCGGGATCCCCATGAAGCTGAAGTTGGACATCACACCCGATCTGGCCACGATGATGGCGGCCGAGATCAAGGCGGGCGAAAAAGCAGTCAGCGCGGCCACCCGCGAGGCCGGGACCGGCCTCAAGGCCGACTGGCGTCGCCAGATCACCGGCGCTGGGCTGGGCCAACGCCTCGCGCGCACGATCCGGTCCGAGCAATACCCGAAGGGTCAACCCAGCCTGAACGCTGCCGCGCTAGTCTGGTCGAAAGCGCCCGAGATCATCAGCGCCCATGATACCGGGCCGCTGATCCGCTCGAAAACTGGATTCTGGCTCACGATCCCGACCGAAGCCGCCGGACGCGGTCGGCGCGGTGGCAGGATCACGCCTGGCGAATGGGAACGCCGCCGCGGCCTGCGCTTGCGCTTCGTCTACCGCCGATCCGGCCCCAGCCTGTTGGTCGCCGAGGGACGGCTGAACAAGGGTGGTCGTGCGGTTGCATCACGCTCCAAAACCGGCCGAGGCCTGACCACCGTGCCGATCTTTCTGCTGGTGCCGCAGGTGAAGCTGCCGAAGCGGCTCGACCTCGACCGGGATGCCGAGCAGGCGCATGACAGCGTGCCGGGGCTGATCGTGGCGAATTGGGTGGAGGACCAGCTTTTTTGAAGTCCGCCATCCGGGACTTGGCAGTCATTCGATGCGCGCGTTCGATTACATGAGCCAACGCACGAAGACCGGCACGATCAGACTGGTGAGAAGAGCATTCAGTGCCATGGCGATACCGGCATAAGCGCCCGCGACCTCATTTACCTGAAACGCGCGTGCCGTGCCAATGCCATGGGCCGCCACTCCAACGGCGAAGCCCCTTGCGCGCCAGTCCGCTATGCGAAGCAGGTTCATTAGCGGCGTAACAGTGACAGCGCCGATTATACCGGTCAGGATCACCAGAACTGCGGTCAAAGTGGGGATGCCGCCCACAGCTTCTGAAATACCCAGCGCGACAGGGGCCGTTGTTGATTTCGGGGCGAGTGACAGAATGACCTCTGTCGGAAGTGCAAATGCGCGTGCGAGCAGGATGGCAGAGCCGGCTGCTACAAGCGATCCTGCAAGCAGGGCGAGCAGAATTGGCGCGACTGAGCGTTTGATTGTGTCGCGATTGTCCCAAAGAGGCAGCGCCAAAGCCACCGTCGCCGGCCCAAGCAGGAAATGAATGAATTGAGCACCCTCAAAATAGGTGGCGTAATCCGTCCCGGTCAGCCACAGCACCGGCGCAACCAGAAAAACAGAGAACAACACGGGATTTGCCCACGGCGCGTTCCCCAGATGGCGCGCAGCCGCATCGGCGGCCAGATACGCGAGGACAGTAGCAGTCAGCCATGTGAGCGGCGTCGTGGAAAGATAGCTCCACAGGCTTGTGACGCCATTCATGCTGAACGCCTTTCAATCAACCGGCTCACCCCTACGAACGTCGCGACGGCTGCCAACATCGAGAGCAGCGTAGACGCCACCAGGATGATGAGGAGGGCGAACCAATCCCCAGATAGAACATCAAGGTTTCCAATAACGCCGACTCCTGCTGGAACGAACATGAGAGACAGGTTTGCAAGAATGACACCAACAGTCGTTCGTACCGTTTCCGCAACGGGTGGATTTGTCCATAAGATGAGGATCAATGCAGCAAGACCGAGAACCGGTCCGGGTATGGGCAGACTGAGACCTCGCGCCGCGACCTCACCGAACAACTGGCAGCCGAGAAGAAGGCCTAATGTTGGAAGCATTGACGTCATGTTGACAAAAGCTGACAGCGATCATGACTAACGGCAAGCCGAAAGCATCGGTCAGGCCAATTCAAAGTTGACGCGTCGCGCTAATCGGCAAATTCCAAATCCAAGCAAGTGCAAGCTGTCGATTTTGTGACCATAAACCTAGACCTTCCGAGTTCACAACAAGCAGACGATAATGGCCTCCCCTCGCGAAACCATCCTCACCGCGCTGCACGCGCGGCTCTCGGCGCTGCCCGCCACCGCCTTGCGCGGCGACGTGCTTCCCGAGCGCGTTCCGGCGGCGGGGCTCCTGATCCTGCGCGACGGCGAGCCTGGCGAACCCGAAGTGACGCTGTCGCCGCTGGCCTACCACTACCAGCACCGCGCCGAAATCGAGGCGGTGGTCCAAGGCGCGGACCGTAACGCCGCCTTCGACACGCTGACCGCCAGCATCGGCACGGCGCTCGCCGCCAACCGCACACTGGGCGGACTCTGCGACTGGGTCGAGGCGGAAGCGCCGCGGCCCATCGATCTGCCCGTCGAGGGCGCGGCCAGCCTGAAGGCCGCCGTGATCCCGGTGGTGCTGCACTATTCGACGGACGACCCGCTGAGCTGAGCGCCGCAGAGACGACACCGGGGCACTCCCCGAACCCGACCAATGACCCACCGGCCCGCGGATCCGCTCCGCGGGCCGCTTCTTTCTGCGAGAGGAGACCACCATGGCACGATCCCTTGGGGCGCGGGCGCGGCTGGCGCTCGGCTTCGAGACCACCTACGGCACGCCGCCCGCCAGCGG
>Ga0102928_1002061_pt1 | contig 12119 bp, 8 predicted proteins | sample SalPonR1_B_D1_MG_FD_78504 | JGI IMG/M metagenome (GOLD analysis project Ga0102928, IMG submission 78504) | Salt pond soil microbial communities from South San Francisco under conditions of wetland restoration - Salt Pond MetaG R1_B_D1_MG | ecosystem: Environmental > Aquatic > Marine > Intertidal...
AGCTAGTTTCGAAGCTCCCCCTCTCTGTCAAGTCCCGCAGGGCGCGATAGAGAGGGGACGGGGGTGAGTCAGAAGGATTCGTATTGATGCAATAGCCATTAACCCTAACCTATTTAGGCATGATTTCTTTGGAAATTAATTTTCTCACAGGCTCTTGAGGGGAGTACGGCTTTAGCCGGGAGGGGTGTTCACATCGCCCCAACGGGATCCCTACGGGGCAAAACGGACCGCACATCCCGACGGAAGGAATCACCCGCACGGCGGGTTTTCCCCGAGTATGGGTGCCCAGGGCAGGATACTTTTGACCGTTCAAAAGTATCGGGGAAAGACTCCAATAACATTTAATTTTAGTGACATTACCTTCGAACGGGCAATGAGGGGATGATCATTTATGCTTCACTACCAACATATGGACAATTTAAAACTCAGACGATCTCCCAGCCCTACCTACTGCTGTCGGGATCGCTTCCGTTCCATCAACAGAGGGACTTTTATCTTTTTTCCGAATTAAAGGGTCGGGTAATTAAACCACTTTAGATTAAAACGCAAACCCTACATTCACCGATAAAAGCTTGTCATCCTCTGAAATGCCGTAGCTTGCACTTATAACAGCTTTGCGAAATGGACTGATCCATACTCCTGGCCCGTACCCCACGTGCCAGTCATTCGACGACTCCGAATCCAGCCAAACCCGGCCTGCATCAACAAAACCGAGAACGCCTACGCTGGCCGGAAACAGGTAGCTTTGAATATTAAACAGCTTGGTTCTCACCTCACTGTTTTGGTAAAAAGACGTTCGCCCCGCAAACCGGTCTCTCATAAATCCGCGCAAATTACCATGATCGCCAAGCAGCGAACTGCCTCCAAGGGTATTTGCCATAAAGAAATTATAGTCCCCGATATTTGTCTCAGCTCCTATCCGAAAGCCTATCGTAGACTCCAAGGATTCAAACGTATAGTGCAGCGTACCCGTTGTGGAAAGTTTCACGAATGAGTTGGCACGGTCATTCAGACCGATATTTGCAGACACGCTGCTTTCGAATGAAAAACCGTAGCGGGTAACAATTGGGTTATCCGCACTTTTTATGCTGAGTTTTGAAAAGATGCCCGCAAAATGGTGGCCTTTAAAATTTTTGGCCACCAGTCCCGCTTGAGGACTGCTCACAAACCGGTTGGGAGTGGCAGAGGGTTCATAAAATGAATAGTTTGCTCCAAACGTCAGACCGGAGATTGAGGTTATCGGTTTTTCTAAAGCCGCGGTTGCGAGAACCTGATCCATCCGAAACCTGTAAAACGATCTTTCCCCACCGGTGACCTCTGTATCATTTCCCAACCCAAAATAGTTTGCCTGGTAATTAGGGGCCAGCACTTTAAGATCCATCAACAAATCATACTTGTTCACAACATCCGTAAATCGGTTGTCACTGATAAACGAAAATGCGGATGAACGCAAGGAGTGTTTCACCTGTAGTTTATGAGATCGAGCAAATGGATTTTTTCTGAATCCTTGCCGGATTACCGTTGCTCCCCCTCCAATAAAAACGCCGTCATCCTGGTTAAAGCCACCCGTGAGAACCGGACCCGTATAATCATATTCAAACGATTCCCTTTCATACGTGTGTACCGATCTATTTTTAGATATACGTTTCTTAAACGGAGCTTCTCCCACAACGCTATAACCGTTTTCTGAGTCATATATAGCTGTATTTTTCAAAGATTCAGGATTTACGAGACTGTTTACCAACACATCCTCTCCCTCCCCTGGAATCAGGTAGATCTTAATTGGCCCTGCTTTTTCGCCTGTAAACTCAACTCTGTCGGCAGACGAAAACCCAAAAATTCGAATCTCATCTGTTTCATCCGGATGAAACGTTCGGGCAAACATTTCATACTCCCCATTTGCCGATGAAATCGTCAAATTGATGGATCCATCACACTGCAGAGACACGTTTATGTGATCTTCCTCTTCTGTTCCATATACGTTTCTTTTTTCTGCAAGCAGATCGTAATATCTTCCAGCAAAATCCTCAAGCTTATCCCGTCTGACTTTTAGCCTGGATATTGTCTCCTCACCATTAAGCTCGAAAACAGGCGCGGGCCATCGGGAAACAGCCTCTTCAATCGTTCGGTTATCAAGAGATTGTTCCAGTTCCCTCGCCACGTTTAACCACTCCTCTTTATCGAGCTCTGTAAGAAACCAGCGGTCGAAATGGCGGGCATTGAAATTTATACCGGCAATATCCCTTATGTCATCATCAAAATGCTGAAATTTGCGTAGTGCCCATTTGCGGCTGGCGATAGTTGGAATAAGACCATCGCTTTTGAAAAAAGCATTATCTCTGTCGATTGGGACGGGTTGAAACAGTGATCCTTTCTGAGTTTTTTGCTCGGCCCAAAACCACTGGCCATCATGGCGATCCCAGTCACTTAAAAGCATATCAAATAGCCGCGTTCGAATTAACTGCTGTTCATCTATCCTGTTATATGGGTTTTCCCTGACCCGATGCCATACTGCATCCGAGCTGTGTATGGCAGTCGCAGTCCCATACTTTTCACTGAACCACTCTGCGCTGACGAATTCCTCAAAAAGAACAGGCGCTCCTTCACTCGTTCCGGGCAGATCAACGCCGCTGCCATTAGGCAGATAGCCAAGGGCCGGTTCGGGGTGATAAATTCCCGCTGCCCGCGCAAGCGGAGAAACTATGAGCGCGCCATAAGGATGCGAAGCCGAAATTTGATCCTGAATAACATCCCGTGCAAATGTTTCTCTTAGTACAGACGGCAGGGCCTCAGCCGGATTTTTTTGAATGGACCTCATAATACTCCTCCGGCCGGTGGAGTCTTCGACAACAACCGAAACGGACTGCTGGCCACCTCCGATATGGACAATATTAAGCCCACCGCGTTCCTTTGAAAGATCAATGACGGGAATGTCAACCGACGTAACCCACGTATCCCTGTAATGTTTTCCCCATATAAGCTCCTTGATGGGGCCGGCTTTGTAGATAGTTCCTGCCGCAACTGTTACTGTATCCTGTTCTGAAGTCGTGAACGAACGACCATTTCCATCTGGTTCATCAGGTGAAAATCGGGGTGGCGGGACGTATGTTTTATACAGGCGCTCCCCTTTAGGCTCCCCGGCCTGCGGTACCCAGAATTCTAAAGACGTACCGCCGTCTGTGAATGCAATCAGTTTCCCGAATCCGTGTTCCGATATTGAAAATTCAGTTTCTGCAGCACCTCTCACAAATGATTTTTTTGATGCAGATCCACTTACAATCACATAATGGTCATCTTCATCGTAAAACGACAAACTATGCTCGTGCCCCCCGGCAAAAAATCTCACCTGTGCTCCATCCGTTGCCTCAAGAAGCCTGCCCACATATGACTGGTGCTCATTGCTGCGACGGTCTTGTGGAGTGTGTCCATTTTTTCTGTAGATGGGATACACACTGCCAATAAACGGCAAAGGCAGGTACAGGTAGGGCTTCAGATTTGTAAGTGGAAACAGATGATCCTTTAATCGAAATGAGCCTCCATGAGGGCCGTCGCTATAAAGCGGATGATGAGCGTTAACAAGCAGATTTTTTTCAGGATGTTCACCAACCAGCCGTTCCACCTCACGCATCACATCTTCCATTGTTTGAAACTCACACTGACCTGCTGCTACTCCTGCACGGTTTCCCTCTTTCAATAGCCACTGTGTATCCAGATAGAGAACAAGCCACTTGTCTTCAATTATCTCATACTCCGGGCCCGGGCACCCCTCTTCTGGCAATATTCGAACGTCTGGCCCCGAGTTATTTTCTATATACATCTGCTGAGCAACAACCCCGGCCCGTCCAAACCGCCAGTCGTGATTTCCCGGTACGAATACGGCCTGCGAGCCGGTATTATTTAAAACATCCAGTGCAACTTTCAGCCGTGCTTCCGATATATTCCGTTCGGGGTGAGACTCATCAGGCGGCATGCCATTTTCGTAAATATTGTCCCCAAGAAATATTGTTGATTTCGGCGACTTCAAGGCATTCAGATGATACGTCAGCATGTTAAATACCGGATCTTCACCATTCAGATTTGGTTTTCCGCTATCCCCGATCAGGATAAATGTGTGCAGAGTATCTTGCCTTATTGATTCCGCATCATCGAACCCAGTTGTCTGTGCCGCTACGTCGGGGACCGTCCCCGCTATTGAAACAGCAAAAATTAACGCGATGATAGTTGATATGTAATACGCTCTACATCCCATGACATTCCCCTAAATTGTCTGTTTGTGTATTTACAGGTTGGGAAAGTAGAACCCTAAGGAGAGTTAATCATCACTTTTATTTAACATACCGGATCCATGATTATCAGATCAAGTAGCTAACAGCCAAGCGTACAGCCTACCGCATCACGGGTTTGTCATAGCCATTGTTATGCACAGGCTTTTTTAATTATTTGCCATTTTCTTTATTCATCCAAACAGGTGTGGTGTCCGATTGATGGTTCGCTCCAATAATCTTTTTGTAAAGTTCAGGTCTCCTTGCATTTGTGTATCGCCAACCACCTGAGAGCTGAATTTTATCTTTTATAATTTTTGAAATCGTAATTTCATCTTCAAAAGATTTTATTTCAGACAAAACTTCACCGTAGGGGTCGATTATCATCGAATTGCCATTTTTAAGCTGTTCGCCGTCATAGCCAATAGGATTGGTAAAGGCATAGTACACCCCGTTGTCATAAGCTCTCGCAGGCAGCCAACGCATTAACCAACGCCTGCCTTTAGGGCCGTCAAATTCCATTCGCAATGAAACAGGGTCGTTTTCACGGTTCTGCCAATATTTGTCGGCTACATAATCACGATGGGGCATTGCCGATGGAGTGCAGCCCGTAACGTGGGGCGCAAAAATTAATTCTGCTCCTAAAAGGCTTGTTGCTCTCACATTTTCTATTACGTTGTTGTCATAGCAAATCAAAATTCCGCATTTCCACCCAAGTAAGTCGAACACGCAATATTCGTCTCCGGCAGACATATGCTTGCTGATAAAAGGATGTAACTTTTTTTGTTTTGCTACTAGTCCGTCTTCTGAAACGCAGATATAGGTATTATATATTTTGCCGTTTGATTTTTCAACCAGACCTGCTAAAATCGGAATATTTAATTCCTTAGAAATTGCAATCAATTCCCGGGTACTTTCACCTTTTGGCACCTCTTCCGCTAAGCTTCTTATCTGTTCCAGGCTTAGATTTTTGGTAAAAGTATATGCAGTAATGGACATTTCGTGAAAACTGATTAAATCCGCTCCCTTGGATTTTGCTTTTTGGGTAAGTTTTCGGATTACCGATAAGTTGTAAGCTTTATCTCCGTCCTTCGGTTGAAATTGGGCTACAGCTATGTACATTCTTTATAGTGATTTTTTTTGGTTTGCCTGTGCATAACATTGATAAATTACTAATTAAATTAAGGTTATCTCTATTTAATACGCGGAATTTATTCATGTTTTCACAAAATGATGAAGCGGCCGTCTTGGCGTCTTTCTTAGCTTCTTTAGTATAAACGGGATAGTAATTACTCACCAGTCAAGCTCTTCATCGGTTTCTTCAAGATTACCCTTTTAAGTCAAATTAAATAAGGTTTTGGACGAAACCACTCAGCAATACTTTTCTACGGCGTCCAGGATGGTTTCAAAACACTCCTCGAGCAGCTGTTCTTCAATAATCAGCGGCGGAGCGATACGAATCAGAGAGTTGGAATGGAGCGTCCATCCGAGGATAATTCCTTTATCAAAACAGTACTCAACAACATTTTGGGTCAGTTCGGCATCTCTTAGCTGGAGGCCAAGCATCGCTCCGCGGCCACGCACTTCTGTGATGCCATCTCCCCTGAGCATATGACACGCCATTTCAGCAATTCGAAATGCTTTCTGTTCAAAATCACCATCAAGCAGGGTTTGCAAGTTGGCATGAGCGGCTGCGCAGCTGACCGGGTGGCCACCGAATGTGGTGACGTGATTCAGCGGCGGGTCGTGCTTAAACGCTTCAAATCTTTCGCTTGAAGAGACAAAAGCCCCCATCGGCATACCGCCACCCATCGCTTTGGCAAGGCATAATATATCCGGGACCACGCCGTATAGCTCGAACGCAAACAGCTTGCCGGTACGGAAAAACCCGGTTTGAATTTCATCAAAGATTAAAACAGCCCCTGTCTCATCACATCTTTTTCTAACCGCTTTGAGCCAGTCAGGTTTGGCCGGGATGATGCCGCCTTCGCCCTGGATCGGCTCTATGATCACAGCCGCGGTACTCTCGTCAATTTGATCAAGCTGTGAGTCATCATTAAAATCAAGAAACGTCACGTCGGGCAGCAGCGGCAGGTATGGATCCCGATAGACATCGCGTCCGGTCACGCTGAGCGATCCATGCGTATCGCCGTGGTAGCTGTTTTTGAAGGCAACAAATTTTGACCTGCCGGTCGATTTCTTGGCCAGCTTGAGTGCACCTTCGTTTGCTTCCGTCCCGCTGTTTACAAAATAAACCCGGTCGAGCTGGGCCGGAAGCTGATCGCAAAGAAGCTGCGCGAACTCACTCTGTGGTTTTTGGATAAATTCGCCGTACACCATCACATGCAGGTGTGAATCGAGCTGTTTTTGAATTGCCCTGATTACATTCGGGTGACGGTGCCCGAGGCTGCTCACTGCAATCCCGGAGATTAAATCGACAAACGACCGGCCATCGCTTGTATGGATCCGGCAGCCTTCTGCCCGCTCAATTTCCAGTCCCATTGGTGCATCGCTGGTCTGGGCAATGTGATCATAAAAGGAAGATCGGTAATCGGGCATGATGTCGTGGGTATCAATTCGCAATTCGGTTTCACGCGCGGCAATGATGAGAGTGGTTCATCTGGCGGATTCTCAGGTTTAAGATAAGATAACCCTGATTGATGATGAAGTCGTTCGATGAGGAAACTTCGCCGAATGAATTCACTTCATCAGGTGAATCGTTTTGGCAAATAATAAGACCTGAGAGCATTCCCGAGCAGTTGAGGGTTTCTGTCAGCGTCGGTTTCAGGTAAGATGCTTTGATTTAACACCGTCAGGAGCAGCAGTTGCTCACGAGCTGATGACTGCCCTCATTCAAATTGGTCACTTGATCAGACCTGACAGCATTCCGGCGCTTTTCCGGTTTCTGTCAGCGTCGGGGCAAAACCAGCTAATTATCCGGGTCCTGTAAAGCAAGTGCAAAGTAAACTGGAGATGCGAAGCAAATAGTTATCAGTTGCTCTCCAACAGCACTCATAAAATCAACGCTGTCAGATCCCGTAGGTGCTGACAGGTTTTTTATCAGCCCCAATCAACTCATCCGATGACAGGAAGTCGTCGGATGAGGGAATTGGACTCTGCCAGGTCTCCCTTATGGTCGACTTTTGTAGGTTCGTTATCGGTTCTGCCACTCGTCAATAGCGTGGATGAATTCCTTCTGAATTGCATGAGCTTTATCATCAGCATACCATTTATGAAGCCTTTCGGCTACTTCCTGGTATGGCCTCTCCGAATCGCTTCGAAGATCGTCATAGAGCTCCTGTGCTTCCTGCGGGCGCGGTCCCCAGTCGCCGACGACTTCATGCGTATCTGCTTTGATACATATAAGCTTGGGAATCGACCGGCTTCGTCCGTTTTGCAGGAACTGATCCATCAGATCGAGATTTTCATCCCTCAGAATTAACCGAAGTGTTATGTTGTCACTAACGTCTGCCATTTTGTTGATGATCGGCAGTGACTGAGCTGCATCTCCGCACCACGCTTCTGTGAGCACCAGCCAGATCCATTCTTCATCTACCTGATCAAGCCGGTTAACAAGATCTTCTTTGAGATCTGCGCGTTTGTCGTGGCGTTTCATACGATGCACATTCATTTTTGTGAAGTGCAGCATTGCGTCTGAATGGTTTTCCCCTGTTGTTTTATCTTCTTTCATGAGGCGGTCGATCATATCACGGTATTCCTCATAAGTATACGCTTTGTCGATAACCTCAGGCGTAATTTCTCTGTTTTTTACTTCTGTCATAGCGTTTGTAGATTAATTTTTTATTCTTCAATTCTCAGCTTAGCCATCCGTGACGGATTACATTTCCAGCCAAGAAGAAACATACGAAGGAGAGCGAGGCAAAAAATTTCGTTTTCATAACGATTGAGTATTCATTTGCTTTGCCCTCCATTGCTATTATTAAACGTGCAATAATGATGCCTGAAATTGCTGTTCCGGTTATTAAAATCACACCGGCCGTCACACTTTGAAGTATGACTGAACCACATAAAATAATTGATCCCAGGGTAAACGATATCAGGAAAAATTTCTTAATGCCGTTTACTCCGTACACTAGCGCAAATGTCTCATCATTTCTCTCTCTGTCCGCGTCAATTTGAAAAACTTGTGACACGGGATACAGAGATAAAAGAATGAAAGATGCCCCAATGGCTCCAAACAATATACCAGCCGAAATCGCTCCGCCCGCTGCAAGTGTTCCCATCAAAACCGAGTTGAATCCGGTGCTGATAGCTATCGCAACCAAACTCAAATGGGCACGACCTTTCCACCGTGCTAAAGGCGTTGAATAGAGCCAGAACAGAATGAGGCTAACCATGTAAATTAGAGCATATAATCTGCTGACTCCCACAGCATAGACCAGGCCCGCCAACATTAAAAGCAGCGACACCGGGTGCATCCAGCGGGTCATTTTGGGAGGATGCCTGAGTCCCCCGATGGGACCGGTATCTTTATCCCACCACGAGTTATATGCCGTAGCTCCGCCGAACAACAGAACATGCACGTTCAGGAATTGCAGCCAGTATTGTCCCGTATTCATCTCCCCTGCAAGAAATCCACCCAGAAGGTACCCGCCTGATAATATCAGCAGCTGGTAATGCAGCCTGAGGTGCAGTATAAAATTGTATATTTCTTTAAGCATTACTCATGGAGTCTTTGCTCCATTTTAACTCTTTTGAGATTTACATCGTAGTAAAAAGTGTCATATTTTAAAGGCTATGAATGATGTCCCATTTGCAAAAACTCTTGATCAACGTAATGTGCTGACTTACCCTGAGTGGAAGCTCAGGATGCTGTCTCACCGGGAGAAGCTCTCTCCCATTATAGATCCGTACCTTAAAAAACGATCAGAACAGAAGAAAGATCCGGTGCTCGATTTTCTGTTTGAATACTATAAATTCCGCCCTTCGCATCTGATGCGCTGGAGCCCGGGAGCCGGTGAAGTACTGGAGATCGGCGAAACCGCGGATGAGCTTCCTGAAGTAAGCGAGCTTACCGTGGATGGACTAACCGCATATCTCAACACAGATTTATTTCCTGAAAAACGCCTCAGAGCCGCGAACTGGATTCACGAACTTCTTATCAGGACCAATCAGGGCAAGCCGTTTTTTGGATGTATGGGCATGCACGAATGGGCGATGGTTTACAAAGCAGGTGAGGTGCGACACAACCAGGTGCCGCTTCGGCTTGCTGATGATGAAATTGCGGCAGTCGTGGAATCACGTCCGCTGCTCTGCACACATTTTGATGCCTTCCGGTTTTTCACAGAAGAGGCGAGGCCGCTCAACAAGAATGCCCTCACCCGTGATTCCTTCCAGGACAATGAGCAACCCGGCTGTATCCATACCAATATGGATATCTACAAATGGGCGTACAAACTCTATCCCTGGATTTCCAGCGATGTGATTCGCGAAGCGTTTCTGCTGGCCGTGGATGCGCGTACGATCGATATGAAAGCCAGCCCTTACGACCTGCGCGACCAGGGACTGGAACCCATTCGGATTGAAACAGAACCGGGACGCAAAGAGTATCTGGCACACCAAACCGACATCTGGGAACGCGGCCTACCGGTACGGCAGTCGCTGATTGAGGCGTATGAGACATTGTTTTCGCTACTGGATTGAGCTTTGACTCACCCCTCTGTCTCCCCTCTCTACGTCGAAAAGCACTCCGCATAGAGGGAAGGCCCCCTTAACTGGGTACAGAGTTATAATTGAAATAGAGGCGCATGAATATCTTTTATCGGGAGAAAAACCAACCTGTAAGACTGCTCCGCGCCTTTTCGGAACTGCTGGCAGAGTTGGTGATAAGCAATGTTTAACCTGCAAACATGAACGTATGCACCATTAAACCATGATAGCACCGAAGGATTGATTTCCGATTTATAAGATTTAGCGATTTTTGATTTTCGATCTGTATCGCAACCCCTCTCCTGTCGGGAGGAAACAGCCTCCAAAGCAACTGCCTCAGGCAGATCAGCGACGATGCAGAGGTGGATCAGCGGGATGTTGGAATCGCGTCTTATTGTGGACCTCGCTCCTGAATGAAGTAATACTTGCTTTATTAGATTACTGAGCCCTGCCCCCCGTTGGAATAGATCGCAAATCGAATATCGAAAATCTCATCAATCGAAAATCCTCGACAACCAGATTAGAGCAATAGATTTTTTGCCAAATTTGCATTAATGAGACGACGCGATTTTTAACTTTTAATTTGGTTTTAAATCATCAATTTTATCTTTTAACGGCCGTTTCTACGCTTCTATAAAAAATAGAAACCAATTCATCACACTCTTTTATTGCCTTTATCATCAAACCATCTAATGAGCAGGATCCTGATCGCTCAATGATGGTAAGGCAAATAAGTGATTCTCTCAAAACGATACTCATTTTGTGTATAAAATCTTTTTTGATACGGCACTTTGAGTTTCTCCATAGTTCAGGGCAGGAGAAGTACAAGAACGAGCCAGTTGGCTGGCCAGGTTATTTGCGAATTTGTTGTTATCCATTTCATTTATGATTCCAGCAGTTAATACAGCAAAATCAATAAGCCTATTTTCAAGTTCTCTTCGATTCATTTTCGCTCCTTATTACATTTCTGTTCTGTGGTATGAGCATTACATTCCTAAAACCTTATAGAAAAAATCGCAAATCGAATATCTGAAATCCCATCAATCGTTCAATCAAACAGATGTATATTTGTACAACAGGATGACGGACGTTTGATTTGCGATTTTTGAGACGTAGCGATTTTCGATTTTCGATCTGTATATAGAGACTTCTCCGCACGAACCAGGGAGCCCGGATAACAACCTCAGCCTGGAATCGAAATCTTTCCCAGGGTAAACCTCGTTCCGTCCTCTTTCGACCAGCCGTCACCTGTAATCAGTTCGTTGGCAAATACCGCAAACAGGATTGCCTCTTTGGCATCTGACGGTATGCCAAGAGTATCTGTGGTTAGAATTTTGCAGCCCGGCAGCTCTGTGGTTATCATCTCAATCATGGTTTTGTTATGAACGCCGCCACCGCTGGCGTAAATAGTCATCCGGCGATCTTCAATCTGCTGCCTGATTTCCCGCGCCACACTCCAGGCGCTGAAGCGGGTCAGTGTAGCAATCAGATCCTCTGCTGAACATTCTTCACCTCGCTCCTTCAATACCGACTGTAACCAGTCAAATCCAAACTCTTCCGGACCAGTGCTTTTTGGTGGTACTTTCCGGAAAAAAGGGTGTGATTTCAGCTTCTTAAAAAGATCCTCCTGAACCGTTCCCGATGCCGCCAGGTTTCCGGATTCGTCGTATGTCTTGCCCGGAAAATGGTGTTTTACAGCCGCGTCAATCAATGTGTTGGCAGGTCCAGTATCCGTGGAAAAGGGCAGCGTAGTCTGGCCATCCGAATCCTCAAGATACGTGATGTTGGCTATGCCGCCCAGGTTCAGCAGAATGCAGGGCGTGTGCTCACTATCCACAAGCAGCCGCTCCCCCAGCGGTGCCAGCGGTGCCCCGTCAAACCCGGCCGCAATGTGCTTTTTCCGAAAGTCGGACGCCGTATAAATACCAAGTTGCGCTGCAAGATAATCTCCATCAACAAGCTGCCAGGTTGCCGCTCTCTTTCCCTCGCCGGAGGGCAGGTGCAGAACTGTCTGTCCGTGGCTTGCTATCAGATCAATCTCCTTTACAGGAAACGCCCATTCCAAAAGCTGATTCTGAATCAATTTCACCCAGATTTCCTCCATTTCCATTTGTAAACGGAGGACGTCGCCCTGTGCGGTATCTTCATCAAACAGCACAGCTGATAGCCGGTCTGACAATACCGCCG
>Ga0102928_1002079_pt1 | contig 12047 bp, 13 predicted proteins | sample SalPonR1_B_D1_MG_FD_78504 | JGI IMG/M metagenome (GOLD analysis project Ga0102928, IMG submission 78504) | Salt pond soil microbial communities from South San Francisco under conditions of wetland restoration - Salt Pond MetaG R1_B_D1_MG | ecosystem: Environmental > Aquatic > Marine > Intertidal...
CGCTCGAACGGGAGGGTCTCCCATCCGGGGAAGTGCGCCACCTCGCCGGCGGGAAGGAACGGGGCGAGGTCGTCGGCGAGCTGCCCGGCCATCGTGCCGGTGGGGCACGCCACCACGAGCGGACGGCGTGACGACAAGGTGGCGAGCGCGGCGATGGAGATCGGCCGGGCGACCTCCACCACGGCGAGCCGGGCGGTCGGATCGCCGAGGGCGCGGGTGAGGCCCGGTTCGTCGCGCAGCAGCGCCGGCAGCGAGCCGAGCGGTGCACTCACCGCGTCCTCGTGTGCCGTGGCGTCGTCAGCGGGGCGGTCGCCGTTGCGAGAGCCGGCCGGGGTGGGGCCGGCGGCGTCGGCGGCGGTCCGGCGGGCAGTTTCCGTGGCGGTGGGTGGGGTGGCCGTCATCGCTTCCCATTGAACCGTTGCATCGCCGTCTCGACGCCGTGTTCGATGATCGTCTCCACCGCGTCGGCAGCTTCGACCACCGCCACGTCGAGGAGTCCGCGTTCGCGCCGGGGGATCCGCGACAGCACGTGTCCCTTGCCGAGGTCCTTGTGGTCGGGCTTTCCCACGCCGATGCGGACGCGCAGGAAGTCGGGTGACTTGAGGTGCTGGTTGATCGAGCGGAGACCGTTGTGGCCGGCCAGGCCGCCGCCGGCCTTGATCTTCAGCTCGCCGGGGGGCAGGTCGAGTTCGTCATGCACGACGATCAACTGCCCGGGTGACTCGATGCGGTAACGGCGCACGAGGGCCCCGACGGCCCGCCCCGATTCGTTCATGTAGGTGATGGGGAAGGCGAGCACGACGCGGTCAGGGTCGACGGGGTCACCGAATCGGGCGTCGGCGACGAGGGCGTCGTCCCGGCCGCCCTTCAGCGTGAGGCCCTTGCGGTCGGCGAGGAGACGCACGGCTTCCTCGCCCACGTTGTGGCGGGTGCGGGCGTACTTCTCGCCCGGATTGCCCAGGCCCACCACCAGCCAGTCGAACGGCTGGCCCTTTCCCTCTCGTCCGAACAACTTCACGATTGCTCCCTCACACACCTTGCCCCATCCGAAAAATGCCTGGATCGTTGCGGTAGCCGCAACGATCCAGGCATTTTCCGGTCGGGATCCGGTTCCGGGCGTCGAGCGACGCCCGTGACGTCACTCGGAGGTGCCGCCGGCCTCACCGGCTTCGGCACCCTCGGCAGCCTCGCCGCTCTCGGCCTCGGCCAGCGCTTCTTCGCGCTCGGCCTCTTCGGCGTCGAGCACCGGGGTGCGCATCGTGAGCACCGTGACCACGGGGGCCTCGGGATCTGCCTCGGCGACCACGCCGGAGGGCAGCGGGATGTCCTCGATGCGGATGACGCTGTCCATGGTCATGTCGGTGATGTCGATGGTGACGCCGTCGGGGATGTTGCGCGGCGTGGTGCGCACCTCGAGTTCGTTCATGGCCAGGTCGACCAGGCCGTTGTGCTGGGACACGTCCTTGGCTTCGCCTTCGAGGTGGACGGGGATCGACACCACGATCTCCTCGTTGAGGTTCACCTGGATGAAGTCGATGTGCTGCACGGAGCGACGCACGGGATGGCGCTGGATGTCCTTGATGATCGAGGGGTAGACGGCGCCGTCGACCGTGAGGTCGAGGATGGTGTTCATGCCGGCCCCGCCGGAGAGGGCCTGACGCAGCTCGCGGCGGTCGACGCTGACGCTCAGCGGATCCATGCCGTGGCCGTAGACCACCGCAGGGATCTTGCCCGCGGCGCGCAGGCGACGGGAGTCGGAGCTGCCGGTGCGGCGCCCGGCTTCGGCGGTGAGGACAGTCTCAGGCATGGTGATCGGCTTCCATCGAATCTCGTGACGGCGCCAGATCGGTCGGGCGCCCAGTCGTTACGGCAGCGCACCACGATACCGCCCCCTCCGCCCATCCCCTCCGCCCATCCCTTCCGCCCACCACGCCGTCGCCGGCTCAACCGGCTCGATCCCCACCGTCCATCCGAAAAATGCCTCGTTCGTAGCGCCAGGCGCTACGAATCGGGCATTTTCCCGAGATCCAGGGCTCGTCGTCGGTAGATGCGTGCCACCTGCCGGGCGGCGCCGGACAGATCCTGGCGCATCGTCTCGTCGAATCGGATCGTGAACCAACCGACTTCGCCGCAGTCCCGGTCCCGTGCCTGGTCCCTGCGTTGCCCCGCATCCCCGCCGTGCCACCACGACGCCCCCGGTTCGACGCAGAACCTGATCGACGGCCAGGCGATGTCGAGGTGGACCGTCTCTCCGGATGCCAGCGTGAGTGGGTGTTGGCGCTGGGGTTCGGGCAGGCCGAGCCGCTCCAGTGACTCGAGGAGTCGTCGTTCGAGGTGGCTCTGTGTCGGCCGTGCCCGCGTCACGGCCCGATCGAGCCACCGCTCGAAGACGGCCACACCGTCCTTGCCTCGGCAGCGATGACGCTCGAGGTAGGCGGCCGCATCGGCGGGCGTCACCAGGCCGTGGTGCCAAGCATCCTCGGCGGCGCGCTCGAACCGGTGCTGGGTGAATGCGGCGGCGAGGCCGAACAACATGCGCAGCGGGCGGGCGAGCACCAGGCCGTCGGAGCCGATGACCCGATCCCGGTCGGGCTCGTACCACGAGCACCGATGGAGATGGACCCAGGTGGGAAGCCGGCGGCGGAACCCGGTGGGCACGGTGACGTGGATGTCGGCGGTGGGCATCGCCCGGAGCTCGTAGAAGTGAGCGGCCGTCCAGCCGCTCAGGCAGCCGTCCGCACGCAGTTGCACCGCGCGGCACCGCATCCGGAACGTCTCGGGCGATGACGCCGGCCGCACCACCCCGGGAACGACGTCGACGATGAGGCCCGATCGCCGTGCGCGCGAGATGGCGTGATCGGACACGCCGAATCTGTCGCGGAGCTGGTCACGGCTGACGACACCGTCCTGGTGGGCGGCGAGGAGGAGGATCTCGGAGGTGAGCACCCCCTCCAGTGGGCGGCCCGCACCCGCGACCGGAACGCGACGCCGGAACCCGCCCGCAGAACCCGGAAAATGCCTCGTTCGTAGCGCCAGGCGCTACGAACCGGGCATTTTACGGAGGGCGACGGCCGTCGTCAGGCGAGGTTCTCGCCGTCGAAGATCACGCTCACGCTGGTGTCGTCGAACACGGCGCCGAGCGCCTCGGCGATCAGGGGAGCCACCGAGAGCACCTCGATCTTGTCGATCTGCTTCTCGGGCGGCAGCGGGAGCGAGTTGGTGAGCACGATGCGCTCCATCGGGCTGTTCTTCAGCCGGTCGATGGCCGGGCCCGACAGCACGCCGTGGGTGGCCATCGCCCACACCTCCGCAGCGCCACGGGCGACGAGCAGTTCGGCGGCCGCGCAGATCGTGCCGGCGGTGTCGATCATGTCGTCGGTGATCACGCACACCCGGCCCTCGACGTCACCGAGCACCTCGGTGGCCTCGGCGACGTTGGCGGTGCCCTTCGGTCGGCGCTTGTAGATGAACGCCAGGTCGGCACCGATGTCGCCGAGGTGTTGGGCCATCCGCTCGGCCACCTTGATGCGCCCGGCGTCGGGCGACACGATCACCGGTTCCTTCGCGTTCTTGCGCACGTAGTCCTCGAGCACCGGCATCGCGGTGAGATGGTCGACCGGACCCTCGAAGAAGCCCTGGATCTGACCCGAGTGGAGATCGATCGAGATCATCCGCTTGGCGCCGGCCGCCTTGAACATGTCGGCGACGAGCCGTGCCGTGATCGGCTCACGGCCCTCGGCCTTGCGGTCCTGGCGGGCGTAGCCGTAGAACGGGCACACGGCGGTGATGCGCTTGGCGGATGCCCGGTAGGCGGCGTCGATCATGATCAGGTGTTCCATGATCGAGTCGTTGACGGAGCGGCCGTCGACGCCGTAGTGGGTCTGCATCACGAACACGTCGGAGCCGCGGATCGACTCACCGAACCGGCACCGCACCTCGCCGTTGGCGAACTCGACCAGGTTGTCGTGGCCGAGTTCGATGTTGAGGTGGGACGCGACCTCCTCTGCCAGTTCGGGATGCGTTCGTCCCGTGTAGAGGGCGAGCCGTTTGGTGGTGACCTTTTCCATCGGTGTGCTTCCTCCCGAAGCTGCTCGCCGACCCGGGTTCCTAGCCGACAGGTGCAGTGTAGAAGGCCCCGGTGGTCGTGTCGGAAGCGACCGACGTCCCGCTCGGCAGATGGGCGTACGGACCGACGATCGCCCGGGGCCCGATCTCGGCGTCGTGACCCACCGCATGCTCGACGGTGGCGCCGGCGCCGACGGCGCAGTCGACGAGACGGGTGTCGGGCCCGATCTCGGCGGCGTCGCCGATCACCGTCGATCCCTGGAGGATCGTGCCGGGGTAGAGCGTGACGTCGCGGCCGATGTCGACGGTGACGTCGATGAAGGTCTGGCGGGGATCGAGCATGGTGACGCCGTTGAGCAGCCAGGCGCGGTTGGTGCGCGAGCGCAGTTCGCGTTCGGCCAGGGCCAGCTGCCAACGGTCGTTGACACCTTGGGTCTCGCCGGCCGGTGCCTGCACGCAGCCGATGCGGTGGCCCATCCCGGCGAGCACCGAGATCACGTCGGTGAGGTAGTACTCGCCCTGGGCGTTGGCGGTGGTGAGCTTGCGCAGCGCCGGCCCGAGCAGGTCGCGGCGGAATGCGTAGATCGACGTGCAGATCTCCTTCACGTCGAGCTCGTCGGGGGCGGCGTCACGGTGTTCGACGATGCGGTCGGCCTGCCCGTCGGCCTTGCGGATCACCCGGCCGTAGCCGGTGGGGTCGTCCATGATGCTGGTGAGCAGGGTGGCGGCATTGCCGCACTCGACGTGGACCTCGACGAGCTCACGCACGGTGTCGGCGCGCAGCAGCGGGGTGTCGCCGGGGAGCACCACGATGGTGGCCTCGTCGTCGTAGTCGTCGTCGGGGAACGCGGTCATGCCGGTGGCTGCGGCGTCGCCGGTGCCGTTCTGTTCACGCTGCTCGACGAAGGCCACGTTGGCCCAGGCCGGTGCCAGCTGCTGCACCTTCTTGGTGACCTGTTCGGCGCCGTGGCCGACGACCACGGCGGTGCGTTCGGGGCGGAGCTGTTCGAGCGAGTGGATGACGTGGAGCACCATCGCTCGACCGCAGATGAGGTGCAGGGGCTTCGGCCGGCTGGAGCGCATGCGGGTGCCCTCGCCGGCGGCAAGGATGATGGCGGAAACGCTCATGGCTCCGGGGAGAGGATTCGAACCCCTACACGCGGCACCAAAAACCGCTGTCCTACCATTAGACGACCCCGGACTGACTCGTGTCTCTCACCGTATCTGGCAGGGGAAGTGATGGCACGGCCCGGTAGCGTGGCTCGCCTTATGGGTTCTCTGATCAAGAAGCGCCGCAAGCGCATGCGGAAGAAGAAGCACAAGAAGATGCTGCGCCGCACGCGCCACCAGCGTCGCAAGTAGTCCGTCTCTCTCCGACGTCCGTCGGTCGCTGTCCCGCCCGTGTCTGCGGGCGTCAGCTTTCGTTCGTCGCCACGTCTGCCGGCACGGTTCGTGCCGACACCACCGATGCGCCCTCGTCGACCAGGTCGGCGAGGGCGTCGTGGTGTTCGCCCTGGGTGAACCACGTGGCGCCGCTGCCGGCGAGCACCGGTGGCCGTCCGATGCGTTCGGCGATCATGTCGCGCCATCGGGCGAGTCGTGGTTCGACCACCAGGGCGGCCGGTTCGAGGTCGTTGGGTCCGTCGGCGGTGGGTGCGCCGAGTTCGTCCCACGCCCGGTAGGCGGCGGGGGTGCTGACGGCCAGCGGCGGGATCACGAGGGTGACGAGCCGATCCACGTGGGGGAGCGGGTCGACGATCTCACCGATGCCGCGCACCCGGGCGCGGCCGCCCACCAGGCAGAAGGGGATGTCGGCGCCGAGCGCCGACGCGCCGGCGAGTGCCGGGCCGTCGGTGGCCACGCCGCACCAGCGCATCACGGTGGCGGCGTTGGACGATCCGCCGCCGAGGCCACCGCCGTGGGGGATCTGCTTGTGGATCGTGACGGCGGCCGTGGTGCCGCAGCGTTCGAGTGCTCGCGCCACCAGATTCGTGCGATCGAGCGGGATCCCCGGCGCGTACGGACCCGTGGCGGCCAGCTCCGTCGCGGCGGGAGTGGGGGTGATCGTGACGAGGTCGTGGAGGTCGAGGCTCACCATCTCGGCATCGATCAGGTGGAACCCGTCGTCGCGCAGTCCGGTGAGCCGCAGCGACATCGTGAGCTTGGCGTGCGACCGCAGCACCGTTGCGACGCGAGGTCCGACCCCCTGTCTCAACTCGGGCCTCCGGCGGCGGCGGTCCGGGCCTCGGCGAGGCGGCACCAGGCGGCGACGTCGAGTTCCTCGGGTCGGGCCGTCGGGTCGATCCCGGCAGCGGTGTACGCCTCGGGGGCGACGGTGCCGGCCAGCGACTTGCGCAGCATCTTGCGCCGCTGCCCGAACGCCGTGCGCACGAGGTCGAACACGAGGTTCGGGTCGGTGGCGGGTGGATCGTGGCGTTCGATCTCGACCAGCGACGACTCCACGTTGGGCCGGGGCACGAACACCGAGGCGGGCACGTGCCCGACGATGCGGGCGGTCGCCCAATAGGCCACCTTCACGCTCACGGCGCCGTACGCCGGGGTGCGGGGCCGGGCGGCGAGGCGTTCGGCGGCTTCGCGCTGCACCATCACGATCATCCGCCCGATCTCGGGCACGTCGTCGAGCAGGTCGCAGATCAGCGGGGTCGCCACGTTGTACGGCAGGTTGGCGACGAGCACCCAGCCCGTCCCGTGCTCGCCGTCGCCGGCGAGCAGCCGGTGCCAGTCGAGCGACATCGCATCGGCTTCCACCACGGTGACGTTGGAGCGGTCGGCGACCACGTCGCGCAGCACGGGCACCACACCGCGGTCGACCTCGATGGCGGTGATGTCGGCGCCGGTGTCGGCGAGCGCCAGGGTGAGGGATCCGAGGCCCGCACCGATCTCCACCACCCGGTCGCCGGCACCGACCCGGGCGAGGTCGGCGATGCGGCGGACCGTGTTGGGGTCGGCGACGAAGTTCTGGCCGAGGTCACGCCGCGGTGCCAACGAGCGGGAGTCGAGGAGTTCGCGGATCGTGGGACGCGAGTGCGTCACCGACGGATCTCGACGGGGATCGGCGCGTCGGTGACGTCGGCGATCTCGGAGAATGCCGAGGTGTGCAGCACCAGTTCATCGCTGGTGCCGGCGAGGGCCGTGGTGCAGCGCACCGACCGGTTGTTGTCGAGGTTGACCACGGTGACGTCGCTGCCGCTGGGGATCCCGGCCACGTAGCAGGTGCCGGTGGTGGGCATCGAGTTGCGGAAGGTGGCCGACGTGGTGATCCGGTCGATGAGCGGCCCGGCGGGAACGGCGATCTCGGCGATGCCGGCACCGGCGACGCCCGACGGCCCGTCGAGGAAGACCGGTGCCACTGCCTCCGCCGCGTCGTCGGCCGCGGAGGTGGCCGGCTGTCCGCCGGGGGCGGCCACGTCGACACCGGCGGCGGCGATGCTGGGTGCGCCCGTGCTCGTGGACTCGTTGGCCCACCACAGCGCAGGCAACGCGAAGAGCGTGAGCACGGTCGCCAGCACGAAGCGGCGTCGGTCGGTGTCGGAGTAGGCCATGTGATTCGTCGGCGCCACGGCCGCGGCAGGCTGCCACGGGCCGGGGGCTGGCCAGCGTAACCAGCGAAATCGGTGCTGGCCATCTCGCCGTGGGGGGCGGTCACGCTGCGTGGTCGGGGCGGCGGGGCGTCGGCCGGCGCCCGGATCGGCTCCGGGACGAGTGCGTTCAGTCGAGACCGAACACGCGGCGTGCGTTGGCCGAGGTGGAGGCGGCCAGGTCGGCGACGGGCACGTCGCGGAGGTCGGCTACGAACTGGCCGACGTGGGGAACCCATGCGGGCCGGTTCGGTTTGCCGCGGTGCGGCACCGGCGCGAGATACGGGCTGTCGGTCTCGACGAGCATCCGATCCAGTGGACACAGGCGCGCAGCATCCTGCACCTCGGGCGCCGCCTTGAAGGTGACGATGCCGGAGAACGACAGCAGTGCGCCCCGATCGAGGGCGGCGGTCGCCTCGTCGGGGCCTCCGGTGAAGCAGTGGAAGACGGTGCCGGCAGGTGTTCCCTCGGCGTCGAGGACGTCGAAGGTGTCGTTCCAGGCGTCGCGGGTGTGGATCACGAGCGGGAGGTCGTGCTGATGCGCGAGCTGGATCTGGGCGGCGAACGCGTCCCGCTGGACTGCGCGCGGTGAGTGGTCGTAGAAGTAGTCGAGACCGGCCTCGCCCACGGCGACGATGCCCGGAGTGTCGATCAGGTCGGCAATGGTGTCCACGCCGTCGGAGGCGTCGTGGGGGTGCAATCCGACCGTGGCGTGCACGCCGGCGTGCGCCGCAGCGACCTCGATCGCGGCCTCGGAGGTGGCCCGGTCGCAGCCCACGGTGATCAGGGTGGTGACGCCCGCTGCGGCTGCCGCGGCCACGGCGGCGTCGGTGCCGTCGGGGATCCGCAGGTCGTGGACGTGGCAGTGCGAGTCCACCCACTCCGGCTGCCTCGCCGGCTCCGGTCGGTTCGGCGTCATGAGAGGCGGGGGAAGAGGGGGGCGCCCTTCTCCACGGGGTTGCCTCCGAGATAGCCGCCCCACGCAGCGGCCTCGGGGAGGCGCTGGTCGTCGACCCGGCCCGGCATGCCGATGCGCTCCCACACGGCCTGCGCGGTGGCCGGGATCGCCGGCGACGCCAGGATCGCCACGATGCGCAGCGCCTCGAGGGCGTCGCCCATCACGGCGTCGACGCCGGCTCCCGGCTCGGCTTTCCACGGCTCGTTGGCCTCGAGGTGCGCATTGGTCGCGTGGACGAGATGCCAGGTGGCCTCGAGGGCACGACTCGGCTGCACCTCGTCCCACCACTGCGCCGTCTGGTCGTACGTGGTGGCTGCCACCTCGGCGAGCGGGCTGTCGGGATCCGGAGCGGTCCCCGTGCCGCCACACTTCTTGGCCACCACGGTGGCGACGCGGGCGGCGAGGTTGCCGAGGTTGTTCGCCAGGTCGGCGTTGTAGCGCGCGACGAGGCCCTCGTAGGTGAAGTCGCCGTCGTTGCCGTAGGCGGTGTCGGCGAGCACGTAGTAGCGGAAGCCGTCGAGACCCACCTCGTCGATGAGGCCGAGCGGGTTCACCACGTTGCCCGACGTCTTGCTCATCTTCGAGCCGCCGCTGAGGAGCCAGCCGCCGATCGCCCAGCCCTTGGGCAGTTCGACGCCGGCCGACATCAGCATCGCCGGCCAGTACACGCAGTGCTGGCGCACGATGTCCTTGCCGATGAGGTGGTAGTCGACCGGCCACCAGTCGAGATAGTCGTCGGTGCCGTCGCCGAAGCCGACCGCCGCCAGGTAGTTGGTGAGCGCGTCGAACCAGACGTAGGTGACGTGTTCGGGATCCCACGGCAGAGGGATGCCCCACTTCAGCGAGGTGCGGCTCACCGAGAAGTCACGCAGCCCGCTCTTGATGAGGCCGATCGCCTCGTTGCCGCGGTGTTCGGGCTTCAACGCCGTGGGATGGGCGGCGTACCAGTCGAGGAGGCGGTCCTGGAATCGGGAGAGCCGGAAGAAGTAGTTCTCCTCCTCGAAGTACTCGACCGGGCGTTCGTGGATCGGGCAGCAGTCGGCGATCGGCCCGTCGGGGCCGTTCACGGTGATCAGTTCCTCGTCGCCGTAGTACTCCTCGCAGGCCACGCAGTACTTGCCGGCGAACGTGTCGAGCTCGATGTCGCCGGCGTCGTAGCAACGCTGGAGCAGTTCGGCCACCGCAGCCTTGTGACGGGGTTCGGTGGTGCGGATGAAGTCGTCGTTGGCGATGTCGAGCCGCTCCCACGCCTGGGAGAACTTGGGGGCGATCGAGTCGGTGAACGCCTGCGGGTCCATGCCGGCGGCTTCCGCGGTCTGCTGGATCTTGAGGCCGTGTTCGTCGGTGCCGGTGACGTACTTGACGTCGTCGCCGAGCAGCCGGTGCCAGCGGGTGACGGCGTCGCCGATGATCGTGGTGTAGGCGTGGCCGAGGTGCGGTTCGGCGTTCACGTAGTAGATCGGCGTCGTCGCGTAGAACCGGGTCACGCCAGCACGTTAGAGGCTCGGCCCGTCACGGCCACCGTGGGTTCGCCCCGTACGGTCCGGATGGTGGCGGACCCGTGCCGGTCGCTACCGTGCCGACGATGTCCGGAGCCTTCGCTGCCGCCACTGCGGTCCGCCGGGTCGCCTCCATGGCGTCGGCTGCGCACGACGTCGGTTCGTCGGCCGACGGTGGTTCCGGCGATCGGTCCGGCGATCGGTCCGGCGACCGCCCGACGGCCGGTGACACGGTGCGTTACGAGGCCGAGGTGCACCCGGGTTGGGACATCGGCGGCAACGCCAACGGCGGCTACCTGATGGCGATTGCGGGACGGGCGATGGCCGACGCGATGGGTCGTCCGCCGGTGACGTTGACGGCGCACTACCTGCGGCCCGCTCCGTCGGGGCCGTGCACGGTGGACGTGGAGGTGGTGCGCTCGGGTCGGCGGTTCGCCACGGCGACGGCGAGTCTCACGATGGCGTCGGGCGAGATCATCCGGTTGCTCGGCACGTTCGGCGAACCGACTCCGGGCGGGCCGAGCCTCACCCGGGAGTCGCCGGTGGACCTGCCGCCGTACGAGGAGTGCGAGGTGCCGCCACCTCCCGCGGAGGGGCCGCAGCCGGCGATGTTCGACAAGTTGGCGATCCGCATCCGGCCGGGCGACGAGGGGTTCCGCACCGGGCGGCCGAGTGGTCGGGCCGAGATCTACGGTTGGTTCGCGTTCGCCCGCGACGAGCGCGACCCTGACGAGACGATCGATCCGATCGCACTGCTGTTGGTGTCCGACGCCTTCCCGCCGCCCGTGTTCAACACCGACCTGCCGGTGGCGTGGGTGCCCACGGTGGAGCTCACGGTGCACGTCCGTGGCGTGCCCGCTCCGGGGCCGCTGCGTTGCGCGTTCCGCTCGAGGTTCATCCACGACGGCCTGCTCGACGAGGAGGGCGAGGTCTGGGACTCGGCGGGCACGCTGGTGCTGCAGAGCCGCCAGATCGCGCTCGCGCCCCGCTGAGTCGAGGCCCTGCTCGACCTCTCCGCACGGCGGTCCACGGGCTCGGCCCGCTCGTCAGTGCTCGTCAGCGGCCCGACGGGTCTGCGGTCCCGTCAGCGGCGGCGTCGGCGGAGGGTGGAGGCGCGGGAGCGGCCGACGGCGGTCCCCGCGGCGAAGCTGGCCCCGGCGATCCCGATCGTGCCGACCGACGCTGCGGTGCGGCGGATCACCGACTTGGTCTGCTGGCTGAAGATCACGATCGGCCAGCCGTGGCGACGGGCGTGCCGCTCGAGCTTGCCGTCGGGGTTCACGGCCACCGGATGACCGACGGCCTCCAGCATCGGCAGGTCGCTCGCCGAGTCGCTGTAGGCGTAGCACTGGTGGAGCTCGTAGCCGTTCCAGTTGGCGAGTTCGACGATTGCTTCCACCTTGCCGAGGCCGTAGCAGAAGGGGCCGTCGAGTTCGCCGGTGTAGCGGCCGTCGAGCACCTTGCTGCGGGTGCCGATCCCGGAGGTCATGCCGAGGGAGTGGGCCAGCGGCTCGACGATCTCCTGGGGCGCCGCCGACACGATGAACGTGTCACGACCCGCCTGCCGGTGCCGGTCGAGCAGCCGCCGGGCCTCGGGGCGCAGACGGGCGAGGAGGCGGGGGAGCACCTCGGTGTTGAGCGCCTGCAGCTCGCTCTGGCGCATCCCGGTGACCGCCTTGAGGATCCGGGCGCGGACCTCGGCCGTGGTGTCGTCGCTGGCGCCGAAGAGCTTGAACGACACGGCGCCTGTTGCGTCGCGGACGAATTCGCTGTTGGGGATGAGGCCCGCCTGTCGGGCCTGCAGCGCCAGCGTGAACGCCGAGGAGCCCGAGATCAGCGTGCGGTCGAGATCGAAGAAGGCCGCACTCGGCCCCGACCCGGCGACCCCGACGTATTCGCTCACCAGGCACCGCTCGTGAGGTCATC
>Ga0102928_1002081_pt1 | contig 12044 bp, 12 predicted proteins | sample SalPonR1_B_D1_MG_FD_78504 | JGI IMG/M metagenome (GOLD analysis project Ga0102928, IMG submission 78504) | Salt pond soil microbial communities from South San Francisco under conditions of wetland restoration - Salt Pond MetaG R1_B_D1_MG | ecosystem: Environmental > Aquatic > Marine > Intertidal...
AAGGTCTTGCCAAGCAGATGCGGCCAGCGCGCGCCGATATCCCGACGGTGATGTGTCTCCATCACGAGAATGATGTCGGCCGCGCGCCCGATGCCGTCATCGAACTGCCGCGCGGCATGCGGATGCAAGGCGATGCCCTGTGCCGTGGCGGCGGCGGCGCTGTCGGGGTCGGTGTCATGCCCGACCAGCGCGTGCAGCCCGGCCGACCCGATGCGCAAATCGGGCAGCCCCGTGCGCAGGACCGCTTCGGTGACCGGCGATCGGCAGATATTGCCGGTGCAAACCGTCAGGACAGTCTTGACCACGTATCAGTCCCCGCTCGTCTTCGAAGAAGTGCCCCGTCGCGGATCCCCCGTGTCCCGGGAATACGCCGCATGCAGGTGGTATATCATCGATCCCCCGATTGCCAAGTGACAGGTTTCCGGGTGGTGTCACAAGGCCCGATCATGTCTCCGGCCGCCGCAACAGGGTCCGCAGATGCGTGTGATAGGCCTGCGGCATCATCACCGGGCGCAGACCGGCGCGCAACGCCCCATCGGCGGCGACCAGCGGCCCGGGCGCCATGCGCATCGCGGCAAGGGCGCGTGACAGGGCGGCCGGGATGCTCTGCCGCGGGGTCCGCGCTTCGGCCGTGCGATCCAGCAGGGCGCGCGCGCGCCGCCTCCAGGATCCGCCGATACCGAACCGGCCGGGGTCATCCGGCGGACAGGTGGTTTCCGCCAGCAGCCCCAGCATCAGCCGGACGGGGCGCACGCTGCCGACGCTCTGCGCACGGCGGAGCGCGCGGTCGCGCCCGGGCGCGTCCAGTGCGGTCCACTGGCGGTGCGCATCGAGGATCATGCCCCAGCGATTCCAGCCCGACTTGCCCCCGTGCACCGCGGTGAACAGCAGCGCGTCGACCGGGTCCAGCGTGTGCACCGCCTGCCCGGCGATGTCGACGGGGCTGCGCCGGGCCCAGAGATCGGCGAATGACAGGTCGCACAGGCCGGGCGTGGCATCCATGCGCCAGTGCAGATCCAGCGGCACGGCGGGCGCGCCGGTATAGACCAGTTCGCATTGCAACCAGAGATAGAGCGGCCCGGGCGGGGCCTGCCCCCCGTCGCGGCGCACGAACCCGGCCTGGGTCAGCGCGTCATGCGCGCCCGCGGCATCCGACGGCGCGATCAAGAGGTCGATATCGGTCGCCGGGCGTCCCTGCCAGTGCCCCGTCGTCTGCACCGCCAGCGCCGGCCCCTTGATCACCAGGTGGCGCAGGCCCGCGGCGCTCAGGGCGTGCGATGTCTGTCGCAGGGCGGCCAGCACCTGCATCATGCGCATGACCTCGGCCCGCCGGCGGCGCAGGACGAGCGTGGCCGGAGCGTCCGGCGCTTCCGGGGATGCGGCCGTCGTGATGAGATCGGCCGTGGCGATGGCCAGCCGGTGACGGATGAGCGCGCGCGCCAGATCCCCGGTCAGATGCGACGGATCGAACCGGCCGCTGGCCAGGGCCCCGACCAGATGCGGCGGCAGGGCGTCCCGCGCCGCAAGGCTCATGAGGGCCGCGCGGCGCCGCTGTCGCGCGCCCGGCCCGGCCCGGCGGCGGTATACTGTCTGACCACGGTGAACCGGTCGGAGCCCGCGCCGCCACTGACGCGGATCCGCCCGCAACAGGTCCAGGCATGCGCCTGCATCAGGCCGTCACGCCCGCGGCGCACGCCGAAATACAGGGTATAGGGCACCCCGTAGAGGCCCATCAGGCCGCGCGCGACGATCGCCTGCGGATAGCAATCCGATGTCCAGGGGGTGTATGTCGCCGCCATGCGCACGACCCGACCGATCTCCAGCGCGCGCGCCTCGTCCCGCGCCCCGGCCGCAGGGCTCCGGGGCAAGGTGCCGGCATCGTGGCCCAGAAGCGGGGCGAGGCGGCGAAACGAGAGGATGCGGATCGCGCCGCGGCTCAGGCCGAGCGCAAGCCAGACCGGCAGGAACCAGGCCTGCACGAAACGCGACTGGCCGAGAAACGCGCGCAGCTTGCGCCGTACGACACCCTGCCCGACTTTCCCGGGTTCAGACTTTCCGGACCAGACCATTTTCCACCATGTTCTTCAGAAACTCCCGAAGATCGTCCTGGCAGGTGTCGCGGTCCACGGCGTATTCGGAGATCACGGTCTCGGTCAGCTCGCGCAGGCTGCACGGCGTCTCCAGCAGGTCCCAGACGCGGTTTCCGACCCCGCGCAGCCCGAAATAGGCCCCGTTCTCGACGCTCATCATGACGGTTTCCCCGTCCATGTCCGCGGCGATCAGATCAGACATGCGCACCAGCCTGTCGGTTTCGGCAATCTCGGATCGGGCACTCGTCATGGCGGGTTATCCGGTTTCGGCGCGGCCTGAAATCGACATGCCCGGAGGCGCGTCGCCCTCCGGGATCCCGTGCCGTCGGCCCGGTGCCGCGGGACGGGCCCCGCACGGGCGTCCCGTTCAGGACGGGGCGCTGTCGCTGGTCACGCCCGTGTTGATGATCGTCTCGTTGGCGTCCGAGGTCGCCCCGGGTGCCCCGCCATGGGTGGCGCGGTGATCGAGATGCACCAGATGCGGCGTCTCGTAGGGTTTCAGGCCGTGCCCTGCATCGCCTTCGAAAATCTTGGTGTCGCCCGTCATTTCCGTGTCCTTCCAGCGTTTCAGCCAACGTGATCTTGTCCCGATGGGTCGCCTTTGATCGTCAGGCCTTGCCATCCGAAGAAACCCGTCGCGCCCGGTCTTTCTATTTCACAGTCATGAATACAACCTTTACACGTATGCGGCAACCCGTCCGCATTCCGGTGGCCGCAGAAAAGTGTCGGGCATGGCATGCAGGGCACAATCGCGGTTTCCTGTCACCGGGCAGGCGCATAAGCTGGCCCGATCACACCGATCGCGCGGACAACGAGGCTGAAAACGGGACGCTATGACACAGCTTGTCGCGGCATATCTTCAGTGGGGAGACGAGGCGCTGCCCGCGCCCCTGGCCGAGCGGATCGCGCGGTCGCTGGCCATCGGCATGGCCGGGGGCGGCGCGGGATCGGTGCGGCGGACCGGCAGCGCGGCGCTGGCCGCGGCCCCGGCATCGCGGGGCTGGTCGCCGGCGCGCGCGCGATCGGGGGATCATGTGCTTTTCGCGGGTCATATCGACAACCGCGCGGCGCTACGGGCCGATCTCGGGATCTCGGCGGGCGACGATGCCCGGCTCTACGCCGCCGCGCGCGACGCCTGGGGCGAGGCGGCCGACCTGCGCGTGATCGGCGCCTATGCCGCGATCCTCTACCATCCCGACCGGCCCGAGCTGCACGTGGTCCGCAGCCCGCTGACCGGGCCGCCGCTGCATCTGTGGCACGATGGCGAACGGGCGGTCGTGGCCTCGATCCCGGGCGCGATCTTCGCCACCGGCGAGGTGCCGCGCGAGGTCGACGAGACGAAGCTCGCCGACACGCTCTATCTCAACTATGCCGAGTATGCGCGCAGCTGGTTTCGCGGTGTCAGCCGCCTGCCCGCGGGCTGCCGCGCGGTGCTGTCGAAGCGTGGCGTGACGGTGACCCGCTATCACGATCCCGCCGATCTGCCCGTGGTGCGGCTGCGGTCGGACGCCGACTATGCCGAAGCCGCCGCGGCGCTTTTTGCCGAGGCCACGACCGCCGCGCTCGACGGGGCGGCGCGCCCGGCGGTCAGCCTGTCGGGCGGGCTCGACAGCCAGGCTGTCGCGGCCGAGGTGCTGCATCAGCGCCCGGGCCGCCGGCTCGACGGGTTCTGCGCGGTCCCCGAGGCGGCGTGGGACGGCGCCACGCCCGGGCCGCGGGGGTTCGGGAACGAATGGCCGCATGTCGAGGCGCTGGCAGAGATGTATCCCGACCTGCGGACGCATCCCGTGCCGGCCGACGGGCTGTCCTTCGATCATCGCCTCGAGGCGATGCTCCTGCTGACGGGCGTGCCGCCGCGCAACGCGATGACGCAGTTCTGGCTGCACGGCGTGCGCGAGGCGGCCCGCGCGCAGGGCTGCGACCGGATGCTGACCGGCGCCTGGGGCAACATCACCTTCAGCTTCGACGGGGCCGGCGCGCTGCCGGGCTGGCTCGCGCGCGGGCACTGGGGCCGTCTGGCGCGCGAAGTGTGGCGGGGCGGCTCGCGGCGCTACGCCCCCCGCCGGCTGTGGCGGCAGGCGGTGATGCCGCATCTGCCCGATGCCCTGTGGCACCGCTTCGCCCGCCTGTCCCCCGGGGCGGGGGGCGACCCGTCCGAAAGCTGGTGCCCGCTCGACCCGGGCTACATGCGCAGGATGCAGGTGGCCGGGCGCGCCGCCGGAACCGCGTTCGATCCGTCCTTCCGCCCGGGCGCCTCGAGCCATGCGATGCGTCTGGCCATGCTGGGCAATGCCGCACAGGAGGGGGCGGATCTGCAACAGGGCATGGATGTGCTGCACGGGATCGAGACGCGCGACCCCACCGCCTATCGCCCGCTGCTGGAATTCTGTTTCGGACTTCCCGACGATCAGTATCTGCGCGACGGGCGCAGCCGCTGGCTGGCGCGGCGCATGCTGCGCGGCCGGATTCCCGACCGGGTCGTGCAGGAGCGTCGCCGCGGCGTGCAGAGCGCCGACTGGCACCTGCGGCTCGGCCGTCAGCGCGCCGCACTTCTGGCAGAGCTCGACGCCCTGGCGCAGGACCCGGACATGGCCGCGCGGCTGAACCTGCCCGGCTTGCGCCACGCGCTCGACGCCGCGTGGCCCGACAGCACCCCGACCGACCCGCAGGTGGCGGCCCGGCTGCGCCTGGCGGTGCCGCGCGCGCTGGTCACCGCGCGCTTTGTCCGGCATGTCACCGGACGCAACGATCCCGCGGGCTGAGGCGCGTCATTCGGCCCTGCGGGTGAAAGCGGCGGGGTCCGCTCGCCCGGCCGGGCAAGATCACCATGATCGCGGCACACAGCGCGGACAGCCATATCAGGGGCATGCGCAGGCGTCCTTTCGGAAGGACACATATCCTTTGCCAGCGCGTCGGGGGCGCGCGTGAAAGACATGACAGGGCGGGATCGGGCTGCTATCGTGAACGCGTCCCCGAGTTCCGGAGCCTTCGCCTTGCCCCCCGCCGCCCGCATCACCGACATGCATACCTGCCCGCTCGCGACCCCCGGCACGCCGCCAGTGCCGCATGTCGGCGGCCCGGTGATCACCGGCGCGCCGACGGTGATCGTCGCGGGCGTGCCGCAGGCGCGCATCAGCGACCAGTGCACCTGCGTCGGCCCGCCCGACGTGATCGTCAAGGGCAGCCCCACCGTGCTGGTGGCCGGCATGCCGGCGGCGCGCATCGGCGACATGACCGCGCATGGCGGGGTGATCACCACCGGCGCCCCCAACGTGCTGATCGGCGAGGCGGGCGGCGGCGCGCCACCGGCCCTCTCTCCGGCCATCCTGCCGCCGATCTGCCTGGATCTGGCCAAGGCGCTCGCCGAAAATCAACTCGCGCAGGAAATGGCGCAACTTGCCGATGCCGCCTATGGCGACCCCGGAACGCAGGACGGTGTGCCCGAGGGATATCGCCGTGCATCAACGGAGGATCTCGAGGCGCTCGGGCTTTATGATCCCGACAGCGGAGACGACCTGACCAGCCCGCCCGACAGCGATTTCCGGGCCGATGTCTTTGTTCGACAGGACAATGACGGCCCGGAGGACTATGTCATCGCCTTCCAGGGATCGACAACCGGCGAAGACTGGCTCAATAACGGCTCGCAGGGGGCGGGATTGCGCGGTGGCCGGCTGGATCGCTACGTGCGGGAAAAGGCCGGCCTTGAGATGGACTATTACAACGAGGCCGCCGAGATCGGACGTCTCGCCTCGGCTCTGGCGCCGGGCAGTGTCAGCTTCACGGGTCATTCGCTTGGCGGCGGGCTCGCCTCCACGGCGGCGGCGGCATCCGGGGGGCCGGCGCATACGTTCAATGCCGCCGGGCTGCACGAAAGCACCCTGGACGAATTCGCACCTGACGGGGCGGACGCCACGACTGTTCAGGCCTATGTCCTCGAGGGCGATCCACTTAACCGAAGCCAGGATTCTCTCTGGGACGGGGTAATGCCGCAAGCCTTCGGGACACGCCGCACGGTGCCGACCATCAATGAATGGGCCGCATCCGATCGTCAGGCCGGGGAAGCGGCCGTCGATCCGGACAACTGGATCCCGGATCGCTTCGAGCGGGCCACCGCGGCACGGATCGCACAACAGAAACGCCTTCACGGAATGGGCGAGATGATGGCCTCCCTCGCGGCGCAGGAAATCGGACTCCGGTCCGAAAAAGCCGCGAATGGCTGCCCATGAGAGGACGTGTGTCAGTCGGGCTGCTGCTGGCCATGGTCGCGGCAGGCGGACTGGGCCTGGTGGCCCAGGAAAACCGGAAAGGATACATCATGAACGTTTCAGATATTGACCCGGATGCGCAGGATGCGCGCGGCCAGTCGATTATCTTCAAACGGGTCATGGAAGAGGACATGGCGGCGATCATGGCCCTGCTGGATGCAGGCCTCGATGTCGATGTCCGGGGATCTTTCAATGCCACGCCTGCCCTGCGGGCGGCGATTGCCGATATCTGGCCGGTCGTGGCCTTGCTGCTGGACCGCGGCGCGGACCCGATGGTCACGGATCGACGCGGCATGACCATCCCCTGGCTTGCCACCACATCCCGCATCGCGGGGAATGGCCCGAGGGCGCAGGCTCTCGAACAGGTAAGGGCGCAGCTTGCCGATCGGGGACATCTCAGTGCCGTGTATTCTCCGCAAGATGTAACGGCAATGGTCGCCGAAGGCCGCTGGCCCCCCGCGCCGCGATGAGAAGCGCCGCGCCCGAAACCGCGCGGCCCGGGACCCTCGCAGCCCGCCGGGCGTTTTCTGGAGGATCAACCGGGACGGTTCGGGGCCGCGTCGCCGCATGCCCTCCCGATGCGACCGGGCAGGCCCGGCATGATTGATGCGCAAACGACATACTGTCCCCCGGCATATATCCGCCCGTGGGCCGGCCAGGGTATATTTCATGTCCCCGTCATGCTATTCAGAACCGGCTTGGGGGAACGGGCAAACCAAATCAGGATGACTTTCATGACCAATCGAACGGATCACGGGATGCGTATGTCGGCGAAGACCCCGCGCAAGGCGCGGCAGCTGGCGCTGGCCGCGTCGGTGGCGCTTTTCACGGTGACGGGCACGGCGACGATCGCCTGGTCGGCGCTGACCGTCGCCTTCGGTCCCGAGGACAAGCTGGCCGTGGCGCCCTCCGGTCCGGAGACCGCGCCGCGGGCGGAGGTCCGCCGGTTTGCGGATCACACCCGTCTGCAGAGCGCGACGACACGCGACATGACCCCCGAGGCGCGCCCCGCACCGGTGGTGCTGGCACAGGCCGCCACCTCGGCGGCCCCGGCACATCGCGGTGCGGCGGCCCTGGAGGCCGCCGTGCAGCCAAAGCCGTTCAGCGCGGCCCGACCCGCACCGGCTGCAGAGCCACGCCCCGTGGCGCGTCCGGCAGCGGCCCCGCGCGACACCCCCACGGCGACACCTGCCGCAGGTGCCTCCGTGACGCCCGTCGCCTCCCGGCCCGCACAGGCACCGGACCCGGCACGGACGGTGGCACGGACCGAAGAGGTCTCCGCGGGTCGGGGCAGCCTTCTGGACCGGTTGTGGAGTGTCGGCATGTACCGCTGACCGGCGGGCCTGCCGGCGCGATGACGGACCGGGTCAGGCCCCGCTCAGCGCCCGCAAGCGGTCGAGCGCGGCGCTGAACCCCCGGAACGAGACCGGGATCGCGAAGTCTTCGCCCCTGCGGGTCACGGCACGGACCTGTCCGTCGAGCGCGGCGCGCATGGCCGCGACGGCATCGCCGTCGAACGGCGCGATGATCACGCAGCCCGTGCTCAGGCAGGTCTCGAACCCGTAGCGCCCCAGGACCGTGTCCCCCGACCGGATCTGCACCCCTTCCGACAGGCGCAATCCGAACGGCGCGATCAGCACGCCGACCAGCCGGTCCTCGGCGTCAAAGCGCATCGAGAACAACAGCACGCTGCCACTGCTTTCCTCGTGGTCGACCTGTTGCAGCATTTCGCAGACTTGGGGCGCGTCCTCGGGTGTTTCGCATTGCACGGTCCAGTCCCGAAAGGTCTCGCGCAGCGCGTCGGGGGCGACCTCCTGCTGGGCAATTGCCGGGGGCGCCACGAACAGGGCCGTAAGGAGGCCAAGGCCTGTCGCGCGGATCTGGTGCAAGTTCATGGAAACCTCTGGTGTCGTGGGGGCGTCGGAACGGCCTTTGGGCGCATGGTGGCCAAATCCGCGCCCCATGGCAATGGAGCATGCGCCTCAGCTTGCCGCCCCGTGGGCGAACAGGTTGCAATCATGGCGCGGCAAGAAATGCAGCGCCGCGGCGTGATCGCCGGCCGCGATGTCGCGCGGCTCGACGTTAAAGGCAAAATCCACCCCTGCATCCCGCAGCGCGGCCAGGGTCGCGGCGTCGAAGCTGTGAAAGCCACCATAGGGATGGGCATAACTGCGCAGCGCAGGGGCGGCGCGGATGGTGTCGAGGCAGGCCAGGCACTCCGTGATCTCGCGGGCCTGCACATGGGCGTCAAGCGTGCTCATCACCGGGTGGCTGGCGGTGTGCGCGCCGATCATCATGCCGCCGTCCGCCATTTCCCCGAGTTGTTCGGGCGTGACGTAGAAACTGTCGCAGTCGAAGGGCAGGCCGAACTCGGCGCCGAGCGCGTCGATCACGTCGCCGCGCCGCGTCTCGTCGAGGAAGTAGTTCAGCAACCGCTTGGCGTCAGTCACGCCGGGGGCGTTGGTCTGCGTGGCATAGGTCGCCTGCCGGAACGCGGCGCGCCGGGCATGGGGGATCATCGTCTCGTCGATCAGGGCCCGGGCGCGGGCGTGCAGCCGCGTGCCCTCGACGGTGCCGCACAGCAGGTGAACCTTGTGCACGTCCAGCATCCGGCCCGCCGTATAGGGCTGGCTGGAGACGTAGAACAGCCCCCACAGACCGCGCGCCCGAAGTTCCGGGAAGACATGGGTGTAGTGGCACGCCATCGCGTCGTCGAAGGTCAGGACCACCTTGCCGGGCGTCTCGGGCATCTTGCCCCGGGTCACGAACGCCTCCCACTCGGCGCGGGTGACGAACCCGTGCTCGCGCGCGAACATGTCGAGCTGGCGGCGGAAATTGGCGATGTCCAGGAACCTGAAATATGGCCGCGCCGCGTCGTATTCGCGGACATAGTGATACATGACGGCCTTCATGCGATGTCGTTCAGCGCTGGATTGCGCAAGAGCGGGGGCGCCTGCGCGGCGTCGAAACCCGCCAGGTGCGCCTCGATCATCCCGTCACGGAAGTTGCGGTAGAGGCGCGCGCAGGCGTCGGCGTCGAAATCCGCCTGCCGGTAAAGCCGGCCCTGCGCCGGGTCGGGCTGCGGCACGTCCGCCAGCGTGTCGAACCGTGCGACCAGGTCGGCATAGGTGGCGGTCATCTCGCGAATCAGCCGGTTGCCGATGCTGTGCGGACTGTCGCCGAGGAAGATCCCGGCGCGGATCTGGTGCAGGATGCGGCCGGTATCGATTCCGGCATCGATATGCATGAACGTGGCCCCGACCATGTACGGCGCGCCCTCTATCAGCGGCCAGACATTCGTGCCGCTGCCCCGGTACCACGGCGAAAGCCCGAGATGCACGTTCAGGAAGCGCCCTGCGAAGCGGTCCAGCAGCGCCCCCCGAACCAGCGAGGCCCCGTAGCAGACCAGCAGGTCCGGGCCCATGTCGATGATGCGCGCCGCTTCGTCGGGATCGTTGATCGCGCCCTTGGCGATTCGCCGTGGATGCGAGCGGTCCTCGAGGCGTGCGGCGACTTCGCCGAAGAAATCGGCCTCTGCCTGCTCCCGCGCGGCGGCGTGCCAGCGTTCCAGGTCGCTGGCGTCGTCGCGGGCGCCGGTGCGCGCGGCGAGGCTCTTCTCGGCCCCCTCGCAGACCGATCCGATCACCTCGAAGCGCGGGTCGAGCGCCAGGCGGGTGCGGAAATAGCGATGACGCAGTTCGTCACCGGTCAGGATGACGACGCGGCTCATGGTCTCGTGCCGGCTGCGACCGGGTCCGGACGGGGGTGAGACGCAGAAATTCCTTGGAAAGAAACGGCGTTGCGTGTCATTGATTTCAACAGAGCGTTTTCCCTAAGCTATCTTGAAACAATGGCATAAGTCGAAAGGCGAGACCACCATGTCCTGGCACAGCAAGGTCGCCTGGAAAGAAGGGCTTTTCCTTCAACCGCATCACCTTCAGCAGAACGACCGGTATGTCGAACACCTGCTGGACCAGCGCTGCCGGTACGCGGCCCCCTATCCGTGGGGCTTTTCGCATCTGGAAATCGACACCGATCTGGCCGAACAGAACCTGTTCGGGCTGCGCCGCGCGGCGGGGATCTGTCCCGATGGCCTGCCCTTCGACATGCCGGGCACGAGCGTCCTGCCCCAGCCGGTGACGGTGCCGGACGGGGCGGAGGGGCAGTTCGTCTGGCTGACCGTGCCGATGTCGGATCCCAACGGGCGCGAAGTGGGCACCGATGACGAAGCCAGCCGCGCGACCCGCTACAGGCTCGACCACGAGCGGGTCGCCGACAGCACCGCGACGATGCGGCTCGAACATGACCTCGAGATCGCGCATCCGCGGCTGGCGCTCGAGATCCGCAAGACCCCGAAACCCGGATACAGCTGTCTCAGGGTCGCGCGGATCGTCGAGGTGCGCGACAAGACCGTCGTGCTCGACCCCTCCTTCGCGCCGCCGCTTCTGACCGTGAACGCGCATGCCGTGGTGTCGGGCTGGATCGACCGTGTCGTGGGATGGGTGGAGACCCGCCTCGCGGCACTGGCGCGCTATGCGGCCAATCCCGGCTCGGGCGGGGGCCTGCAGGCCTCGGACTATTCCATGCTGCTGTTGCTCAACCGCGAGATCGGCGGGCTGCGGCACTTGCGCGCCTCGCGCTATGTCCACCCCGAGCGCCTGTACGTGGCCCTGCTGCGTCTGGCCGGCGAGCTGTGGAGCTTCGACGCCTCGCGGCTCTGTCCCGAATACCCCGCCTACGATCACGACGACCTCGAGGAGACCTTCGCGCCGGTCCTGCGCGACATCCAGCGGCTGACCAGCCGCGACATGAGCCGGGCGGTCCGGCTGGACCTGCAGCAGCCGGTGCCCAATTCCTACATCGCCACGGTCGGCGACCGGACCCTGTTCCGCGATGCCGCCTTCATCATCGAGGTGTCGGCCGACAAGCCGCTGACCCAGATCCAGCAGCAGTTCCCCGTCCTGTGCAAGGTCGGGCCCAATACCCGCATGAGCCAGATCGTCGACAGCAACCTGCCGGGGCTCGAACTGGTGCACATGCCGACGCCGCCCCACCAGATCCGCGCGGTCACCAGCCATGTCTATTTCAGCATCGACAAGCGGTCGGACCTGTGGCGCGAGTTTTCCACCGCCTCGGCCATCGGGCTGCATTTCGCGGGCGACTGGCCGGAGCTCGAGCTTGAAATCTGGGCGATCATGGAGACCGGATCATGAGCTCGGACCCGCCATCCGGTGGCGGCGGGAAAAAGCCCGCCAAGCCGCCCCAGAGAACGGTGATCGCGCCGCTGCCCGGCGCGCGGTCGCAGGGCAGCGGGAGCGATCCGCCCCCGGTATCGCCCGCGGATCGCGGATCGGGGGTCTGGTCGTCGGGCGGGGGGGCGCCTGCGCCCGCCTCCACGCCGCCGGCCTCCGGCGCGGGCCAGGGCCAGGGTCAAGGCAAGGCCCGGCCCCTGCCATGGCAGGAGGGCGCGCCCCGACAGCCGCCGTCCGGTGACGCGCCCGGACAGGGCTGGCCCGGGAGCGATCCGCAGGGCCAGCCGTCTCCGTCACAGGGCGGGGCGGCCGGTCAGAACGCCTGGATGGGCAGCGCCGGGCAGGACCGGTTCTTTCCCGACATCTCGCGCCCCCAGCCCGAGACGCCCACGGCCGCCCCGCAGAAGATCCCGCTCGACAAGGCATTGCAGACCAGC
>Ga0102928_1002089_pt1 | contig 12020 bp, 10 predicted proteins | sample SalPonR1_B_D1_MG_FD_78504 | JGI IMG/M metagenome (GOLD analysis project Ga0102928, IMG submission 78504) | Salt pond soil microbial communities from South San Francisco under conditions of wetland restoration - Salt Pond MetaG R1_B_D1_MG | ecosystem: Environmental > Aquatic > Marine > Intertidal...
CGTGCCATCGTCCAGCTTCCAGCAGACAACGCCAGTGCAGGCACCGTCATCGTCCATGATCAGGTCGATGGCGAAATATTCGATGTAAAATTCGGCGTTGTTCTTCAGGCTTTGGCCATAAAGCGTGTGCAGAATGGCGTGGCCGGTCCGGTCAGCCGCGGCACAGGTGCGCTGCACCGGCGGGCCTTCGCCGAATTCCGTGGTATGGCCGCCAAAGGGACGCTGGTAAATCGTGCCCTCTTCGGTGCGGCTGAACGGAACGCCGTAATGCTCCAGCTCATACACGGCTTTGGGGGCCTCACGCGCCAGATATTCCATGGCGTCAGTATCGCCCAGCCAATCGCTGCCCTTGACGGTGTCATACATGTGCCACTGCCAGTGATCAGGCCCCATGTTCGACAGCGACGCGGCGATGCCGCCTTGTGCCGCCACCGTGTGCGAGCGTGTCGGGAAAACTTTGGTCACGCAGGCCGTGCGCAGGCCCTGTTCGGCCATGCCAAGAGTGGCGCGCAGCCCTGCGCCGCCCGCCCCCACGACAACCACGTCATAATCATGCGTCTCGTATTCGTAAGCAGCCATTGCTTGAAAACTCCGGGGTTAAAGGGCGATCTTGAGAACGGCGAACAAGCCGGTGGCGATCAGGCCATAGCTTAGCACCGTAACTGCGATAATCAGGATCTTGCGGGTCATGCCGCCGGCATAATCCTCGATCATGGTTTGTGCGCCCTTGCGGAAATGCTGCAGCCCCACATACAGGAGCAGCATGGTCAGGATCGCCATTGCGGGGTGCGAAAAGGTGTCGATCACCTGCTGATGGGACCCACCTAGCGCACGCCCAAAGACAAAAAGAAAAATCGGCACGATCAACGCCAAGCCCACCGAGCTGACGATCATGTACCAGTGATGTTCAGTGCCGGAATGGGCGGCCCCCAAACCTTCGGCGCGCTTGCGAGCGGTCAAAAAACGCATGGCTGGCCCCTTTATTAAATGATTATCAGCGTGATGATGGTCATGATCACCGACCCGGCGATGCAGGCGATGCCCAGCTTTTCGGCCGTTTCGATTTCCAGCCCCTTGCCGGCATCGTAGATCAGGTGCCGCAGCCCGGCAAAGTAGTGATACCAGATAGCCCACAGCGACAAAGTGAACACCAAGTCGCCAAACCACGAAGTCACCACCGCATTCGCGGTTGCGAAATAGTCAGGGCCCGTTGCGGCGGCCAATAGCCACCAGACAATCAGCAGCGTGGCTACGATCAGCGCGTTGCCGGTCAGGCGCGTCAGGATCGAGGTGATCGAAGTCAGCTGCGGGCGGTAGACTTGCAGATGTGGAGACAGTGGGCGGTCACCCCGGTTCACGTCGGCCATGGTCGGTCCCTTCGTTTTCGTCTTAAGGGCGCCACACCGATGACGCGGCAACCCTTCTCCTGAGTCTTTTAGCGCGTGATTGCACTTTGCACAGCCCCATTTGGCGAAATCTATCGTCAATTCGCCGCAGAAAGGGGTTTTGTGATCACATAAATTATGGCGTGATCACAAAAATGGCTCTGACCTCATGCCGCGCAGCTATCCGTCCGGTAAGACTTGGAAATCCGACTATTACGGTCAATATTTCGCACAGCCACGCAGAGAACTCAATGTGATCACAAAGCCGCCTCAGGTCTTGAAGACACGATAAATCGCTGGGATCACCAAAACCGTCAGCAGTGTCGACGAGATAAGACCAAAGAATAGCGACAACGCAAGACCTTGAAAGATCGGATCGGCCAAAATCACGGCAGCCCCGATCATGGCCGCCAACGCTGTCAGCAAAATCGGCCTGAACCGGATCGCGCCCGCCTCGATCAGAATGTCCAGATCGCTTTTGCCCGCCGGGTCGGTGTGCCTGATGAAATCCACCAACAGGATTGAATTGCGCACGATAATCCCCGCAAGGGCAATGAACCCGATCATCGACGGGGCCGAAAACGGCGCGCCCCACAGCCAATGGCCCAACATAATCCCGATAAAGGTCAGCGGGACCGGTGTCAGGATCACCAGCGGCACGCGGAAAGATCCGAACTGCGCCACCACCAGAATGTAAATCCCCAACAGCGCCACCCCAAAGGCCGCCCCCATATCGCGGAAGGTGACCCAAGTGACCTCCCATTCGCCGTCCCACAGCAATGTGACACCGCTTTCGTCAGCGGGCTGGCCGTTCAGCGCGATTTGCGGTTTGTGCCCCTCGGGCCAGTCCATCGCGTCGATCTTGTCGGCCACGGCCAGCATTCCGTAAAGCGGGGCTTCGAAATCTCCGGCCAGTTCGGCGGTGACCATCTCGATATCCCGCCCGTTACGCCGGAATACCGGGAACGAGGCCTGTTCTTCGCGCACCTGCACAACGTCGCCCAATTCCACAACGCCGCGTGCGCCGGGCAGCACATTGGCCGGGATCGGTGTGGACAGCATACGCTGATCCATCACCCGATCCGATTTGGCCCGCGCCACGGTAATCGGGATCGGGTCGCGCCCTTGGCCGCGATGCGAATAGCCCACCGTTGTCTGACCGTTCAGGATGGCCAGCGTGTCAAACACATCGGCCTCTTGCACGCCGAAAAACTCAAGATCATCGCTGGAAATCGTCGCCCGCAGCCGCCGGGGCTGCACACCAAAACTATCGTCCACATCGACGATATAAGGCACCTCTTCGAACGCGGCGCGCAGTTTCCGCGCCACCTCGCGACGGGTTTCTGCGTCGGGGCCATAAACCTCGGCTAGCAAGGTCGCCAGCACCGGTGGGCCCGGCGGCGGCTCAACCGTTTTCACAACTGTGCCTTCGGGCAGATCAAGGGTGTTCAGCCGATCCCGCAATTCCAGCGCGATGTCGTGGCTGGTGCGGTCGCGTTCGCCCTTGGGCAACAGATTGACCTGAACGTCGCCCTGCTCGGGCAAGGCGCGCAGATAATAGTGCCGCACAAGCCCATTGAAATTGAACGGCGCGGCGGTGCCGGCATGGGTCTGTGCGGCGACCACCTCGGGCAGGTCCATCGCCGCATGTGCGACCTTCTGCACCACGGCATCCGTCGCCTCAACCGAGGCCCCTTCTGGCAGATCAACCACCACCGACAGTTCCGATTTGTTATCGAATGGCAACAGCTTGACGGTCACATCCTTGGTGTACAGCAACCCAAGCGAGCCGAAAGACACCACCACCGTCAGCACAAGAAACAACCCGCTGCGCGCCTTGGTGGCCAGAATGGGCGTGGCCACTTTGCGATAGATGCGGCCCAACGCGCCGTCGCCCTCTTCGTGCGCGCCGCTGTCGGCCCCCTCTTTGCCCGCCACCTTGATCATCAGCCAAGGCGTCACCATCACCGCCACGAAAAACGAAAAAATCATCGCGGCCGACGCATTGGCCGGGATCGGGCTCATATAAGGGCCCATAAGACCCGACACAAACAGCATCGGCAACAGGGCGGCAACCACAGTCAGCGTGGCGACGATTGTGGGATTGCCCACTTCGGCCACGGCATCAATCGCCGCCTTGATCTTACTTTTCCCGCGATCCAGTTGCCAATGCCGGGCAATGTTTTCGATCACCACGATGGCGTCATCCACCAAGATGCCGATGGAAAAAATCAACGCAAACAGCGACACGCGGTTCAGCGTATAGCCCATGATCCACGCCGCAAACAGCGTCAGCAAGATCGTCATCGGAATGACCACAGCCACCACGATGCTTTCGCGCCAGCCGATCGACAGCCAGACCAGCGCGATGATCGACAGCGTGGCCAAGGCCAGATGGAACAAAAGCTCATTGGCTTTTTCGTTGGCCGTTTCGCCGTAATCGCGGGTGACAGACAGCGCCACGCTTTCGGGGATCAGATCGCCCTCAAGCGTGTGAACCTTGTGCAAAATCTCTTCGGCCACGATCACGGCATTGGCGCCTGCGCGCTTGGCCAAGGCCAGCGTCACGGCAGGCGCGCGGTGCAAATCACCGTCTTCGGTGCGGGTGACATTGGCCGCGTATTGTTCCGACATGTCGGGCACAAATTCAATCTGCGCAACATCGCCCACATAAACGGGCCGCCCGTCGCGTGTGGTCAGCAACAGGCTGGCAATCTCGGCGGGATCGGTCAGGGTTTCTCCGGCGATCAAATCAATCTGCTGGCCCTGATCGCGCAGCTTGCCGGTGCTGAACGCGCGGTTTGCGTTTTGCACCTTGCCCGCCAGCTGTTGCAGCGTCACGCCATACAGCGCCAGCTTTTCGGGGTCAGGGGCCACGCGAATGGCCTCTTGCGCCTCGCCTGTCAAATAAGTCAGGCCGACATCGTCGATCTTGGTCAACTCACCGCGCAACGCGCGCGCCATGCGGGTCAGATCATAGGATGACACCTCATGCCCGGGCTTGCCCGATAGCGTCAGCGTAACAATCGCAACATCATTGATACCCCGGCCCACGATCAGCGGTTCGGGGATACCAACGGGCATCCGATCCAGATTGGCCCGGACTTTTTCATGCACCCGCAGAATTGCGGCATCGGCAGATGTGCCCACCTCAAACCGGGCGGTGACCATCGCCATGTCATCACGGGTTTGCGAATAGACATGTTCGACATCGTCGATGGCCTGCACGATGTTTTCCATCGGCTCGGTCACCAGTTGCACGGCATCCTCAGCCGTCAGGCCCGAGGCCTGAATATGGATATCGACCAGCGGCACCGAGATCTGCGGCTCTTCCTCGCGGGGCAGGCTGATCAAGGCGATGAGGCCCACCGCCAGCGCCGCCAGAATGATCAACGGCGTCAGGGGTGACGTGATAAACCCCTTCGTCAGCCAACCGGCAAGCCCAAGTCCGCGATCTGTCTCGCCTTGCTCACTCATCGCTTGTCACCACGATGTCACCAGCGTTCAGGCCGGTCAGAATACGCACCATCGCAACACCGTCACGATCATGCGCGGGGCCGACGACAACGCTGCGCATCAGGGTTTCACCCCCCTCTGACACATGCAGAAAGTCCAACCCGGCGCGGGTCATCAGCGCGGATTGCGGCACCAAAAGCGCCTGATGCTCTCCGACAGGAAGACGCACCAGAACGCGCGCATCGACATAGCGTTCGCTCAGGCCATCCACCTCGACATCCGCAATCACGCGGCCATTTTCGATCAGCGGATAGACCTTGGCCAAAATGCCAGTGCGCGGCCCATTCGGCCCTTCGATCTGAATTTCGTCCCCTTCCACAAGCGATCCGGCGTGACGTTCAGGCACCGCCAAACGCAGGAACACCCCGCCGCCACCAATCGTGGCGATGGTTTGCCCCGGCGTGACCACAGCACCCGCCGTTACTGGCACATCCAGAACAACGCCCTCCAGCGGCGCCAGAACATCGCCTTCGGTCACTTGTTGTTCGATCACCCGACGCTCGGCGCGGGCGGCGACGATTTCGTTGGTGATCACGTTCACCTCGGTGCGCAGGGCATCCAGCCGTTGCACCGTGGCGACGCCGCGTTCTTGCAATTCTTCGGCGCGGCGCAGTTCGGTTTCGGCGTTTTCCAGCCGCGATTGCGCCGCTTGCAGGCGGGCATCGACCGCGCCCAGCTGATACTCCAGCTTTTGATCCACCACGCGGGCCAGAGTGGCGCCACTTTGCACCCGGCCACCTTCGGCGATGTTCAGAACGGTCAGCGTGCCGCCCAAACGGGCGCGGGCGGGCACCCTGTCGCGGGTCTCAACCCTGCCATAAACGGCCTTCCAGTCGGTCACCGTGACAGGCTCGACCGTGATTTCAGCCGCCGACACCGACCAAGCGGCACTGAGCGCAACAGCAACGGAGAAGGCCCGGATCATGGGACGAAATTTAAACATTGTCTTGCTCCAACAGCAACGGCAGCGATGGAAACCTAATCACTCACATTCGAAAAACAATATGTGAATGACAGGTTGGCTGACCCCAGTCAACCACGCCTGCCCGTGTCGTCAAAGCGGAATCAAGGCCCAGTAATCCAGATCCAGCAAAACATGCGGAAGGTATTTCCCGTCCTCACCTTTCAGTGTGAACGGCGTGCCACCCTTGGTGGCCACCAACCGCAGGCGCAACGCGCCCACACCGGGCGCAGACGTTTCCGCCTTGTCCAGAACTTCCGACCACGCCTTGATGGTATCACCACTGTAGCACGGATTCGCATGCGCGCCCGCGTTCAAACCCGCGATCATCTGCGCATTGGCCAGCCCGTTGAAACTCAGCGTGCGGGCCATCGAAATCACGTGCCCGCCATAGATCAGGCGGTTGCCGTCTTCGCGCAGGGTGGCATCGAAATGCACCTTGGCTGTGTTCTGCCACAGGCGGGTCGCCATCATATGCTCGGCCTCTTCGATGGTCACACCATCGACATGGTCGATCAACTCGCCCACCTCGTAATCGGCCCAGCGATGCGGTTCACCGGCCAGAGTGAAATCATAATTGGTGAAATCCAGCCCCTCGGGGATCATCAGATCGCCCGCGTCCAGCGCAGGTTTCAGATCGGGAATGGTCGTCTCGGGCGCGGCGGCATCCAGATCGCGTTTGCGCACCATGACCCAACGCACGTAGTCCATCACGACCTCGCCGCACTGATTTTCGCCCTTGGTGCGCACCCAAACAACGCCGGATTTGCCGTTTGAATTCTGCTTGAGCCCGATCACCTCGCTGGTCGAACGTAACGTATCGCCCGAATAGACCGGCTTGAGCCAACGGCCCTCGGCATAGCCAAGATTGGCCAGCGCATTCAGCGACACATCCGGCACGGTTTTGCCAAACACCACGTGGAACGCCGCCAGATCGTCCAGCGGGCTGGCAGGCAAGCCGCAGCTGCGTGCAAATTCATCGGATGAATACAACGCATGGCGCGCGGGATAGAGCGCGTGATACAGCGCCCGCTCTCCGCCGGACACGGTGCGCGGCACCGCGTGCGCAATCACATCGCCGATGGAATAATCCTCGAAAAACCGGCCCGGATTTGTCTTGGCCATGATTACTGCTCTCCCAGTTTGAGATCGGGGGTATAGGTGCCGTCCACCTCTTTCACCACGGCCTGACCGCAGCGCATGACGCCATTGGCGTGGTCAAAGGCGTAGGTGGGGCTGCCATGCAGCGCCCACCCTTTGTTCAGCGCGTCGGTCACCTTGTGACAAAACGCTGATGTGTCATCGGCCGACAGGAAACGATACAGCTGCATTTCGGATCACCCGAACGCCGGATAGCCGAAATAGTAATGCGCCGCGACGATCACCAAATACAGCACGACCGAGGCCACGACCGCGATCACTTCTTTGCGTTTGGGGGCCGGGGCGGGTGGTGTCCAATCGGGTTGGGCACGGTTGATGACGATCATCTCGACCACGGCCCATGCCAGCAGACCACCGAACAGCACGAAAGACGCCACATCGCCGTTCACCAGCAAATGCGCCAAAGCCCAAACCTTGACAGCGCCCAGCATCGGGTGCCGCATCTTGCGCGCCAACGCGGTTTTCATGCCCGACGCCGCGAACATGTAGACCGACAAAAGCATCAGAAGGTTGTTGATACCCACCGTAGCCGGGTGACGGCCCCAGAACACTGCGCCATCCGCCGCGCGATAGCCGATCACCATCAGCACCACACCGGCCAGAATAATCAGCGCCGCAACGCCCTTGCCCGCAGTGCCCATACCGGCGCGCATGTCGGGCGCGACACGCTTAAAGAAGTGGCCTGCGCTCCACAGGATCAGGCCCAGAATTAGATATGCCATTGTCGTTTACTCCGCTACCATGTCCTTGATTGCTTCGGCCTTGGCCAATACACGTTGCGCCGCGACAATATGCAGATTTTCGACAATCTGCCCATCCACCACGGCCACGCCCTGCCCTGCGGCGTGGCTTTCCTCAAACGCTGCGATCTGACGTTGCGCCAGATCGATTTCCGACTGTGTGGGCGCAAAGGCGGTGTTTGTCACGTCAATCTGCGCCGGGTGGATCAGTGTCTTGCCGTCAAAGCCCAGGTCACGGCCCTGCTCACATTCGGCCTTCAGCCCGTCACCATCGCGGAATCGATTATACACCCCGTCAATCGCCACGACGCCACGGGCGGCACGCGCCGCCATGACGATCATCTGCAAAGAGGTCATCAGCGGCAAACGATCCGCGCGGGTGCGACAGCCCAAATCCTTGGTAAGGTCATTGGTGCCAGCGACCAACCCCGCCACCTGCGCATGAGCGGCGATTTCGCGGGCGTTGAACACGCTGACAGGGGTTTCCATCATCACCCAGATCGGCATGTCTGGGCCCAGCATATCAGCCAGATTGTCCACATCCGATGGGGTGTTGACCTTGGGCAGCAGAATGGCATCAGCGCCGGCGTCGCGCAGCGCGCGCACGTCCTCAAGGCCCCATTCGGTGGTCAGCGCGTTGATCCGCACGATTTTCGAACGCTTGCCATATCCACCCTCTTTCAAGGCACTGGCCAGCGTTTCGCGCGCCTCTGCCTTGGCTTCGGGTGAAACGGCATCCTCAAGGTCGAAAATAATGGCGTCACAGGACAACGTGCGCGCCTTGTCCAAGGCCCGGTCCTTGGAGCCGGGGATATAAAGGACCGAGCGAAAAGGCCGTGTAGCGGTATCCATTTGGCAGCGTCTCCCGTGTCGTGCTGAAATAAACTTGCGCCGGAATGCCATTTTTTAGCCGAAAAGTTCAAGTGTTTTGTCGCCGCAGCGCAGAAAATGCCATTGCGCGGCGAAATTTACGTCAGGGCGTCCCAGATCAACTTGGTCCCTGTCACGGCCAATAAAACGTATGTAATAGCGAAAAACAGGAGCTCGGGCACAACGCGGTGCGCCCGAACACCCAGCCACGCACCGAACACCGCAAAGGGTGCCAACAGCAGGTCGAGGAACAAGGTTTCCAAGGTAAAAATGCCCAGAAACGCATAAGGGAAAAACTTCATCATGTTCAGCACCCAGAACACGATGACTGTGGTCGCTTGGAACGTCGTCTTGTCCAGCCGCTGAGACAGCAGATAAACGGCAGCAGGCGGTCCGCCCGCATGGCTGACAAAGCTGGTAAAGCCTGCCACCGTCCCGGCCAGCCCCCCAGCCCATCCCGGCAAAGGCTGCGCAGACAACCGCACAACACCGGCCCGCAGCGCCGCCCGCCAGCCGATAAAGGCCAGACAAATCCCGCCGATCAGCAGGCGAAACACATCCGGTTCAGCAACCCTGTATAACAGCCCGCCCAAGGCGACACCCGGCACACAGCCCAGCAACAGCCGCCGCGCATCGCGCCAGTTCCAGCGCCGCCAATAGGGCCGCAGGGTGGACACGTCGATCAGCATCAACAGCGGCAACATGATACCCAAGGCCTGCCCCGGCTCGATCACCAGCGCCAGAATCGAGGCACTGGCAAAGGCCGCGCCCGACCCGAAACCACCCTTTGAGATACCCGCAAAGATCACTGCGGGCAGCGCCACGGCAAAAACTGTCGGGTCTGGCAAGATCATCGCAATTGGCTCTAACTCCCTGTTTCCACGACGTGTTAGCGCGCGTCATGTCCAGATGCCAGAACGATGTCACGCCAGCGCTGCATCGCAGCACCCTTGCGTGTGCGGCATTTTGGGACTACGCCAAGCGCGAAAATTCCAACCGACCGGAGATACATCCAATGGCCAGACCCAAGATAGCCCTCATCGGCGCAGGACAGATCGGCGGCACGCTTGCTCACCTCGCCGCCATGAAGGAACTGGGCGACGTCGTCCTGTTCGACATTGCCGAAGGCACCCCCGAAGGCAAGGCGCTTGATATTGCTGAATCCGGCCCCTCCGAAGGGTTTGACGCACGCCTGAAAGGCACGCAGGACTATGCCGATATCGCCGGGGCCGATGTCTGCATCGTGACCGCCGGTGTGCCCCGCAAGCCGGGCATGAGCCGCGATGACCTGCTGGGCATCAACCTGAAGGTTATGAAAGCCGTGGGCGAAGGCATCCGCGACAACGCGCCGAACGCCTTTGTGATCTGCATCACCAACCCGCTGGACGCGATGGTGTGGGCGTTGCAGAAATTCTCGGGCCTGCCTGCTGAAAAGGTCTGCGGCATGGCCGGTGTTCTGGACAGCGCGCGCTTCCGCCACTTCCTTAGCCTTGAATTCGACGTGTCGATGAAAGACGTCACCGCGTTCGTTCTGGGCGGTCACGGGGATACGATGGTTCCGCTGACCCGCTACTCTACCGTTGCAGGCATCCCGCTGCCCGATCTGGTGAAAATGGGCTGGACCACGCAAGACAAACTGGACGCGATCGTTCAGCGCACCCGTGACGGCGGTGCCGAAATCGTCGGCCTGCTGAAAACCGGCTCGGCCTTCTACGCGCCGGCCACTTCGGCGATTGAAATGGCTGAATCCTACTTGAAAGATCACAAGCGCCTGCTGCCCTGCGCGGCCTATTGCGATGGCGAATACGGCCTGAACGGGTTCTACGTCGGCGTGCCCACCGTGATTGGTGCAGGCGGTATCGAACGTGTTGTCGACATCACGCTGAACAAAGACGAACAGGCGATGTTCGACAGTTCGGTCAAAGCCGTCAAAGGCTTGGTCGAAGCGTGCCAAGGCATCGACAGCTCACTCGCCTGAACCGGCAGCCCAAAGATACAAAAGAAAACGGCGCCACCTTCGCGGCGCCGTTTTTCGTGGGCCACGGCGCAAAGCGCGCCCGGCGTGATTCTTGAAAATATGCAAATTTAATTATATTTTCCATTTGTGATCACAGCAATAAATCGTGTGATCACAAATGTCCGAATTTGGCGCGAATTACCCCCTAAGACATAAAAAGCGCTTCCCGGTTGTCGAGATAATATGACAGACAAGTTGCAATCGTAGCAAAACGGGACAGTTTCATGAATATCCATGAGTATCAGGCGAAGGCTCTGCTTCGCTCTTACGGCGCCCCGGTCTCGGATGGCCGTGTCGTGCTGCGCGCCGAAGAAGCCAAAACCGCCGCTGGCGAAATGGACGGCCCCCTGTGGGTGGTCAAGGCGCAAATCCACGCAGGCGGCCGCGGCAAGGGCAGCTTTAAAGAGGCCCGCGCCGGAGAAGCCGGTGGCGTGCGTCTGGCCAAATCGGTCGAAGAGGCCGCAGAAGAAGCCAAGCGGATGCTGGGCTCGACGCTGGTGACCAAACAAACCGGCCCCGCTGGTAAACAGGTCAACCGCATCTACATCGAAGACGGCTCGGACATCGAAAAAGAATTCTACCTTGCCCTGCTGGTCGACCGTCAGACATCGCGCGTGTCTTTCGTTGCCTCGACCGAAGGCGGCATGGATATCGAAGAAGTCGCCGAAAGCACCCCGGAAAAGATCCTCAGCTTTTCTGTTGATCCGGCCACTGGCTATCAGCCGTTCCATGGCCGCCGTATCGCATTCATGCTGGGCCTTGAAGGCGCGCAGGTCAAACAATGCGTCAAGCTGATGGGCATTCTTTACAAGCTATTCCTTGAAAAAGACATGGAAATGCTTGAGATCAACCCGCTGATCATCACCGACAAGGGCGATCTGAAATGCCTTGATGCCAAGATGGGCTTTGACGGCAACGCCGTCTACCGCCACGCCGATGTCGCCGAACTGCGCGACACCACCGAGGAAGACCCCAAAGAGCTGGAGGCGTCGAAATACGACCTCAACTATATCGCTCTGGACGGTGAAATCGGCTGCATGGTGAACGGCGCGGGACTTGCGATGGCGACCATGGACATCATCAAGCTGTATGGCGCGGAACCGGCCAACTTCCTTGACGTGGGCGGTGGCGCCACCAAGGAAAAAGTGACCGAGGCGTTCAAGATCATCACCTCCGATCCGCAGGTCAAAGGCATTCTGGTCAACATCTTCGGTGGCATCATGCGCTGCGATGTGATCGCCGAGGGCGTTATTGCCGCCGTAAAAGAAGTGGGCCTGAAAGTGCCGCTGGTTGTGCGTCTGGAAGGCACCAACGTCGAAAAAGGCAAGGAAATCATCTCGAATTCCGGGCTCGACGTGATCGCCGCCGAC
>Ga0102928_1002096_pt1 | contig 11992 bp, 11 predicted proteins | sample SalPonR1_B_D1_MG_FD_78504 | JGI IMG/M metagenome (GOLD analysis project Ga0102928, IMG submission 78504) | Salt pond soil microbial communities from South San Francisco under conditions of wetland restoration - Salt Pond MetaG R1_B_D1_MG | ecosystem: Environmental > Aquatic > Marine > Intertidal...
AGTCATTCAGTTGATTATTACTTTCCTCGATCCACCTTTTCAAGCAGTGATAAAAGAAAATGAATTCATAAAGAATTGGGACTCAACCCAAAGAGAATATTGAAGAACAAAGATGCCTGTCACATGAGTTTAAAGAACGATGCCTGTCACGTGAGTTTATGAGTTATTTTATAGCAATTCTTTTAATAACGATATCATTAAGAACGGTGTTAAGAACGGTGCCTGTCACATGAGTTTATGAACAAAAAAATACATAGAAGTGTTTAACTATGAAATCTTGGGTTATCTTGTTATGGAAAATCACTATCATATTATTTTAAGAACTATGGGTGAGGCTTTAAGTAAGGTAATGCAAAGGATAAATACTGAGTTTGCAAGAACATATAATCGTGAGAATAAGAGAACAGGACATGTATTTGAAAAGAGACACAAGGGAATACTTGTAAAGGATGATAGTTATCTTTGGATAAGAAAGGTGCCTGTCACATGAGTTTAATAACAGATGAGGAGGCACAATTTGACTTTACTTTTAATATGTTTAGCCGGCCTATTAGGTGTTTTTTTGGCAGCGATTACTTTTTTAAAGAGTGGAGAAGTGAATATGAAGGTAGGGTCAGCTATTGGGGTAGGGGTGATAGTATTTTTGGTGATGAGTTGTTCATTCATTACCGCAGATGCCTATCAAGCATCTGAAGTTAAAACGGTCTTATTTCTGAATTCATATCATTCAGGCTACAAATGGAGTGATGATGTATATGAGGGTATCAAATCAGTGCTAAATACAGGTGAATTTGATGTCAAACTGCAGGTTGAATATATGGACACTCAGCATTTATTAGATAGTCAATACATCAAGTCACTTTTCAATACATACAAATATAAATTTAAAAATAGGGAATTTGATTTAATCATATCGTCAGACGACACCGCATTTGAATTTCTAATGAATTATGGGGATGAATTATTTCCGGAAACACCGGTTGTGTTTTGCGGCGTCAATTATTTTGAAGAGAAAAATCTGGAAGGACATCCTTTATATACCGGCGTAGTAGAGGGTTTCGATATTGGAGCCACTATTGATACAGCGGTAAGGATTCATCCTAACACAAAAAATATTTATTACGTTGTTGATGATACGCTCACGGGTGTGTCGATTATGAAGGAATTTGAAAAGGTGATTTTGAATTATTCGAATCAGTTAAATTTTATTCGAGTAGATGGAGAAAATCTGGAAGCAATCATTAATAAAACGCAATTATTACCTGAAAATAGTTTGCTTTTGTATCTTATTTATTTTAGAGATAATCAAAACAACTATTTTGAGTATAATGAGGCTATCGCTATGATTGAGGAAAAGTGTAATGTTCCTATTTATGGGGTTTGGGATTTTACTCTTGGGCACGGGATTATAGGTGGAAAACTAACCAGTGGGTTTTATCAAGGGACAACAGCGGCAACCATGGCTACTCAAATTTTGAAAGGCGAAAATCCTTCGGATATCCCCGTGGTGACTGAGGAAACAACTCAATATAAATTTGATTATGAGCAATTAAAAAAGAATAATATCAAGCTTGAGTGGCTTCCGCAGGATAGTATAGTTATCAATATTGAGAAGACTTCAAATATCCGAGTATTGATGATTCATTCATATAATAAGGGGTTAAAGTGGACAGATGATTTGGAAGCTGCAATGACTTCCAAACTAGAAAATAGCATTGATAATATTGAATTTTCTTATGAGTATATGGATACCAAGAATAATACTGATCCTGTTTATCTTCAAAATTTACACGCCTTGCTCGCTAGGAAATATATGAACAAGCAGTTTGATTTGATTATTACCACGGATGATGACGCTTATAATTTCATTAGATTGAATCAGCGAACGGTTTTTAAAGATACTCCGGTCGTATTTTGTGGCGTCAATTATTTCGAGGAATCAAATATTAAAGATGATGAAAATATTACAGGCGTTGTGGAATCTTATGATTTGAGAGGCACTATAAATCTAGCACTTGAATTGACTCCTGAAACAAAGAAGATTATCGTGATCAATGATACGACGACTACCGGGATATTGAACAAAAAAAATCTAGACTTACTCATGCCGGAATATAAAAATCTGGTAGAATTTGAATTTTGGGATAACTATAACATGATTGAAATTCAGGAAAAAGTTAAGAAATTACAAAAGGGAGACGTTATATTTCTATTGACTTTTAACCGGGACAAATCAAATAATAGTTTTTCATTCGATGAAAGTATTGGCATGATTTCACAAAATGCAAGTGTACCGATTTATAGCGTATGGGATTTTTATCTTGGAAAGGGATTGCTTGGGGGCGTCCTAACTTCCGGAAATACCCACGGTGAAATAGCCGGAGATATGGCCATTGAGATTTTAGGCGGTGGAAAAGCTTTTGATATACCTGTTGTTTTAAACAGTCCTAATACCTATATGTTTGATTATAATGTTTTGAAGAGTTTTAATATAGAAACAAGTAGCTTGCCGGCAGGAAGTATTGTTATTAACAAACCACATACTATTACAGAATACTACAATAGCAACAAAGAATTGTTAAAATTTTTCATTTTTATTTTTTTCGTATTGTGTGTAGTGGTTTTAATAATGTATATTAATAATAGAGAACGAAAACTGGCTCATGAAAAAGAAAAACAAAATGCATTAACTGATTCGCTTACAGATATCCCCAACAGAAGAGCAGGGGTTGAGTTTTTGAATCATCAAATTCAGAAATCATATAAAGACAAATTACGGACAACAATTTGTTTTATAGATGTGAATGGACTCAAAAAAGTGAATGACAGCTTTGGACATAGGGAGGGTGATCAATTATTAAAGACATTATGTTTAATAGTCAAACCTCAGATTCGGGAGCATGATTTTTTCTGTAGACTGGCAGGAGATGAATTTTTAATTATTTTCAATGATTTGAATATTAAAGGTGCGACGCAGGTTTTAATGAGTATTGAGCAATCCATCAAAAAACATAATGAGATTAGTCACACACCTTATGATATCAGTATTAGTTATGGATTCGCTCAACATAAAAAGGATCAAGAATCAATTGAAGATTTTATTCATAGAGCTGATCAGGCCATGTATGAGCATAAAACAAAAAAATAAGATTGTTGGAATTTTAGGCTTGTAGGGGATTCAAGAAAGCTATGGGAACATAACAGTGCCCGCCTAAGGCATGTGCCGGGCGTTCGAATCGTCCTAGGTGCACCAATCACAATAGATATAGGGATTTTAAGACTCTTAAATATCCCGATTTAACCACCTAGGGATTTAATGGATGCAGTTGATAAGGTTAAAAAAATTATTAAAGCATCTGAAGATTATCATGGTAAAAAACATGAATGGCTTATCCCTCGATTTTATTAGATGAAAAAGAGTATCAAGATTTTGTAAACAAAGGAAATTTTACATATAAAAATATAGAAGAGTTAGCTCAAAACAACAATGTTAAGCCTTTTATAGTTATTGGAAGATTACAAAAAGAAAAACATATACCCTGGAATATATTTAGCAGGAAAAAGGTTAGATATAAATGGGCTTGATGAAAAAATATCATCAATAAAAGGACTTCAAGTAAATTCTGAAGTCCTTTTTTAAATTTTTGCTTTTTATGCTTGCCTATAATTTTGTTAAACTTTATATATTAAAATAAATTGATATGATGACCTTAAAATTGATGTGAATATAACAAACAGGTACTTAGAAAAACAGAAGAAAAGATAATAAATAGAAAAGTTTGTTTACATTTCTTATCAAAAATCATAAAATTAATTTTAATAAGGAAGAAATCATATTTAATTTCTGGAGGTTTTTTATTTGAAAATTGCATTTATATCACCATATAAAGAATTGAAAAATTTAGTTAATAAAACATCAAAAGAAGTTGGAATTGATGTAGACGTTTTTATTGGTACATTTAAAGATGGTGCAACCATAGCAAAAAAATTAGAAAAAGAAGGATATAATATAATCATTAGTAGAGGAGCAACATTTTATAATATACAAGAAGTGGTTAAGATTCCCGTTGTTAATTGTGATATAACTTCCTTTGATATTATATATGCATTAACTGATGCTGTTAAATATTCTCGTAAAATTGGACTTATAATATATGAAAAGGTAGCATTTAATAAAAGTGATATATCCAAAATTTTAGGAATAGATCTAACATATAGAACTTCATATAAAAACTTAAATGAAGCAAAAGAAATGGTTGAAGAAGCTAAAAAAAAAGGATCAGAAGTTATCATAGGAGGTATAACAAGTAAGAATTATGCAGAAAAAATTGGATTAAAAGGAATTTTAATAGAAAATTCTCCGGAAACAATAAGTTATGTTCTAAAAAAAGCAAAAGAAATGGTTATAGCTACAAATAAAGAAATGATAGAAAAAGAAAGGCTAAACCATATATTAAAATTCTCACACGAGGGGATTATAGTAACAGATGAAAAAGGCATTGTAACTTTTTTTAACCCTTCGGCTGAAAAAATAATGAAAATAAAGTATAAGGAGATAATTGGTAAAAGAGTTGATGAGTATATTCCTACTACAGAACTATATAAAGTAATTAAAACTGGTAAACCTCAGTTAGGAAAAGTACAAAGAATAAAAAACACAAAGATATTAACTAATAGAATTCCTATTTTAATAAATAATGTTGTACAAGGTGTCGTAGCAACATTTCAGGATATTAATAAAATTCAAGATTATGAATTTAAAATAAGAAAAGAGCTTTCTCACAAGGGACTTACATCTAAATATACTTTTAAAAATTATGTTGGTGAAAGTGTGAAAACAAAAGAACTTATATCTAAAGCAAAAATTTATGCAAAATCCAGTTCTACAATCTTAATCTCTGGAGAGTCTGGAACCGGTAAAGAGATATTAGCTCAGAGCATTCATAACTACAGCAAAAGAAGTAAAAATCCTTTTTTAGCAATAAACTGTTCTTCTATTGCAGAAAATTTGCTTGAAAGTGAGTTGTTTGGTTATGAAGAAGGATCTTTTACAGGAGCTGTAAAAGGTGGAAAAATGGGAGTTTTTGAACTAGCCCATAAAGGAACAATTTTTCTAGATGAAATCGGGTCAATGCCTTTAAATCTTCAATCAAGTTTACTTAGAACACTTCAGGAAAAAGAAGTAAGAAGAATAGGTTCAGATAGAATTATAAAGGTTGATGTAAGAGTAATAGCGGCTACAAATAATGATTTAATTGAAGAAGTTGAAAAAAACAGATTTAGAAAAGACCTATTTTACAGATTAAATGTTTTAAAATTAAATACCTACCCATTAAGGGAAAGGATAGAAGACATTAATTCTTTATTTCAATATTTTGTAAATATACACATGAATAAAAATATAAGTATCGATAAAAAATTAGAAGGACAACTTAAAAATTATCATTGGCCAGGCAATGTAAGAGAGCTTGGAAATTTTGTAGAGCGAGTTGTTCTACTTAATGATACCGTTGACATTCATGAAATATTTGATGAATTTATTAAAGAAGGGGAATCCAAAAACATTCAAACAGATGAAACAAATAGAGATATAATTAAGATAAATAGAGGAACATTAGAAGATATGGAGAAAGAAATTATTAAAAAGCTTTATAGAGAATATAAAAATAAAACCATGCTTGCAGAAAATTTAGGAATAAGTAGAACAACACTATGGAAGAAAATGAAATAATATGTTTAATATATAAACCATAGTTAAAATATATGTCAATAAAATGAACGATATTTTAACTAAGAATCTAAAACCCTTCAAATCGAAGGGTTTTATTTTTGGCATATATATTGCAACTTATACTATTGTATCTAAGCTAAACTTTTATGTAGTTAGAAAAAAATCACTTAAAGAGGAGGAAAAAATGAAAAAAGAAGTTAAAGAACCAATCAAAGTCAAATGGATATGGCCTGTAATAGCAATTATATCATTATTAACAATACCTTGGTTATTTCCAGTAGGAAGTTATTATCCAATAGTTGGAGGATTCCCATTATGGATGGTAGTTTCTGTTTTAGCAACTATAGTTTTAGCAATATTTTTAAATTTTGTTGTTGATAAATTTTGGGATATGGAACAACTTGTTGAAGAAGACTCAGATCAAATTAATTAAAGGAGGATTGAAACATGACTGGAGTAGGATATAGAGGAGTTATTATATTAGTACTATATGCAGTATTTTTATTAGTTATGGTTACAGTAACGTCTGCAAAAAAAGGACTAGGCAGCAGTATGAAAAAGTTTTATTTAGGAGGAGAAGGATTAGGAGCGTTTCTTTTATTTTTTACATTATACGCTACACAATACAGTGGAAATACAGTTGTTGGATATCCAGCTAAAACATATAGAGTAGGTTTTTCATATTATCAAAGTGTTCCATTTTTTATAATGATAATAGTAGGTTATTTGCTTTTTGCACCTAGATTGCATGTTCTAGCTAAAAGACACAACTTCGTAACACCAGCAGATTGGTTGCATAAAAGATTTAATTATAAACCAATAACAATACTAGGAACAATATTAATGGCATATGGATTAAGCAATTATTTATTAGAACAATTGGTAGCAATAGGACAGGCTATAACAGGATTAACAGCAGGAGCAATTCCATATCAGTACGGAGTTATTTTCTTAGTTATAATTATGTTAATATATGAGTCTTTAGGAGGAATGAAAGGTGTTGCGGTAGCAGATGCAACCAATGGTATAGTTCTCTTGATTGGAGTATTTGGATTTTTAATTTTATCCATAGTTACCTTTGGTGGACTTGGTGGTTCGGCAGAATATATGATTCAAAATGTTCCAGAAAAAATAGGTGTACCTGATACCTTAACCTTAGTAAACTGGGCAAGTATATACATTCTCGTTGGAGTTGGAGCAGCAGTTTATCCACATGCAATTCAGAGAATATATGCTGCAGATAGTGAAAATTCTTTAAAGAAGTCATTAAAGAGAATGGCTTGGATGCCTTTTTTTACATCAGGAGTTGTTTTTATAATAGGAATTATGTCTATTAAAGCTTTTCCAGGATTAGATAAGGGACAATCTGAACAGATAGTAGGTATGATGGCCAATGCTATTGCTTCAAAGAGTGCAATAAACTATTGGCTTATGATGATACTTTACACAGGAATAGTTGGGGCTATAATGTCAACAGCTGATTCTGTAATACTAGCATTATCTTCGCTTTTGTCTAATGATATTTATGGTAGATTCATTAATGAAAAAGCTACAGAAAAGCAGAAAGTTAAGTGGGGGAAAATAGCAGGTATTTTTATAGTATTTATCTTACTAATATTAGCTTGGAACCCACCTGGAACATTATATGAAATATTTGTTTTAAAGTTCGAAATATTATTGCAAGTTGCACCAGCATTCTTAATTGGGCTTTATTGGAATAAACTTGAAAGAAAATCTGTCCTTGCAGGAATGATAGCAGGAGCAGTAATAGCATCAACATTGACATTTATAGGAATGAAGACAATTTTAGGTATACACGGAGGAGTAATTGGACTAGCAGTAAATATTGTAATATGCGTAGTAGGAAGCAAACTTGCTAAGTCTAACAAAAAAGAAGAAGAAAGTATTGATAAATTACTTAATGTAAACTAGAGGTGTTTTTATGGGAATGACTATATCAGAAAAAATAATTGCTAAAGCAGCAGGAGTTCAGTTTGTTAATTCAGGAGAAATACATTGGGTTAAAGTAGATAAAGCTATGATGGATGACATATTGGGCCCTAGGGTTGAAATAGCAGAAAAATTAAAGGAATTAAATAAAGGCATATGGGATAAGGATAAGGTTGTAGTGATTTCTGATCACTACACACCTCCTGCCAATGCAAAACAAGCTGAGATAGTAAAATTTACTAGAGAATGGGCTAAAGAGTACGGAGTAGAAAATTATTATGAATTTCAAGGTCCATGTCATCAAATTATGGTTGAAGAAGGACATACTATTCCAGGACAGATAGTAGTTGGAACAGATTCCCATACTTGTATGTATGGAGCTCTAGGTACTTTTTCAACAGGTGTAGGTTCTACAGAAATGCTTGGAGTTTTAGTATCAGGAGAAATATGGTTCAAGGTTCCTGAGACTATAAAAGTTGTGTGGAATGGAGGACTACAAGAAGGAGTAATGGCGAAAGATTTAATTTTAAAAACAATAGGAGAAATAGGACATGCTGGAGCAACCTATAAGGCAGTAGAGCATGTAGGTTCAACTTTTGAGAATATGATTATGGATGAAAGATTAGCAGTATCTAATATGGCAGTAGAAATGGGAGCAAAAGTAGGCATTATTCCTACTGATGATATTACAGATAAATATTTAAAAGAAATTGGTGTTTCTGAAGAATACGAAAGATTTTCAAGTGATTTAGATGCTGAATATATTGAAATTTATGAGTTTAAAGCAGAAGATTTAGAACCTGTAGTTGCTTGTCCTCATGAAGTAGATAATGTAGTTGAAATAAGCAAATTAGATGAAGTAAAAATAGACCAAGCATATATAGGATCCTGTACAGGTGGAAGATATAATGATTTGCTGCAAGCATCTAAAATACTTAAAGGAAAGAAAATAGCTGATGGAGTAAGATTGTTAGTCTCTCCTGCTTCAAAGAAAGTTTGGAATAGATGTGCTGAAGAAGGTATATTAACAACTCTTTCAGAAGCCGGGGCAACAGTTTTAGCTTCGACTTGCGGAGCATGTATTGGGGTACATTCTGGCAGTATAGGAGCCGGAGAAGTGTGCATATCCTCAACAAACAGGAACTTTTTAGGAAGAATGGGAAGCAAAGAATCTAAAGTTTATTTAGCCTCTCCTCTATCAGTAGCAGCAGCAGCCTTAGAAGGTAAAATTGTTGATCCAAGAAAGTACCTAGGAGGAATATAGTTATGGCAGATAAAAAAATAAAAGGTAAAGTTTGGAAATACGGTGATAATATAAACACTGATATAATTTCTCCTCCTTCATACATGGAAATGAGTATAGAAGAAGCATCAAAATATGCTATGAGTCCAATTGATGATGATTTTGCAAAAAAATTTAAAAAAGGAGATATTCTTGTTGGAGAAAATAATTTTGGTTCTGGTTCTAGTAGAGAAACCGCTCCACTTACATTAAAACACCTAGGTGTGACAATAATAATTGCAAAATCTTTTGCAAGAATATTTTATAGAAACTCAATAAACTTAGGTATAATCGCTATAGAATGCAATGAAACTGATAAAATTAGAAATGGAGACATATTAGAAATAGATTACAATAAAGGTGAAATAGTAAATTTAACGAAGGAAGAAAAATATAAGAGTACAAAAATCCCCCAACATATAATCAAGATAATAAATCTTGGAGGATTAGTAGAATATTTGAAAAGACTATAATAATTGAAAGGTGGAAATGACATGAGTAATAATAAAGGTGCATTAAATGACTTGGTGGTATTAGATTTAACTAGAGTTTTAGCCGGACCCTTTTCTTCGATGATGTTAGCAGATCTTGGGGCTGAGGTTATAAAAATTGAAATACCTGGAAAAGGAGACGATAGTAGACAGTTTGGTCCATTCAAAAATGGAGAAAGTTCTTACTATATGAACTTAAATAGGAATAAAAAAGGAACGACACTTAACCTAAAATCTGAAGAAGGAAAAAAAATATTTTTAGACTTAGTAAAAAAGGCAGATATAGTAATTGAAAATTACAGACCAGGTACAATGGAAAAATTAGGCCTAGGATACGAGACTTTAAAAGAAGTTAATCCGGGGATAGTATATGGTTGTGTATCAGGGTTTGGACATTATGGGCCATATAAAGATAGAGCTGGATATGATATTATTGGACAAGCAATGGGAGGATTAATGAGTACTACTGGTTGGCCTGATGGAGAGCCAACAAGAACAGGAACTGCAATGGGAGATGTATTAGCTGGTTTATCAGTAACTATAGGACTTCTAGCAGCTATTAGATATAGAGATAAAACTGGTATTGGTCAAAAAGTAGATGTTTCACTTGTAGATTCAGTAGTTGCAAGTTTAGAAATAATCAATCAGATATATTTAATCGAGGGAAAGATTCCTCAAAGAATAGGAAACAGGTATGAGTCAGTTTATCCTTATGATTCTTTTAAGGCAAAAGATGGTAGTCTTGTAATAGGATGTGGTAATGATAAATTATGGAGCAAACTATGCAAATTAATGGGTAAAGCTGAATTGCTTGAAGATGAGAGATACAATATTAATTCTAATAGAGTTAAAAACAATAAAGAGATTAAGGTTATAGTAGAAGAATGGACTAAACAAAAAGAAGTAGATAAGCTTATAGATGAGATGTTAGCTGCAGGTATACCTTGTGCTCCGATTAATAATATAGAACAGGTAGTTAAAGATCCACATATTTCTAAAGCAAGAGAAATGTTTATTGATATCAAGCATCCTATAGCTGGAGATTTAAAAATTACAGGTTCTCATATTAAACTTTACGAAACAAAACCTGAAATAAAAACGCCAGCTCCTCTTTTAGGAGAACATAATGATTACATATTAAAAAAATACTTAGAATATGATGAAAAGAAAATAAAAGAACTTCAAGAAAACAATATAATCTAGGTGGTAAATATGAATATTAGAGAAGTTAAAATAATAGAAGTGGCTCCTAGAGATGGATTTCAAATAATTGAAAAATTCATTGAAACAGAAAAAAAGTTGAAAATAATCGATATGCTCATAAATTCAGGCATACAAAAAATGCAAGTGACATCCTTTGTGAATCCAAAAGCTGTACCTCAAATGAAAGATGCTAGAGAGGTAGTTAAAAAGTCCATTGAAAAACATCCTGATTTTGAATGGACTGCTTTGGTACCTAATTATAAGGGTGCAGAATTAGCAATTGAATCAGGAATAAAAGAATTGAGCTATGTAATATCTGCTAGCGAAGCTCATAATATGGAAAATGTTAGAAGAACAGTTGAAGAATCCTTCAAAGAATTAAAAAGGATAAGAGAAGACTTTAAAAGTACAAAAATAAAATTAGATATAGCAACAACTTTTGGATGTCCTTTTGAAGGTGATATAGATATAAATAAAGCAATAAAAATGATTCATACAGGCCTAGATATGGAAATAGATGAAATATTCTTAGCGGATACTATCGGTGTTGCTAATCCGAAACAAATAAAAGAAGTAATTAGAGCAGTAAAAAAAGAATTTGAAGAAATTGATTTTGGATTGCATTTACATGATACAGAAGGAATGGGTCTAGCAAACGTATATGCTGCAAGTCAATTAGGAATAAATAAATTCGAATCAGCAGCTGGTGGATTAGGAGGATGTCCTTTTGCTCCTGGAGCAGCAGGTAATGTAGCTACAGAAGATTTAGTTAATATGTTTAATAAAATGGGAGTAGAGACAAATATATCACTAGCTAAACTTTTAGAAACAACAGATTATATCAAAGAAAATGTTAAGAGCAACTTAAGTGGTCATTTATCAAATGTGAAAAGAAAGGTATAAAATGAATAAATATAAAATAGCAGTAATACCAGGAGACGGAATTGGTATTGAAGTAATGAAGGAAGGTTTAAAAGTTCTTGAACGTATATCCAAAGTTTCAGGTCAAATATCATTCGAATATGATAAATTTGATTGGGGTTGTGAGTATTATCTAAAGAACGGCAAAATGATGGATGAAGATGGAATTGAAAAATTAAAGAAATATGATGCTATTTTATTAGGTGCAGTTGGATACCCAACTGTGCCTGATCACATATCCCTTAGAGATTTATTATTAGAAATAAGGCAGAAATTTAACCAATATGTTAATTTAAGACCTGTTAAACTACTTCCAAATGTATATTCCCCAATAAAAGGAAAAGGACCTAAAGACATAGATATTATATTTATAAGGGAAAATATAGAAGGTGAATATGCCGGGATAGGCGGCAT
>Ga0102928_1002099_pt1 | contig 11981 bp, 15 predicted proteins | sample SalPonR1_B_D1_MG_FD_78504 | JGI IMG/M metagenome (GOLD analysis project Ga0102928, IMG submission 78504) | Salt pond soil microbial communities from South San Francisco under conditions of wetland restoration - Salt Pond MetaG R1_B_D1_MG | ecosystem: Environmental > Aquatic > Marine > Intertidal...
ACAGGTCGGAAAGCTTGGAGAGAGGCTCAAGAAGTCTCTTTTCACTGGTAATGGCTTCCCTTAGTGATGTCCTGTCATCACTCAGAGGATGCTTTCTACGGGTGGCATGGAAGCGCTGGAGGAGAGACTGCTCGTCGGCATCGAGGAAGATAATTTCGACGGTAACGCCGGTCTCCTGAAGGCGACGGTAGATCTCTTCGAAATTGGCCAATTCCCCGGAAAGATTGCGGGCATCGATGCTTACGGCCATCTTGCCCAACCGGCCAGGCTTGGTCTGGCTGGCCGCTTCCCGTGTAAGGGGAAAGAGCAGGCCTATGGGCAGATTGTCGATGCAATAGAATCCGAGGTCTTCAAGCACATGAAGGGCGGTACTCTTGCCCGAGCCAGACCTGCCACTAACGATAATCAGCTTCATGACCACCTTACCTCCACTGCAATGAATATCATCCGCCCGAGGCGGTCATGCGCTGGTACAGCGTGCTGGCATCCTCGCATTGCCGGAGGCGATCACAGAACGACCGCTCATTGAACTTCTCGGCCAGTTGGCTGAGAAGCTCCAGGTGTTCGCTCGTTGCCTCCTTCGGGACGATCAGGGCAAAAATCAGATCCACCGGCTGATTGTCGATAGCATCGAATTCAACGCTCTCTTCAAGCGTCATCAGCACGCCCACTACGTGATCGAGTCCTTCCAGACGGCAGTGGGGAATGGCGATTCCCTGGCCAATGCCGGTACTGCCCAGGCGCTCGCGGGAAATCAGGTTGTTGAATAGCTGGGTCTCGCTGAGCGTGTTGTCCTGATGGTTTATCTGCTCGGCAATAAACTCCAGTGCTCGTTTCTTGCTGGACGCAGGTACCCTGCAGAGGGTGAGCTCCGGCGCAAGAATGTTGTCTATGGTCAGGGATGTGTCGCTCATGGATCGACTGCGTTTCCGTTAAAAAAAAGGCTGCGACACGTTACTCATGTCGCAGCTCGATTAGATGAATTGCGTGAAAACAGCCAGTTAGCGAGAGCCGTTTCCGTGCATCCGGTCTACATTCTTTTCCTTGTGCTTGAGGATCTGACGGTCAAGCTTGTCGATCAGGGCATCGATGGCTGCGTACATATCCTCGTTTTCTGCCTTTGCGTGAATCTCACCACCAACCACATGCAACGTGGCTTCCGCAATCTGGCGCACCTTTTCCACTTCCAGGGTCACCTGGCAGTTACTGATGTGGTCAAAGTGACGCTCGAGCTTCTCGAACTTCTCTGAAACATAATCCTTCAGTGCGGGAGTCAGTTCTACGTGATGGCCTGAAATATTGAGTTGCATAGGCGTCTCCTGTTGTCATCGTGCCGGCTCCCGGGAGCCGGTCTGGGTGCTGGCGCACTGTGCGCCGGCGAATACGGTGTTGCGTCCCGGCCCCAGGGTATTCAGACCAGCCGCTTGCGTTCATTGGATGGCGGAATGTGCATGGCCTCCCGGTATTTGGCAACGGTGCGTCGCGCAACCTTGATACCCTGTTCCCCTAGCATGGCTGCAATTTTGCTGTCGCTCAACGGCTTTTTGGGCGTTTCCGCAGCAATCAGTTTTTTGATCATCGCGCGGATGGCCGTGGAGGAGCATTCTCCGCCCTCGTCAGTGCTGACATGGCTGGAGAAGAAATACTTCAGCTCGAAAATGCCACGGGGGGTATGCATGTATTTCTGGGTGGTTACCCGTGAAATGGTCGATTCATGCATCTCTACCGCCTGGGCGATGTCTGAAAGAATCAACGGCTTCATGGCTTCTTCACCGTGATCCAGGAATCCCTGCTGGTGCTCGACAATTCGGGTCGCCACTTTCAACAGGGTCTCATTGCGGCTTTGCAGGCTCTTGATAAACCACTTGGCCTCCTGCAACTGGTCACGCATATAGGTGTTGTCTGCACTGCTGTCCGCACGCTTTATAAGTGAAGCATAGCTGGCATTGACCCGGATGCGCGGTGCAATTTCCGGATTCAGTTCAATACGCCAGCGACCGTTATGTTTACGAACGATGACATCCGGAATCACGTAGTCGGGTTCAGCCCGGTCAATCACGTCGCCCGGCCGCGGATTCAGGCCGGTGATGAGCGCCAGGACCTCACGCAACTGGTCTTCTTTCAGGCGGCTTCGGCGCAGCAGCTGGGCATAATCGCGGTTGCCCAGCAGGTTGATATAATGGGTGATTACAAGGCGCGCCTGGGCCAGCCAGGGTGTCTCCGGCGGCAGCTGATTGAGCTGGATCAGCAGGCACTCCTGCAGATCCCGGGCAAACACGCCGGGAGGGTCAAAATGCTGCAGGCGATGAAGGACCGCCTCCACTTCGTCCAGCTCAAGGGGATCCTCGTCGCTTTCATCGAGCATCCCGGCATGGATTTCTTCCAGGGGGCTGGTCAGATAGCCGCGTTCATCCACCGCATCCATTAACGCGTGGGCAATGGCCTGGTCCCGTTCGCTCAGCGGGGTCAGATTGAGCTGCCATTCCAGGTGGTCCTGAAGCGTTTCGGTAGGGGAATTACGGGTTTCGAAATCGTGATCGTTTTCGTCGTCGTTGCGGGCTGCCGGGGCTGGTGCGGACTGGTAGATGTCGTCCCAGGCGGTATCAACCGGCAGATCGTCCGGAATATTATCCGGAATCTCGTTCTCTGAGGACCAGTCCGGGGCGGTCTCGGATTCATCCCAGTCGTTGACGGGTTCCGGGGCGCTTTCAGCGGCGGACTCGGTGGCGTTGGCCTCGCGCTGCTCATTCTCTGTGTTTGCGTCCGACTGATCATCGTCCTCCGAGGTCTCCAGCATGGGGTTGGATTCCAGTGCCTGCTGGATTTCCTGCTGGAGGTCGAGGGTGGAGAGCTGGAGAAGCCGGATCGCCTGTTGCAGCTGGGGCGTCATGGTCAGGCTTTGACCCAGCTTTAACTGTAAGGAGGCTTTCATAACCATGGTTCAGGATCCGTCACTCATCAGCGCTTTGTGTCATAAGTCGTGAAAAAATCTTTATATGCCGGTTACTTGCCGTCGTTTTAGTTTACCCTAGCAAGTTCTTTGCCGAGTTTACTTGCTACAGATCATCAAAACAATCAGCCATTGGGTGTCAGAGTCTGAATTCGTCGCCGAGATAGACTTCCTTGACCTGCTGGTTGGCGAGGATGGCGTCGGCATTGCCGGAGGCGATGATGTGGCCGCCGGAAACAATATAGGCATTCTCGCAGATGTCCAGGGTCTCACGCACGTTGTGGTCGGTGATCAAAACGCCAATGCCCTTGTCCCGCAGATGCCGGATGATGTGTTTGATGTCACTGACGGATATGGGGTCGACACCGGCAAAGGGTTCATCCAGCAGGATAAAAGCCGGCTCCATGGCCAGGGCCCGGGCAATCTCCACTCGTCGGCGTTCACCGCCGGACAGTGCCATGCCAACACTGTCCCGGATATGGGTGATGTGGAATTCCTCCAATAGCCCCTCGAGCTTTTTCTCCCGCTCTGCCTTGCCCAGCCCCTGCCGGGTTTCGAGGATGGCCATGATGTTGTCGCGTACTGACAGTTTGCGGAACACCGAGGCTTCCTGAGGCAGGTAACCGATGCCCTGGCGGGCCCGACCATGCATGGGCAGGGGGGTAATATCCCGGCTGTCGATCGTGATCCGCCCGCGATCAGCGGGGACCAGCCCAACGATCATATAAAAGCAGGTGGTTTTCCCGGCACCGTTGGGACCAAGCAGCCCGACAATTTCTCCACTGCGGATTTCCAGGGAAACGTCGATCACCACTTTTTTCTGTTTGTAACTCTTTGCCAGATTACTGGCTCTCAGAACTGCCATCGGATCCCTGTCTGTCAGAACGTCTGTCGGTGCTGCGTGGCTGAATCACCATCTCTACCCGGCCGCTGCCCTCGCCGGTGTCTGCGCCGCCCTCAGCGGTGACAACCCGGCCGACGGTATCATAATGAATGACATCGCCCCGGAACAGGTTGCCATTCTGCTCGATGACTGCTTCCCGTTCAAAGGTCAGCTGACTGTCGGTGGCAGACCAGGTAATGTTCAGCGCACGGGCGTCGGTCTCGCCTTCCCCCTCGCGCGCCGGTTGCCGGTATATGGCGGGCGTGCCAGAGGCTTCGATCCGACTCAGGCCGTCTTCGGTCCGGTACAGGACGACCCGCTCGGCACTCAGGCGGGTATTGCCCTGCTCAAGTTCCACAGCGCCGGTGTAGGTGGCAATGCCCTGGCCGTCATCCAGGCGGGCGGTATCTGCGGTCACCTTGATGGGCGTGTCAGAATCAAGGTCAAATGCAGCCACCGGGCCGATCATCGCGACCGTTAGCAGGGCAGCCATCAGGCGCCGGTATCGGTTAGTTTCCGGTTTCATAGCGTCCTTCCACCTGGGAGTTCAGTTCCAGAATTCGTTCGTCTATCCACGCTTTCATGCCAGTGGCCCGGGTTATACCGGTAACGTCGCGTATTTCTACGGGTGCGTCTGTATATACCATGCCCCGGTCGTTATCCAGGGTCAGGCTTGAGGTTGTCAGGGTGGCGTCCCGTTCGCCAATCGTGCGCTGAACCCGAACATTGTCCGTCAGGTATACCAGATTCTGGTTTTGCAGCAGGCTGCCATTGTCGGCCTCGACAATCCACGGCAGTGCCTCCTGGTCCCCATACAGCTCGGCCCGGGGAGATTCCATGGTGGCCAGGTTGCCTTCCGTGAACTGCTCAATGCGGGGGCTGGAAAACCGGATCTTGAGATTGCCCGCTTCATCGAAAGAGGTGTACTGACCATTCACCACGAAACCGTCTGGTTCGGCGTCTCCCCGCAGGGCCGCCGCCTCGTCATCAATCACCGGGGGTTCATCGCTGCGCCAGAGCAGGAATACGGCTGCCACCACAGTAGCAGCGAGTGCCAGTGTTCGCAGCCAGGGTCTGTCCAGCAGCCAGTTCACGTTTCGGGCTCCAGATAGGGGGCAAGTGCTGCGTCAAGCTTGCCCTGGGCCGTCAGCAGCAAATCGCAGGCTTCGCGGACTGCCCCTTCGCCGCCCCGGGCATTGGTGCAGTAGTCGGCATGCTGCCGCACCAGCCAGTAACCATTGGGCACGGTGATGCCCAGCCCTGCGAATATCAGCGCCGGCAGATCTGGCAGATCGTCCCCCATGTAGGCGATGGCCTCCGGGCTGATATCCATGGTGCTGACCAGTTCCTGAAGGGCTACCTTTTTGTCCTCTCGCCCCTGCATCAGGTGCGGAATACCAAGATCCCGCATGCGCTTCTCGGTCAGGGTGGACTTTCGTCCGGTGATCACGGCCACGGTAATCCCAGCTGCCATCAGTTGTTTCAAACCCAGGCCATCCAGGATGTTAAAGGCCTTGAGCTCGTCGCCATTGGCGCTGAAGTAAAGCTTGCCGTCACTCATGATGCCGTCGACATCCAGGGCGATCAGGCGGATTTTCACGGCCTTTGCCAACAGGGAGTCCGGCCATTGGTGCTTCATGTCAAATAGCTCCTCATAGCCCCTAGATTACGCCGGCCCGCAGCAGGTCGTGCATGTTGATGGCGCCAATCAGACCACCCTGGTCGTCGGTAACGGGGAGGGCGTTGATCTTCATCTCCTCCATTATGTTCAGCGCTTCCGCCGCCAGATGATCGGCCTGGATCGTTTTACCATTCCGGGTCATCACTTCATTGATGGGGGTGTTATGGATATCCACCGACCGGTCCAGAGTCCGTCGAAGGTCGCCGTCCGTAAATATGCCTGTAAGGAGGCCTTCCTGGTTCACAACGGTTGTCATGCCAAGGCCCTTGCGAGAGATCTCAAGAAGAGCGCCGCTCAGGAGGGTGCCTTCGTTAACCACCGGGATACTGTCACCGGTATGCATGATGTCGGATACCCGAAGCAACAGCCGTCTGCCCAGGCTGCCGCCGGGGTGAGAAATCGCGAAATCCTCGGCACTGAAGCCGCGGGCCTCGAGCAGGGCAACTGCGAGGGCATCGCCCATCACCAGGGTGGCCGTTGTGGAGGAAGTGGGCGCCAAACCCAGTGGGCAGGCTTCCACCATAACGCTGACATCCAGGTTGGCGACGGCTTCCCGGGCCAGGGTGGAGCTGGCATTGCCGGTCATGCTGATCAACGGAGCGCCCATGCGTTTGATCAGCGGCAGAATGGTGACCACCTCGCTGGTGTTGCCGCTGTTGGAAATGGCGATGACCACATCCTGGGAGGTGATCATACCCATGTCACCGTGGCTTGCCTCACCAGGATGCACGAAAAAGGATGGCGTTCCGGTGCTGGCCAGGGTGGCGGCAATTTTATTGCCAATGTGGCCGGATTTTCCCATGCCGGTCACAACCACGCGGCCCCTGCAGTTCATGATCACTTCGCAGGCCCGCGTGAACTGGTCGTCGATTCGGCCTTCGAGGGCATCAATGGCGTCGCGCTCAATGCGGATGGCGCGGATGGCAGAAGATCGGAAATCGCTGGGAGTCTGTTCGGTCATCGGGCTTTGGGCCTGGCTGTCGGGACGTTGCAAATGTTGGGCAGAGTATACCATTTTCACCCGGCAACGATGCCCGGTTACCGAAAGTTCAGTCAAACTGATCATTGCTATCAGTACATTTTGGGCACTTTGGATTGAGCTTGCGCGCTCCTTGGCATAATGTAGCCCCTCTTTGAAAGGTAAGGACTATGAATTCACCGGCTTACATATCGCTCAAGGATGTCGTGTTCTCCCGCTCAGGGCGCCGTATCTTCGACGGTGTCAGCCTGGACATCCCCCGCGGAAAAATCACCGCCATCATGGGGCCCAGCGGAACCGGGAAAACCACGCTGCTGCGTCTCATTGGCGGCCAGCTCAGGCCGGATTCGGGCAGTGTGCTGGTGGACGGCCATGAAGTGCCGAAGCTCAAGCGCAAAGCCCTCTACAGCCTTCGGGAAAAGATGGGCATGCTGTTCCAGAGTGGGGCGCTGTTCACCGATCTGAGTGTGTTCGAGAACGTGGCCTTTCCGTTGCGGGTGCACACTAAACTGCCGGAAGACATGATTCGTGATGTCGTGCTGATGAAGCTTGAAGCCGTCGGATTGCGAGGCGCCCGCCAACTGATGCCGTCGGAACTGTCCGGAGGTATGACCCGCCGGGTTGCTCTTGCCCGGAGTATTGCCCTGGACCCCGAGCTGATCATGTACGACGAGCCATTCGCCGGCCAGGACCCGATTGCCATGGGCGTTCTGGTCAAGCTGATCCGCGATCTGAACAGCTCCATGGGGCTGACCAGCGTTCTGGTTTCCCACGACGTACCGGAATCCCTGAGTATCTGCCATTACGCCTGCATCATCTCGGACGGCAAGGTGATCGGTGAGGGCACGCCGGAAGAGCTCCGGGCGCATCCTTCCGGGAAGGTCCAGCAGTTTCTCCAGGGGCAGCCGGATGGCCCGGTCCCGTTTCACTACCCGGCCGAGGGTGCCGCCCGGGACTTTGGGTTGTCCGGAGGTGTGTCTTGATTGGCAGAATTGCGGCATTCGGGCGGCTCGGTCTTGATATAGTCTCGTCATTCGGCCGTTCAGGCCGTTTCCTTGCAGGCGTTCTGGGCGGCGTGCCCAGGCCGGCAACCGGTTTTCCCCTTCTGGTGAAACAGCTGTACGCCGTTGGCGTTCTGTCCCTGGCCATCATTGTGGTTTCTGGCCTGTTTATTGGCATGGTGCTGGGGCTGCAGGGGTATACAATTCTGAGTGATTACGGTTCTGAAGCGGCCATTGGCCAGATGATCGCCCTGACCCTGGTGCGTGAACTCGGGCCGGTGGTGACCGCGTTGCTTTTCGCGGGCCGGGCCGGTTCGGCGCTGACAGCGGAAATAGGCCTGATGAAAGCCACCGAGCAGCTGTCCAGCATGGAAATGATGGGTGTGGACCCGCTTCGGCGCGTAATCGCGCCCCGCCTCTGGGCCGGGTTTATCGCCATGCCGGTACTTGCGGTCATTTTCTCGGTGGTCGGCATCTGGGGCGGTATGCTGGTCGGTGTAGACTGGCTGGGCGTATTTGAAGGCTCCTTCTGGGGCAATATGCAATCGTCGGTAGATTTCGTAGATGATGTCCTGAATGGCGTCATCAAAAGCGTTGTTTTCGGCTTCGTCTGCGCCTGGATTGCGGTTTACCAGGGCTATGACTGTGTGCCGACATCGGCAGGCATCAGTACGGCGACCACCAAGACCGTGGTGTACTCATCGCTGGCGGTGCTGGGGCTGGATTTTGTATTGACCGCTGTCATGTTTGGCGATTTCTGAATCATCGATTAACGAGATAATACCGGAGCCGGAAATGGCGCAGAGAACCACTGAAATCATCGTTGGCCTGTTCATGATCGCAGGCTGTGCAGCCTTGCTGGTCCTGGCGCTTCAGGTGAGCGGGCTGTCGCCGAAATCGGCCGAGAGCACCTACACCATATATGCCAATTTCAACGATACCGGCGGGCTTACGCCCCGAGGGCGGGTCTCCATGGCCGGCGTGACGGTTGGCACCATTGAGTCCATCAGTCTGAACAAAGAGACGTTCCAGGCCCAAGTGGAAATGTCGATTCATTCGGATGTGGACAATATCCCGTCGGACAGTTCCGCAGTTATACGTACATCCGGCCTGCTCGGTGAGCAGTACATTGATATATCAATCGGGGCCGAGATGGATTCGCTGAAAGAGGGCGACACCTTTTATTCCACCCAGTCGGCCATGAACCTGGAGCGACTGATCAGCAACTTTGCATCGGGCCGCTGATTCGGGCCGGGAAGATTCAACAGGAGATCCTGATGTTTGCACTGAAACACCACATTCTGCTCGGCCTTCTGATGGCCCTGGTTCTGGTTACACCGGCGCAGGCTGGCGAAGCGGAGGATCTCCGCCAGTACGTGGATGAGAACACCCAACGCCTTGTGGAGAAGCTCAATGAAGAGCGCGGTCTTTATGAGGAGGATCCCGAAGCCTTCTATGAAAGCATGGACCAGGCGCTAACGGATTTTGTGGACTTCCGCCGCATTGCTGCGCGGGTGATGGGGCGTTACGCCCGCCAGACCACGCCCGAACAGCGGGATGAGTTCGTGGTCAAGTTCAAGCGCAGCCTGTTTGACAGCTATGCCCAGGCTCTGGTCAGTGCGGACAACTTCGAGATTCAGGTCAAGGAAGCCACCATCAACCCCCAGAGTGACGACCGTGCGTCCGTTCAGATGGAAGTCATCAGCGCATCCGGTACCCGCTACCCGGTAACCTATTCGATGTACAGAAACGCCGACGGCAAATGGTTGATGGAAAACATCATCGTTGAAGGCGTGAACATCGGCCTGGCGTTCCGGGACAGGTTTAGCCAGGAAATGGAAGAAAGCCGCGGCCAGATTCAGGCGGTCATCGACGGCTGGAGCGACGCAGTTGAGTCTCTGAACCTGGACCAGGAAGCGGATAAATCATGACCGCAGGTCTGCCTCGGGTCCAGCTCTCCGACGGAGCTCTGATCGTTTCGGGCGAGGTGACCACAGATACTGTCATCAGCCTGAGAAAAGAGGGCGAAAAGCTGATCCGGTCGGCATCCGGCGATCTGGTTGTCGACCTGGATGGCCTGGTCACCGCCCACAGTGTTGTGCTTTCCATGTTGCTCTGCTGGCAGCGGCTTGCCGCTCACGCAGGTGTTGCCCTGTCGTTCAGGGGTGTCAGTGGTCGTTTGGCGTCATTGGCGGCCCTGAGCAACCTCGATGGCCAGCTCGCGGGGTTCGGCCCGGAGTCCGTCCATCCCGCCCACTGACTTTTCCGGCCCCGGCCCCTTTGTTTACCGGACAGTAAAGCTGACCCGAGCGTCGGAATTGGTTACAATCTCGCCCCTGATTTCATAACACCCGAGGATTTTCTATGGATGCCGCCCAAGTCACCGAGCTGGTCAAAGAAGCATTGCCCGGCTGTGAAGTTCAGGTACAGGTTGATGGTACCCATTACCTGGTCGTCGTGGTGGGGGATGTATTCGAAGGCCTGCCGACCATCAAACGCCAGCAGCTGATTAATAAGGCGCTGTTCCAACAGATCATGGATGGCTCAATTCACGCACTTCATCCGAAAGCATTTACTCCGGCTGAATGGGCTGAGCGCCAGGGCTGAATGGCCCGGACAAAACAGGATATTTATTGTGGATAAACTTCTGATCAGGGGCCGCAAGCCCCTGGATGGTGAAATCCGGATTTCCGGTGCCAAGAACGCTGCTCTGCCAATCCTGGCAGCCACTTTGCTGGCAGACGAGCCGGTGACCGTGGGCAACCTGCCGCACCTGCATGACGTAACCACCATGATTGAGCTTCTCGGCCGCATGGGCGTGGAAGTGATTATTGATGAGAAGATGAGCGTGGAAATTCACGCCAATACCATCAAGCATTTCCATGCGCCGTACGAGCTGGTTAAAACCATGCGCGCCTCAATCCTGGTATTGGGTCCGCTGGTGGCTCACTTCGGCGAAGCAGAAGTCTCCCTGCCAGGTGGCTGTGCAATCGGCAGTCGTCCGGTGAACCTGCACATCCACGGCCTGGAAATGATGGGTGCGGAGATCAAGGTCGAAAATGGCTACATCAAGGCCAAGACCAATGGTCGTCTGAAGGGCGCCCACATCTTCCTGGATACCGTCACCGTAACCGGCACCGAGAACCTGATGATGGCCGCTGCCCTGGCAGACGGAAAAACCATCCTGGAAAATGCGGCCCGCGAGCCGGAGGTTGTTGACCTTGCCGAGTGCCTGATCGCCATGGGCGCGGACATCAAAGGCCACGGTACCGCCACTATCGAGATCAACGGTGTTGAGCGCCTGCATGGTTGCCATTACAACGTGCTGCCAGACCGTGTTGAAACCGGCACCTACCTGGTGGCTGCCGCTGCAACCGGCGGTCGGGTCAAGCTGAAGGATACCCGGGAAGATCTGCTGGAAGCGGTTGTGCTCAAGCTTGAGGAGGCCGGCGCCCATATCAATACCGGTCCGGACTGGATTGAGCTGGACATGAAAGGCAATCGCCCGAAAGCGGTGAGCCTTCGTACCGCGCCTTACCCGGCGTTCCCCACGGACATGCAGGCGCAGTTCGCCGCCATGAACGCGGTGGCCGAAGGCACAGGCACCATCGTGGAGACCGTGTTCGAGAACCGGTTCATGCACCTGCAGGAGCTGATCCGCATGGGTGCCGACATTGCGCTCGAGGGCAATGCCGCCATCATCAAGGGTGTGGACCACCTTACCGGTGCACCGGTTATGGCCACGGACCTCCGGGCCTCGGCCAGTCTGGTCATTGCCGGCCTCATGGCCGACGGCGATACCATCGTAGACCGCATTTACCATATTGATCGCGGTTACGAGTGTATTGAAGAGAAACTGCAGTTGCTGGGTGCCACCATCCGCCGCCTGCCAGCGTGAAAGACAACCATCCAGACAATACGGGAAACCGGAAGAATCCATGACAGATTCCATAACCATCGCCTTGTCGAAGGGACGAATCCTGGAAGAAACCCTGCCGCTGTTGGCGGAAGCGGGTATTGAATTGGTCGACGACGTCAAGAAGTCCCGCAAACTGGTGTTCCCGACAACGGATCCCCATGTGCGGGTGTTGATCATCCGGGCTACGGACGTGCCGACTTATGTTCAGTACGGCGGGGCCGACCTGGGGGTGACCGGCAAGGATGTATTGATGGAGCACGGTGGCGAAGGGCTGTATGAGCCGCTGGACCTGAATATTTCCCGTTGTCGACTGATGACCGCCGGGCCGAAAGACCAGACGCCGCCATCCGGTCGTATCAAGGTGGCCACCAAATTCGTCAACCTGGCCCGCCGGTACTACTCGGCCCAGGGACGGCAGGCAGACATTATCAAGCTCTACGGCGCCATGGAACTGGCTCCGATTCTTGGTCTGGCTGATGAGATCGTCGACATTGTGGATACCGGGAATACGCTGAAGGCAAACGGCCTCGAAGCCAGAGAGCTGATTGAGCATATCAGCAGCCGGCTG
>Ga0102928_1002105_pt1 | contig 11962 bp, 13 predicted proteins | sample SalPonR1_B_D1_MG_FD_78504 | JGI IMG/M metagenome (GOLD analysis project Ga0102928, IMG submission 78504) | Salt pond soil microbial communities from South San Francisco under conditions of wetland restoration - Salt Pond MetaG R1_B_D1_MG | ecosystem: Environmental > Aquatic > Marine > Intertidal...
AAGCCAGCCCTGGATGTTCTCGCCGGCGGGGCACGCATGGTTGCAGGGCGGCAGCCGGTCGATGTAGACCGGCCGCTCGGTGCGCCAGCTCCCGGTCTTGTTTTCGAGACTGGTGCCGACATCAAGGGTGATGGCGAATGGCGCCTGATCAGGATGCTTGCTCACGGCAGGGTCTCCTCGTGCTCGCGCAGCAGATTGAACTGCCTTATGTTTTCGTCCGCCATCGCCTGCAGACGAGCGATGGACTGCCTGCCGTACTCGTCGCCTTTGAACAGGTGGGCGAAACGGCGCTGGGGTTTGAGGTATTCCTCCACCGGCACCTGCTGGCGGATAGGCACCGAGGCGGTTACCCGGCCGCCCTCCGCCTCGAACAGCGGGAACAGCCCACAACGGGTCACCAGCCGCGAGATGTGAATGGTGTCGGCACTCTTGGTGCCCCAGCCCAGCGGGCATGGCACGTAGATATGGATGTAGCGCGCGCCGCGGTACTCCATCGCCTTGGTGACCTTGCGCTCGAGGTCGTGTAGATCGGACACCGCCGCCGTGGCGACGTAAGGGATGCGATGCGCCATCGCGATCAGCGGGAGGTTCTTGCCGGTGCCGAAGACGTTGCCCGGCGAATCGCCCAGCGGCATCGTGGTCGCGGTGCGGGCGGTCGGAGGCGTGGCGCCGGAGCGCTGCACGCCGGTGTTCATGTAGGCCTCGTTGTCGTAGCAGATGTAGAGCACGTCGTCGTTGCGCTCGAACATACCCGACAGACAGCCGAAGCCGATGTCCACCGTGCTGCCGTCACCGCCCTGGGCCACGACCCGGGTGTCCTCGCGGCCCTTGGCGCGCATCGCTGCTGCGACGCCGGTCGCCACCGCCGGGGCGTTGCCGAACAGCGAATGCAGCCAGGGTATCTGCCAGGATGTCTCGGGGTAGGGCGTGGTGAACACCTCCAGGCAGCCGGTGGCATTGACCGCCATCAGCTTGCCGTTGGCCGCGCGCATCGCGGCGTCGATCGCATAGCGCGCTCCAAGGGCCTCGCCGCAGCCCTGACAGGCGCGGTGCCCGGAGGTGATGGCGTTGGAACGGTCCATGCTGGCCTGTACACCGCGGTTTTCCGGGTCCACGAGTCGATTGCCGACGGTGAAGGTACCTTTCTGGTAGAACTTCACCTTCTGTTCGGGAGTGAATTCGTCGATTTGGCTCATCTGTAGGTCTCCTTAGGCGCGCGCGGCGTCGCCGCCGCGGGCGATGTCCCGGATCAGGTTCTCGGCTATGGGGCCCGAGGTGATGGATTCGCGCTGGCGGGCGAGCTCCCGCTCCACCATTTCCCGGTTGAGATCCAGGAAGTGCAGATCCTCGAGTTCGCCGGCGATCGCGCTGGCGAAAAGTCCGTGCAGCGAGGGCTGGGTGATGGACCGCCCGCCGAGGCCGGCGATCACGGTATGCACGTGCGTGTCTACTCCCTGCAGCGCCATGCGCACATTAGTGGCGACGATCCCGCCGAAGCCCACCGCGAAGCCTTTTTCCAGCACCAGGATGCGCTGGGCGCCGGAGAGTACCCGACGCAACGCGGCGCTGGGGAAGGGACGGAACGAGCAGATCGAGACCACCCCGATGGCCACTCCGGCCTCGCGCATGGTGTCGACGACGTCTTTCACGGTGCCGGCCACCGAGCCCATCGTGACCACGATGGTCTCCGCATCCTCGAGTCGGTATTCGTGAATCAGACCGCCTGCCTCGCGTCCGAAAACCGTCTGGAACTCGCCGGCCACCTCGGGAATCACCTCAAGTGCCTGGAGTTGTTTTTCATGGGCCAGGTAGCGCACCTCGGTGAAGGCCTCCGGGCCGACCATGGCGCCGATCGAGTAGGGCTTGGCCGGGTCCATCACCTGGCGCGGCTCGAACGGCGGCAGGAATGCATCGACGGTGGCCTGGTCCGGGATGTCGACCCGTTCGTAGGCGTGAGTGAGGATAAATCCGTCCATGCACACCATCACCGGACAGGAGAGCCGCTCCGCGATCTTGAACGCCTGCACGTGCAGGTCGGCGGCTTCCTGATTGGTTTCGGCGAACAACTGGATCCAGCCGGAGTCGCGCATCGCCATGGCGTCGGTGTGGTCGTTCCAGATGTTTATCGGAGCACCGATGGCGCGATTGGCCAGGGTCATCACAATGGGCAGACCGAGGCCCGCGGCGTTGTAGACTGCCTCGGCCATGAACAGCAGGCCCTGGCTGGCGGTCGCGGTATACGTGCGGGCGCCCGCAGCAGAGGAACCGATGCCTACCGACAACGCGGCAAACTCGCTTTCGACGTTGAGGAACTCGCAGTTCTCGAGTTGGCCGGACTTCACCAGCTCACCGCAGGCTTCGACGATATGGGTCTGGGGGGAGATGGGATACGCGCAGATGACCTCGGGGCGACACAATGCCACCGTTTCGGCCACGGCGTGGCTGCCTTCGATCTGCTTAAGCATGGACTTTCTCCTCGGCGTGACCTATCGCGGCCTGGTAGGCGGCCTGCGCGGCCGCAATGTTACCCGCAGCTATCTTGCCGGCGAACTTTTTGCTGATGGCCTGTTCCACGGAGGCGATGCTGATCTGCCCGGTAACCGCTGCGAAACCGCCGAGCAGCGCGGCATTGGGCACCGGGCGACCAACGTGCAGGCGCGCCAGCTCGGTGGCGCCGACCCCGCGGATGTGGCCTTCGGGCAGCTGATCGGCGACCCCCTCGATTCCCAGGGCGGCAAAACTCTTGGTTGAGTTGACCAGTGCGAAACCGTCGCTGCGCAGGCCAGAGAAGACGTCCAGGGCATGGAACAGGGTGGGGTCCTGCACGATCACAGCATCGGGTTCCATGATGGGTTCGCGAGAGCGGATCTCCCGATCGTCGATGCGGCAGTACGAAACCACCGGCGCCCCGGTGCGTTCCGAACCAAAGCTCGGGAACGCCTGAGCATGACGGCCCTCGATGAAGGCTGCGATGGAGAGCAGCTCGGCAGCGGTGACCACCCCTTGCCCACCTCGCCCGTGTAGTCGGATCTGGAACATGCGCGCGCTCCTCCTTAGGCCCTTTTTTTTTGTTACGTTTAGGAAGAATAGACGCCCTTTTCACCCAAGTCCATCAGTAGTGGACCGCTAATGACCCGCTAGCCCTCCGCCATTTCTGCAAGGTCCCGAATCATGAAATGGGACCGCCCTCCTTTAACTTGAGCCGCAAAAAAGCTTTCGTCGAATACCTTCGCACGCTTGAGTAATAGGTCTCCACAAGCGCATTCACCATGTTTGCGTAGTCATCAACAAGCCGTTTATCGATCTCGAACCCGTCGTAATTGACCACGGCATCGACCCGATGATCAAGCGGTCGACAAATATCGGCGACCCGGTCAAAAATTTCCTTGATCTGTGTGCGGTTCCGGATATGAAGATTTTCGAAATTGATAAAGATCGTCGTTTTGGCCTTATCGTACTTCAACCGCTGCGGGATAGTGAGTTCGGCCATCTGTTTCAGGAGGTCCATGGATTCGGGACGGAATATCCGCGCATCCATCTCCCTGGGGTTGTCGACGACCGGCATAAAGTCCATCTGGTCCAGAATATCCCGCTGGATATCCACGCCCGGGGCAACCTCTGTCAGAACCAGACCGCGCTCATCCAGCTCAAAGACACAACGTTCGGTGACATAGAGTATCGGCTTCTTATTGGCTGAGGCGACGCTGCCGCTGAAAGAGATCTGCTCGACCTCTTTGACGAATTTGCATGTCCGGCCCTCATTCAGAATTTCAAGCGCGCCCTTGCCGGTACTGATCTTCAAGCCACCCGCGCTAAATGTACCTGCAAAGACCACCTTTCTGGCATTCTGACTGATATTGATAAACCCGCCCGCGCCGGCAAGTTTGGGCCCGAACCTTGAGACATTGATGTTGCCCTGCTGGTCGCACTGGGCCAATCCCAGACAGGCGATATTCAGACCGCCACCATCATAGAAATCGAATTGCTGGTTCTGATCCACGATCCCGCTGGGGTTGGTGGCTGCACCGAAGTTTAACCCGCTTGCGGGTATACCACCGATAACACCGGGCTCCGCCGTCAACGTGACCAGGTCGAGAATCCGTTCTTCCGAAGCGACATTGGCGACACCCTCGGGCATGCCTATTCCAAGGTTGACCACATCATTAACCTTGAGCTCCATCGCGGCTCTGCGAGCAATAACCTTGCGCTCATCCAGAGCCATGGGAGCAAGGTTGCCTGTCGGGGCGCGTATCTTTCCCGCATAGACAGGACTGTAATCAGTCGCGTAGGTCTGTAAATGATTTTCAGGACGACTCTGGACCACGCAGTCGATGAAAATACCCGGGACTTTTACCTGGCGCGAATCCAGGGAACCCCCTTCAGCAATCTGCTCTACCTGTGCGATGACAACGCCGCCGCTATTATGAGCAGCCATTGCCATGGCGAGCGCGTCCAGGGTCAATGCCTCTCTGTCCATCACAAGATTACCTTCGGTATCGGCAGTCGTTCCGCGAATCAGGGCAACGTTGATCGGCATTGCGTGGTAGAAAAGATAGTCTTCGCCGCGGATTTCGATTAACTCGACAATCTCTTCGTGGGTAGCTGAACCTATTTTTCCACCCTCTAGCCGCGGATCAACGAAGGTGCCGATACCGACTTTTGAAAGGGTGCCAGGTTTTCCTGCAGCGATATCACGATACAGATGGGATATGCAGCCTTGAGGAAGATTGTAGGCTTCGATGCGCCCCTCAACCGCCATCCTGCCCATGCTGGGTATCAGGCCCCAGTGTCCGCCGATGACGCGTTTGATCAGGCCTTCGTGAGCAAGGCGATTTAATCCACGCTTTTTCCCATCGCCCTGGCCGGCCGCGAACAGCAGTGTCAGCGCTTTGGGTTCCCCGGTTTCAAGAAAGCGGTTCTCGATCGCAATCAGTAATTCATCCGGTACCCCACAACCGACAAACCCTGCCGTACAGATGGTGTCGCCGTCCGCCATAACGGCAACCGCATCTTCAGCACTCACCACCTTGTTCCTGTCCCGTTGGTTATTGAAGTCAGACTGGTTGAATCTCATCATCCTGGACGCCCTCTAGGAATTTTTCTGCCATGCGTAGCCAGTATAGCGAGGGATTGTCCATCAGCATGTATCGTTGGTCAGTGTTAAGAATCTCCGAAGTAACCGGCCGCGCCACCTCCGGTACTACCGCTAGCGCAGGCTGAACCTGACCGGCAGGACATAGGTAAAACTCTTGCCTTCCATGGATTCGGGCACCGCCGGCAGCGGCTCCGCCGCCTTGAGCATGTCCAGGGCGGCGTTATCCAGCAGTGAGTGATCGGATGACTGGCTCAGTGAATGCCGCACCAGGACGCCGTCGCGATCAAATTCGAACACCACGACTGGTGAACCCTCCTGGCCGAGACGGCGTGACCGGCGGGGGTATTCGTAGAAGCGGCTCAGGTGTCGGCTGAGTTCAGTCAGATAGCTGTCAACCTCGGATGAATCTCCGGCGGTGAGTTCCACCTGCTGGCTGGCGTTCTCCTCAGCCTGCTTCTCGGTAACTTCCTCTGAAGGCTCTTCGCTTTTCGATGACTCGGCGTCGACGATTTCCTCCACGGTTTCAGGTTCTGGAACCGGCTTTGGCTCGGGCTCAGGCTTTGGCTCAGGCTTTGGCTTTGGCTCAGGCTCTGGCTCTGGCTCGGGCTTTGGCTCGGGCTCGGGCTCGGGTTCTGGCTCTGGCTCTGGTTCGGGCTCCGGCTCTGGCTCAGGTTCCGGTTGAGGTTCAGGCTCGGGTTTGAATGTTTCGGTTTCCGACTGCGGGGCAGGCTTCTGGGGACTGGCCAACCTGATCCTCACTGCCGGCGCCTGATTGACGCTGGCCGCGCCCTCCAGCTTGATATCCGGCAGATCAGTCGGCAGTGCCAGAGCCAGCGCGCCAAAGGTAACAATCACCGCTGTCACCACTAACAGCCAGCGAATCGACGCCTCCTGGTTCATGGCCCCGATGGCTCCGTCAGCAGAACAACGTCCTGATACCCCCTGTCGGCAAGGAGACCGAAGAGCGACTCAAGATCTGCCATGGCCGTGCCGGCGGCGGCTCCGACTGTCAGAGACGGTTTGCTGTCGGAAGCGGGCAGGTGCCGGGCCAGGCTGTTTGCGTCAACCTTTCTGCCATCTACCTGCCATTCACCGGATGCCAGCACCATCAGGTCAGCCCGGACCCTGTCACTGGCATCTTCTGCGATGGTACCCGGCAAGTCAGGAAGCGCCCGGTTCTGCATCTGGCCGGCAACGATGAAGAACATCAACAACAGGAAAACCAGGTTGATCAGCGGTAGCAAAGCGTCTTCGACCCTTTCCATCAGCGACTTGGGGGCGGCCGTGAAGGATGATGCGAGAGGCTCGACAGAAGAGGGAGCGATAGAATCTTTCATCAATCAGCATTCTCGTCATTTGCTCGCAGCCAGTTGGGCTCGATGCCGCTGGCGCCAAGGGTGCTGAGGGCGAGGGTAAAATCATGAACCGTGGCTTCAGGTGAAGAGATTACATTGACCCGGCCAATCGCCGAACCCGTAAGCTGGCGCACAAGGTCATCAAGCCCGTAGACCTGTTGGTTCCACTCCAGTTGCTGGCCCGCCAGAATGCGTATTTCAGGCACCCGCTCACCCTTCTGGCCACCGGATTCTGACTGCACTTCGGTGCTGACTTCCAGAAGATTAACCGGCAGAAGCCGTGTGGTCAGCATGAAAAACACCAGCAGAATGAACACCACATCAATCAGTGGTGTCATTCTGATCGCCAGTGGTCGCGCGGGACGGGGCTCAACGAAAAGCATTGGCTGCAGTCTGGCGACCCTGCCATTCAGGCTCCAGAGCGACAGGCTCGGTCACTGGCTGGCCAGGGTTGGCTATCGAACGTTCTTCAGTTGCGGGCGTTGTATTGATATTGGTATTAATGTTGATGATATCGGTCAGCACCGAATTGAGCGTTCCCTGCAGGCGGCGCAGGCGAAATTCTATCCAGGCCGCCAGCGCCGCAAACGGAATGGCAACAATCAGGCCTGCGGCAGTCGTGGTAAGGGCCTGGTAGATGCCGCCGCTGAGCTGGGAGGCGCTGGCTCTGCCCTCGGCAGCGGCCATGGCGCTGAAAGCCTCCATCATGCCCATTACCGTGCCAAGAAGCCCCAGCAGGGGTGCCAGAGCGGCAATGACTTCGATAATCTTCAGCGGAGCCTCGAACGGCGTCAGCACCTCCTGGGCTTTCTGGGATACCGTGGTGCGGGTCTTGCTCTCAGTCTCGCCGCGCAACTTCCCCCTCATGGCCATCAGCACCAGCTGATGCAGAGGATTAAGCCGGCCAAGGCCCCGGGTCTGAGTGCACATCTGATCGGTAACCGTCTGGTCTGCTGTGTGTTTCCACTCCTGCACTGCCCGTCGGAGGCGACGGGTATAACGGGGTGCGAACAGCGCGCCATACAGCATCAGATATACGAAAGTGATCATTCCGGCCAGAGCCATTGCCATAAGCACCACCATGACCGGGCCGCCCATTTCGATGAACTGGGCAATGGGGCCAGATGCGGAAAGGTCTCCTGGAATCAGTGACTGAAACATGGGGGCTCCGAATTAAATACAGAACATAATGATAATGATTGTTATTTAATTACACAATCATTGCAACCACAGTTCCGCTCAGACCGGGCCACTGGACTTCTGATCAACCGTTTGAGTGCTGTTACCCTTCTCTGCCCATACGGCTTAACAACGTCAGTAACAATTTGCGCACACAGGACCGGGAGGACTCATCAACGCAGGAAAAGTCTTCAACATACAGTTGATGTTCCCCGAGTAAACGGCAAAGACAATCAGTCTCAAGTGTTATGGTTACCCTTTCCGGCTGCCCATCATTAAGCCAATTGATGCCCCGTGCACCCGGGTTCCTGGCGCGCCTGGAATCTCGTTGTCCAGAAGGCATACCCATAAACCCTCCGTGCCTCAATGGAGTGTTTTGCACACAGACGACCGGTCCCTGCGAGCAAACGCCAACGTCGACCAGTTCAGATAATCCGCGAAAAAGTCTGCCTGACGCGAGGTGTCCATAAGTACCGCTATGCATTCCTCTATCTCCTGGCAATCAGCACGGGAGGCGTCATGCTCATTGGCGAGCAGATGCTCGAGCGCCCGTAGAATGACAGCTTCCGAGCCTGCCCGGTCAGCGAAGTCGAACAACACCCGCGAGACCAGGATGGCCGACAGGGTCAGTTCGATTCCCATGCTGGATTCCTCCTTATGCGAACCGCGGAGGCACGCCAGATCGAATGCGCTGCCCGAAAACGACAAGACACCCTGCCAGTGGTTCTCCTCACTGCATGCGCACGCCTGTTTCATCCATGACAGCCAAAGGCCCTTGCGTTCTCCGGGCGGAAGATCTGCGAATCGCTGACGGTGATTGGGGCACAGAAAATTCATTTCGTCTTCTCCGTTCAGTGGTTCAGATGATAATAGTTCTCATTATCGCAGATTACAAGCAACCTGGGCACAATACTGGCCACCTTGACTTCTTTCCCGCTGGTATGGGTATTGTATTCGGCCCAGCGACTTAATGACCGGGTACCGGGGAAATGCGTTATCGAAAATGCCACCAGCCACAGGACAGGTTCAGGCTTTGAACGCGGCCCATAGCCATTAATACGCAGGAGACGACCATGCTTTTACCCCTTCTCGCCATTGCCCTTGGCCTGGCCCTGCTGGTCTGGAGTGCCGGCAAGTTCGTTGAGGGTTCGGCAATAACCGCGGGGCACTTTGGCATGCCTCCCTTGTTGATTGGCATGGTGGTGGTTGGCTTTGGCACATCGGCGCCAGAGATGGTGGTTTCGGCACTGGCCGCGACTCAGGGCAATCCGGGACTGGCACTGGGCAACGCCTATGGTTCAAACATCACCAACATTGCGCTGATTCTGGGTATCACGGCGTTGATCAGCCCCATTGCCGTGCATTCGACGGTTATGCGCAAGGAACTGCCAATGCTTGTGGGCGTTACCGCTCTGGCGACCTGGCAGCTCTGGGACGGTGAGCTGACCAGGGTCGACGCCGTGGTTCTGCTGGGTGTGTTCGCCGGGCTTATGGCCTGGTCCATTTACCAGGGCATGACAACCAGGTCCGATACGCTGGCAACAGAGATTTCCGGCGAACTTGAAACCCGCTCCATGTCGCTGCGCGCGGCGGTAGGCTGGCTGGTGACGGGTTTGCTGCTGCTGATTCTGAGTTCGCGGGTGCTGGTGTGGGGTGCGGTGGATATTGCCCAGGCATTTGGCGTCAGCGATCTGATTATCGGCCTGACCATTGTCGCTGTCGGTACCTCCCTGCCCGAGCTGGCATCATCGGTAACAGCTGCACGCAAGGGTGAGCACGATATTGCCCTGGGTAACATCCTGGGCTCCAACCTGTTCAATACCCTGGCTGTGGTTGGTATCGCCGGGGTTATCAGCCCGACCCCGGTCGCCCCGGAAGTACTGTCCCGGGATATTATGGTGATGGCAGCGCTCACCCTGTCGCTGTTCGCTCTTGGCTATGGCTTCCGGGGCCCCGGCCGCATCAACCGGATGGAAGGCAGTCTGCTGCTGGCATGCTTTGTGGGTTACACGGTCTATCTGGTGTCCACAAACTTCGGATAGTCACCCTTGATCACCCGCGATCAACCCAGAACACACTCACGGGAATACCGCTGGCCCAGTTCCCTGCGCTGGCGCCGGAGGCTGTTACCACGATTGCCGGAGTAGCCGGCACGCAGCTTCTGCTGGATTTTTTCAATCCTGAGCTTCAGTTTGCTGCACTGTTTTTCTGCGTCAGGCGCTCCCTCGCTGCTTCGGAAGCGCTGTTCGGGCGTATCCCGCTGAAGGGACTGTTGAATCTTCCGGTGAATGGCACTGACCTTCTCGCTCTGGCGCACGTTATCCGCCATGGGAATCACGGAGGCATTTCGCGGGGTCACGGTCTTTGCCTTCGCGGTGGCAGGCGCAGTATCCGAGAAATGGGTGACGCCCTGGTCGTCAGTCCAGGTATACATCTCAGCGGCCGCTGGCTGGGCCAGCAGGAATAAGCACAAAAATACCCAACGCCGTCCTGGCATAGTCCACGCTCCCTGTGGTGTCTCGTCTGTCGGTCAATCCAGCAGTTCAATCCAGTGCTGCACGGGCACCGGTGCTTTGGTTTCCAGATGCATCTGGCAGCCAATATTGGCGGTGACGATGCGATCCGGCTTGTCTATGGTAAGCGCTTCCAGTTTGTTTTTCAGCAAACGCTGGCTCAGTTCGGGCTGAAGAATGGAGTAGGTTCCGGCGGAACCACAGCACAGATGCCGGTCTTTGGTCTCGGCCAGCTCAATACCGGCTTTGGCAAGAACCTGATCCACCGCTCCGCCCTGCTTCATGGCGTGTTGCAGGGTGCAGGGGCAGTGCACAGCCACTTTTCCGGAACCGGAAGCCACTTTCAGCTTGTCAAGATCCTGCTTGAGCAGGAAGGCGCCAATGTCGGTACACAACTCGCTGACTTTCTGCGCCTTCTGGGCGTACACCGGGTCGTCTTTCAACAAGTGCCCGTAGTCCTGCACCATGGCGCCGCAGCCGGAGGCGGTCATGACGATCGCTTCGGCCCCGGCCTCGATAGCGGGCCACCAGGCGTCGATGTTGCGGCGCATGGCGTCAAGGGCAATCTGGTGTTCCGACAGATGGTGGTTAACGGCGCCACAGCAGCCGGCTTGCGGTGCTTCCACCATGGTGATGCCCAGCTTGTCCATTACCCGTGCCGCAGCCGCGTTCGTATTCGGCGTTGCCGCTGGTTGGGCACAGCCGGCCAGGGCGATAACAATGCGTTCGTGGCTGGAGGTTGGCCAGGGACTGGCTTTCTTCTTCGGTGGTACTTTCGCACCCAGCACGCCGGGCAGCACGGGCTTGAAGAACTGCCCGAGGCCAAGGAACAAGCCGAACAGTTTTCTGTTGGGAATAAAACGCCCGAGCGCCCAGCGAATCCAGCGCTCTCTGGCCGGCCGGGGCATTTCCTGTTCCATCAGGCCACGGCTGATGTCGACCAGGCGGCCATATTTAACACCGGATGGACAGGTGGTCTCGCAGCTACGGCAGGTCAGACAGCGGTCCAGGTGCTGTCGGGATTTTTCGGTAACCTCTTCACCCTCAAGAAACATTTTCATCAGGTAAATTCTGCCACGGGGGCCGTCCCGCTCATCATTCAGTTCCTGGTAGGTAGGACAGGTGGCGGTGCAGAAGCCGCAGTGAACGCAGGCCCGCAGGATTGATTCGGCTTCCTGACCTTCGGCGGTGTTGGCAAATTGTTGAACTAAGTTTGTTTGCATGGTCTACCTGAACTGCTGAATTCTGGAGTCTGGTCACGGCTGGGAACCTTCTTCCGAAACACGCTCCTTCGGCACATCCATGTGACGCTTGGACTCCGCCATCCATGGCTCCGTACAGTTTCGGAAGAAGGTTCCCAGCCGCTCCTCAGGCTTATGGTGTTTTTATCAAAGCCAACTGTAAAGCCGACCGGGGTTAAACAATCCGTCCGGGTCGAAGGATTCCTTCAACCGCTTCTGAATCGTCTGCAACGCCTCGGGTTGGTAGTGCATCACTTCGTCAGTACGATCACCGCCGCGAAACAGGCTGACTTGTCCGCCAGCGCTCCTGGCCATGGATTCCATCCGGGCGGAGTCGGCCTCGCCGCGGTACCAGCGTTGGGACCCGGCCCAGTCGATCAGCCAGGGGCCATCCAGCTCGGGGTTAGCTGCAGTCGAGCCTATGGAAAACCGCCACAGGGGTTCATCGCCGGTGAAAAAATCGTGCTGCAGGTGTTGCAGTTGCTGCCAGAAGGCTTCGCCCTGCTCCATCACTTCGCCACTCCACTTTTCAGCGGTGGCTTCCACGGCGGACCTGGCGCCGGACAGGCGCAGATAGAC
>Ga0102928_1002106_pt1 | contig 11961 bp, 10 predicted proteins | sample SalPonR1_B_D1_MG_FD_78504 | JGI IMG/M metagenome (GOLD analysis project Ga0102928, IMG submission 78504) | Salt pond soil microbial communities from South San Francisco under conditions of wetland restoration - Salt Pond MetaG R1_B_D1_MG | ecosystem: Environmental > Aquatic > Marine > Intertidal...
ACATACGATGAGGGCACCCAGGTAACGGTAACCGCTGCTCCCAATGAGGGTTGGGCATTTAGCGAATGGAGCGGAACGGCTTCCTCTTCTCAAAATCCGTTTACCTTCACGGTGGACGAGAATATCGATCTGACGGGCGTATTCATCAAGAAAACTTATCCCCTGAATGTTGATGTGGAAGGCGAGGGTTCCGTAACGGAACAGGTTGTCTCCTCCCAAAACAAGGAGTATGAACATGGTACGGTCGTGGAACTGACCCCCGTACCCGACGAGGGATGGACCTTTTCGGAGTGGGGAGGAGATCTGGACGGCTCCCAAACACCGATCGAGATCACTGTGGATCAGGAAAGGAGTGTAACGGCGACCTTCCAGAAACTTTTCTTCCTGGCTGAAAACGGGGTCACGATCAAATGCCCAAATGCTTCTCCTGAGGACCTGGGCACCGTTGAAGGGGTGGAGTAGGAAGCCGTAGACAGGCCGTTGCTCAACCAACGCCGGGATGAGAACGCAGATCTGTCCAAGGTTTGCACATCCCTCGTTACGGATATGAGTGATTTGTTTTCAGATAGCGATTTCAATCAGCCGATTGGAAACTGGGATGTCAGTAATGTTGGAGAAATGATTAGTATGTTTGAGAATACTCCCTTTAATCACCCCATTGGCGAGTGGGATGTGAGCAGTGTATTCGATATGGGTTCTATGTTTGAAGAGAGCTCTTTTAATCAGCCTATTGAAGATTGGGACGTGAGCAATGTATTCAATATGGGATATATGTTCTCAGGTACTCCATTTAATCATCCGCTTCAAGATTGGGATGTGGCCAGCGTAACAGATATGTCAAGAATGTTTACTGAAAGCTCTTTTAATCAGCCTATTGAAAATTGGGACGTTAGTAATGTTGAGGACATGAGAGTGATGTTTGCCCAATCGTCTTTTAACCAACCGATCGGGAATTGGGATGTCAGCAGTGTGAACGATATGGCATTCATGTTTCAAAGCACCCCCTTCGATCAACCAATTGGGAACTGGGATGTCAGTAACGTGACGACAATGCAACGAATGTTTAATAATAGCTCCTTCAATCAATCGATAAGTAGTTGGGATGTAAGCAGCGTCCAAGATATGAACCTGATGTTCTCCAATTCACCATTTAACCAGCCAGTTAGTGAATGGGATATCAGCAACGTAACGGATATATCCTATATGTTTGATGATACACCTTTTAATCAAGCCCTGAATGACTGGAACGTTAGCAATGTCACGGACATGGACGGTGTTTTTAGTGAAAGTGAATTCAATCAGAGTATAGCAGATTGGGACGTCAGTAATGTTACAAGGATGGATAACATGTTTAATGATAGCCCCTTTAATCAAGCCCTGAACGATTGGGATGTCGGCAACGTCACGGATATGAGTGCCATGTTTATGGACAGCAACTTCGACCAACCTCTTGGGAAGTGGGATGTCAGCAGCGTCACCGATATGCACTCCATGTTCTATAGAAGTGACTTCAACCGAAATATCAGCGGTTGGTGCGTATCCCAAATTCCGGATGAACCTACCCGGTTCGCATCGGACAGCCCGCTTACCGAACAGAACAAACCGGAGTGGGGAACCTGCCCGGGGAACTGATCTGAGGCGAGTCCTGCCGGGAATACCACTTGTTCCCGGTTCTTCTCATATCGCCCCCAGCTTACAAGCCTGAACTTTTTGGGTACTTCGAAACACAAGTTCACATTGTAAACTCTGTCAAAGATGTGAGGGAATAGAGAACGGCTTCACCATTTCAGGAGTGAGTAACGATAGGGCACAAAATCAATACTAATGTGAGTGCAAAATATGAGGGGGCTAAAAACCCTTTCCTTGTAACCACAGGAAATAGATTGTAAAAATCCCCCAAAAATAAAAAACCCCTGGAAGTTCATATCTCTATGTCTCACAGGGGTTTAGTTATGCGTGGGACCGGGCGGAATCGAACCGCCGACACACGGATTTTCAGTCCGTTGCTCTACCGACTGAGCTACAGTCCCTCACAGAATTTCAAATATAAGGGCTTTTATAGCTTAACACAATCTTTTTTCAGTTTCAATCCACGCCAATAGTCATGCCTTCAGCATCTTACAGCCGGGTTAATATTATGCACCATTGCCGTTTACGTGGATATCTTTTAGGCGTATCTGTATCGAGCGGCGTCCATTCCAGTAGTTCTCTTCAAGAACGTAGGCAATGTCGATATCATCTTGCTGGCAATTGCGCAGCTGCGGCTCAAATTCGTGCATGTTAAAGCCTATCGCGTCGAAAACTTGGGAATCTCCCTGGTGTACTTTCATCTTCAGGTGGCCGTTGCCAACGATGCTGGGCTTTCCCTCCACACAGATATTTTTACTTACAAAAATAGGGCGCATGTTGCCGGGCCCAAATGGCTCAAACTGGGTCAACAGTTTCCAGAATTTCAGGTCTATATCGCGAAGATCGAGCTCGGCCGAAATCTCCAGTTCGGGCTTAAAGTCGTTATCGGTCAGGCTGTCGAAGGCAATCTGATCGATCCGTTTCCGAAACTCGTCCAGGTTTTTCTTGTCCATTGTAAGGCCGGCGGCAAACTCATGCCCTCCAAACTGCTCGAGCAGATCCTCACATTTTTTTAGTGCGTCATAAATATTAAATCCTTTTATGGATCGTGCCGAGCCTTTAATCTTGTCTTCAACGGTACTCAGCATAATAGCCGGCCGGTAATGAGCGTCAACCAGGCGCGAGGCGACAATACCGATTACGCCCAGGTGCCAGTCGGGATGGTGAAGTACCATGGCCGATAGTGAATCGATCTCGAAATCATTTTCGAGCATATCGGTTGCCTGGTTTGTGGTAGCAATGTCGGTGTCCCTTCGCCTTTGGTTGATCTCTTCGAGCTGTTCAGCAAAACGATGTGCCTGGGCACTCGATTCAGCGATCATAAGCTCAACGGCGGTAGTGGCGTCTCCCATCCGTCCGGCTGCGTTAATTCGCGGTCCCAGGGAAAATACAATGGTGGAAGTATTTATGAGACCGGGCTTAAGACCTACTTTTTTCAGCAGTGCCGCTATACCAATTCTTGGGGAGCTGTTGATAAGTTCCAGTCCTTTCCGCATCATGATCCGGTTTTCATCCACAATAGGCACGATGTCTGATGCGATTGAAATGGAGACCAGGTCGAGATATTGATCGGCAAGGGAGCTTTCGAGGCCCAGCTTTCTGATGGTGCCCTGTATAAGTTTAAACCCAACCCCGGCGCCCGACAATCCATCAAAAGGATAGGAACAGTCAGGCCGTTTGGGATCCAGGACGGCAACAGCCTCAGGGATGGAGTCACCAACAGTGTGGTGATCACAGATAATCAGGTCAATACCGTTCTCTTTTGCGTATAGCGCCTCGTCTATAGCTGTAATACCACAATCTACAGATACGATCAGGTTGGCTTTTTTGTCGATGGAAAACTGAATCCCATCGGGGTTTATGCCGTAACCTTCCTTAAAACGGTGAGGGATATAGTATTCCACATCGAGGCCAAACCCCTTCAAAAACGTATAGAGAATACTCACGGCGGTTGTGCCGTCAACATCGTAGTCGCCGTAAACTACAACCTTTTCCCTGTTTCTGATGGCGGTAGAGAGCCGGCAAGCGCCCTCTTCCATATCTTTCATTAAAAAGGGGTCGTGAAGCTCCTCATTTTCGGGCCGGAAAAACGTTTTGGCCTTTTCGTATGTGTCAACGCTGCGAAGAGCCAGTAAATGTGCAATTTCCCGGGGGACGTTTAGTCTTTCGCGCAAGTACGGTACGGACTCCTCCCTCGGGGGTTCGGAAAATACCCATCGGTAAGCCATGGTTTATGTTTGGTTTTATTATCATTTAAAAAGCATGCGGGGAGTCAGCCCACCACACTAAAACAGCCTGTTACCGGCTAAAATTTACTATCTTTGAAGGTAATACAATATGGTAACGGCGTATAGTTAATAACTTATAATCATCAAAACTATTATACCAAACAGTATAACAAAAGTGTACCGATTTCAAAGACCGGGATTAATAATAAGCAGCTGAATGGAAAAGTCATATAAACACATTCTTGTTACAGGCCCACACAGGTCGGGTACAACCTGGGTGGGAAAGACGCTAAGCCAAAGTAACCGGGTTGAATTGGTTTATGAACCCTTCAATCCGGATTTCGAGAGATATAATTTCGCTTATCGTTTCGAGAATTGGTTTCAGCATGTGCCGTCGTCGGACAACCGGGCAGAGATTGAGAATTATTTTGATCAGTACCTGCCTGAATCAGGCCTGGATTATGCAAGAAAGGTGAGCAGGGAGTCGGGGTACAGCGCCAAAACCCCGCTTATTTTTTTAAAGCACTTTTTGATGAGATCGAATCGTCCCCGCTACTTATTAAAAGACCCCATTGCGCTTCTGTCGGCCGGCTGGCTGTATGAGCGGTACTCTGCTAGTGTGATCTGTACAACCCGAAACCCGCTGGCGTTCGTCGCAAGTTTAAAGAAACAGGGCTGGGATTTCGATTTCAGTAATATTCTGAATCAGAAAGAGTTGGTGAACCGGTTTTTTCCTCAATACAGGGATGCGATGCAGCAGGCACTCATAAAGAGGGATATTATTGAACGGGTGTCCCTTCTGTGGAATGTTTTAAACACGATGATCCTGCACTATCGGGAGCAATACCCCGAATGGTTTTTCACGACGCACGAAGAGGCTGCAGAAAATCCGCTGGATACTTTTAGAAATATGTTTACCTATGCAGGATTACCGTTTACAGGGGAAGTTGAATCATACATTGAGAAAGCGACCTCGGGTAACGAAAACGGAGATTCTGATTCGCATCGATACACTCCCAGAGACGCAAAGTCGACGATTACAGAGTGGCAGGAGCTGCTTACAGAGGAGGAAATTCAGCTCGTTTCAAAGAAAACATCAGCTGTCTGTAAAAAAATATACGGAAGAGAACCCGTTGAAGCAGGAACATAGATTATAAAGAAGGCGCTATCCAAATTTGGTGTTCACAATCAGGTTTTTGTAGGCGTGAATCATGGTTTTTTGTGACGCTCCCAGGAAAAACATGGTGAATACAACCAGGTTCACCACATTTACTTTCAGGTAGCTGTTGTCGCTATATTTTCGGGCTGATACGACCGTATCTTTTGGAATAATGATAAACGATCCGGACTTCTGTAAACGGCGAATAAACTCAAAATCCTCCATAATTTTATAGTCTTCACGAAAGCCCCCCAGCGCATCAAAAAAAGAACGGGTAATGAAGAGTGTCTGATCCCCGCCCCGGCACATAAGCCGGTTAAATCGCGTAAAGTAGGAGTTGAGTTTAAGAAGAGGATGGTCGGAATCGAATGCAAAGCGATAGCACCCCGACTCATGGCCCCGGTTAATGTAGTTGCGTATATCTTTTTGAAAGGTTTTGGGCGGCTTCGAATCGGCATGTACAAAGTAGAGGATGTTGCCAGAGGCAAACAGGGCACCTGTATTCATCTGAATGGCGCGACCCTTTTCGGGCGCATTAAGACAGGTAAAGCCCTCATTTCTCACATTTAGTACGGTGCTGTCGGTGCTCCCGCCATCAACCACAATCACTTCGGTAGGGTATCCCCGACTGCAATCCGAGAGATATCGGAGCTGCTTATGTATGGTTCTCTCTTCGTTATACACCGGTATAATAATGCTGATTGTGGCAGTTTCAGCGTTAGGGTTATTACTCATTTCTAAAAATCAGTTTTTTGAGATGGTTATAGGCCCAAAGTATGCTTTTGTAGATTCACCGGTATTGTCAGAGTCCGTCATAATTGTAATTCCGCTGATCGGAGGCGGCTCTTCTTCGTAAACCATTCGGTAATCTTTTAGAATGTTTCGTTTTTCGGTAAGCCATTGCCCGGCCTTGTCGTTACCAGACTGTATCACAACATACTGAACCCAGTCAGAAAAGGGATTTGGGCCGGTATCTCCTATTTCGTCCGGTTCATTTCCCCAAACATAGTTTAGCGAGCGCAGGGGAATTTCAAAGGAGGTAAACGTTTTATAGAGCCGGTATTTCAATCGGTCACCGAAACCGAGGTTTGATGGATCATAATCGAATGTTACGTACACACGTGCTGCAAAATCGTCACCATCTTTTTCTGTCATGTCGCCGGAGGGCAGAACCGATTCAATCTTCCATTCCCATTCTATAAATTTAAAAACTTCAGGGTCGGCGGTTAAGGGTGTTGTAACCGTTGAAATAGAGCCATTACTGGAGGCTTCAATGATGGGGGCGCCATCCTCTTCCCGGGTTGATTGTTTATAAACGGCTTCGTCTTTGCGGCCAAATTTTGAGTAGCGAAATATTTTTGCATCTTCATCATTGGGGTCAAATTCTGCAGGATCGAGAGTAAACTCATCGATCTGGTCCGGGTCGAGTACAATGCGGTCATTTATTTCAAACACGAGGAAAATTCCGGATACAACAGAAATAAGTGTAATTAGCCAAACACGGTGGTTGTAAAATTTCATGGTTAAATGATGGTTTCGTTATGAAGATATCATGGGAATGTGGGTTTCTTTAAACCGAAGTCAGGTAGCATCAGCTTTGATACACCAGTAATAACTCAAATAAATTAAATGAACTTCTCACAGAACTGTTAAATAGTTATGATAAAAGCGTACTAAAAAGGACTTGTATGAACTCTACGTAATAAAATCAGAAGCAGATGGTTAGAAGCGTTGACAAGTAATAAATATTTGGACATCGAAGACCTTTAAGCTATAAAACATTTTTACATAACTGAATAACCAAATAATTTCATGCAGCGATTAGTCATTATCATCATTCTGAGTTCAGCAACTCTTTTCATCATGAATATTGAAAGCGGAATAGCCAGGCAGGTTGAGGGTTCCACAGTATCAGACCAAACTGCGGAAGGAGAAACATCCTTCGCAGAGCTATCCAGAAGACTTGTTGAGGCCGTTCGGGACGGTGAACCCCACTTTATATTAACAAGAATGCTGGCTAATGTTTCAGAAGATGAACTTTATGAAAATCTCGATACCGAATCAAAGAAGAAGGCATTTTGGATCAACATTTATAACGCCTATGTCCAGATTATACTTCTCGAAAACCCGGAGTTGTTCGAAGACAGGAATAGCTGGTTTGGGTATAATTTTTTCTCCACCCCGCAGATCACCATTGCGGGTAAAGAGCTCAGTTTTGACGATATAGAGCACGGTATTATGAGGCGCTCCACAATAAAAATTTCCCTTGGATATGTGAGAAGCCTGTTTGTAGATGATTTTGTAGAACGGTTTTGGTGGAACGAAATAGATCCCCGTATTCACTTTGTGCTAAACTGTGGTGCAGCCAGCTGTCCCTATATTGCTCCCATGGATCCCGACAGAGTGGAAGAGCAGCTGAAGCGAGGCGCCCGGGAGTACCTTGAAGAAACCACAGATTATGATGCGGAAAGTGACGAACTGGAAGTTACGCGGCTTATCAGCTGGTTTCGGGGTGATTTTGGCGGCGTATCCGGCGCTGTTGAGATGTTGAAGGGTTATGAGATCATTCCTGAGGAGGCAGATCCATCTGTGACCTACAAAGAGTATGACTGGACTCTGGAGCTTGGGAATTATAAGGAGCTGTAAAACTTGGGCCGAAATTTTTCTGCATTGACCTTCACCCCTGCTTTGTCTAAACTTTATTTGTACAAAGCTTAGACAGAATCGTGATGGGTAGAGCTACCACAATGAAATATTTACCGGAGATGGTGCGTGTTTTCTTGCAAAAACCGGCCGAAGATAAGTGGCGCCTTCTCCGGATTGTGACCCTTTCTTTTGGAATAAGAATGATGGTGCTGGTTCTTCCCTTCAGGCGGCTTGCGGCACTGCTTGGTGAGCAGAACAGCGAAGGAAATAAAAAACATCCGGGGTTCGACTGGCTGTATGTGAATACGGTTTCGAGGCAGATCAAAAACGTAAGCCGCTATGTACCCTGGACATCAAACTGCCTGGTGCAGGCGGCTGTCGGTAAAATCCTTCTCCGTAAAAAATCTATAGAGAGTACGGTTAGCTTTGGGGTGAAGAAAAAAGGACGTAAAATGGAAGCGCACGCCTGGCTTACCGTTGGCCCCAGGATTGTGCTTGGTGGGGAAACGGCTGATCAATTCGTGGAAGTTTCTTCGTTTTCATGAAAATGATCCCCTATTTTAAGAGATCAAATACGAAATTCGAACATGTATATTACAGAATAAATGGATAGCGAGACAGTTATTAAGCGCACCAATAAAGCACTTGCAACCGCTATAGATGATGAAGTGGTTATGTTTGATGCTGACGCCGGGAAGTACTATGGACTCAATAGTGTAGCCGCAGCGGTTTGGAATTTATTGGAAGAGCCGCTCAGTATTGGTAATATTTGTGATCAGCTAATATCTGAGTATGATGTAGAAAAAGAGAAGTGCCTGGATGAAATACTCGGATTTTTACCGGAACTGCAGCAAAAAGGCTTGATTGAAATCGCAGAATAGATAAAGTTCACATCCAAAACAGAGATAAGCACATCCATTATGCACCTATCTCATTTTGAAATCATCGGCGTTTAAGATATTAATACTTGGCAGATTCACCGCCTGTCATCGATTCACGAATAAACTCGCGTATATGCTCATTCGAGGTTGCGAGATCTTCCTGCCGAAGATACATCATGTGTCCGCTTTGGTACCCCTCAAAACGCATTCTGTCCATCATCTTGCCGCTTCGGTCCATATTCCACATTACATATTTTGCAGAGAAATAATCGGTGCCTCCGTCGAAATAGCCCGACTGTACCATAACGTGCAGGAACGGATTTTCACCCATGGCCCTGCGCAGATCATCACCAGTGGAGTCATCGCTATTATCCCATGGACGTACAGGTCCAAAGATGTTGTACTTCATATCGGTTTGATAATTCAGGTGCTCGCGCAGATAGTGGTTAATGGCGGGTGTAAAAGCGTGGTTCCATGAGGTAAGTGCCGGATCGTGGTCATATCGTTCTCCTGCATTTTGACGATCTACACCACGGTAGCGTGAGTCCAGACGGCCAATAGTGATCTCTTCATCACGCAGCAGCTCTTTCCAGAAAAAGGAGTTTGGTATGGTGAGGTTTCGATCCAGAATATGCTGGCGGTCTATTCCTGAATATCGAGCAACCCCGTCTGCAATCTGTTCACGAAGCGCATCACTGATGGAGCCCCCTCGTGCAACGGCAGGCAGATACTCTTCAATGGTGTACTCCTCGACTTCGGCCAGCAGATCCTCCAGTTCCCGCTGTTGAAGATCGCCATCCAGTGCATCGTGATACCACGCTGCGGCAGTGTAGTAGGGAAGCTTTAAAATTTCGGAGCGGGGAGTCATCGCGGGGGGCTCAAGCCCCAGCCCGGTCGGTGAAACTAAAATAACGCCGTTCAAAAACATCCAATGGGCGTTTTGCAGCTGTCGCGCCAACCCGGCAACGCGCGTGGTGCCATAGCTTTCACCAATCAGATATTTGGGCGAAGTCCAGCGGCCGTGGCGACCCACAAAATTATCAATCCACTCTGCCAGGTATTCAATGTCTGCGTTTACCCCAAAAAACGTCTCACGGTCCACTTCTTCATCAACAATTCGGGAAAATCCGGTATTTACGGGGTCTACGAACACAATATCGGCCACATCAAGAATGGAGTGAGGATTTTCCGATACGCCATATGGCTGCACGGGGTGACCCTCATCATCGATATTTAAAAACCTGGGGCCTGTATAGCCGATATGCATCCATACAGAGGCAGAACCAGGTCCGCCGTTAAAGGAAATAACCAATGGCCGGTTCTCAACATCTTCAATGTCATCTCGCTCATAAAAAACATAAAAAAGGGATGCGATAGGCTCATTATCCTCCCCCCAAACGGGCTGTGTTCCGGCAGTGGCCGTGTATGAAATAGTTTCTCCTTTGATGGTTACTTCGTCCTGGGTAACAACGGAACTGTCTACTTGAATGTGCCGTGATTGAGCAACTGTTTTTTCAAGCGGGAGTGAAATCATCAAAAACAGAAAGGAGAGAAAAAGAAGACTGGAAATTCGGAGTACTGGCATGGTAATCTTGTTAAATTCGGGGGTTAATCGTGGGATTCTGTCGAATATAGATCAGAAACAGGGATGTTGCAAAAGTAAACGCACCGGTTTTCAAAAGTTAACGTTTGGAATGGATCAGGAAAGAAGGAAAAATTAATATCCTGAGCTCTCCATAAGGTTATCAATCCAATAAGCCCAGCTTTGTAGAGAGTGCGAGAAAAAGTGTAATTATAACTTTTCCTGCTCTACTGTTTTGAAAGAAAGTCGACAATCAGCAGGTCGGATATTTTAAGGCCTTTGTTGGTGAAACGGATGTTGGCGTTTTTCCAGGTCAGGGTTTCGTGCTCTATTTGAGTCCGAAGCCACTGCTTCTGCCTGTCATTCAGTGAATATCTGTAAACTTCTCGGAGGGTTTCTGTATTCAGGCCCGCTACTGTGCGAAGGGCAAGGAAAATTCGCTCCTCAGCAAGCGAGGGTAGGTCCAACAACTCTTTCTTTTTTGATACGCCCCCGCCCTGTTCGCTTATATATTGTTTCAAGTCGGGCGGATTACTCCATCGTTCTGCCGCATTTTCTATCCACCAAAAAGAGTGGGCAGACGGTCCCAGTCCCAAATAATTATTGTGACTCCAATAGTTGCTATTGTGCAGCGCTTCTTTCCCTGGTTTTGCAAAATTGCTCACTTCATACTGGTAAATACCAGCCTTTTGAAGCTCTTCAGAAACAACATCAAAATGACTGGCAACAAATTCGTCTTCGGGTGGGGTGATTCGTCCCAGCTCAACCTGCTTACCAAGCCGGGTGTTGGGTTCAATGGTAAGAGAATAGGCTGAAATGTGTGGAGGCTGAAATGAAAGAAGAGTATGAATATCCTCTTTTAAAGTGTTAATCGATTGTCCCGGATTGCCGTAAATGAGATCGGCCGTATAAGAAGGAAACCCGGTTTTTTCGATTGCTTCGAGGGCGTTTAGCGCTTCTTCCCGGGTGTGTGCGCGATGCATAAAACCGAGAAGTTCCGGATTAAACGACTGCACCCCCATGCTTGCTCGATTTATACCCAGTTTAAGCAGGGAGCGCAGATACTCCGGGGTTACGTTATCAGGATTCATCTCGATAGTCACTTCAGCGAAATCTGTCTTGAAAACGTCATTAACTGAATGCAGAATCCTTTCAATTTGACGTTCTGAAAGCAGTGAGGGAGTACCTCCGCCGAAATAGAGCGTATCAAATGTCTCCTCAACAAATGGGGTGTCGCTAAACGTGCGGATCTCGGCGATTAATGCATCTACAAAAGAGGGAAGCAGTTTTTTGCGGGTACTGAAATAAAAATCACAATAGCTGCATGCCTGCTTGCAGAACGGTATGTGGATGTAAAGTCCGGCCATCTCGAAGAGTCGACTTAAATATGAATGAGTGAATCAGGCAGTTTAAAAACGTAAATGTTTGATTGGCGACTGAAAAAGCTACTTTGGCTTGTAAAACGGATTTTCATCATACGTATCTACCCGCTTATAGGCTCGTTGATAGGTAACATAGTTGGACGCGTTTTGTTTGATAGACTGAATCTCTTCATCCGTAAGTTTTCGGGATTTTTTTGCCGGTGATCCCATATAGAGATACCCTGGCTCAAGCTCTTTACCGGGAGGAACCAGGCTGCCGGCAGCCAGAATAACGTCAGAGTGAATTACTGCACCGTCTAAGACTGTGGACTGTATTCCGATCAAAACACGATCGTGAATAGTACAGCCGTGAACCATGGCATTATGGCCAATAGTGACGTCGCTGCCGATGGATGTGGGATATGCTTGATTGGTTACGTGAACCGAGCTGTTGTCCTGAATATTGGTTCGCTCT
>Ga0102928_1002118_pt1 | contig 11928 bp, 11 predicted proteins | sample SalPonR1_B_D1_MG_FD_78504 | JGI IMG/M metagenome (GOLD analysis project Ga0102928, IMG submission 78504) | Salt pond soil microbial communities from South San Francisco under conditions of wetland restoration - Salt Pond MetaG R1_B_D1_MG | ecosystem: Environmental > Aquatic > Marine > Intertidal...
CCGGGGCGGTGTCACAGCGGCCCATGCACGGCGCGCGCAAAACGCGCACCTGCGACGGGTCCAGCCCGTCCTCCAGCGCGGATTTCAACTGCTGCGCGCCGGCCAGTTCACACGACAGCGAATCGCACACCCGGATGGTCAGCGCCGGTGGCGGGGTGTCCCCTTCTTTGATCACATCAAAATGCGCGTAAAAGGTTGCGACTTCGTAAACCTCGGCCTGCGAAATGCGCAATTCCTCGGCCAAGGCCCGCAGATGCGCCGCCGACAGATGGCCGAATTGATCTTGGATCAGGTGCAGATACTCAATCAGCAGATCGCGACGCCGCGGCCCGTCGCCCAACAACGCGCGCACATCGTCCCACGCGCCATCCTCCAACTGACGGCCCTTCGGCGTATGACGGCCCTTGCCCTTGCCAGACTTCCACACGCCCTCACGCTCGTCCAATGCCATCTGACTGTCTCCATTTCACGTTTGCTAATCCGCGCTTTTTCCTATTGTTCAATTTTTATTCCCAATGATCAACTCAAAATCGGCGGAAAATCAGGCAAAAAGCCAATATGAGCCAATTCTGTGCAGCGGATCCAAAAAGTCGATTCAGTGACTTATTTTGCAGCAGAACACCATTCAAACTATTGATTAATATTAATTTTTAAATAGTTTTAGGAAAACTTTCAGGCACTAGAATCCGCGCAATTCACGAAAAAAAGTTTCCCAAAGGTAAATAATTTATTTGAAAAGAACCAATTTTCAACCATCATCGCGCTGCGACGACTGGAAGCACCTGAAGGTTCAAATTGGTTCCAGGTCAACGTCGCAGGACAAAGCAGTGTTTTCAGCGCTGCAATAAAAACAATCGGCGACGCGTGCGCCGCAACATTGTCGACATCCAAACAGGGAAACCAACATGACACCTGAAGAAAGCGCGTTTTACGCGGAACAAGTCACCTTAAACTCTTTGGTGCAAAACCTGCTCTATGCCTCTGGGACAGTGGGCGCCATCCTTGTGGTGGTCGGGCTTTTGCTGATCGACGCCGGAACCGCGCGGCGGCGAAATCTGTTCAACTCAACCATCGAAAAGACGCTGGGGTTTTTCCTTGGCTTTGCCACCTATTACGTCATCGGCTTTGGGCTGTGGGCGGCGCAATATTACATCATGGTCGACGCGACGATGATGGATTCAGTCAAGGACTGGTGGATCGGCGGCGCGATGACCAATTCGTTGGCGCAACATGTTGATCCGGCGGTCTTTCCGGGGCTGAACACGTTCCAGATTTTCGTCTTCTTCCTTGCCGTGTTCGCGGGCATAATCAACATCTTGCTGCATTTCGCCGTGTCCGAGAGGATGTCAGCCTCGGCCTTTTATATCACCTGTGTGGTGGCCACCGTTGCATCGTCATTGCTGAGCTGGGCCACTTGGGGTTCGGTCGGGCCGCTGACCAATGCTGGCTTTCACGACTTCTTTGGCGTGGGCTTTGTCTATCTCTTCCCCGCTGGCATGGCATTGGTGTTCAACCTGCGCCTTGGCGCGCGCCCCGGCATGATGGAGCCGCATCCCCGCGTTTCGGCCTATCTGGCCCCCAGCATCGGCCTTGCCGCGCCGGGCCTGCTGTTGATCTTTGCGGGCCTGCCGATGGTCATCCTGTCCTGCCTGTTCTTCTTTGATCCCGAAGCCTTGGCGGTCAGCGTGACCATGGCCGACACCAGTGTCGGTGTTGCGATCAATAACTATGCGCTGGTCTGGGCCGGTGGCGCGATCACCGGTCTGTTGCTGGCGTATAAGTCGGGCAACTATGCCTATACCCTTCTGGGCCCGCTTGCGGGGTATGTCGCCGGGGCATCGGGCTTTGACGTCTATCTGCCGTGGCAGGCGTTTATCGTTGGGCTGGCCGCACCGTTGGCGGCCTATGCCGTGTATGAGTTCACCCTGAAGCGAGGCATAGACGAACACAAGCTGTTCCCGCTGTTCCTTGGGTCGGGCGTCTTTGGTATGCTGGTGCTTGGGATATTCAAGGCCGGCACGCCGCGTGGTGGTTACCTTGGGTTTGAGGAAGGCGCCTATGCGTTCCAGCATGGTGAGATCTCGTTGGTGATGCAGTTGGCCGGGATCGCGACATGTGTCGGCGCGGGCGTGGTGACCGCGATTGTTCTGTCGGTGATCCTTGAAAACACCATCGGCATGCGCGTCAGCGAAGACGACCAAATCGATGGTCTGGACCCTAAAATCTGGGATCTGGAGCCCGATGTCGTCACCCATGCCGACAGTGCCCCACGCACCTGATCCGCGACAAACACAGCAAAACCCCGGCCACGGTCGGGGTTTTTTCATATTCAACCCTAGGTCGGCCCGCCTGTCTCTTACACTCGCATCGTAAAATGCCTATACTTTATCTGAATGCCATTACAGAAACGGCCCCGCGATGAACACATCAGCCCACACGAACCTTTCAATCGGACAATCCGTAAGCGAGACCGTTCGCGTTGTTGTCGACACGCTGACCGCGCGCATTCATTCCGGCGATTACCCCACCGACTCCCGACTGCCCAGTGAACGCGCGCTGGCCGTCGAACTGGGCGTGTCCCGCAATACGCTGCGCGAGGCACTGGATGTTCTGGAGCAACAGAAAATGGTGCGCCGCCGTCAGGGCAGTGGCAGTTTCGTCATCTACCAATCCGAAAACCCCGAAGCGCCTGTGCCCGGCTCGGTCGGGGAACGCACCAGCCCGCTGGATCACTTGATTGTTCGCTCGATCATCGAGCCCGAGATGGTCCGGCTGGCCGTCATGAACATGACCCCAAAAGAACTAGATACATTGGCGCGCACCGTGGCCCGGATCGAAACCATTCGCACCGATCTGAATGAATTCACCCGCTGCGAAGAGGAATTCTATCGCAGCATCGCCAAGGCCACGCGCAACCCGTTGCTTGAATCCTGTTACGAGTTGACGATCGAAGTTTGTCGGCAAAGTTTTCGCACCGCCTTGATGCGCAAACACCTTACACCCGACAGGATTCAAGACTACCAGACGCGGTTCAACTCATTGTTCAACGCCATCGCGACCCGCGATGTCGAAGCGGCGGTGGAAATCACCCAACTGCACCTTGTCGAAGAACAAAAACTGTTTCTCAATAGCGGCTAAGGCGGCTTTAGTCGGCCACATCGCGCGCCCGCAGGCCGCTGAGCCGCTCGCCGGTTTCAATACGTTGCTGCCAAAGCTGGCCGACCTTTTCCATCTGCGCGCGCAAAAGCGCCTCGTGACGCTCCAACCATGCAGGGATCGAGCCGAACTCGGCAATGCGCGCCCGCCCCTTTTGCAAGGTCACAACCGGCCAATCCCCGATCAAGGCGTTGTCGATGCCAAAAAACGACTCACCCCACCAGCGCGCCGGGCCGAAGGCATGGGTCACCGCCTCCATCTGCTTCATGGTCGCCAGAACCGAAACCGGATGCACCGACGATACCTTTTCAACAGCGGCATGCCAGATATCCAGAATGGCCACATATTCCCAGCTGACCGCGCTCCAGCTTCCGGGATAGCGGGCGTTGTATTCCTTGAAAAATGTGCTGGGCCGGTTAAAGAAAAATGCCTTGCGCGCCAATTTCGGGTCATCAAAATCAGGAAACTGAAACACCGCGCCATCCATGAAATCGACCGAGGTGCGCGCGATCAAGCGCTGGTAGTTGTCCAGCGTGCAGGACAGGATACGCCCGGCAAAGCCCTGTTGATAAGCGTATTCCGACATCGCATGCACCATCGGCGTATGGCTGGTGCACCAGCATAAAACATCAGGTTTCGCATCCAGCATTGGCTGCACGATAGCGGCCACATCCGACGTATCCGGCGCATATTGAATATCCTTGACCACGGTCAGGTCCGCGGCCTCGAACGCGGCGCGATAGGTGGCAATCGATGGCAGGCCAAGCGCGTCTTTCTGGCTGCACAGCGCCACCCGGTTTTCGCCGGGATGGGTGCGCGCCAGCCAGTCCACGCCGGTCACGTTGTAAATCGGGTGCACCTCGGACGGGGCGATCAGATAGCGGGTGTCAGGCGACAGATCACTGGGCAAGAGCGTTGAGGTCAGAACCTTGTGCTCGGTCAGAAAGCCGCGCAACGGCGCCAGCGTATCCCCGCCCAGCATCATCAACAGCTTGACCTGTTCGGTCAAAACCAGATGCCGCGCGCCTTCCACCGCACGCTGCGGGTCGTATTCACAGTCAAACGGAATGATGCGCACCGGATAGCGCCGCCCACCAATCAAAATGCCCCCGGCCCGGTTCAACCAGTCTTCCCACAGGCGGCAGCCGTTCAGCCCCGGCAATCCCCACGAGCTGACAGGCCCGCTCAGCGGGGCCAGAAACCCGATTTTGACCGGCTCGGTCATCTCGACCCGGTCGTTCGGAAACAGGGATGTCACCGCCATGCGGTGGGCAAAACTGGATGACAGCATACCAATGGCTAGCATCGCACAGACCAAATTCAAAGCATCAAAGTTTTTATTTATGGGGAAATATTATCCCTGTGGTGAAAAATTGTTGACATGAGCCTGTCCATATCGTGAGTTTGGTCCAGACCAAAAGAACCAATCAAAAGACCAACAAGGAGTCAGACATGACAGCGAAGCGCGTAGCGATCATCGGGGCCGGACCATCGGGCCTTGCGCAATTGCGGGCCTTTCAATCCGCTCAGGAAAAAGGCGAAGAGATCCCCGAGATCGTCTGCTATGAAAAACAAAGCAACTGGGGCGGCCTTTGGAATTACACATGGCGCACCGGCTTGGACAAAGACGGCGAGCCGGTTCACTGCTCGATGTATCGCTATCTTTGGTCCAACGGCCCCAAGGAAGGTCTGGAATTTGCCGATTACAGCTTTGATGAGCATTTCGGCAAAGAAATCGCCAGCTATCCACCGCGCGAGGTTCTGTTTGACTATATCGAAGGCCGCGTGAAACAAGCCGGTGTGCGCGACTGGATCCGGTTCAACCACCTGATCCGCGACGTGAAGTATGACGAAGGCACCGGCCAGTTCACCGTCACCGCCCGCGATACGGCCAACGACACCGAATCAAGCGAAGAATTCGACAATGTGATCATTGCCACGGGCCACTTTTCCATTCCCAATGTCCCCGAATATCCCGGCTTTGACAAATTCAATGGCCGGATCCTGCACGCCCATGATTTCCGCGACGCGCGCGAGTTTCAGGGCAAGGACATCCTGATCATGGGTTCCAGCTATTCGGCCGAGGATATCGGCTCGCAATGCTGGAAATATGGCTGCAAATCCATCGTGTCGTGCTACCGCAGCGCCCCGATGGGGTTTGACTGGCCCGACAACTGGGATGAGGTGCCCGCACTGGTCAAGGTCGAGGGCAAAACCGCCCATTTCAAGGATGGCACGACCCGCGATGTCGATGCCATCATCTTATGCACCGGCTATCGCCACCACTTCCCCTTCCTGCCCGATGACCTGCGCCTGAAAACGGCAAACCGCCTGGCCGCAGACGACCTTTATAAAGGCGTGGTTTGGGTTGATAATCCGAAACTGTTCTATCTGGGCATGCAGGACCAGTGGTTTACCTTCAACATGTTCGACGCGCAGGCATGGTGGGCGCGCGATGCGATCATGGGCAAGATCGCCTTGCCCGACCGCGCCACGATGGAGGCTGACTGGAAGGCACGTCAGGCGGAGGAAGACAAAAACGAAACCGATCCCGACTGCATCCAGTATCAAGGTGAATACATCAAGGAGCTGGTGGCCGAAACGGATTACCCCAGCTTCGATGTGCAAGCCGCCTGTCAGGCGTTCTTCGAGTGGAAAAAACACAAGAAGGAAAACATCATGACCTTCCGCGATCACGGCTATGTCTCGCCGCTGACCGGCAAAAAGGCCCCCACGCACCACACCCCGTGGAAAGACGCGTTGGATGACAGCATGAAGGCTTATTTGCAGACGTAACGCCCCCTGCGCAGGCGCCGCACCCCCTCAAGGGACCGGCACCAGAAATCTCAGGCGTGCCACATAAAGCGTGGCGCGCCTTCTTTTGTTGTCAAATATCCCGGGGTGAATTGGCCACAGGCCAAGAGGGGCAGCGCCCCTTACTCCGACGCCACATCGCGCGCCGACCAGCCCCAGAAGCGCGCCAGCATCACCACTGCCGCACAGGCCAGCCCGATCGCCAGACCCAGCCAGATACCCACGCCCCCAAGGCCCAATGGGAACCCCAGCACATAGCTGGCGGGCACACCGATGCCCCAATAGCTGATCGCGGCCATGAACATCGGCACGCGCGTATCCTGCACGCCACGCAACAGGCCAAGCGCCATGACCTGCCCGGCATCCACCAATTGAAACAGCGCCGCCGCCGCAAGCAAGCCAGTGCCAATGGCGATCACCGCCCACCGGTCCGGGTCTTCCGGGCCCAGAAACAGCCCCAGCATCAGCTCGGGCACGGCTAAAAACAGGCCCATCGTCAGTGCGGCGGTGGCCAATGACAGCGCCAGCACCACCGCCGCGCCATCGCGCAGCGCACGGCTGTCGCCACGGCCATGGGCTTGGCCCGCGCGCACGGTCGCCGCATTGCTTAGCCCCATATGCACCATGAACACCACCGATGTGATCTGAAGCGCAATGCCATGCGCCGCCAGCGGCACTGTGCCCAGCCAGCCCATCATCACCGACGAGGCGGCAAACAGCCCCACCTCGGCCAGATTTGTGATCCCGATCGGCCAGCCAAGGCGGAACACGGCGCGCAGCGCCTCGGCGTCGGGTCGCCAAAACCGTTGAAACAGCGCATGGTCGGGGGCCACACGCATCACGTAAAGGGCAAGCGCCACCAAAGACGCGATGTTGACCGTCAACGAGGCAATGGCCGCCCCGCGCACCCCCAGTTCCGGCGCGCCCCAATTGCCGAAGATCAGCGCATGGTTGACCATGATGTTCAGGCCCACGGCGGCCACCGTCACCCACAGCACCACCTGCGTGCGCTCCAACGCGGCCAGATAGGATTTCAGCACCATCACCCAAAGCGCCGGCAAGATGCCCCAGCCCATGATCGACAGGTATTGCCCCGCCAAGCCCGAGATTGCCGGATCCTGCCCAAGCGCCAGAAACACTGGCGTGGACCACACCATCAGCGGCAACGTGGCCAACCCGAACAGCAACGAGGCCCACGCCCCCATGCGCGCCACCCGGCGGATTTGCGTCTGATCATCCGCCGCCTGCGCGGCGGCGACCATCGGCATCACCGCCCAGGCAAAGCCCGAGCCCATGATAAACAACACGAAAAACAACGTGCCGCCCAGCACCTCGGCGGCCAGCGACTCGACCGAATACCAACCCAGCATCACCGCGTCGGTCAGGGTGATGGCAAACTGCGCCACGTGGCTGCCAATCAGCGGCAGCCCAAGCGTCAGAACAGCGCGCGCATGTTGGCGATATGTCATACGGGGCGTCATGGTTTGCCCTTAGGCTGGGGCGCGCCATTGCGCAAGAGCCAAGCCTAGCGAGACGCGCCGGGTCCGGCGCGATGAGCGGGCCCGCCTTACAAAGCGCCGCGCAGCAATTGCAGCGACAGCACGGCAATCAATGCCCCCGCCGCCATTTCGATCAGCGGCAAGGCGCGGGCCGAACGGCCCTGCCCGCCGGCCAGACGCGCCAAAAGACCAGCGCGCAAAGTGACCGAGGCAATCGCCACAGCCACGGTCACGCTGGCGGTGCCCAGCCCCATGATAAACGCCCCGGCGATCCCCGCCATATCCAGCCCCATGCGCCATGTCAGGATCAGCAAAAACAACGCCCCGGTGCAGGGGCGGATCGCGACCGCCGCCACCAGCGCCATTGCCTCGCGCCATGATCGGACATGCGCGGCCTCTTGCGGTGTGGGCGCGTGTCGATGCCCGCAGCTTGGGCAAGGGCCGTTCGCGGAATGACTGTGGCCATGCATGGATTCGCTGCGCCCCATGCGCCGCCAGCGCCGCAGCCCACGCCAGACCAGCCAAAGCCCGACCAACGCAATCGCGCCATAGCTGGCGGGGGCCATGATCTGATCGACAACGCCGACCAGTGCCTGCCGTGTCAGGCCCAACAGGAACACCCCGGCATAGACCAGCGCCACCGCCGTGCCCGCCTGCGCCAGACTTGACGCCAGCGCCAGCCCCGACAGCCGCAAAACCGGAACCTGCGCGCCCAAACCATAACCGCCGATCAACAGCTTGCCATGCCCCGGCCCCACCGCATGGAAAAACCCATAGGCAAAGCACAGGCCCCAAAGCCCGGTCAGCGCCGCCCAATCCCCGGCGCGCAGGCGACGCAGGTAGCCCGCCATGCCCTGCTGGACCTCGCGCTGGCCATCTGCAGCCCAGCGGGCCACGTCACCCGCCCCGCCAAAGCCCCATAGCCACGCGGCCAGCCCGACCACACCAAGCGCCGCAATCAGGAGGACGCCGCGCATGTCACCTCGAATGTATCAGCATAGTGAATACCCACCTGCACCTCGTCAAAAAAACCCTCATCGGCACTGTTGCCCAGCTTAGCCACGATGGCATCCGCGGCGGCCGTGTCGGGCCGCTCAACCGCCACATCGCATTCGTTGGACAGACCTGTGACCTGCTTGAGCGTCAGCGCCGCATAATAAGACGGATCATACGCCTGCCCCACCAGAGCATCTGCCGGCATGGGGGTGAAGGTCCGTGTGTGGCGTGTAACGATCCGGCCCGCTTGCACGTCGGCATAGGTCGCCTTGGGCGGATCAAGCGCCACCTTTTGACCGCCCTCGAATAGAAACAGTGCGCCCTCAAACCCGTCCGGCCAATCCGTCAGATCAAAGCCCAGCAGCGCCGCGCGCTCGGGTTTGGTCAGGATCATGTCGGCATCCGGATCCAGCCCGCGATCCTCCAGCACCAGCAGCGAAAAGAACTCATCATAGCTCCAAGTCACGTCGACACCGGTCAACATCCCCTCGTCATTGGCCAAGAACCGCAGCGACACATCCACAAACACATGCGGATGCGCCCACGCCGCGGGCGTGGCCAGAAACGTGCAACACAGGGCGATCCAACGGAACATGCGACGTGTTTAAGGCCGCCCTGCCCTGTCGGCAAGACGGCCCATCACGCGATGCGCGGTTTGCCGCGTGTCAGGTCTTGCGCACGTCCGGATGCAACGATTTGCCAAGGATATGATCGGCGCCGTGCAGCACATGCTGCGCGGTGGCCACGATCAGCGGGTCGGGTCCGGTAACCACCGAATGATCCTTGCCGGGATAATCCAGCGAATTGAGAAAATGCATCATGCAATTCAGGCGCGCGCGCTTCTTGTCGTTGGACTTGATCACGGTCCATGGCGCATCGGCGGTGTCGGTGTAAAAGAACATCGCCTCTTTAGCCTCGGTGTAATCGTCCCATTTTCCAAGGCTTTGCTTGTCGATCGGGCTGAGTTTCCACTGTTTCAGCGGATCATTGGCACGGCTTTCAAAGCGGCGCTTTTGTTCGTTCTGCGTGACCGAGAACCAATATTTATACAGCCGGATACCCGAGCGCACCAGCATCTGTTCAAGATCCGGAGTCTGGCGCATGAATTCAAGATATTCCCACGGCTCACAAAAGCCCATCACACGCTCGACACCGGCCCGGTTATACCAAGATCGGTCATAGAACACCATTTCACCGACCGTCGGCAGATGCTCGATATAACGCTGAAAGAACCACTGGCCCTTTTCTTCCCATGTGGGTTTGTTGAGCGCGACCACGCGGGCCTGTCGCGGGTTCAGGTGTTCGGTAAAGCGCTTGATCGTGCCACCCTTGCCGGCTGCGTCGCGGCCCTCGAAGATCAACACGAATTTCTCGCCGGTCTCCTGCGCCCACAGCTGCACCTTCAGCAATTCGGCCTGTAATTTGGCCTTTTGCGCCTCGTATTCCTTGCGGCCCATCTTGTCAGGATAGGGATATTCACCCTGCTCGAACGTCTGGCGGTATTCGGCCACCTTGTCGGTGGATTTGATCTCGGGGGCATCCTCGGCCTCGGCGGCGCGGGCGGCGACCGTTTTGGCACTGTTTGCGGCGTTGGCTTGTGGCTTGGTCGTGGCGTTTGCACTCATGCTGCGTCTCCTTCAAACTGATCGCATGAAGGGCTAGCGCATCATCTGGCACACCGCCTTGATCCCTGTCAAAAAACTGTAACAATCGCCCAAGCGTGGCAATTGGGTCAGCCCGAAATCAGTGTGTCCAGGTGGCGCGGCGATTGGTGGCAAAGTTTTCGCCATAGCCGCCGGGGCGGATATTGGGTTTGCGGCTGTGCGACTCAAGCACCACGGCTTCGATCCCATGATCGCGGGCATAGTCCAGCGCCGCCTCTTTGCTGTCAAAGCTCAGCTTTACTTGCGCTTGGGTATCGCCAGAGCTGGTCCAGCCCATCAGCGGATCAACCTCGCGGCGGCTGTCGGGCGCGAATTCCAGCACCCAATGCTTGCTCCGGGCGGTGCCGGATTGCGTGGTCGAGCGGGCAGGTTTGTAGATACGCGCGGACATATGGGCAAACTCCTTGATGCGGGTCGGTTATTCCAAAATCCGCGCGCCGGGGCAAGGGCGCAAATCGGCGCGGATCATCGCAGATCACCGCGGGCCAGCGATGGCCCAAGCGATAACGCCGATCACCGGCAGGATCACGATCAGCAAGATCCACAACAGCTTGGCCCCAGATCCGGCACCCGAGGCGATGACCCGGTAAATGGCATAGATGCTGACAGCCAGAACGATCAGGCCCAGAACGACATTCATGGCAAACCCCTTCCGATGTCTTCAATCAGCCTAGCATGTTTTTTTCGTTATGGGGGACGGGGGCCGAAATCTTCAAAAGATTTCGGGCCGATGTCTTTTAAAGACATCGGGGGCGGCGCGGTGAGCCAGCGCAAAGGCGCACGATTGCAGAAGATCAGCAATTGGCCGCCGTTTTCCGCCACCCGAAAGCCCCGGCGCTCCACCTCGCGCAGGAAAGCCTCCATGCCCACAAACCGCTCCACATCCCGCCGCTTGCGCCGGATCACGGTGCCCTGTTGCACGGATTTGGACGTAAAAAGGTCATTCAGCCAGACCTCAGGGGACAGAGGAGAGTTGCGGTTTTGCATGGGGGTAAGGTGCGGGCAGTATAGTTAAGACTTTGTAAAAAATACAATAAAACACCAAATAGAGGCGCCATCCTCCATTAAAATAAATTCCATGTAGTTTTCTGTTGGATAGATCAAATTCTGTTGGTCGACATTGCATAATATTTTACGCGGCTTAACATGCGCACACGTTTAAGATGAGAGAGTGACAAATGGCGAGAAAAGTTAAAGAATTTGAACACTACCTGATATCAGGTGGAGACAGCCATATTGAACTAGCAGATTATACTGACTCACCGGCCACGGCATTTTTAAAATATACGGTTGAAGCTAAAAGTGCCGTGGACCTATGCTCAAGGCATTTTCCAAAATTAACTAATGGTCATTACAACAAAGCGTCCAAGGATAGCTTGGAGCACATTGTAAAGGCCATGTTGCCCGCCCTAATGGGACATTTTGAAACTTACCAAAGGTTTTTGTTCGCAGGAGTCTTTGACCGTTCGACCTTAATCGGTGGTTTTGATGTCAACTCATTTTTTAAAAAATTGGAAAAGGAAACCAATATTAAACTTGATCTTTCTCGATTAGCTGCACATCGAGGGATTGGGGCCAGTTCAATCGGATTGCTGCTTGCTGATGCCATGAATGGTTGGCATTCCCCTGAGAAAGTAAACTCCTACTTTGATGCGTTTGGCATCAAAACACAGCTTTTCTCACATGACGATTGCAAACGTTTGAGGGTGCTTTGGCAATTACGACACTCCATAGCACATACCGCAGGAACCCTTACGTTGGCAGACGCACAAAAAGTATCAGCGTTGAATGGCTTAGGC
>Ga0102928_1002120_pt1 | contig 11921 bp, 16 predicted proteins | sample SalPonR1_B_D1_MG_FD_78504 | JGI IMG/M metagenome (GOLD analysis project Ga0102928, IMG submission 78504) | Salt pond soil microbial communities from South San Francisco under conditions of wetland restoration - Salt Pond MetaG R1_B_D1_MG | ecosystem: Environmental > Aquatic > Marine > Intertidal...
CGGCAACGTCACCAACGTAACCTACGATTCCGACGTCGGCACGCTTGTGGTCGAGGGCACCAATCTCGACGAGGTGCCCTACAGCGCCGTCTATACCCGCACCCCCGCGCTCGACCAGAACGGCTATGTCGCCTTCACCATCTAGGAAGACCCGCTCGACCGGCACTACACCGCCTATACCCGCGAAAGCAGCAGCGGCGCGGTCCGCGCCACCGTGGTCGCCAGCCCCGGTCCCCGCAACCGCTCCTTCATGGGGGCGCATTTCGAACGCGACGGCCCCTGGGACCCCCCCGAGGTGACCGAGGATACCGGGCTTGTCACCTATGCCGGCAGCTATGTCGCCGTCACCAATATCGGCGACGTGAACGGCAGCGACCTGCTGCCAACCACCGTCACCGATACCGAGATCCTCGTGCCCCAGGCGTTGGTCATCCATGGCGACGCCTTCATCAACGCCGATTTCGCCGACAACTCGGTCGAGGGCAACATCTACAACCGCCAATTGCTCGACACCGATCTCAACGTGATCTCCGACCTGCCGTCGATCGTGCTCGTTGTTACCGATATCGAGGCCAATGGCAGCTTCACCGGCACCGTCGAATACGACACCTCCGATCCGCTCTCCGGCGCCGACGGCAATACCGAGATCGGCACCTATGCCGGCGTGTTCGGCGGCACCAACGCCGACAGCGTGGCCGGCGCGGTCGAGCTTGACCAGTTCGATGGCGTCGACGACAATCTCGGCTTCGAGACGGAATTGGAAACCGGCACTTTCGTCCTCGACCGTTGCGGCACGGCGGGCGCGCCCATCATCTGCGACAGCGTCAACCCCGATGCCGGCACGCCATAGCCCGCGATCCGCGCTGGCGCTCTGTCTGGCCGGCCTGGTCTGTCTGACCTGGGCCGGCCCGGCCGCGCGCGCCGATCCCGCCGGCACGCCCGCCCCCCGTCCCGCCGGCCCGGCCGCCGATGCCTCCGGGCTGGTGCGGCTCTCCCTGCCCCAGGCCCAGGCGCTGGCGCAGGCAGCCCTGCGCAAGGGCCAGCCCAAAACCGCCTTCACCCTGACCCAGGGCCTGCTCAAGGCCAATCCCGGCAACGGCCATGCCCATTTCATCCGCGCCCACGCGTTGGGGCAGATGAAACAATACCGCACGGCCAGCCTGTCGGCCGCGCGCGCCTATCGCGTGGCCCGCACCGACATGCAGCGTTTCGAGGCCGCGAAACTGGCCGCGCAGCTCAATTTCGCCGGCGAGCAACTGACCAGCTCGCAGATCTGGCTGCGCCGCACCGTGCATTACGCCCCCGACGCGGCCACCCGCGACACCTATGTCAAAGCCTTCCGCAAGGTCCGCCACACCAACCCGCTGCGCTTCCACCTGTCCTTCTCGATCAACCCCTCCGACAACGTCAACAACGGCGCCAACAGCCCCTGGAACATCATCGAGGGCTCGCCGCTGGTCGGCACGCTCAGCCCCAGCGCCCGCGCCATCGACGGGCTTGTCGCCAAGACCGATGCGCAGGGCGCCTACCGGCTGCGCCAGGGCGAGGGCTATGAAACCCACCTGACCGCCCGCGCGCTCTCGCGCGAGATCCGCTTCGACGATCCCGTGCCGGGGATCAGCGGCGCCGACATCTCGTCGCTGCGCGCCGAGGTCGGACTGCGCCATCTCTGGGCCCCCGGCGAGGGCGGCCACTGGCGCGCCGATCTCAGCGCCGGGCGCGCCTGGTACGGCGGATCGCCCTATTACGATTTCGCGGGGCTGGGGCTGAGCCGAAGCCAGAAACTGGGCGAGAACACCCGCCTGACGCTGGGCGCGCATATCGAGACGCAGGCCGACCAGGCGCCCCCCATCACAGCCGACGCGATGGTCTATTCCGCCTTCACCGGGCTCAGCCAACGGCTGCCCGGCGGCGGCCGGCTCGGCGCGCAGATCCGCGTTCGCGAGATCGACAGCGAGGGCACCAACCGCTCCTCGCAGCAATGGTCGGGCGTGATCAGCTACACGCTCGGGCGCGAGATCGGCCCCGCGCGGATCAGCCTTTCGGCGGGCTACAGCACGCTGGATTATGACCAGTACTGGGTCATCCTGCCGATCCCGGGCGGGCGCGTCGACACGTCCTGGTTCGGCGGCGTGACCGCCAGTTTCACCGATTACAGCTATATGGGTTTCGTGCCGGTCCTGTCGGTCAATTCCGAGAAGAGCCGCTCGAACATAAGCCGCTTCGACGTCGACCAGACGGCCGTCTCCTTCGGCATCCGCTCGGAATTCTGAGCCCCGCGCACGCTTCGCGCTCGACATGCGCGCGCGGGCCTCTATCCTCTTGGCCGAGACACGCACAGCCAAAAGGGGGACATATGCGCGTAAGATACCTGCACACCATGGTCCGGGTGAAGGACCTGGAAAAATCCATGGCCTTCTACCGGCTTCTCGGCCTGCAAGAGACCCGCCGCTGGGACAACGAGGAGGGCCGCTTCACCCTCGTCTTCATGGCCCCCGAGGGGCAGGAGGAGACCCCCATCGAGCTGACCCATAACTGGGACGGGGACGAGGGGCTGCCCTCCGACAGCCGGCATTTCGGCCATCTCGCCTACTCGGTCGAGAATATCCATGACATGTGCCGCCATCTGATGGAAAATGGCGTCACCATCAACCGCCCGCCCCGCGACGGGCGCATGGCCTTCGTGCGCAGCCCCGACAACATCTCGATCGAGCTTCTGCAGGAGGGCGAGGCGCTGACGCCCGAGGAGCCTTGGACCAGCATGGAAAATACGGGCCATTGGTAAGGCGCGCCGCGCTCCTGGCCGCCTGGTTGCTGGCCCTGGCGGCCCCGGCCCAGGGCCTCGCGCAGCAGGCCGGGTGCCGGCTGGCGCTGGCCTTGGCGCTCGATGTCTCCTCCTCGGTCGACGCGGCCGAGTACGACTTGCAGCGTCGCGGGCTGGCCGCCGCGCTCGACGCGCCCGAGATACGCCACGCGGTGCTGCGCGGGGCGCCCGGCGCGGTGGCGCTCGCCGTTTATGAATGGAGCGGCGCCGAGCAGCACAGGCTGCAACTCGACTGGACGCTTCTGCGCGACGCGGGCGCCATCGACCGCGCTGTCGCCGCGCTGGCGGGGATGCGGCGCAGCCATTCCGAATTTCCCACCTCCATGGGCCCCGCGCTCGGCTATGGCGCGACGCTTCTGACACGCGCGCCCGCCTGCGACCGGCAGGTGATCGACATTTCCGGCGACGGGGTGAACAATTACCGCTTCGGCCCGCGCGAGGCCTATCGCCACTTCCCCTTCGCCGGCGTCACGGTGAACGGGCTGGTGATCCTGGGCGATCAGCCCGACGTGCTGCCCTTTTACCGGGCCGAGGTGGCCCGCGGGCCGGGCGCTTTCGTCGAGACGGCGCGGGGCTTTTCTGATTTCCGCGCCGCGATGACGCGCAAGCTGCACCGCGAGATTGCCGATATCGTGCTGGGGGCCGCGCATCCGCCCGGCCACCCTCAACAGATCGGACCGCAACAGATCCGGCCTCAATAGATATAACGGATCTGGTCGGTCCAGTAGCGTTCGACCCGGCGCAACGCGCCATTGATCTGGTCCAGCCCGTCGGCGCCCAGAACGCCCCGGCCCTGCAACCCTTCGGCATGGCGCGAGAACAGCGTCGCGACGATATCGCGGATGCCGCGCCCCTTCTGCGTCAGCCGGACGCGCACAGAGCGGCGGTCGATCTCGCAGCGTTGATGATGCATGTAGCCCATCTCCACCAGCTTCTTGAGGTTGTAGCTGACATTGCTGCCCTGGTAGTAGCCGCGCGTCTTCAATTCGCCCGCCGTCACCTCGTTATCGCCGATATTGAACAAGAGCAGCGCCTGCACGGCGTTGATTTCAAGCACGCCCAGCCTCTCGAACTCGTCCTTGATCACGTCCAGCAACAGCCGGTGCAAACGTTCGACCAGCGCCAGCGAATCGAGATAGCCCGACATGAATGTCTGCTGTTCGGGCGAAAGCGCAGGGGGGTTATGCAAACTCATCGTCAACTCCGTGCGAAACTGCTCGGAGAAATGGATAGCCCGCAAATGCCCAAGAAGGGGTAAACAGGCGCGGATTGGCTAAAATGCGCGCTAGATTGCGCGCGACCCCCCTTCTGCGCCCCCGCCTTCGCTGACCTCCGCGATGGCCGCGACGAGCGCCGCGTATTCCGCCGGCGGCGCGGCCTGCCCGGTCACCCAGACATACAGGTCCTGGTCGTTTTCCGCCAGAAGCGCCTCGTAAAGATCAAGCTGCGCCGCCTCCAGCCGGTCCAGCCGCGCCTCGGCGAAGCGGCCAAGGATGATGTCCATCTCCTTGGTGCCGCGCCTTGCCGAGCGCATGCGCAGCCGCTTGAGCCGGTGTTCCGCCGGCTCCGCCCCCTGCGCCGCCGCCTCAGGCAACCGCTTCCTCTTTCAGTTGCGCGCGCAGCGATTTCTCCAGACGGTCCAGCCGGTCGGTCGATAGCGCAAGCTGGGTGCGGATCTCGCGGATCTCGCCCAGAAGGTCGGTCACGTCCGAGGACAGCTTCACCGCCTGCTCGGGGCTTTCGGGCGCGTCGCCCTCGCCGCTGAGCAGCCACAGAAGCGACACGTTCAGCATCCCCGCCATCATCGACAGCTTGTTGGCGCGCGGTTCGCTGAGGTCGTTTTCCCAGGATTTCAGCGTCTTGAGCTTGACCCCAAGCCGCTTGGCCAGTTCCGACTGGGTCATCCCGGCCTGTTCGCGGGCGCCGGCGACGCGGTCGCCGAAAGTGGTGGCGTCGGGGTCGAACCAGTCCTCGTCCGTCTGGGCGTTCATCTGTCGTCCTTTCCTGCAAGACGGTGCTTTACAACCGCCCTCCGCTTCGCTTTGTCAGGGGTGGGGCGCGAAACCGATCTATACAGGTTCCGGCCCGCCAAGCCAACCGGAGCGCGACATGTTTCCCCTTTCAGCGACACTTTCACGCGTCAAACCTTCGCCCACCATGGCCATCACCGCCCGCGCGCAGGACATGGCGGCCGCGGGGCGCGACATCATAGGGCTGAGCGCGGGCGAGCCCGATTTCGACACCCCCGCGCATATCCGCGCCGCCGGCATCCGCGCCATAAACGAGGGCCGCACCCGCTATACCGCCGCCGATGGCATGGCCGAGCTCAAGCGCGCCGTCTGCACCAAGTTCAAGCGCGACAACGGGCTCGATTACGCGCCCGAGCAGGTCAGCATCGGCACGGGCGGCAAGCAGGTGCTCTACAACGCGCTCATGGCCACGCTCGACCCCGGCTGCGAGGTGGTCATCCCCGCGCCCTACTGGGTCAGCTACCCCGACATGGTGCGCCTTGCCGGGGGCTCGCCGGTGATCGCGCCCGCCGGCATCGAGACCGGCTTCAAGCTCACGCCCGAGGCGCTCGAGGCGGCGATCACGCCCAGAACCCGCTGGTTTGTCTTCAACTCCCCGTCCAACCCCACCGGCGCGGGCTACACTTGGGACGAGCTGAAGGCGCTTACCGACGTTCTGCTGCGCCACCCCCATGTCTGGGTGCTGAGCGACGACATCTACGAACATGTCGCCTATGACGGGTTCACCTTCTGCACCCCCGCCCAGGTCGAACCCGCGCTTTACGACCGCACGCTCACCTGTAACGGCGTCTCCAAGGCCTACGCGATGACCGGCTGGCGCATCGGCTACGCCGCCGGGCCCGAGGCATTGATCAAGGGCATGCGCAAGATCCAGTCGCAATCCACCTCCAACCCCTGCACCATCAGCCAATGGGCCGCCCTCGCCGCGCTCGACGGCCCGCAGGATTTCATCGCCGGGAACAACGCCATCTTCCGACGCCGCCGCGACCTCGTGCTCTGCGCCCTGCGTGGCATCGACGGGCTCGCCTGCCCCACGCCCGAGGGCGCCTTCTACGTCTACCCCTCCATCGAGGGGCTGATCGGCAAGACCTCGCGCGCCGGGCGGAAGATCGACAGCGACGAGGCTTTCGCCACCGCGCTGCTGGAAGAGACCGGCACCGCCGTGGTCTTCGGCGCGGCATTCGGCCTTTCCCCGGCCTTCCGCGTCAGCTACGCTACCTCCGACAAGGCCCTGCAAGAGGCCTGCGCGCGGATCGCGGATTTCTGCGCCGCGCTCACATGACGGGTGAGGGCCGATGTCGGACGATCTGCCGGAATATTACTTTCGCGTGCGCGACAACGGCGCCTTCGTCTTCCGCGTGGATACCGAGAACCGCCAGCGCCGGATCGAGATGGACCAGATCGCCGTGGTCAATATCCGCAACGGCCAGATCAAGCCGCATGGCGACCGCCCCCTGTCCGAGCGCGACCTCGAAGTCATCCATGACTGGATGGAGGAGCGGCTCGAAATCCTCGCCCACCGCGACATCGACGACATTCACCGCGCGGTCGATTACCTCAACACCACCACCCACTGGGCCCAGTCGAAGGCCAGCGACGCGCAGCTCGAACAGGTCACCGACGCGCTGCTGCTGGCGATGCACGATCTGCGCGCGGTGCTGGTGCGCAAGAAGGCCGAACGCCTGATGCGCGAGAAACAGGGCTGAGCGGCGCGCGGCAAGCCAAGCCGTGCCCCACAGGCGGCGGCATCGCGGGCGCGCGCAAACCCGAACCTGCCGCGGGCCGGGTGGCCAAAAGGCAAGCCGACCCATCCCGGCCCCAGCGGCCCGGCGCGACACCCCTTCCCGGGCCTCGCCCCCGATGAAAAAACGGCCGCCGGGTCGGTCCGGGCGGCCGTCTTGCTGGCATTTTGCGTTGCGGTTCGGGCCCGGCGCTACTCCTGCACCTTGCCCGCCTCGATGGAAATCGTCACCTCGACCTCGTCGCTGACCGCGGGGGCGAACTTGTCCAGCCCGAAATCCGACCGCAGCAGCGTGGTCGTGGCATCGAACCCCGCCCAGGGCTGACCATCCTTCATCGGATGCGCATTGGCCTTGTTCAATTCCGCGTCCAGCACGACCGGTTTGGTCACGCCGTTCATCGTCAGATCGCCGGTGATCTTGGCGGTCTCGTCGCCCGTCACCTCGATCCCGGTGGATGTGAAGGTGATCATGTCCCCTTCGGAGGCGCCGAAGAAATCGTCCGACATCAGATGCTCGAACCGCTTTTCCCAGCCGGTATAGAGCGACATCACCGGCATCGATACCGAGACCGAGGAATTGGCCGGATCGGCCTCGTCGAACATGATCTCGCCCTCGAAGCCCGAGAACAGGCCGAAGGTGGTGGAATAGCCGATATGGCTGTAGGAAAACAGAACTTGGCTGTGGCTGGGGTCGAGCATGTATTTCTCCGGCGCGGCGAACGCAGCCGAGGCGGCAAGGCCAAGCGCGGCGGCCATCAGGGTGGTCTTCATAGTCGCAACTCCCGCAATTAATGAAAGATTGGATGAACGGGGCAAAGCCTAGCGCGGCCGCGGCGGCCGTCCAATCCGGCATCCTTCAACAGGTCCTGTGGAAAAAGGAACATAGGCGCGCTTTCGCCAATTGGCCGCCGGCCGGCTGACCGCCTGCCGCTCTTTCGCCGGTCTGCGCGCGCGCGCCCCGCCCGCGCCTCAGCTCAGCCGCAGCGCCGCGCGGATCGCGCGTTCCTTGGCCCGGCCGCGCACCGGGATCGACACCGCGAACCGCCCCTCCGCGCTGCGGGCGAAAAACGTGCCGTTATGCAGGCTGATCTCGGCCATCGCGGCCAGGTCGTGCCGCCCGGTCAGGGTGATACCGCCCGTGGGCGCGCGCTCGTAGGTGCGGATCTCGCCGCGCCCGAGATCAAGTTGCACCCGCGCCATGCCGGTCTCCGTCTCCACCATGCCCAGAAGCGCCGCGCCGCCCGCGCCCATCGCCAGCGAGGCGCCCAGCTTGATCAGCACCACCGCCTGGTCGGGCGCCGGAAAGGCCCAGAGCCCCGCCGCCGCCAGGAAAAGCGCCACCGCCGCGCAGATCGCCGCCGCCCGCCGCAGCCAGGCCCAGTCCATCGCCGGCAACTCCACCCGCAGGGGGCGGAACCGCTCGCGGCTGATGGTTTCGAACTCCTCGCTCAGATCCGGCAGGACAATCATAGCACGCTCCATTCCTTTTCAGGTCTGCCCGCAGACTGCCGGCAAAACCCGTCAGCAATTGGGCGCCGGGGGGGCGAATTCCCGGCCTCCTCGCGGCGCTTGCCTCGGGCGCCGATCCATCGTATAGGGCGCATTCCTTTCGCAAACGTTGTGAACCGCGCAGTCTCTCGTGGACGGGCCGCGAAAGGGCAAACGGCCCGCCTTTGAAATGCGCCTTGAAAGAAGTGGAGCACACATGCCTCTCTACGAGCATGTCATGATCGCGCGCCAGGACCTGTCCAACGCGCAAGCCGAAGGTCTCGTCGAACATTTCTCAACCGTGCTGTCCGACAATGGCGGCAAGCTCGTGGATAGCGAGTATTGGGGGGTCAAGACGATGGCCTACAAGATCAACAAGAACCGCAAGGGCCATTACGCTTTCCTGAAAACCGATGCCCCGGCGCCGGCCATCCACGAAATGGAACGCCTGATGCGCCTGCATGACGACGTGATGCGCGTTTTGACCATCAAGGTCGACGAACATGACGAGGGCCCGTCGATCCAGATGCAGAAGCGCGAAGAGCGCGGCGACCGCCGCGAGCGCCGTTGATCAGCTTGAAGAAAGGACACTAACCCATGGCCGCAAAACCGTTTTTCCGCCGCCGCAAGGTCTGCCCGTTCTCCGGCGACAACGCACCGAAGATCGACTACAAGGACACCAAGCTCCTGCAGCGCTACATTTCCGAGCGCGGCAAGATCGTGCCCTCGCGCATCACCGCCGTCTCGGCCAAGAAGCAACGTGAACTGTCCCGCGCCATCAAGCGCGCGCGCTTTCTCGCGCTTCTGCCCTATGCCGTGAAGTAAGGAGGAACCATCATGCAAGTCATCCTTCTCGAACGTGTCGCGAAACTGGGCCAGATGGGCGAGGTCGTCGACGTGAAGCCGGGTTTTGCCCGCAATTACCTGCTGCCGCAGAAAAAGGCACTCACCGCGTCCGACGCCAATATCGCCCAGTTCGAAGAGCAGAAGGCGCAGCTCGAGGCGCGCAACCTCGAAACCCGCAAGGAGGCCGAGAAACTGGCCGAGGGTCTCGACGGCAAGCAGTTCATCGTGATTCGCCAGGCCTCCGATTCCGGCGCGCTCTACGGCTCCGTCTCCACCCGCGACGTCGCCGATGCCGCGACCGAGGAAGGCTTCTCGCTCGACCGCAAGCAGGTGGTCATGGGCGGCCCGATCAAGGAGCTGGGCCTGCACGAGGTGCAGGTCGTCCTGCATCCCGAGGTCGAGGTGACGATCAAGATCAACGTCGCCCGCTCGCCCGAAGAGGCCGCGCTGCAAGCCACCGGCAAGACCATCCAGGAAGCCGCCGCCGAGGAAGAGGAAGCCGCCGATTACGAGATCGCCGAGCTTTTCGACGATATCGGCTCGGCCGCCTCGGACGACGAGGATCTGGCCGAAACGGTCGAAGAGGTGCTTCCCGAAGAGGACGCGGAGACATCCGAGGAAAGCTGACCTCGGTTTTCAACACGAGACCCAGAAAGGCCGCGCCCCCGCGCGGCCTTTCATTTTTCGCAGGGGCCGGGCCAGGCCGGGACCGGCTTGAAAGCACGCCCCGGCTGACAGGCGCCCGCGCCGGGCAGCGTTATGCCCGCGGCACGGATTCGGCATGACGCCGCTGCCTCTGCCCACTGACGCACCGCCCTACCCCCCGCCGGCCCCCGCCGGCCCCCGAACCGGCCAATTTGCCATAATTCCGTCAAATTTCTCCCCCATTGTTCCGTCATAAAGGACAAGCCTTCTTAACCGATGGTATTGTATTAAAAAAATAAACCGATCGAGGCAGTAGAGTGGGCTACAATATCAGCGAGGTCAGCGGCGCCGGCGGCGGCGTGAACGCCTGGACCTTCGATGTCACATTGAACGGGACCGGCGTCACCACCGTTTCCGGCGATTTCGACGAGGTGCCCCTTGGCGGCGGCACCCCAAGCGAATCTGACCAGGGCTACAGCTTCACCGTCGAAAGCGGCGGCGCCTATGGCACGCTCTCCTTCAACGCCACGACGGGCGAGTTCACCTTCACCATCGACCGCGACGCGGTCTTCGCCTCGGGCTCCGACCAGACGGTCGTCATCTCCGTCACCGGCACCGACACGCAAGGCTCCGACGAGGACACGATCACCATCGAGCTGATGATCTGCGTGGCGCGCGGAACCCTGATCGAAACCGAAACCGGCCCCGTCCCGGTCGAGGCGCTGTCGCGCGGCGACAGGGTGCTGACCGTCGACGGCCCGGCCCAGCCCGTCCGCTGGATCGGCTGCCGGCACGTCACCGGGGCCGAGCTGCGCGCCGACCCCTCGCTGCGGCCCATCCGCATCAGCGCCGATGCCTTCGGCCCGGGCCGTCCCGCGCGCCCCCTCACCGTCTCGCCCCAGCACCGCATCCTTCTGGGCGATTGGCGGGCCGAGCTTCTCTTCGGCGCCGAGGAGGTGCTGGTGCCCGCAAAGGGGCTGCTCAATGACAGCACCATCCGCGTCGATCACGACGCGACCGAGGTCGCGTATTTCCACGTGCTTTTCGACCGGCACGAGATCATGCTGACCGAGGGGCTGCCCACCGAAAGCTTCCACCCGGGCGATTACGCGCTCAAGGAAATCGGCGATGGCGCGCGCGCCGAACTGCTCAAGCTCTTCCCCGAGCTTGAGGGCGGCAAGGCCGCGCCCGATACTGCGCGCATGGTGCTGCGGCCCTGGGAAAGCACGCTGTTGCAGGATTGCCTGCCGCCCCAACCGGCCGCGGCCGAGGGGCAGGTCGCCGCATGAGCAAGCTCACCGATGCCAAGGGCCAAGCCCTCCCCGATATCGAGGCGCCCGGCCCCGAGCGGCTGCGCGCCTATGGCGACATGATCTTTCTCGCCTTCCGCAGCCCGCGCCACGCCCAGATGCCCGTGGGCCTGTTGCGCCACTATCTCGAACCGCCGCTGGTTCTGGGCCAGTTCCGGCTGTTCCGGTTCGACGGGGTGGCGCGCGGCCTTTACACTTGGGGCTGGCTGGGGCCCGAGGCCGAGCACCGGCTGATCACAGGCGCGCCGCTCGCGCCCGAGGACTGGAACAGCGGCAAACGGCTCTGGATCGTCGATATCATGGCCCCCTACAAGGGGCTCACCGCCTCCATGGTCCGCTGGATCATGGCGCCGGGCCATTTCACCGACGAGGAATTCTTCTTCCGCCGCGTGGATGATGACAACCGCACCCGCCGGATCGTGCATATCGACTTCCGGCGCGAACGCCTGTCGAAAGTCTATTCCGAGGATGAATTCCTGACCGGCCTCTAGCCGGCCGGCGCGCCCGCTTTCTTGAAAAGAAAGCGCACCGAAATCTTTTCAAGATTTCGGCACCCCCGCGCCCGGCCCGCACCCCGTCGCGACCGGCGCCCGGCGATGTCCCGCCCGCACGCGACAATGGCGCGGCTCGCGGCGGCGTCCTTGTTGCCGCCATCCGGGGCGCCCAAGGCGCAGGCGAACCGGACCCGCCAAAATCCATCTCGCGTTCGTCCGGGCAACGCACGCCACCTTCACGCGCCCGGCCCCGCCGGCGCACCGGACAGCCGCACCGGCGCGATACCGATACGATACCGACAGGGTACAGACGGGGCATATTCCTCGATTCCAACAGGTTAACCCCGGTTTGGCCGGCTGGACCCCGGGCATGTGTCTGACGTCAGCACCTGTGGGACAGATTTGATGTTTTCGTAACGGAGGATTTCTGGTTCATCGCAGCCACCAAGGAGCGAAGATGAACCAGAAATCCGGAACATCGAAGGACGCGGCCGACAAGCTGGTCAAAGGGATCAAGCGCAAGACACGCAAACATTATTCGGC
>Ga0102928_1002121_pt1 | contig 11920 bp, 8 predicted proteins | sample SalPonR1_B_D1_MG_FD_78504 | JGI IMG/M metagenome (GOLD analysis project Ga0102928, IMG submission 78504) | Salt pond soil microbial communities from South San Francisco under conditions of wetland restoration - Salt Pond MetaG R1_B_D1_MG | ecosystem: Environmental > Aquatic > Marine > Intertidal...
AGGGCGCGGGCGGCCATGTTCTCGGTGTCCTCGATCGAGGAAAACGTGGCGTGGAGCATGTCGAAAAACCGCCCCGTCGAGTCGAATTCCAGGAAGGACGCCCCCAGCGGCACCAGCAGGATATCGGCGGCCGCCAGCGCGTTGATCGTCAGATAGCCGAGCGCGGGCGGCGTATCGAGGATGACGATGTCATAGTCCGACAGCACCCCGTCGGCCTCCAGCCGCTCCCCGAGCGCGTCCCAGAGCTTCCAGCCGCGCCCCTGCATGCGCCAGACCGGGATCTGGAACTCCGCCCAGTAGAGATCCAGCTGCGCGCCGATCAGGTCGATATTGGGCCAGTGGGTGGTCTGGATCAGATCGCCCGCAGAGACCTTGAGCGCCTCGTCCAGCGTCTCGTCGAGCGCCTGGGGCGCCTCCCCCCTGCCCTGCCGCGCCCGGTTCTCGCCGCGCAGGTACTCGGCGTAGTGCCGGCCCAGCATCGGAAAGGCCGTCTGCCATTCATCGGCGATGCGCCCGCCGAAGATCGAGGTCATCGAGCCCTGGCTGTCGAGATCGATCACCAGCACCCGGTAGCCGTCGAGGGCCGCCGACATCGCCAGATGCGCCGCGGTCGAGGTCTTGCCGACCCCGCCCTTGAAGTTCGCGACGGCGACGACCTTGGCCGGCAGCCCCTCGGGCCGGTAGGGGCGGTAGTCCTTGGCCTTGGAGCCTTCGGCGGCGAAATGGGCGCGCAGGCGCAGCACCTCGTCGAGGGTGAACCATTTCGCGCCCCCCTCGGTCTCCGTGGTGCCCTGCGGCAGGTCGGGGTTCTGGCGCAGCACGCGGCGGAAATGGGCCTGGGCCACGGGGATCAGGTAGCGCGTGATCTCCCAGGTCGAGAACCGGCGCAGCCTCTTCTCGCCCCGCTCGTCCAGTCCGCGGCCCATCAGGTCGGCCCGGCCCCTCGCGCAGGCCTCGGCGAGGTCACGGAAGCCCGCGGTGCCCATGGCCCGCCCCAGATCCTGCTCGGCCTGGTCCGGATTGATTCCGAAATACGGCGGCAGATCGTCCTGCGCCTGGAGGCTCGCCATCTGCTCATGCTCCTCATGTAACGTGTTTTCGTCAGTATAACGGAAAACGTATCACATGGAACAGATTTGAGGACATGAGCCGTTTTTCTAAGCAAATGAAGGCGTGCCGCCTGTCCCTGGTGCTCGGCCTTTCATCCTGCCCTCAAGTTATTTTCTGTTATTGAATCTGTTAAGGGGTTTTTATGTTCAGACAAGTCCTTGTTCTACAACGACGATCTGGGGTTTTCCGGGGCACAGGCGATTCCGGTCCCACGATAGGGCGACTCCGGACCCCCGAAACACCGACTCCGATCCCCCGAAGCCCCGGCTTGAATCGCTTTACCCACAGCCTGTGGAAAGATACGCTCGGCGTCACCGAAACCACGAAGCGACACGTGACACAACGCCGGGGCCAGCCGGTGCGGACGGGCAGTGACATGGAAGAGATGACAGCCGGGCGCGGGGCGCCGCAGAGTGGCCCGTTGCAGGGCGAATTCTTCTTCTGCGACTTCCTCGACCCCGCGCCCAAGGGCGATCTCGGCACGATGGAGCATCCCGTCTTCTCGCTGGCCACCCGGCCGGACCGGCGCATCCTCGAATACCGGCACAACGGCACGCTTGTCACCGTGACACCCTCGGTCAAGGGGCGCGCGACGATCCATGACAAGGACATCCTGATCTTCTGCATCAGCCAGCTGATGGCCGCGATCAACGCCGGCCGCGCGGTCAGCCGGACGCTGCACCTGACCGCGCACGACCTGCTGACCGCCACGCGGCGCGACACCTCGGGCGACGGTTACCGGCGGCTGCGCGACGCGCTCGAGCGGCTGGCGGGCACGCGCATCACCACCAACATCGCCACCGGCGGTGTCGAGGTGACCCATGGCTTCGGCCTGATCGAGGCCTGGACCATCGTGCGCCGCACCCGCGCGGGCCGCATGGTCTCGGTCTCGGTGACGCTGTCGGAGTGGCTCTATCGTGCGGCTTTGTCAAAGTCGGTACTCAGCCTGAGCCGGGACTATTTTCGCATGCGAAAGCCGTTGGAGCGGCGCATCTACGAACTGGCGCGCAAGCATTGCGGGCGGCAGGACCAGTGGCGCGTTTCCGTCGATGTGCTGCACCGCAAGTCGGGCTCGGCCTCCCCCCGGCGGGTGTTCCGCGCCATGCTGCGCGAGATGATCGAGGCCGACGGCCTGCCCGACTATCACCTCGAGGAGGAACCTGGCGACATCCTGCGCGTGACCCCCCGCGACGCGGTGATCGAGGCTGCCGGCCGGCCGATGCTCGCGCCTGCGACCTACGAGGCGGCGCGCGCGATCCGGCCCGGCTGGGATGTCTACGCGCTCGAGGCGGAATGGCGCGCCTGGTGGGTCGAGACGGGCCGCCCGCGCCTGGGATCGCCCGACAAGGCGTTCCTGGGCTGGCTCCGGCGGAAACGGTGAGTGTCGGGTCTGCGAACTTGTGCGGGGTCGGGACGGCGGAGTAGGACACCCCGGGGGAGGCCTCGTATCGAAGGAACAGGCGTGGATGAGTGTCATGGTTGACGGGTCTTCTTCCAACGCGGCCTCGGCCGCTCGAACGGGGGGTCACACGGTCGCCAACACCTACCTGATCGGCGCCCAGAAGGCCGGCACGACCTATCTTGCCGCCCTTCTCGACCAGAGGCCCGAAGTCTGTGTCTCCGACCCCAAGGAGCCGCAGTTCTTCACCACGCATTTCAGCGACGGGTTCGAGACCTATGCGCGCTGTTTCTCCGATCCCGCCGCGCCGGTGCGCATCGACGCATCGACCACCTACAGCTTCCTGCGCCCGCGGCGGGACATCGGGCAACTCGACGCCCCCGGCCTTCTCGCCCCCGTGCCGCAGCGCATCGCCGAGGCCGCGCCCGAGGCGCGCTTCATCTACGTGCTGCGCGACCCGGTGAAGCGCGCGGCCTCCGCGCATCGCCACAACATGCGCATGTCCGCCCCCCCCGACGGCCCCCAGTCCCTGCTGCAGGCTTTCGAGGACAATCCGATGCTGGTGATCGCCAGCCGCTACGCCGACCAGATCGAGCGCTATTTCGAGGTCTTCCCGCCCGAGCGCTTCCTGTTTCTCGATTTTCGCCGCCTGACGACGGAGACGGCGACCGTTCTCGACGAGGTCTGCGATTTCCTCGGTCTCGCGCGCGGCGGCATCACGCTGGAGGCGGCCAGCCGTGCCAGGCATTCGGCCTACCGGGTCACGCCCGCCGGCCGCCTGCTGCGCCGGGGCATGGACCTGGCGCCGGGGCTGGCCCGCGCGGCCAAGTCCATGGTGCCCTCCGGGCTCAAGACGCGGCTGCTCGACCCGGTCACGAAAGCCCCGAGCGAGATCGCCTTTCACGACGAGGAAGCGGCGGCCACCGTCTTTGCCGAGGATCTTGCCCGCGTGGAAGCGCTGACGGGGCTCCGTATCTGAAAACCTGTCTCTGAGCGCCCGTAACTGAGCGCCCGTATCCGGCCCTATTCGGGAATGAACCGGGGCAGGTGGGGCATCAGGTCGGCCAGGACCTCGCGCAGCCGCGCCTCAGCCTCCGCTTCGGTCTCGCCCTCGGGGATCAGGGTCGTCAGCCGCACCAGGGCGCCGTCGGTCGAGCCGGTCGTGATCCCGTCCATCATCAGGTAGAACTTGGCCGCGAAGTCCCAGGCGATGCGCCGCTCGCCCTGCTGGAACCAGTAATAGACCATCATCCGGGTCTCGCCGCGCTGGATGATCGCGCGGTTGATGTTGAAGGCGGTCCCCCCTCCTGTTTCCGGGCCCAGCTCGGGGGCGATATCGGTGCGCTCCAGCCAGGCGATTTCCCAGCCCGAGCCGGGCAGGCAGATCTCGGGGCTGTGCACGCCGCCCGCGCTCTGGTCCTGGTACCAGGCCATGAACAGGCCGACATCGGGCTCGGTCGCGGTCCGGGCGAGGATGACGGAATGGTAATCGTCGGCGGCCAGCGTGCGCGCCACGCTTTCGTCCAGCCGCTGCGCCCGGCCCACCTGCGCCCAGTCGCCAAGATCGCGCGGGAAGGCGGCAAAACTGTCGCGCGCGATGGTCTGGCCGCCGCGGTCGGGCACCGCCTGCCAGGCCGCTAGGCTGGCCAGCGCGATCCCGGCCGCCGCGATCATCGCCGCCGAGGGCTGCACCAGGCGGATGCGCGCGGCCTGCGTGCCCAGCCCCTCGGTCTCCAGGTCCAGCGCCTCGACCAGCGTCATCTTGCGGGGCTGCAGCTTGAGCAGCACCCAGGCGAGCCCGAACAGGATCGCCACGCAAGACGCGAAGATCACCCAGCCTTCGAAGAAATGGGTGAAGCCCTCCAGCCAGTCGGTGCCGTAGCGCTGCGCGATGATCCCTGCCGCGGCGATCCGGAGCGAGTTCATGAAGACCGTGATGGGCGCAGCCGAGATCAGAAGCACCGCCTTGTGCCACATCGGCCCGCGGTAGAGGACGGCGAAGATGTAGGAGAACGACAGGATCGGGAAGAGGTAGCGCAGTCCCGAACAGGCCTCGGCCACATGCAGGCGCAGAACGCCCAGGTCGATGATGTTGCCCTCCAGGAAGACCGGCACATTGGCCAGCTGCAGGAAGAACACGCCCAGCTCCGACGAGATCAGCTGCAGCCAGGTGTTGAGCTTGAAGTAAAGCACGCCGGGCAGGGGCAGCATGTAGACGAGGTGCAGCACCGGCGGCCAGAAATGCTTGCCCGTCTTCCAGCCGAAACTGACCAGGAGGATGCCGCCCACCCACAGGATCGTGGCATAGGCGACGATGTCGGAGATGTTCGAGAGTTTCCCCAGCGTGCCCATGGCGAAGGCCGCCAGGATCACCATCACGCCGACCCAGCGGTCGCGCTTGGGCCCCGGCTCGGGCGGGTATTCCTTGAGCTGGCGCAGGAACAGCAGGCCCGACAGGATCGGGATCAGCGGCCCGTGGCTGTATTCGGGCAGCGACCACGCCTCCAGGAGCGCGTCCAGCCCGTCGATGAAGAAGACCCCGGCGCCGATCGTGGCGATGGCCAGCCAGAACAGGCCCCAGTAGGATATCGCCGACCCGAGCCGGGACGACGCTTGCGACCGATCCGCCGTTTGATCAGGTGTCAGCACGGAGTTGCACTCGTCTCAATATGCTAAAAAAATATGGAGCGCTCTTAACAAACCGCATGGGCCACAGATAGCAGAATTTGCGGAAACGGACTGTCGAAGGCAAGAACGATCGCGGTACACTGGTTTTCCCGATGAAAAATCGCGTAAGGGCTGGGCCGGGGCAGGAACGGGGCCGCCGGTGGCGGACAGGTATTCGGACGGGTATTGGTGCGGATGGTGCAGCCGAACTATGACATTCTGGTGTCCATCATCAATTACCGCACGGCCGATCTGACCATCGCCTGCGCGCGGTCGGTGCTGGAGGCCGGCCTGCCGGAGCCATCCGGCGGGGCGGGGCAGGGCGGTCACGTGGTCATCGTCGACAACGCCTCGGGCGACGGCTCGGCCGAGCGGATCGCGGCCTGGATCGCCGAGGAGGGGCTCGGCGACCGGATCAGCCTGGTGCGCTCGCCCGACAACGCGGGGTTTTCGGGGGGTCACAACGCGGGCATGGGGTTTGCTCCGGCCGCATTCTACCTGATCCTGAATTCCGACGCGGTGCTGCGACCGGGCTTTTTCGACACAATCCTGACGGCCGCGCGGGCCCGCCCCGAGATCGGGCTTTTCGCCCCCCGCCTCGAGGACGAGGACGGCACCCCCCAGATCAGCGCCTTTCGCTTCGCGGGCCCGTTGAGCGAGCTGATGCGCGCCGCCCAGACCGGCGTCGTGACACGGCTTTTCCGGCACCGGGTCGTGGCGCTCTCGGCGGACCCTCAGGAGGCGCGCATCGAATGGGCGAGCTTCGCCTGCATCCTGTTGCGGGGCGCCATGGTCGCGCGGATCGGCCCGATGGACGAGGGCTATTTCCTCTATTTCGAGGATGCCGAGTACTGCCTGCGGGCGCGCCGGGCGGGCTGGCGCATCGCCGCGGTGCCCGCGGCGCGCGTGGTGCATTTCCGCGGCGGCTCGGGCCCGGTGAAGGCTCTGCAGAAGGCGAAAAAGCGCATGCCGGGCTATTTCTACGCTTCGCGGAGCCGATTTCTCTACCAGGCCCATGGCCGGGCCGGCCTGATGCTGGCCAACCTGCTGTGGCACATGGGCCGCGGCATCGCCCACGCGCGCCGTCTTGTCGGCCGCCCGGCGCCGCCGGCGCATGAGGGCGAGGCCCGCGACCTGTGGATCAACGCCTTCGACCCGCTCGGCCCCCGTCGCGCGCCGCATGAATTGCCCGGCGCGGCGGCCTCGGCGCTGAAGGAGACCACGCCTTGAGCCGGCCCGATTTCCTCATCATCGGCGCGATGAAAAGCGGCACCTCCACGCTGGCGGCACAGCTGGGCGAGCAGGCCGGCATCTTCATGTCCGTCCCGAAAGAGCCGAATTTCTTCTCCGACGACGATGTCTTCGCCCGGGGCCGCGACTGGTACGCGTCGCTTTTCGACGGGGCGGCGCCCGGGGACCTCAGGGGAGAGGCGTCGACCCATTACACCAAGCTTCCGACCTATCCCGAAACGGTCGCCCGCGCGCAGGCCGTGCTGGCGGCGCCGCGGCTGGTCTACATGATCCGCAACCCGGTGGAGCGCGCAGTGTCCCATTTCATCCATGAATGGAGCCAGGGGGTGATGTCCGACGACATGACCGCCGAATTCGCGCGCAACCCCGAGATCGTCGATTACGGCCGCTACGCCATGCAGATCCGGCCCTGGATCGAGGCCTATGGCGCCGATGCGGTGCATCTGACCAGCCTCGAGGCGATGCAGGCCGACCCCCAGGGCGTCCTGTCGGAGGTCGCGGATTTCATCGGCCATGCCGGACCGGTGAGCTGGGTGGAGGCGCGCGCGCGCGAGAACGTTTCGGCCGAGCGTATCCGCAAGTTCCCGCTGCACGGGCTTGTGATCGACAATCCCGTGGCCGCGGGCTTGCGCCGTGCGCTGGTGCCCCAGGGGCTGCGCGACCGCATCAAGCGCGCCCGGCAGATGCATGACCGGCCCGGGCTGCCCGATACGCTGCGCGCGGCGCTGGAGGTGACTTTCGCCGAGGATTACGCCGAGCTGGCTGCCCGGTTCCCCGGTCACCGGCATCTCGCGGCAAGTTATCCCTTCGTGGCGCCATGAACGTCGGCGCCGTCCTGATCGGCCGCAACGAGGGCGCGCGCCTGGTTGCGGCGCTCGAGGCCGCGCGGGGCCAGGTCGGGCGCATGGTCTATGTGGATTCCGGCTCCACCGACGGTTCCGTCGAGGCCGCGCGCGCCGCGGGTGCGGCGGTCGTCGAGCTGGACCTCGCGACCCCGTTTACCGCCGCGCGCGCCCGCAACGAGGGGCTGTCGCGGCTCTTGCACGATGGGCCGCTCGATTACGTGCAGTTCATCGACGGCGATTGCGCGCTGCAGCCCGGCTGGATCGACACTGCAAAAGCGTTTCTTGACGAAAATCCGCAGGCCGCCGTGGTCCATGGCCGCCGCCGCGAACGCTATCCCGAGGCCACGGTCTACAACCAGCTCTGCGACTGGGAATGGGACCGGCCGCCGGGGCAGGCGACATCCTGCGGCGGGGACGCGATGATGCGGGTGACGGCTTTTCAGGCCGTGGGCGGCTACGACCCGGGTCTGATCGCGGGCGAAGAGCCGGAGCTTTGTGTCCGGCTGCGCGCGGCGGGCTGGCAGATCTGGTGCCTCGAGGCCGAGATGACACTCCACGACGCTGCCATGACGCGCTTTGGCCAGTACTGGAGGCGCGCGCGCCGGGCCGGGCATGCCTATGCCGAGGGTGCTGCGATGCATGGGGCGCCGCCCGAGCGTCATGGCGTGGCCGGGCGCAACCGGGCGCTTTTCTGGGGGGCGGGCCTGCCCGCGGCGATCGTTGTGGCGGGGCTGATCTGGCCCTGGGCCTTTCTTGGCCTTCTGGTCTATCCCGCGCAGGTGATCCGCATCGCGCTGACCCAGGGCCCGCCGGGGCGCCGGGGCTGGATCCGGGCCGTTTTCCTGACGCTGGACAAGTTCCCCCAGGCCCGGGGCGTCGTCGGCTATGCCCTCGACCGCCTGCGCGGGCGGCGTGGCGGACTGATCGAGTACAAGTAGACGGCAGCCCCCCCGGATCGGCCCGGTTTCGCCCAGAATTCGTCTGGCCGCTGCCACGGGCAGCCTGTAGGCACCCAAGCAAACAGATATTTCCGCGAACCGCTCCCCATGTCCGACCCCGTTTCCTCCCCCGGCGCCTATGTCGTCATCTCGCCCTGCCGGAACGAGGCGCAATACATGCGCCGCACGCTCGACAGCATGGCGGGTCAGAGCGTGCCGCCCGCCCTGTGGGTGATCGTCGATGACGGTTCCACGGACGAGACACCCGATATCCTCGCCGAGTACACCGCGCGCCATGACTGGATCCGCGTGGTGAAGAAACCCGATCGCGGCCACCGCGCCGTGGGCCCCGGCGTGATCGAGGCGTTCTACGTCGGTCTGGACACGGTCGACCTGGAGAACTTCGAGTATCTCTGCAAACTCGATCTCGATCTGGACCTGCCGCCCCGGTATTTCGAGATCCTGATCGCGCGCATGACGGAAAACCCGCGCATCGGCACCGCATCGGGCAAGCCCTATATGCGGGTGAACGGGAGCCTCGTGTCCGAGCGGCGTGGCGACGAGATGTCCGTGGGCATGACGAAATTCTACCGCGTAACCTGTTTTCAGGCGATTGGCGGTTTCGTGCGCGAGGTCATGTGGGACGCCATCGACTGCCACAAGGCGCGTCAGCTGGGCTGGACCGCCATCAGCTGGGACGACCCGGAGATCCGCTTCGAGCATCTGCGCCCCATGGGCTCCAGCCAGGCGGGCATCCATACCGGGCGGCGGCGCCACGGGTTCGGCCAGTATTACATGGGCAGCTACTTTCCCTATTTCCTGGCCACCTGCATCTTCCGCATGCGCGAGCCGCCCTATGTCACGGGCGGTCTGTCGATGCTCTGGGGATATCTCAAGGCCTGGGCCGCACGCGAGGCGCAGCATGGCGACGCGGACCTGCGCCGATTCATCCGTGCCTATCAGCGCCGCGCGCTCATGGTCGGCCGCACCCGCGCCGTGGCCGAGATCGAGGCGAAGGTCGCGCCCGCAGCCTAGGTGACAGGCGGGGCAGGGTGGGGCCGCAAGGTTTCTCCGGGACCCTCCAGGAACAGTGTCGCCAGACGGGCCGCTTCGATGGAAATGTCGAACTCCGCCTCCACCACGGCCCGGCCCGCAGGTCCCATGGACGCGCCCCGGTCGGGCAGGGCGGCCAGCCGGTCGATCGCGCCCGCCAGCGCGTTCGCATCGCCCGGCGGCACCAGCAGGCCCGACACCCCGTCCTCGACCAGTTCCGGCACTCCGGTGATGCGCGTGGCGATCACCGGCAGGTTAGCTGCCAGCGCCTCCATCAGCACCACGGGCACCCCTTCGGCGAAGGAGGCCAGCACGAAGGCATCCGCGGTGGCTAGGATCGCCGCGACCTCGTCCTGGCTCTGGTAGCCGGTGAAGCGCACCGCCTCGCCCAGGGGGGCGGCCATCGCCTCCAGCGCTGCACGCTCTTCGCCGTCGCCCACGATGGTTAGGCGCACGTCGTCCCGGGTGTCGCGCGCCAGAAGCGCCTCGATCAGCACGCGCAGACCCTTTACCGGCGCCAGCCGCCCGACGAAGACCAGATGCAGCCGCGGATCGCCGGTCTCGACCCTGTCGCGCCGGTAGAGAGCCGGATCCACCCCACAATGGATGATCCTGAGCCGGTCCCAATGGGCCGGGTCGCTCATCAGCATGGCCTGGCTGCGGGCGTAGTTTGAGATGCAGGCGACGAAGCGCGCGGCGGCGATCTTGTCGCCAAGGCTCCAGCGCACCGGCTCGGCCAGGTCCGCGGGCCCGTGCAGCGTGAAGGAGAACGGGATATCGGCGAGCCGCGCGGCCAGGATCGACACGCTGGCCGAGGGCCCGGCGAAATGGTTGTGGATATGGGTCACGCCCTCGGCCTGCAGGTGACGGGCCAGAAGCGTCGCCTCCACGAAATAGAACAGCTGGTAGAGTGCGGCGCGCAGCCCCGGCTGCCGCATCCGCCAGGCTTTCGCGAGCGTGCCGAAGTAACGGCCCGGGGCGGTGAAGGCCTGTGCCTGCGCGGCCAGAAGCCGTGCGGGCGACTTGCCGGCCTCGATGACGTGAAAGGTGGTCTCGGCGGCCTGTGTCTCGGCCGGTCCGCGCAGATGCTCGGGCCCGGAACGTCGGATCGAGCAGGTCACGATATCGAGCCCGAGCCGCCTGAGCGCCTCGACCTCGCGCAGGATGAAGGTGTGCGAGACCGCAGGATAGGCGCCGGTCAGATAGGCAATCCGCGGCGGGGTAGGGGCTTTATCGGGCATGTGCGGGCCTGTCGGTGGCATGTTCGGGGCCCCTCTTGGCACCCTGCGCCGGTCCTGTCACCTCCCGTCACGCCTCCAGTGCGCCGCGGTCGGGATCCTCGCCGCGAGGTCGCCCGAAAAAGTCGTCGACCGGCACCCGCCCGGAGGCGGAATCCCGCGCCGGAGAGCCGGGCAGCGGCGCGAGGCGCGCAACGCTGCCCTCTGGCGTGGCGAAGCGCCGGTCGAGGTCCGGCTGCGCCCCGCGATCGGACAGGCCGCGATAGCGCGGACCGAGATAGCGCGACCGCCACACACCGCCTGAAGTGGGCATGGGTTCCGGCGACAGGCGCGGGTCCTCGGGCTGCTGTCCGGTGGCGTTGGGGGCGTAGACCAGGTTGTTCTCGAAGCTGAAGGTCTCGAAAAGGTCGATGTCCCGTTCGGCGGCCAAGGCGCGCCCGTCGCGATTGGCGTCGCTCATCAGGTTGACCAGCGTGTTGGCGTAGATCTCGACGGGATCGAACGGGTCGTTCTGCCCTTCGGGATTGTCCTCCGCCCGGATCACCCAGGCCGCCCAGGCATTGGTCAGCATGGGCGTGTCGGGCCGCACCATGATCGTGTTGCGCACGGTGGTGCCGGTCAGCCCCACATGCACGCCCGTCCAGGTCCGCGCGGTGCCCACCAGAAGGCATTTGTCCATCACGAAATTCGTCCCGTAATAGGGCCCGCGGCTGTTCTGGTCGCGCACGGCCACGATGTCGAACCCGCCTTCCATGGCGCAGCGTTCGACCATCGCGGAGGACCGCGTCTCGGCCTGTTCGTCCTGGCTGGTGGACCAGCGCAGGCAGGGCTGATCGGCGGCGATGCCGGCGGCCATGCTCCAGCCGTTGCGCGAGAACAGGTCGCAGGCCGAGATATGGGTATGCCCGCCATGGGCGATGCGGATCGGTCCGTGCTGGTTGGTGTCGCCGCTCTTGCTGCCGCCGCCGCCCATCAGGGCCTCGGGCGTCTGGTGGATCGCGCAGCCCAGGATGGCGATGAACTGGTCGAGGTTGAGATCCACGAAGACGCCGTAATCGCCCCAGTTGGTGATGTCGCAATTGTGCAGTGCAAAGAGCGAGCGGAAGTTGCGGCCCTCCACGTCCCGGCGCACGAAGAAGGTGATGCCGAAGCCCGAGAAGGTGCAGTCGTCGACCAGCACCGAGCGATCGTGCGTCTGTTCGGTCATCAGCCCCGGGATCTGGGTGCCGGTTTCGGTCGTGCTGTCCCAGTCGCCTCGAAGCGCGATGCCGCGGAGGACCGTATCGCCCTCGAAGCGGTGATTGACGATGATCAGCGCCCTGTCCCCTTCCGCCGACAGGACCGGCCTCGGGCCGCTGCCCCAGGCCGACAGGTAGACATTGGGCATGTTGCGCGGGATGCGCAGCGATTCCGGCAGCC
>Ga0102928_1002128_pt1 | contig 11902 bp, 14 predicted proteins | sample SalPonR1_B_D1_MG_FD_78504 | JGI IMG/M metagenome (GOLD analysis project Ga0102928, IMG submission 78504) | Salt pond soil microbial communities from South San Francisco under conditions of wetland restoration - Salt Pond MetaG R1_B_D1_MG | ecosystem: Environmental > Aquatic > Marine > Intertidal...
ACAACCGGTGTGCTTTAAAACTGTTCGCCGGTATGGTTTGGTCAAAATTATACTCCAGGCCAGACTCTTTCGCTCTCTGTTCCATCTGTTGATGGATCTGTTTCGACTGTTCATGACTCCATCCTTTCCGTTTGGCAAGCTCTTCATAAATGGATGCATTAGGTTTCGTTTTTGCGTCGGGAGCCAGCTCAAAACTGTGCCAAAGTACCTTTACTACACCATTCAGCCCGGCTTTTTTCACCGCATCTTCAAAATTTCGCTTTCCAATGTAGCAGAACGGGCATATAATATCTGACCAAATATCTACATAAATCGGTTCTGTTTTATGATCAGGATTTAAATTTTCCAAGGTATTCATACGTTTTATCAGGTTTAAGCATAATGGATTTGTAACATGGTATAATACACCACTAAAAAGCAAAGAGTGTTAAAATCATTCAATCCCGCTAAATGAAAACAGATTTATCGGTTGATTCTTGCTGCCCGAATATCTTTCTGAAATGCGGAGTGGCAACTCACGCAACCCTGCTGTATGATCTGGTAGTTTTTCAGAACGATGCTCATATCGTTTTGACGGGCGGCCTCTCTGAGAGAATCGGCCCGCGAGTGTACAATATGGTCATATTCGCCAAATGCCTGCATTTTGTCGCCAAGCGTTTCCTTCACAAGCTGCCGGCTCTTTGGAGAAAGCGGAGGATGCTCATTTATATTTGAAGCGCCCTGTTCAATCAGTACAAAGTTCTCGGTATAAATTCCCTCATTAATGAGATCCATATCCGCCAGTAGCATTCTCATAATCGTGGGCAGTTCCAGCGGCTCCTGTTCCGAACTTTCAGTTTCTGTATTATCAGAAGCTCCTTCCTGATATTGAACAAATCCCAAGCCAACGGCCAGTAAACAGAAGAAAGCAGTGATTAACAAGGTGTGAATTCTGTGTTTCATAGCTAAAAATGATTTTATCCATTCATATTTTCCTACAAAATAGTCTTAAAACGCTTAACTTCCATATTTACCCTTTTCCAAACTTAAGAAAGTCTATCTATGAAACCCCGGGCCTTTTCAAAAGCCGAAATTATTCACGTCACAGACAATCATGAAACTGAAATTATGGCTCCGGCAGGAGATTGGGCATCTTTGTCAGCTGCATTCCAGGGTGGAGCAGACTCCGTCTATTTTGGCATTGAGCAGCTGAATATGCGGGCACGGGCAACCAATAATTTCACTATGGAAGATCTTCCCCAAATCGCTGAGATTGCAAAAGAGAAAGGGGTAAAAACGTATCTCACCCTCAATACGGTTCTATACGATCACGATCTCCCGCTCATGAGGCGAATTATTGATGCCGTACATGAAACCGGGATCACCGCGATTATTGCTGCAGACCAGGCGGCCATCTCCTATGCATTCAATAAAGGTGTTGAGGTGCATATTTCCACGCAGGCAAACATATCAAATATCGAAATGGTCGATTTTTACAGTCACTTTTCAGACGTGATGGTGCTTGCAAGAGAGCTGAGCCTGGGGCAGGTCAGGAAAATTATTGAAGGTATTAAAGAGAGAAACATCAGAGGCCCGTCAGGAGAGCTTGTGCAGATCGAAATTTTTGCCCACGGTGCACTCTGCATGGCTGTATCGGGCAAGTGCTATCTGAGCCTTCACACCTACAATTCATCAGCTAATCGCGGGGCCTGCAAACAAAATTGCCGGCACGCCTATAACGTTACGAACAACGAGGGAATAGAGCTTGCCGTAGATAATGAATATATCATGTCGCCCAAGGATCTGTGTACCATCGATTTTTTGGATCAGATTCTGGATACGGGCGTCAAAGTATTAAAGCTGGAAGGCCGGGGTCGCTCGCCCGAATATGTAAAAACCGTTACGCGCTGCTACAAAGAAGCTGCCTCAGCTGTACATAACGGTATGTATACATCAGAAAAAACAGCCCAATGGAAGGCAGATCTTGAAAAGGTGTACAATCGGGGGTTTTGGGACGGCTACTACCTCGGGCGCCGGCTGGGCGAATGGAGTCCGGTTCATGGTTCAGCAGCCTCCAAGGAGAAGGTTTTCGTTGGAAAAGTGCTTCATTACTATCCCAAGGCAAACGTGGCTCACCTACGAATAAAATCAGGAAAAATTACTTTGGACGATCACCTGCTCTTTATCGGTAAAAAGACGGGAGTTGCCGAGCCGAAGATCGAATCACTTTGGCTGGATGAAAAGCCGGCAAATGTAGTACAAAAAGGTACCGATTGTACGATTAAAATTGACTCGATAGTTCACGAGGGCGACAAGGTATATGTTTGGGAGGATCGCAGGTAATGCGCATAACCTTATATCGAAATAAATGTATCGGGTGTAACTACTGCGTGGAAGCCTGGCCGGAACGCTGGCAAATGTCAAAAAGGGATGGAAAATGCGTGCTAATCGGTGGCAAGAAAAAAGGTATTGTGGTCCAGGCTGATGTGGGCGAACACGAGCGGGAGCTCAACGAAAGAGCCGCTGAGGTTTGTCCGGTGAATGTAATTCGGCTAAATGGTTAACTTATTGAAGCTTTTCCGGCAGATTTTTGATTACTCTTCTATCAGCGGAAACGTAACGGTGAACCGGCTTCCTTTACCGGGCTCACTCTCACACCGGATAGTGCCATTCATCGATTCAGTGAGATTTTTAACGATATACAGACCAAGACCTACGGAGGATTCATTGCCCGTTGGTTTATTAGAAAGCCGAGCATAGCGGCTAAATAATTTTTTCTGATCTTCCTCTGATATTCCGGGACCATTATCGATCACAGAAATTTTCACTAAATCGTCTTCTTTTTCAAGCTGAATGATGACGTTACTGCCGGGTTTAGAAAACTTCACTGCATTTGACAGCAGGTTTTCAATAAGACTTCGAAGGTGACTCTCATCAGCGTTAATCGTTAGTGGCCTGAGCCGGATATCCGCCTCTACACCAATACTCTTTTCTGCAGCCTGATACTTGTAGATCTCAGTAAGTCTTTCTGCAATCGGCACCACATCAACTTTTGCCTCGTTTACCCTTCTTTGATTTTTTTCTATACTGTTCACATCCAGCAGACTATTAATCATATTCAGCATTCGGGTTGTCGACTCTTTTATGATATCAATGTACTCCAGCCTAGATGTTCTGTCTGATTCATCAGAATGCTCCAAAAGCTCGGCCACACCAACCAACGATGATAAAGGCCCGCGTAGATCATGCGCAGCAATATTCAGGAATTCGTTCTTCTCTTCATTCAATTGCACCAGCTGTTTATTTTGCTTTTCAATCTCTTTTTGACGCTCTTTCAAAAGCTCATTAGCCTGTTTTCTGAGAGTATTATACCGAAACAGAAGGCCAAGAACGATCGCCAACATGATCACACCCGCAATTAAAAAGTTTCTCCACAATTTTTGACGGGTAACTTCGGCCTCTCTCAGTGCAACTTCCGTACTCAATAGCTCAATTTCACGATTCTTTTGCTCTACTTCGTACTGTGTTTGCAACCTGCTGATCTGCTCCGATCTCTCTTCATTAAAAACGTTTTGCTGCTCCTGATAATACTTTTGAAGATGTTCATATGCCTGTTCAAAATTGCCCATCTCCTCATAAATTTGGGCCAGTCTTTCGTATGATTCGAGTATAAACTGACTCTGATCAATTTCTACTGACAGATCTCTGCCGTTTCTCGCCTGCACCAGCGCTTTTTCTAAATTACCCGTCCTGTGATACAATTTTGCCAGAAACAGGTAGCTGCCGGTTAGGTTTACATTCAGTCTGTTCTCCCGAAAAAACTGAATAGCCTCCGTCAGATATTCTTCTGCCTGCTCATACTCCCCCAGTTCAATTTGTACATTCCCAATATTGGCAATGGCGATCATGTATAGCCGGGGATTACTTACTTCATCACTCTCACCGATTTTTCTCGCTTCTTTATAATAGCCCAACGCTTCTTCGAAGTTATCCATATAATAGTGGGCCACACCTATATTCATGATAAGCGAACCCACCATCTCTGTTTCCCCCAGCTCCTCCATCATCAATTTTGCCTGGGAGTAATATTCGATAGCGCGATCATAGTTCTTTTGTAGAACGTGAAGGCTTGCAATCATATTCATCACGCTGCCAATTTCAGGCTGATTTTCAAGCTCTTTGTTGAGCTCAAGAGATATTAGAAGATATTCGAGAGCAATTTCGTAATCGCCCAACAGGAGATATATACTGCCCAGAATCTTGTTAGACGTGGCTACTCCCTGCTCATATCCTATCGTTTCTGATATTTCAAGAGATTCAAGTGCAGCATAAATGGCTGACTGCGGATTTTCATTCCGCTCCGTGTCTGCCAATATTTGAAGACTGTCGGCTGCTGCACGGGTTCTTGGAACTTGTTCAAGATTATCAACATTCGCGGTGTTCTGCTGAAGTGACACATTCTCCTGCAGAGGCTTTGCCGATTCAGATGCTATTTCAATATCAGGTATCGTCAGTACCGAAATAGCCAGTAGAAAAGAAAAAATGATCACAATTTTGAGAACTTCCGTTTGTGAGTTGAATTTAAATACGTTTTATATGTAGCTATAAAAAACGAGAAGTTGAATATACAATAAATAATCCATTCATAACCATAGCGTTTTATGATCTCTGTAAACCATTTAGCCGCAACGGTAAACGCCTGATTTTTTATTCAATGCCATTTGGTAATAAATAGCATGGGATATTATAGATCCTAAACTCTTTTAATATCCCCGGCAGTATATGTGCGCATAAATAAGACAAGGTACTCTTATAACTTTATAACTACTTCATATTTGTTTTGCATTTTAAGACAAGATACTCTTTTAACTGCTAATTGATAACAGAATGAACCGGTTTTATTCCATAATGCTCCTGCTCTCTTTCTTTATTGGCACCCTGCAGCCGGTAATGCCAATGGTGGAATTTGTTATTTATGAAGGGCGGCTACTGGAATTAATTCAGCCCATTGCTGATGAAGATTGTACCATGACCGTACTTCAGGAAATTTGTGAAGAGTGTGACTGCTGCAACCATAATGATAGTGAAGAGTTACTCAATTTTGATTACTACCCTATTCACCTGGAAGTGATGCCGTCGGTTGCCAAGCATGTGAGCCTTGAAACTCAGCTAGCTATGCAACTCACAGACGAAAGCACAATTGCGCATCCTTACAGCACACCTACACCCCCGCCCCGGTCAGTGTAGTTGCAGCGAACGACATCAACAGAATTACTAAAAATAAATTAATCAACTACTAAACAGGAATATTATGTATCTATCAAACAAATTTTTCACTCTTTTTATCGCAATTTTCCTGGTGGGCTTTGCGATATCAACTGCTCAGACATCAGAATATACCATCGACGGCATGACATTTGGCATGCCAGAAGCCGAGGTGTTTACCGAAGACTATGACGGCCCCCCGGTTGTTGGCGAATATATTACCATGCTGCCAAATCTTGCTCCTCTCGATTACGAGGGAAACAAGCATCACGAAATCCGGCTCGATGCCATGGTTCAGGAAATTGAAGTGGCTGATGGCGTACGATATCGTGCATGGACGTTTGGCGGCACCGTACCCGGCCCGGTTATTCACGTTAAAGAAGGAGACCGAATAACCTTTACTATGAAAAACCGCTCTGACGAAATGGTAACAATCACTGAACCGGGTGCAGAAGCATCACCATTTCTAAATCAAGTTGCCAATAATAACTTTATGGACGCCAAGCCCGGCATTATGCCAATGCCTCACTCTATGGACTTCCACGCAGGAACTGTGGCTAAAGACGACAAGTGGAGAACTATCGCTCCCGGTGAAACCATTAAGTTTGATTGGGTTGCAAACTACGCAGGATCTTACATCTACCATTGTGGTACCCCCAGCGTACTGATGCACACCGCGATGGGGCAGCATGGTGTTGTAGTTGTGTCACCCAAAGATGGCTACACAGATGATTACGAAGTAGACCGCGAGTTTGTCGTTGTTCAGTCGGAATATTACCTGAAAAAAGGTGCCGGCGATCTTTATACGTACGACTACGAAGCAGCTCAAACGGTCAACCCATCTCACGTAGTATTTAATGGCCACCAAACCATCCTCCACGACCAACCACTTGAAGCCAATGCCGGAGAACGGGTACGTATACACTTCTCAAATAACGGCCCAAGCGGCACGAGCAGTTTTCACGTAATTGGCGCCATTTTTGATCGTGTTTGGATGGAAGGCCATCCCTTTAACGAAATGAGAGGCATGCAGACTGTATTGCTGGGTGCATCCGGCTCCGCTACCATGGATTTAATTGTGCCCGAAGAAGGTAAATACACCTTAATTGATCACGAATTTGCCGATGCGGAAAAAGGCGCAACCGGCACGCTTAAAGCAGGGGCTAAAAAGTAGAGTTTGTAAATACCCAAAGCAACATTGTTGATTGCCATGTACCATCCACTCAAATATATCACACTTATGCTGGCAGCCGCTGTGCTTCTATTCGGGAGTCCGGCGGCTCATGCCCAACAGTCTGCAGCTTCAATTCCGGAAGGGGAGTTTCACTCTGTGCTTCCGGAAATTGAGGGTGAGCCGATAACCGTCAGCGCTTTCCATCTCGACAGGACTGCCGTAACCAACGCCGAATTCGCCGAATTTCTGAAAGAGAACTCACGATGGAGTCGGTCACAAATACCGGCAATCTTTACGAGAGACGGCTATCTGCGCCACTGGAAAAGCGATCTGGAACCCGGACCGGAGAACCCTGATGATGCTCCTGTTACCCGGGTATCCTGGTTTGCTGCCAATGCATATTGCGGTGCGGCAGGAGGAAGGCTTCCTACACTGAACGAGTGGGAATACTCTGCACAGCTGATGGAGTTCGACGACCCGGCAGATATGAACGCTTTTGCGTATGAGTTGATGGGTTGGTACTCAGCTGTTAGCACTGATAACAAGAACGCTGTTGGAAGCACAGGAATCGAAAATAGATTCGGAGTAAAAGATCAGTTCGGGCTGATTATGGAGTGGGTCGAAGACTTTGAACCACCCGTTGGAACCGACATTTCGCTCGACTGCGGAACCGTTGGGCGAATGCAGCAGCTTGGAAGCGTCTATAGCTACGCCGCATCCGTTCGATACATCACCCGAATGAGCTTTAACGCCAAAACCGTTACCGGCATGGTGGGCTTCCGCTGCGCCTACGACTCCCCTCTGCAACAAGAAAACCAAAAGGCACTGTAATGGAAAAAATTATTTCTATATACGCACTCATCTTTCTTATTTCCGGATTCGGAGTGATTCAGGCTCAGCACAGCCATCAAAATCACAATGCCATGGATACAAAGGAGGTCAGCAGTGAGCACTCCGTGTATCACACCCAGGCAGAGTGGACCAACCACCGAAATGAAACATTTCTTCTGCATGAACTGAAAGGCAAACCTGTAATTGTAACTATGTTTTACGGTAACTGCACCCAGGTGTGCCCCATTTTAATACGCGATGCCAATCGTGTATTTACAGCAGTCGACAGCTCGCTTAGGAATGATGTGCAGGTACTGGCTATAACGTTCGATACTAAAAACGACACACCCGAAATCCTTAAAGCCTATGCCAACAAGAAAGAGCTGAACATTCCCCAGTGGCACTTTGTAACCGGGCCTGATGCGGCCATTCGCGAACTGGCAATGATGCTTGGAGTTCAGTACTCCAAAAAAAGTGACGGCCACTTTGCCCACTCCAACCTTGTTACGGTTTTAGACAGTAAGGGCCGAATTGTGCATCGCCTCGAAGGGCTGAACCAGCCCGTTGATGAAGCAGCACACTGGATAGAAAATCACATTTTAAAAACAAAAAATGAGAACCTGTCTCATAAACATCACAAATAAAAACAACTACTAAACAACCCTAAAAAAGATAAAACCATGAAAAATTTCAACATTCGATTTCTAACCATTTTTTTATCCTTCTTTATCGCTGCAGGGGCATTTGCCCAAGATAGCGACGTTCGGGAAATCCTCATTAAAGGTACCGACAACATGAAGTTCGATGTAACCCTGATTGAAGCCAGTCCGGGAGAAACTCTTCGTATTACGCTTGAGACCAAAAGCAATATGCCTGCACAGGCCATGGCGCACAATGTAGCTATTGTAGACCTCGGCACCAATGTGGATGATTTTGTTCTCGCTTCTATGGCAGAACCAGACAATGCATACATCGCCCCTTCTTATGCAGACGATGTGATTGCAGCCACTGAAATGATCGGCGGCGGCAAAACCTCCACCATAGAGTTTACCGTACCCGAAGAACCCGGCGACTACGAATACGTTTGTACGTTTCCCGGCCACTATTTTGGCGGTATGAAAGGGGTCTTGAGAGTCTCCGATTCAGCTTCTTAGATAAATAAAGCCTTTTACTAAGGCAGTCTCCATTTTTTTAGGGTACTGCCTTTTCTATCAATATCAATCGATCAATAAAACCTAATATTATGCACTTTACCGATTTAAAAACTGTACCCGTAGGCGACATTGTCGCAAAAAACTATCATGCAGCCGATGTATTTCGGGAATATGGAATTGATTTCTGTTGCGGCGGACATAAAACACTCGAAGCCGTCACATCAAAAAAGGGAATTTCTTCTGATGATGTTGCTCAAAAGTTGGTTCAGATTCTTGACTCACCTGCAACAATTTCCGAAAACTACGATCATTGGTCTCCAAACTTTCTGATCGACTATATCGAAAACACACATCACCAGTTCGTGCGTGAGAAAATCCCTCAAATCTTAGCCTATGCAGCAAAAGTGGCAAAGGTACACGGAGAACGGTATCCCGTAAATCTGGAAATTTACCGTCTGTTCACTAAGCTCTCAAAAGAGCTTCTTGAGCACCTTGAAGATGAGGAAGAAAATGTATTTCCACTGATTAAATCTTATGTAAACAACGGTGAAAGAACCGTTGACAGTGAAACATACAAAGCTGCTCTACAGAAGCTTGTGGAGGATCATGAAGAGGCCGGAGAGGTGATGGCGCAAATCAGTGAGCTTAGTAATCGCTTTACGCCACCTGCCGATGCCTGCACAACGTATCGAATTCTTTATCAAAACCTGGAAGGGTTTGAGCAGAATCTTCATAAACACGTACATCTCGAAAACAATATTCTGTTTAAGAAAGCAGAAGCAGTATTGGCTTAATCGGGCAGCTTCCCTGTGAAACTAAGCTGGATTGATAATGTCCTTTTAAAATCAAATTCCCCCATCCTTGTCACACCGCTTTTTGGTGAGATATGGTGGGGCAGGGAATGACATTACCGATTAAATTTAAATGTATTGGAGTGATTTTATTTTGGCCTCGAATTTGTGGGCGGATTGAGGTAGTCTGCAGATCTGCGAAAGCAGAATTTCTTACCGGTTCAGATGGTAATAAACCGATACTTTACCTTATGGACCATTGAAATTCTGCAGCAGATCAGCAACGACCGCCGCCCACAAATTCGCCGCCTTGATTTTTTGGTTCGTTTTGTATCAAGACAAAATGAACGAATGAAGCAACGAATTGGGCAAAAATTTTATAAAGGTTATTATTAAATATAAGATGGGAACAGCAGATCCCGAAGGAACCCTTTCCCCAAAAGGGACTTTTTTGGGTTAAATTCAATATCTCTTAACCATTTAATTTAAAAACTATCTCCCATGCCTCCCATAACCCGCTGGTTCATAAAAGCCGGAATACTCTGGTTTATTACCGGAATGATACTTGCCTTTCTTGCTGAGCTGCCACTACTATCAGCAGGTTCGCTGCTCCTTCCTGTTTATTGGCATATGCTGGTCGTTGGTTGGATTACACAAATTATTATGGGCGTATCAATCTGGATGTTTCCGAGGAAAAAACGGGATCGTCTGAAGAAACAATCCGTTCGAACTGTTGTCTCCTTTGTGTTCTTGAACAGCGGACTTGTTCTGCGTTTTCTGTGTGAGCCGTTTATTCCCATGTTCCGGGGAGAATCAATGATCACACTTATCGTAATCGCCTCTTCCCTGCTCCAGGTGTTGGGAATTTTATTCTATATTGCTGAAATATGGCCCCGGCTACAGCCTAAATCATCCCGAAAGAAAACATCCGGAGGTCACTGATGCCTGCACAGTCTGTATGGATGATTCGCCTCTCTCTGGTTTACCTTGCCATCACGATCTCGATGGGTGGGTTGCTATTGATTCATAAAGCTATTTCAATTCATCCGGCTGTATGGGGACTCCTGCCCGTACATTTTGAGCTGGCTATCTGGGGATGGATGGTTCAGTTTGTGATGGGCACAGCCTACTGGATGTTTCCGCGATTTTTGAAAGGAGAACCCAGGGGCAATTCAAACATAGCTACGCTTATGGCAACCCTCTTTAACGGAGGCCTCTTTCTGCTCTTGATTTCCATTTTTGATGTGTACTCATCCTTTCTTGCTCCTGCAGGGAGAGGGCTTCTTCTGATCTCAGTAACTCTTTTCGCTGCTTTGATTTGGAATCGTGTTGTGAGTTACAGGAAACGAACATAAGACCATTAATTCCATGCGATTTTTCTGTCAATTTCTTAAAGAATAATGAACTTTCTCTGAGGTAAAATAATTGACAATGATATACGAAGGTTCTTATATTAAGATATAATACTCTTTAATCTTTATTTGATTATCCATGCTGCTTACAAAGTCTTGCATATACGCTCTCCGATCTTCCGTCTATCTGGCGAATCAGGAAGCAGAATGCTATGTAACGATTAAAGAATTGAGCGATGAACTAAAAATATCATTCCACTTTTTAACAAAAGTACTGCAACAGCTCACAAAGCAGGAAATATTGAAGTCCTATCAGGGACCCAATGGCGGAGTAAAACTGGCAAAAGATGCCTCTGAAATCACTTTTCTGGATATTGTTCAGTCAGTTGATGGCAGCCACGTTATTTCGGAGTGCGCTTTGGGACTACCCGGCTGTGGAGAATTGGCACCATGTCCGCTACACGAACACTGGTCAGGTTTAAAAACCGGGTTAAAGGATATGATGGAAAGTGTTACCATTGCTGAACTTGCAGCCAAAAGAAACATTCATTTGCACAGTGAAAACGCTGATGCAGCCCGTAAAGAACAGGATTTTTTTGAAATTAATTAAGATAAAATACACTTAAATATGAATACTATGTTGAAAAACCGAATCTCAATACTCACCATCATCGTCGGTTTTACCCTCCTTGTGTTTACGCAATCCTGCGGGGGTAGTGGCGAATCCAATCAACAAACTCAGAGCACCGAGCAGCAGAGTTCAAACGAATCCGGACTCTCCGATTTTGAGCTAAAACACGGTATAGGCCCGGTAACTGAAGTGGTTGAACTGGGTGAACTCGACCCCGAATTAGCAGCCGAAGGTAAAGAGATTTTTGAAGCCAAGTGTACTGCATGCCACCGTCCGAACGAGCGCTATATTGGCCCGGCTTCAGGAGAAATCCTCGACCGACGCACTCCGACCTATGTCATGAACATGATTATGAATCCTGATGAGATGACCAAAAAACATCCCGAAGGAAAGAAAATGATGCAGGAGTATATGTCTCCCATGCCCTATCAAAATGTCACAATTGATCAGGCAAGAGCCATTGTAGAATATTTCAGAACCATTGAAATGCCAACAGAAAACGAAACCAATCAATAACACCTAAACCAAAACAAACTATGGAACCAATAAAAAAGAAATCAAGGTTTGTATGGTGGTCTGTACCACTGATCGCTGTACTTGCTTTTACCCTGTACGGTTGCCCTTCACAGCAAAATTTATCCAGCTCGGGCGATGCCGCGCAAAAAGTGTATGTAGCACCCGGAGAGCATGACGAATTCTACGGTATGTTTTCAGGAGGGTATAGC
>Ga0102928_1002131_pt1 | contig 11896 bp, 8 predicted proteins | sample SalPonR1_B_D1_MG_FD_78504 | JGI IMG/M metagenome (GOLD analysis project Ga0102928, IMG submission 78504) | Salt pond soil microbial communities from South San Francisco under conditions of wetland restoration - Salt Pond MetaG R1_B_D1_MG | ecosystem: Environmental > Aquatic > Marine > Intertidal...
CCGAAGAAGAACGGTATCCGCATGCCACTGATGTGCCCTCGCGCACCGGTCTTGGCAAGGGCGCGCCCGCTGCCTCCATCTGTCCGCAAGTATCCTCGGGGGAGCGCGAGGGGGCAGACGACCCCCTCGCCCCTTGCCTGCCCGCGCCGGAGGCTCTATCGCTGTACCCACAGCGACGGGAGAATCCGGGCTTGCCCCGGTGCCGAAGGAGCAACCGCCCCGGTAAACTCTCAGGCCAAAGGACCGTCGCTGCGAGAAACACTCTGGAGAGAGGCCCGCGTGGCCCGCCGAAGGGATAACGATCTCAGGCGAAAGGACAGAGGGGGCATCGAAGGGCGCAGTCCGCCCGGGCGATGCCGGGCGTTCCGTCCGCCGGCAGGGGAGGTGAGATGGACGAGCTGAAGCGCACTGGGCTCCACGACCTGCACGTCGCGCTCGGCGCGAAGATGGTGCCCTTCGCGGGCTACGAGATGCCGGTGCAGTATCCCATGGGCGTCCTGAAGGAACACCTCCACACCCGCGAGAGGGCCGGCCTCTTCGACGTGAGCCACATGGGGCAGGTGATCCTGCGCCCGAAATCGGGCGATGCGGCCGACGCTGCCCGCGCGCTCGAGGCGCTGGTGCCGGTCGATGTGCTCGGACTGAAGGAGGGCCGCCAGCGCTATGCCCTTTTCACCGACGAGGCCGGCGGCATTCTCGACGACCTGATGGTGGCGCACAGGGGCGACCACCTGTTTCTCGTCGTGAACGCCGCGCGCAAGGACCCCGACCTCGCGCATATGCGGGCGCATCTGGCCGATGCCTGCGCCATCGAGCCGATCGAGGATCGCCTGCTTCTGGCGCTCCAGGGTCCCGCCGCCGAGGCTACGCTCGCACGGCTCGTCCCCGGAGTCGCCGACACGCGCTTCATGGATGTCCGCGTTCTCGCCTCCGACTTCGGCGACGCGTGGATCTCCCGCTCGGGCTATACCGGGGAGGACGGCTTCGAGATTTCCGTTCCCGAAGCTCGCGGCCGTGCCTTCGCCGAGGCGCTTCTCACCATGGACGAGGTCGCGCCCATCGGTCTCGGCGCGCGCGATTCGTTGCGGCTCGAGGCAGGATTGTGCCTTTACGGGTCCGACCTCGACGAGACGACGAGCCCCGTCGAGGCCTCCCTTGACTGGGCGATCCAGAAGGCCCGCCGCCGGGGCGGCGCCCGCGAGGGCGGCTTTCCCGGCGCGGACCGCATCCTCTCCGAACTCGAGAGCGGGCCGTCCCGCCGCCGGGTCGGCCTCCTGCCCGAAGGCCGTGCGCCGATGCGGGCGGGAACCGCGCTCTATGCCGGGCAGGACGATGCCAGACCTGTCGGGTCCGTCACCTCCGGCGCCTTCGGGCCGTCGATCGAACGGCCGATGTCCATGGGTTATGTCGCGGCCGGGAACGCCGCGACCGGGACGCGGCTTTTTGGCGAGGTGCGCGGGAAACGACTCCCCGCGATCATCACCGACATGCCGTTCAGACCATCCACCTACAAGCGCTGAAGAGGGACCAGCATGAAGTACACCGAAGAACACGAATGGCTCGAGATCGACGGCGATCTGGTTGTCGTGGGGATCACCGAGCACGCCTCGACGCAACTGGGCGACGTCGTCTTCGTCGAACTGCCCGAGATCGAGACGCAGGTCGCCAAGGGCGACGAGGTCTGCGTGATCGAAAGCGTCAAAGCCGCGTCCGACATCCTCGCCCCGCTCGAGGGCGAGATCGTCCAGGTCAACGACAAGATCGTCGCGAACCCCGCCCTCGTGAACGAGGACCCGATGGGCGCGGCGTGGTTCTTCAAGATGAAGGTCGACGACCTCTCGGCGCTCGACGACCTGATGGACGAGGACGAGTACAAGGACTTCATCGAATGACCGTCGGATCCGGACAGCCGATCTGACCCAGCGGAGACCGCCATGCCCTTCGAGCCCACCGACTACCTGCCCTACGACTTCGCGAACCGCCGCCACATCGGGCCGTCGCCGTCAGAGATGGCGGAGATGTTCGAGGTGGTGGGCGTCTCGTCGCTCGACGACCTGATCGACCAGACGGTCCCGCGATCGATCCGGCAGACCGAGCCTCTCGATTTCGGCAAGCCCAAGTCGGAGCGCGAACTGCTGTGGTACATGCGGCAGGTGGCGCTCAAGAACACGGTCTTCGCCACGATGATCGGGCAGGGCTACCACGGCACGGTCACGCCGCCCGCGATCCAGCGCAACATCCTCGAAAACCCCGCCTGGTACACCGCCTACACGCCGTACCAGCCCGAGATCAGCCAGGGGCGGCTCGAGGCGCTCCTGAACTACCAGACCATGGTCTCGGATCTCACCGGACTGCCGGTGGCCAACGCCTCGCTGCTCGACGAATCCACGGCCGCGGCCGAGGCGATGACGATGGCGCAGCGCGTGGCGAAGTCGAAGGCCATGGCCTTCTTCGTCGACGAGAACTGCCATCCGCAGAACATTGAGGTGATGCGGACGCGGGCAGAGCCGCTCGGCATCGAAGTCATCGTCGGGCCGCCCGAGGCGCTCGAAGCCGAAGAGGTCTTCGGCGCCATCTTCCAGTATCCGGGCACCTACGGGCACCTTCGCGACGTCTCGGCCGAGATGGAGGCGCTCCACGCCGCGAAGGCGGTCGGCATCGTGATCGCCGATCCGCTGATGCTGACGCTGCTCAAGGAGCCGGGCGCGATGGGGGCCGACATTGCGGTCGGCTCCACCCAGCGCTTCGGCGTGCCGCTGGGCTACGGCGGCCCGCACGCGGCCTACATGGCCTGCCGGGACGAGATGAAGCGGTCGATGCCCGGCCGGATCGTCGGCGTCTCGGTCGACGCGCGCGGGAACAAGGCCTACCGTCTGGCGCTCCAGACCCGCGAGCAGCACATCCGCCGCGAGAAGGCGACCTCGAACGTCTGCACGGCGCAGGCGCTCCTCGCCGTCATGGCGTCGTTCTACGCGGTCTTCCACGGCCCCGAGGGGCTCAAGGCCATCGCGCAGCGCATCCACCGCAAGACCGACCGCCTGGCGCGGGGGCTGGAAGCGGGCGGCTACACGATCGAGCCCGAGCATTTCTTCGATACCTTCACGGTGGAGGTCGGCGCGCTTCAGGGCGTGATCCTCGAGGCGGGCCGGCGCGAGCGGATCAACTTCCGCAAGGTCGGCGAGACGAAGATCGGGATCACGGTGGACGAGACGATCCGTCCCGCCGTGCTGGAAGGCGTCTGGCGGGCCTTCGGGCTGACCCATTCCCGCGACGACTTCGCGGCCGACTACCACCGGGTGCCGGAGAGCCTCGTGCGGACGACGGATTACCTGACCCACCCGGTCTTCCAGATGAACCGCGCCGAGACCGAGATGATGCGCTACATGCGCCGGCTGGCCGACCGCGACCTCGCGCTCGACCGGGCGATGATCCCGCTCGGCTCCTGCACGATGAAGCTCAACGCCGCGGCCGAGATGATGCCGATCACCTGGCCCGACTTCTCGAACCTTCACCCCTTCGCGCCGGCCGACCAGGTCGCGGGCTACCGGGAACTGCTGGACGACCTCTGCGCGAAGCTCTGCGCGATCACCGGCTTCGACGCGATGTCGATGCAGCCGAATTCCGGCGCACAGGGGGAATACGCGGGGCTTCTCACGATCCGCGCCTGGCACAAGGCCCGCGGCGAGGGGCACCGGAACGTCTGCCTGATCCCGACCTCGGCGCACGGGACGAACCCGGCCTCCGCCCAGATGGCGGGGATGAAGGTGGTCGTCGTTAAGGCGGCCGGCAACGGAGATATCGACGTCGACGACTTCCGCGCCAAGGCCGAGGCGGCGGGAGAGACCCTCGCCGCCTGCATGATCACCTATCCCTCCACCCACGGGATCTTCGAGGAGACCGTGCGCGAGGTCTGCGAGATCACCCATGCCCACGGCGGGCAGGTCTATCTCGACGGCGCGAACCTCAACGCGCTGGTGGGGCTGGTGAAGCCGGGCGAGATCGGCGCGGACGTCAGCCACCTCAACCTCCACAAGACGTTCTGCATCCCGCACGGTGGCGGCGGGCCTGGGATGGGACCGATCGGGGTCAGGTCGCATCTCGCCCCGTTCCTGCCGGGCCACCCCGAGACCGGGGGCCGCGAGGGGCCGGTGAGCGCCGCGCCCTACGGCTCTCCCGGCATCCTGCCGATCTCCTGGGCCTACATCCTGATGATGGGGGGCGGGGGGCTCGCGCAGGCCACGAAGGTCGCGATCTTGAATGCGAACTACATCGCCAGACGGCTCGAGGGAGCCTATGACATCCTCTTCATGTCGGACCGTGGCCGGATCGCCCACGAGTGCATCGTCGACACCCGGCCCTTCGCCGAAAGCGCGGGCGTGACGGTCGACGACATCGCCAAGCGGCTGGTCGACAACGGCTTCCATGCGCCCACGATGAGCTGGCCCGTCTCGGGAACGCTGATGGTGGAGCCCACCGAGTCGGAGACCAAGGCGGAACTCGACCGCTTCTGCGACGCGATGCTCGGCATTCGCGAGGAGATCCGCGCGATCGAAGAGGGCGGGATCGACCGCGACAACAACCCTCTGAAGAACGCGCCCCACACGGTCGAGGACCTGGTCGGCGACTGGGACCGGCCGTATTCCCGCGAGCAGGGCTGCTTCCCGCGCGGGGCGTTCCGGGTGGACAAGTACTGGCCGCCGGTGAACCGGGTGGACAACGCCTGGGGCGACCGGCACCTCGTCTGCACCTGTCCGCCGGTCGGGGACTACATGGAGGCGGCGGAGTAGGCGTCGCAGGAGGCGAGGGGCTGTCTGCCCCTCGCGCTCCCCGAGGATATTTCCCGACAGATGGAGGCGCGGGCGGGGACTCAGCGTCGCCCGGGATGCCTTTCTCGATCGGGGAGCTCCGCGCAGCCGGCCACGCCGCGACGCGCGCGGTCTTGTCGGCCGGCGCACGCGCTGGCGCTCGGGCGAAGGGTCGCGGGCGGGATCGGGCCGTTCTCCATGCAGCCCCACGCGATCCGGGACCACGGTCTTTGTTGCCGTCTCGAAACACGCGCTTCCCGCTCCCGAGCCTGCTTGACATGACGGTCTCTTTCGACCATCTAGCGCTCGGTCCGGGGCCGTAGCTCAGTTGGGAGAGCGCGTCGTTCGCAATGACGAGGTCAGGGGTTCGATTCCCCTCGGCTCCACCAAGATTTCCCAATTCCTGACGGCCTGCACGGGTCACCCCGCAGGGGCGACATCGGCTCCGGCGCCGTCTTTACGGGAATACGTCTTTCCGGCCGACCCGCGAACGATCTCGGCGATCCGCCCGAGCTCGGGCGCGAGAGGGCTCGATGTCCGCCAGATCATGCCGATCGTGCGCGAGGGCTGAGGATCGGGAAAGCGGGCGAGCGAAACGGAGGCGGATCGCGTCTCGACCGGGACGGCCATCTCGGGGATGAGCGTCACGCCGATGCCCGCTCCGACCATCTGGACGAGCGTCGAGAGGGAGCTGCCGTCCAGGAGTTCGCGGGGGCGGCTCGAGGTCATCTTGCAGAATGACAGCGCCTGGTCGCGGAAGCAGTGTCCTTCCTCGAGCAGGAGGAGGCGCATCTCGCGCAGCGTCTCCGCGTTCGGAACGGGCTTTCCGGCGTCGTCGCCGGGACGAACGAGGACAAAGGCTTCCGAGAAGAGCGCGACCTCGGTGAAGGCGGGCTCGGACACCGGCAGGGCGACGATCGCGGTGTCGAGGCGTCCTTCGGCGAGCTCGTCGATGAGCCGGGGCGTCACGGTTTCCCGAAGACGGATATCGAGACCCGCGTGGAGGTGCATCAGATCGCCGATGATCGCCGGCAGGAGATAGGGCGCGACGGTGGGGATGACCCCGATGCGCAGACGCCCCGCGAGCCGGTCCTGCGACGTCCGCGCGAGATCGGAGAGTTCGTCGACGGACCTCAGGATCTCCCTCGCGCGGGAGGCGAACTCTTCCCCGAGACCGGTCAGTCGGGCTCGCCGGGCGCCGCGCTCGAAGAGCGGGGCGCCCAGCGATTCCTCGAGTTCCCGGATCTGCATCGAAAGGGCTGGCTGGGAGATTGCACAGGTTTCGGCGGCACGTCCGAAATGCCCGTGGCGCGCGAGGGCGTCGAAGTAGCGGAGCTGCTTGATGGTCATGTTTGCCATAAGAGAATCTTATAGCTGCAATCAGGAGATTCAACTTAATCTAATCGACGGTCTTTGTTAGAATTGTTCCAGAAAATCCGGAGACCCCTCGATGCACGAATCGTCGCGCCACGCGGTTCACCGGAGCGGGCCACGCGGATGCGCGTGGCAGACGGTGCGCGTGACATTTTCGAAGGCCGGTCGGTCCCGTGCCGATACATTGACGCTCGGCGGGGAAACCGGTTCAACGCCCCAAGCAGAAAACGGAGAGTAACATGGATGGAAACGACGCGTCCGCCGGCAAGTGCCCGGTGATGCATACCTCATTCGGCACCCGCTCGAATCGCGACTGGTGGCCGAACCAGCTCAACATCAGGATTCTTCACCAGAATCCGCCCATCGGGAACCCGATGAGCAAGGGCTTCGACTACCGTGACGACTTTCAGAGGCTGGATCTTCGCGAGATCAAGAAGGATCTCACCGCGCTGATGACCGACAGCCAGGACTGGTGGCCGGCGGACTACGGCCACTACGGCGGGCTCTTCATCCGGATGGCCTGGCATTCCGCCGGCACCTACAGGACGGGCGACGGTCGTGGCGGCGCCGGATCGGGGTCGCAGCGCTTCGCGCCGCTCAATTCATGGCCCGACAATGCCAACCTCGACAAGGCCCGGCGCCTGCTGTGGCCGATCAAGCAGAAGTACGGCAACAAGATCTCCTGGGCCGACCTGATGATCCTCGCCGGCAACGTCGCGATCGAATCGATGGGCGGCAAGACCTTCGGCTTCGCCGGCGGCCGCGCGGATGTGTTCGAGCCCGAGGAGGACGTCTACTGGGGCTCCGAGGTAGAGTGGCTGGCCACCTCCGACAAGGAGTACAGCCGCTATACGGGCGAGCGCCTGCTCGAGAACCCGCTCGCGGCGGTGCAGATGGGCCTCATCTACGTCAATCCCGAGGGCCCGGACGGCAAGCCAGACCCGCTCGGCTCGGCCAAGGACATCCGCGAGACCTTCGCGCGCATGGCCATGAACGACTACGAGACCGTCGCGCTCACCGCCGGCGGCCACACCTTCGGCAAGTGTCATGGCGCGGGCGACGCGGCGCTCGTGGGCGCAGAGCCCGAGGGATCCGACATCGCCGAGATGGGCCTCGGCTGGAAATCGACCCATGGCACCGGCCTGGGCGCACAGGCGATCACGAGCGGCATCGAAGGCGCGTGGACGCCGCACCCCACGACGTGGGACATGGGTTATTTCGACATGCTCTTCGGCTACGAGTGGGAGCTTGTGAAGTCGCCGGCCGGCGCCTGGCAGTGGCAGCCCAAGGACGTCGACGAGGACCACATGGCGCCCGCCGCCGACGATTCCTCGAAGAAGGTCATCACCATCATGACCACCGCCGACATGGCGATGCGGATGGACCCCGACTACGAGAAGATCTCGCGCCACTTCCACCAGAACCCCGACGAGTTCGCCGACGCCTTCGCGCGGGCCTGGTTCAAGCTCACGCACCGCGACATGGGGCCGAAAACGCGCTACCTCGGTGCGGAGGTCCCGGCCGAGGACCTGATCTGGCAGGATCCTGTCCCTGCGGTCGACCATCCGCTGGTGGACGAGGCCGACGTCAGGTCGCTCAAGGCCACGGTGCTCGACGCGGGACTTTCCCTGCAGGAACTGGTGCGCGCGGCCTGGGGCGCGGCGGCCACCTTCCGCGGGTCGGACATGCGCGGCGGCGCCAACGGGGCGCGTATCCGGCTTGCGCCGCAGAAGGATTGGGAGGCCAACCAGCCGGAGGAACTGCAGACGGTCCTCTCGAAGCTGGAGGGCATCAAGGCGGATTTCGACGCCAGCGCCTCTGGCGGCAAGAAGATCTCCCTCGCCGACCTGATCGTCCTCGCCGGCTCCGCGGCCGTCGAGAAGGCCGCAAGAGAGGCGGGAGTCGACGTCAAGGTGCCCTTCACGCCGGGCCGGACCGACGCTACGGAGGAGCAGACGGACATCGAGTCGTTCGAAGTGCTCGAACCGTTCGCGGATCCGTTCCGCAACTACCTGAAGGCCCAGTACAACATGTCGGCCGAAGAGCTGATGATCGACCGCGCGCAGCTTCTCGCGCTGTCGGCGCCCGAGTTGACGGTTCTTGTCGGCGGCATGCGGGCGATGGGCGCCAACCACGCCCAGTCCAAGACGCATGGCCTCCTCACCGACCGTGTCGGCGCGCTCACGACGGACTTCTACCGCAATCTCATGGACATGAGCACGGAGTGGAAGCCCGTCGACGACAGCCATCAGGTCTTTGAAGGGCACGACCGGAAGACCGGCGACGTCAAATGGACGGCGACGCGCGTGGATCTCGTGTTCGCGTCGAATTCTCAGCTGCGCGCGATCGCGGAGGTCTATGCTCAGGACGACTCCACGGAGAAGTTCGTGCATGACTTCGTGGCGGCCTGGACCAAGGTGATGAACGCGGATCGGTTCGATCTGGCCTGATCATCGCCGATGAGACGGAGGGCGCGGCCACATGGCCGCGCCCTTCTCAGTTGCGGGGCCGCTCAAGGGCCGGTCGCGAACAGCCGGCCCGGGGCTTCGTTCGGAGATGCCTCCGCCGCGCGCAGAAGCTCCCACGCGAGCACCTGGTTGCTCGACAGGACGGGGAGGCCGAGGGTCGCCTCGAGTTCGGGGATCACGTCGAGCGTCCGAAGATTGGTGCAGGACAGGAACACCCCGTCGATTCCGCCCTCTCCGGCCACCGCGCGCGCCGCTGCCTTGACGGACGCGCAGTCGATCCGCGCGACGCGAGCTTCCTCGGCGACCTCGAAGCTGCCGAAAACGGGCGTATCGATGCCCTCGGCCGCGAGCGTCGTGCGTATCCTGTCCGAGACCTCCGCGACGTAGGGCGAGAGCAGACCGAGCCGCGAGATGCCTTGCGCGCGGCAGGCCGACACGAGTGCCGAAACCGGATCCGTCACGACGGACGTTTCGGTCACCGACTGCACCAGGTCGGCGACCCGTCGCGCGCCGATCTGGGCGGTGCCCGAGGTGCAGGCGTAGCCGACGGCCGAAAAGCGTGCCGAACGCGGGAAGAGCGCCGCGGCCTCGGCCAACAGGTCCTCCATGGCCGCGAGCGTTTCCGACGTCACCTCCTCTCCCGAGGGAATGCGCGTGACGAAAAGCTCGACGTCGAGGGGAAAGAGCCGCCGGAAGTCGAGCTCGATCGTCTCGTCTGCCTGGAGGATGATCAGCCCGATCTGCGGCGGCCGGACCTCCGAGAGGCGGTGTGAAAAAGGGGCCGTCATGCGCCGATCACCCTCATCTCCGCTCCGGACGGGGTGGACAGCCACTCGGCGCCACCCTCGCGGATCACGATGTCCTCCTCGTGAACGAGGATACGGCCGGACCCGAGGTCGATGCCTGGCTCGAGCGTCAGAACCATGCCGGGAACGAGAACCGTCCGGTCGGCGGGAATGAGCGAGGGCGGCTCGGTAAGCTGCATACCGAGCCCGTGTCCGAGGCGGCCCGTGTCGGAGCCGCCCGCGCCGGCGGTGACGATCCCGTCCATCGCGTGGAACAGGTCGGCGGCGGTCGCGCCGGGGCGGGCAAGGTCGAAGGCGGCGGCGGCGGCGTCGACGAGCCGGGAATGGGCGTCCCGCACCGCTGCGGACGGTGGGCCGATGGCAAAGTTGCGGTCGAAATCGCAGAAGTAGCCGTCGCGGACGAGACCGGTGTCGAGCATCAGGACATCTCCGATTTCCAGCGGCCGGTCCGTGGCGGGCGAGATCACGTCGCCGTATCCGCCGGGCGCCGCGGCGCCGGCGAGGTAGGGCACCCAATCGGCACCGTCCTCGAGGCAGAGCATCTGGAAGCGTCGGAAGACCTCGGAGAGAGGCGTCCCGGGACGCGCGATCTCGGGCACGCGGGCGAAAGCACGGTCGGCCACGGCGCAGGCGGCCGCGATCTTCCCGATCTCGGTTTCGGACTTGACCATGCGCAGACGCCGAAGGATGTCGCCGTCGTCACGGACCCTGCGATTGCCGAGGCGGTGTCGCAGCGCGTGCCAGTCGGCGAGAGGCATCCGGAGGTGCGTCTCGGCGCCGCTCGGGACGCCGACGCTCTCGTCCTCGGGAACGACTTCCGCGAGCGTCCGGGCGAGCAACGAGATCCCGTCGTCCACGTAATCGGGTGAACGCCACGCGCGGATGTCGGTGATCCAGGTGGACCGCATCAGGTGGGCGCCGATCGACGGGATCACCGCGATGGGGTCGCCCCTGGCCGGGACGATCATGAACCACGGTCGGGTCGGGCTCTCCCAGAAGCGGGTGAGGAAGCCGGTGAAGTACCGGACTTCGGGCTCGGTCGTCAGCAGAAGCGCGGCGATCCCGAGGGCGGTCATTTCCTCCTGCGCCTTCGCGGTTCGGGCGCGGAATTCGGCCTCGGGAAAGCCTCGCGTGGTCATGTTCGAGCCAATTCCGGGCATGCGCTGCAACGGCTCCCCGCCCGAGGGAACCCCGAAGTGTCCCGGAGATTGGGCCTCGTCGCCTCGCAGAACTTCCCGATATCGCGCATCCTCGGAGGCTGCACGGTTTGTCCGGGCAGTCAATGGAGGATCGCCCCGCGCGGTCAGCCGGCGTGCCGTTCCACCCAGCCTGCGAACTTGTCGAGCATGTCTTTGAGGACCTCGCGTGTCTGCTCGTCGGTGAGCTTGCCGTCGTCGTCGAAGCGCTGGTTCGCGCGGGCGATCAGCACCTCGGCCGTGGGCAGGAGCGGCATCGCATTGTAGAAGACAATCTGCCGAAGATGCGCCTGCCCGCGGGCGGTGCCCACGAAGGCCGGCGTCGCCCCGACGATACCTGCGGGCTTGCCGTTCAGCGGCGCGTCTCCTTCCGGCCGCGACAGCCAGTCGATCGCGTTCTTCAGGACGCCGGTGACCGAATAGTTGTACTCGGGCGAAGCGAAGATAACGGCATCCGACGCGCCGATCCGCTCGCGGAGGTCCTGCACGCGGGGTGGCCAGCCCTGGGCCTCGACGTCCTGATTGAAGAGCGGGACGTCCTCGAGCGTGACGATGTCGATCTCGAGCGTCGCTGGCGCGAGTTCCTGTGCCGCGCGCAGCGTGGCCGTGTTGTACGATCCCTTGCGCAGACTGCCGGAGATGCCGGCGACCTTGAATTTCCTTGCCATGATCCTCTCCCTTCGCTGTGCGAACGCGGGACGGGCCGGACGGTTTCGTCAGGAATCGGACAGCGGGGCATCTTCACGTGACACCGCCCGCGCGAGAGAGGCGAGCGACGTCCTGCTCCGGCTTTCGGCGCGGCGCGCGAGGATTTCCCGGAACGCGGGCGACGTGTGGCGTGCGCGAAGGTCTCGGGCGAAGCGGGCAGGGTCTATGCCGCCATCCAGCGCATCGGCAATCAGGCGCTCCAGCAGCCCCATGTCGCGCAGATGGTCTGCAAGTCCGGCCCCCATGAAAGGGGCATTCAGGACGGTGACGCCCGGGGCGCAGAGCCGGGCGATGTGAGGCCGGTCGGCGTCAAACCGGCGGTCGGTGACGAGGGTGACCGGTCCGGCGATGGCGAGCGCATCGGCGGCGTCCGCGTAGCGGTCCGACCAGTCGAGCTGCGCGGTCCAGCCCCAGCGCGCCTCCCAGGGGACAACCCGGCGGTCCATCGTCGATTGCGGGGCGAAGGCAAGGACCGACGCGCCCGGCGCCGCCCGGGCGTAGCTGAGCGCCGCGAAACCGCCCATGCCGGCGCCGACGAA
>Ga0102928_1002133_pt1 | contig 11880 bp, 9 predicted proteins | sample SalPonR1_B_D1_MG_FD_78504 | JGI IMG/M metagenome (GOLD analysis project Ga0102928, IMG submission 78504) | Salt pond soil microbial communities from South San Francisco under conditions of wetland restoration - Salt Pond MetaG R1_B_D1_MG | ecosystem: Environmental > Aquatic > Marine > Intertidal...
AAATCGCGACTTGCATTCAGGTTTATATGGTGGTGCTGTGGCCAATCCTATCAACATTTTAACGCAAATGATTGCTTCACTTCAGGATGAAAATAACCGTATAACTATACCAGGATTTTACGATAAAGTTGAAGATTTAAGTGAGGAAGAACGTGCAAAAATGGCCGAAGCGCCTTTCAATTTAGAACATTATAAACAATCAATTGGTATCGGTGATGTGCACGGAGAAAAAGACTATACCACCAATGAACGCAATTCCATAAGACCCACACTGGATGTCAATGGCATTTGGGGCGGTTATATTGGTGAAGGCGCCAAAACCGTAATCCCAAGTAAAGCTTTTGCTAAAATATCCATGCGATTGGTCCCTAACCAGGACTGGAAAGAAATCACTGAACTATTTAAAACCCATTTTGAATCGATTGCTCCAAAAAGTGTAAAAGTAGAAGTCAAGCCGCATCACGGTGGTCAAGGCTATGTTACCCCTATCGACAGTATAGAATACCAAGCTGCCGACAAGGCGTTTCAGGATACGTTCGGCAAATCTGCAATACCGCTTAGAAGTGGTGGTAGTATTCCAATTGTGTCGTTGTTTGAAAATGCCTTTAACTCCAAAACCATCTTAATGGGTTTTGGTTTGGATACCGATGCGATTCATTCGCCCAATGAACATTTTGGCATTTGGAATTTTCTCAAAGGCATTGAAACAATTCCGCATTTTTATAAACATTTAGCAAAATTAAAGTCTTAATGTCGTAACTTTAAGGGTATATTATTAAAATACAATAACATGAAAAAAATTATACCCCTGTTTTTTGTGAGTTTTTTTATCTCGGTATGTCCGGCCCAGGACATTCAACTGGAAACGGTTGCTACTGGATTTGTTAGCCCGGTAAATGCTGCTCATGCTGGTGATTCCAGATTGTTTATTGTAGAACAACCCGGTGCAATTCAAATCCTGAATAGCGACGGATCGGTTAACGCTGCTCCATTTTTAGACATCAACTCTTTAGTCAGCGATAATGGTGGTGAGCAAGGTCTTTTAGGTTTGGCGTTTCATCCTAATTATAGCTCTAACGGTTATTTTTACGTCAACTACATTAATAATTCTGGAGACACCGTAATTTCGAGATTTACCAGAAGTACAACTGATCTGGCGGATCCAAATTCGGAGGTGATCTTATTGATCATTCCTCAGCCCTTTGCCAATCACAATGCAGGAGACATGCATTTTGGCCCTAATGATGGCTATTTGTATATCGCTACCGGTGATGGTGGATCTGGTGGTGATCCTCAAAATAACGCTCAAAACCTTAATAATTTACTTGGAAAAATATTGAGGATTGATGTGGATAACACCACGACAAATCCAAATCTGAATTATGCCATTCCAGCCGATAATCCTTTTGTTGGCGATGCTTCGGCAAGGGATGAAATATGGAGTTATGGGCTGAGAAACCCCTGGAAATTTTCTTTTGACAGCTTAAACGGCGATATGTGGATAGCCGATGTCGGAGAAAGCAACAAAGAAGAAATAAACAGAACATCGGGGAGTAGTAGCGGAGGCGAAAATTTTGGGTGGCGCTGTTATGAGGGGAGTTCAACTTTTAATACGACAGGCTGTGGTTCTATAAGTACTTTCACCTTTCCGGTAGCTGAATATTCCTACGGAGGCAACCCATTTAAATGTTCCATCACGGGCGGTTATCGGTATAGAGGCAGCTTAGAAAGCAGTTTACAGGGTTTATACTTTTTCGCAGATTTCTGCAGCAATCAGATAGGTTACGTAGAAGAAATATCTGATGATACGTTTCAACTGAATTTCGCCGGTACTTTTAGCGGTCAGAATTTTTCTTCTTTTGTAGAAGATGTTGATGGGGAGTTATATGCCGTAGGTTTGAGTTCCGGAACAATAAGCAAAATTATAGATGCTAACCTCAGCATAGATGAAAATAATTTCAATGAAATCAATTTATACCCTAATCCTGCAGATCATAAAGTAAACATTCAATGGGAAGGATATCACATTAATTCTATTCGCATTATGGATATTCAAGGAAAAATCATGAAAAGGCTTCATGACCTTCCAGACAATTTGATTCAAATGTCAGTTGAAAATTTCGAAAAAGGCCTATACTTAATAGAGATAAATTCTAATAACGGACAAAAAACTATAAAAAAACTTTTGGTCAAGTGATTTGATTGTATTTGGAGTAAACCCTCGGTTTTCATGCCAAATTCTTATTTATGAATTTTTAAGAAATCATTTAAAACTTCCTACCCTTGTGATGTGGCGAAGGATTAACCTTTTCAGAATCATCCATTTATTTGGTTTCAATACTTTAAAAAGGCATCCGAGGTTTACTTTTATTGGCGGGCAGGCAAAACTCTTTAATCCCATTTTGGACATCTAAACTTTGCCCGCATATTCATAGCCAATATCTTCAACAATAGTTTTCACTTTGTCTTCTGCAATATTGCCCTGTACATCAACTTTGCCGGATGATAAATCTACTTCGACATTTTCTACGTCATTAGTTTGGCTTAGATTGTTTTTCACATTGGCCACACAATGATTACAGGTCATTCCTTTTACAATATATGTGGTGTTTTTTTGTACTTTAGATTCCATATTATTTTTTGATTTTTTAGGTAAATATCTTTGAATTTCTGCATTGATCACCAGCAGAGTCAGGACAACAGCCGAACCAAGACTGAGCCATTGAGGTAGAATATGATCGTGTTCAGCAATCATTTCAGTCACGCTAAAATAGCTAAGCCAGGCTTCGGGCAGAACATAATCTATGATGATTCCAAAAAGCATGGCGCCAATAATGATGCTGGCCAAGTATATTATTGTCATTCGTTTTCCTATGGCATTCCAGATCACAGTAAAGGTCGCTATATTTGTCGCCGGACCCGCCATTAAAAATACAATCGCTGCGCCGGGAGAAATCCCTTTCATCAATAATACAGCTGCTATCGGGACGCTCCCGGTTGCACAGACATATAACGGAATACTCGCCAATAACACCAAAAACATGCTAAAAATAGGTTCTGATAAAATGCCTTCTTCAAAGAACTGTTCGGGAATAAGCATGCTAATTACGCTGGCCAAGACCAATCCAATGATAAGCCATCGAGAAATATCCTGAAGAAATTCGACAAAGGCGTATTTAAAGATTCGGTCAAACCAATGCTGTTGATTCACGTCTACTCCACAATCATCACAGCATTCCGCATCTTTCATTTCTTCCTGACTTTTATCGAAATTATCAACAAAAAAACCACCAAAAATTCCCGTGATAAATGCTATAATTGGCCTTACAATAGCATATGCCCAGCCCATCATACCGTAAGTGATGAGAATACTGTCTATCCCGGTTTGAGGCGTGGAGATCAAAAAAGAGGTTGTCGCACCTTTTGAGGCTCCTTTTTTGTGAAGTGAAACGCCTGTCGGAATCACACCACATGAACACAATGGTAAAGGAACGCCGAATAATGCCGCTTTAATCGAAGAATTCCAACCCGGCTTACCCAGCTGACGCTGCAACCAATCTTTTGAAAACAGTCCGTTTAACAAACCTGCAATCAAAAAACCCAGTAAAAGATAGGGTGCCATTTCAAGGGTCAGATCCCAAAAAGTCAAGAAAAATTCTTCAATCCATTTCATAATGCAAAAGTAAGAAATATGATGTATTGAGTTTATAAGGTTATGAGTTTATTAGGGTTATGAGTTTATAAGGTTATGAGTTTATTAGGGTTATGAGTTTATTAGGGTTATGAGTTTATTAGGGTTATGAGTTTATTAGGGTTATGAGTTTATTAGGGTTATGAGTTTATTAGGGTTATGAGGCGTTGCAACAAGCTTCGCAGAAGCGTAAGTAGGGGTTTACCTGAGCGTAGCCGAAGGTTTATGGGGTTTCGTGAACTTTATATTGTTATGATGTTTTTGGTATCAAGTCTAGACAATTACTCTAGGTTTGTAGGCTGCATTGCTCAAATAATAAAATCTTTTTATGAAATTCTTTTTTATAACACCTTTTTTACTGCATTTTGGGTTGGCCAATAATGTCTGTCAATGTCCACCTATGGATAAAGAAATCATACACACCATCAAAAAAAAGGAGTGACATTACACTTGTAGGAACAGCAATTGAAGAATTAGAAACTGAAAGCGTTTTCGATAATCCAATGTACAAATTACAAGTTGACAGTGACCTTAAAGGCAAAATACAGTCTAAAACTGTGATCATTAACCAAAATGAGTTATCAACAGTTTAGTTTAAAGTTTACATAAACTTGTCAACCTTATTTATGAGGCTTCACTTATAAACTTATAAACTTCAAACACTAAACTTTAAAACTTCCCACTACTATCCTTATATTTGCTTACACAAAATAAAAATTATGGGATTACTTGACAATAAAAACACACTCATCACCGGAGCTAGCCGCGGTATTGGTCGAGGCATTGCTCTAGCCTTTGCAAAACAGGGCTCAAACGTCGCTTTTACTTTCAATTCATCTGCTGGTCCGGCTGAAGAGTTGGTAAAACTTTGTGAAGCCGAAGGTGTAAAAGCCAAGGCTTACCAATCTGATGCGGCAAATTTTGACCAGGCTCAAGAGCTGGCCAAACACGTATTAGACGATTTTGGGCAAATTGATGTTTTAATCAATAATGCCGGAATTACCAAAGATAACCTTATGATGCGAATGAGTGAAGATGATTTCAATAAAGTGGTTAAAGTCAATTTGAATTCAGTGTTTAACCTCACTAAGGCGGTTCTACGGCCTATGCTCAAACAACGTCATGGCAGCATCATTAATATCAGCTCAGTTGTTGGAGTAAAAGGAAATGCCGGACAAGCCAACTACGCAGCGTCTAAAGCCGGAATTATAGGATTTTCTAAGTCTATGGCTTTAGAATTAGGCTCAAGAAACATAAGAACCAATGTTATAGCTCCCGGGTTTATTGAAACCGAAATGACTGAAAAACTCGATGAAAAAACTGTTCAGGGTTGGAGAGACAATATCCCACTCAAGCGGGGTGGCTCTCCGGAGGATGTCGCCAACGCCTGTATATTTTTAGCCAGTGACATGAGCGGCTACATTACTGGCCAAACCCTTAATGTTGACGGCGGCATGCTTACCTAAACTAATATTAGTGCTTTTGCTCTGAATTTATTTATATGAATGAAATTGATGTGTTGTGGTTAGTGTTGGTTGTATTACTCAGTGCCGGTCTTTCCTGGTGGCAATATCAAAAAGAATTTAGTAAACGCTCCAGACAAGCATTTTACTATAGTATTCCGCGTTTTTTGGCTTATATCTGCGTCGGACTGTTATTGATAAACCCTAAAATAAAACAAACGACTTATGTTATTGAAAACCCTAATTTAGTGCTTGGGATAGACAATTCCATGTCCATAGCTCAAATTACCGACACTACAACTTACAAAACTCAATTGATGCGTTTTATTAAAGATGAAGACATCAATAAAATGTTTAATATCCAGACCTACAAGTTCGGAGAAAATTACATGGAGTTCAACAACATCAATTTCAATGAGCCCCAAACCAATATCAGTGGTTTTCTTAAGAAAATGTCATCCATATACTCAACTTCAAAATCACATATCTTACTTTTTACAGATGGTCAAGCCACTTTGGGTCAGGATTATATTTATACCTCAAAATCTATTGACGAACAAATAATTTCAGTCGTTGTTGGTGATACCACGAGTTATGTTGATACAAAAATAGACCGGTTAAACACCAATTCCTACGCCTTTCTTAATAACCGTTTTCCGGTTGAAGTGTTTTTGAGCTATAACGGCGAAAAACCAATGGAAACTGACTTCCTTTTAAAACGAAATGGCAAAATATTGAGCAGAACAAATGTTGCATTTACAAAAAACGAAACTACCAAAAATTTTAAAGTATTTTTAAAAGCTGATCAAATCGGTGTTAATACAATTGAAGCTGAGTTGAAGTCTGAAAACGAAAAAAACACACAAAACAATATTCAGGAATTTGCAGTTGAAGTGATAGACGAAAGAACTAAAATTCTGCTTTTGTACGATAAGTTGCATCCAGACATCGGAATGCTTAAAAAAAGTATAGAATCCAATCCCCAGCGGCAATTAAAAATCGCCTCAATTGAAGAGCAAAATGAAGACCTCGCCACTTACAACCTGATTATGTTCTATCAACCCAATAGGAGTTTTCAATCAGAATTCAATTTTGTCAATAAGCAAAACATCAATCATATCATCGTGACCGGTACATTAACCGATTTTAGATTTTTAAATCGTGTGCAGCCGCATTTCAAAAAAACGCTCACGGGCGCTACAGAAGATTATTATGCCAGCCTCAACCCAGCTTATAGCAGTTACCAGAATAAAGATATAGGCTTTGAAAGTTTCCCTCCACTAAAAGACAGTTTTGGAGATATTGAACTCACTTCTGAGGCCGATATCCTGCTTTTTCAAACCATTGATGGGATTTCTACACAACAGCCGTTGATAATGACTGCCGCTGAAAAGAATCAAAAAGCGGCATTTATTTTTGGTGAAAACATGTGGCGATGGCGCATGGCATCTTATGTGGAAAATGGCGATTTCAAAGCATTTGACAGGTTTCTGGATCAGCTCATCCAGTTCACAAGTTCTACTGAAACCAAAAAACGTGTAGTGACCGATATCAAATCCTTCTATAACCGTGGGAATAACAATGTGATAAATGTTCAATATTTTGACAAAAATTACAATTTTGATCCTGGTCAAAAAATAACTTTAAATCTTGAAAATAAGGAAAATAATAAAAACTATTCCTACAATCTGGTTTTAAAAGATGGCAGGTATTCAACTAAAATAAATAATTTACCCGACGGCGAATATGCTTATAAATTAAAAGTAGAAAACCAAAACCTATCAGACAGCGGTCAATTTAAAGTCTTGGATTTCCTACTAGAAAAAAGTTTTTACAGGGCCGATGCAGAAAAACTACAACAGGCTTCCGATACCTTATTTTATGTTGATCAGTTTGAGGCTTTAAAAAATTACCTGACCACAAAGCAAAAATTCAAACCTATTCAAAAATCTATCACAAAAAAAGAATCTTTAATCAATTGGTGGGTACTATTAATCTTAATAATTGTATTTTTGAGCTTGGAGTGGTTCAGTAGAAAATACCACGGGTTAATATAAAATTCAATATTATGGAAAGATTATCAAAATCAGTAGTTGCAATAATTATAATTGTAATTGTAGGGATCATCATTTTAGCCAATACCGTTGTTACCATAGGTTCCGGTGAGGCTGGAGTATTATTTAAGCCGCTTGGTGAAGGTGTGGTCACCGATAAACCTCCAATGGGAGAAGGCTTTCACATTGTTGCCCCATGGAACAGTGTGTATGTTTATAACGTAAGACAACAGTCTATAGATGAAAAGATGACAGTTTTATCTTCTAACGGACTAGATATAAAATTAGACGCGACCATTTGGTTTCAACCGCAATATGATCAACTGGGATTGTTGCACCAGCAACGTGGAGAAGACTATTTAGAATTATTAATCAAACCTGCTGTGCGCTCAGCAACAAGAGCCGTTGTAGGTCGATACAAGCCAGAGGAACTTTACGCTCAAAAAAGAGAAAGTATACAGCAGGAAATGTTTGCAGAAACCAAAGCTTTACTAGAAAATCAATTTGTACAAGTGAATGAGATTCTGGTCAGAGATGTTTCTCTGCCGCAAAGCATTAAAGACGCCATCGAAAGAAAACTCAAACAAGAACAAGAGTCCTTAGAATACGAATTTAGACTTGAAAAAGCTGAAAAAGAAAAGCAAAGACAACGTATTGAAGCTGAAGGTAAAGCGGCAGCTAACCGAATTTTAAGCGCCTCATTAACTGACAAGATTCTCCAGGAAAAAGGTATACAAGCTACTATAGAACTCTCACAGTCCAGCAATTCTAAAGTTATTGTTATTGGCTCAGGCAAAGATGGTATGCCAATTATTTTAGGTAATAACTAAATCATAAAACAGTTTCGAGTCCTGTTTGTTATCATTAGCCCATGGGATGAATCCATGGGCTTGATATATCAATGAAATATTATTTTGCAAAACATAAAAATCCGTAATTTTAACTCTTAGCCCACGATTTCAATAGCCCACAATTTCAATCGTGGGAGCTTAAAATCATTTTTCTAAATAAGCTCCCCAACAACAATTCCTAATAATCTGTTAGCGCATTAGGCAATTTAAAATATATCTTTACATTTGTAGCATGATAACAAATTGGCTACATCATCATTCTAATATTACCAGCAAACGGTAAGTATGATGTTGTACATTAAAATATGCACCCGTTTGATAACATCAGGCGGGTTTTTTATTTTATTAAAAGAGAAAATAACAAAAAATGAAGCTAAAAATAGCAATCCAAAAATCGGGTAGATTACACGATGATTCCTTAAAAATCTTAAAAGATTGTGGGATTTCTATTTCCAATGGTAAAGATCAATTGAAGGTCAGTGCCAACAACTTTCCATTAGAAATTTATTACTTACGCAACGGAGATATCCCCCAATACCTTAAAGATGGCGTGGTAGATTGTGCCATAATCGGAGACAACCTGCTTGTGGAAAAAGGACAAGAGATACAAACCCAAATGCATCTCGGTTTTTCTAAATGCCGGGTGTCTATGGCTGTACCAAAGACAGCTAAATACAATGGCGTAGGGGATTTTGAAGGTAAACGCATCGCGACCTCTTATCCTAATACGGTAAAACAGTTTTTAGATAAGCATCATATCTCAGCAGATATTCACATCATTAACGGTTCTGTAGAAATTGCACCCAACATTGGTTTGGCAGACGCCATCTGTGATATTGTATCTTCCGGAAGTACGCTTTTCAAAAATAACCTCAAAGAAGTCGAGGTACTTTTAAAAAGTGAAGCTGTGATGGCGGTATCGCCCTTAATTTCAGACAAAGCTCAAGAAACTTTAGATAATCTCACCTTCAGAGTAAAATCTGTATTAAAAGCGAAGTCCTCCAAGTACATTTTGATGAATGTCCCTAACGATAAAATACAAAAGGTCATTAAACTATTGCCCGGGATGAAAAGTCCAACAGTTATGCCTTTGGTTGAAGAGGGCTGGTCTTCTGTACATACCGTCATCAATGAAAATGACTTTTGGAAAGTCATCAATCAATTGAAAGATGAAGGCGCAGAAGGTATTTTAGTGGCACCAATCGAAAAAATGATATTGTAATGAAAATTATAGAAAATCCTAAAATTGAAAGTTGGTATGCCTTACTCAAGCGACCAACTCCGGATTATGCCAGTCTGGAAAATGACGTCAAAGCTATTTTTCAGGATATTAAAGTTCACGGAGATGAATCAGTTTTAAAGTACACCAAACTCTTTGATGGTATTGATCTTGAGGACATGCGCTTAGATTCTCAAGATTTAGAAAACGCCTCAAATAACATAAGGTTTGCGTTAAAAACCTCTATCGATGTGGCTTATGATAATATTTACAAGTTTCATAAAGCCCAGCAACAAGAAGAGCTAAAAGTAGAAACCCAGCCCGGAGTCACCTGCTGGCAGGCATCAAAACCCATACAAAAAGTTGGGCTTTATATACCCGGTGGTACTGCCCCACTATTTTCCAGTATTCTAATGTTGGGTATTCCGGCAAAAATAGCGGGTTGTGAAGAAGTAGCTTTAGTTACGCCTCCGCAAAAAAATGGAAAGGTTCATCCGGCCATGTTGTATGCCGCTTACAAATGTGGCATCAACAATATTTTTCAGGTTGGAGGCATACAAGCCATTGCAGCCCTTACTTTTGGGACTGTAACCATCCCAAAAGTTTATAAAATATTTGGCCCGGGAAACCAATACGTTACCGTGGCAAAACAAGTGGCATCGTCTTACGACGTGTCGATTGATATGCCCGCAGGACCATCAGAATTGTTGGTCTTGGCAGACGAAACCGCAAATTCTGAATACGTGGCATCTGATTTATTAAGTCAGGCAGAACACGGTACAGATTCTCAAGTCGTTTTAGTCACTACTTCAAAAACCTTTGCTGAAGCTACAAAAAAAGCTTTAATGGAGCAACTTAAGGCCTTACCCAGAATTGATATTGCCACAAAAGCGATTGAACATTCTAAACTGATTGTGGTAAAAGACATGAAAACCGCGCTCAAGCTTACTAACCAATACAGCCCGGAACACCTCATCATCTGTGTTGACGACGACATGAAGGCTGTTAACCAAATTGAAAATGCAGGGTCGGTATTTATAGGGAATTTCACCCCGGAGAGTGCCGGTGATTATGCCTCAGGCACTAATCATACGCTCCCCACAAACGCTTATGCCAGACAATACAGTGGTGTAAATTTGGACGCCTTCAATAAAAAAATTACCTATCAGAAAATTACAGCAGAGGGTCTTAAATCGCTTGGCCCGCATATAGAAAACATGGCAGAAACTGAAGAACTGCAAGCCCATAAAAATGCCGTAAGCATTCGTTTAAAAGATATGGAATGAAAAAAAGCATCAATTTATCGACATTGATCAGAGCAGAACTGCTGGAACTTAAAGCTTATTCTTCAGCCAGAGATGAATTTAGCACCAGTGAAACCATGACTTTTTTAGATGCCAATGAAAATCCTTATCCAAGCGAACTTAACCGCTATCCCGACCCTTACCAAAGCAAACTGAAAAGTAGAATCGCACAACTTAAAGGCATAGATTCAAGTTTTATTATGTTGGGCAATGGCAGTGATGAAGTGATTGACTTGTTGGTGCGGTTGTTCTGCACCCCATATCGAGACAATATTTTGATTTTCCCGCCAACCTACGGCATGTATAAAGTTGTAGCCGATCTTAATGCGGTAGAAGTAAAAACGCTTCCGCTAAACCAAGATTTTCAGATTGACGAGACTCAGGCTTTAGACCATATAGATGAACACACCAAAATAGTTTTTGTATGTTCTCCTAATAATCCATCGGGTAATACCATGAAGAGGGAAAAGGTCTTCAATCTTCTCAATAACTTTAAAGGTATTGTGGTGGTAGATGAAGCCTACCAGGACTTTTCCAAAGAGCAATCCTTCATTAATGAACTCAGCGCATACGAAAATTTGGTAGTGATGCAAACCTTTTCCAAAGCAATGGGGCTTGCAGGAGCGAGATTAGGGATGTGTTTTGCAAATCCTAAAATCATTAAATATCTCAACCGCATCAAACCACCTTATAACGTGAATAACCTCTCTCAAAATGTGGCTTTAAAGACCTTAAACAACTATTCTGAAATTGAAACACAGGTCAATCAGATTTTGAATGAAAGGTCTGAATTGGGTTTAGCGCTTAAACAAATTTCTTGGGTTAACAAGATTTATCCTTCTGAAGCTAATTTCCTACTGGTAAAAGTAGACGACGCCAACCAGCGTTATCGTGAACTTCTCGACCAGAAAATCGTGGTAAGAAACAGACATAATCAGCCCGGCTGTGAGAACTGCCTTCGATTTAGCATAGGAACCCCGGAGGAAAACAAATTGCTAATTAAAACTCTAAAACAACTTAGTCACTCATGAAAAAATTACTTCTTATAGATCGGGACGGCACCATCATCAAAGAGCCGGAAGATGAGCAAATAGACAGTTTTGAAAAACTGGAGTTTTACCCGAAAGCGATAAGTTATCTCTCTAAAATTGCAAAACTACAAGACTATGAATTAATCATGATCACCAATCAGGATGGCTTAGGTACAGAAAGCTTTCCTGAAGAAGATTTCTGGCCGGTACAAGATTTCATCGTTAAAACCCTGGCCAATGAAGGCATAGAATTTAAAGATATCCTCA
>Ga0102928_1002135_pt1 | contig 11875 bp, 5 predicted proteins | sample SalPonR1_B_D1_MG_FD_78504 | JGI IMG/M metagenome (GOLD analysis project Ga0102928, IMG submission 78504) | Salt pond soil microbial communities from South San Francisco under conditions of wetland restoration - Salt Pond MetaG R1_B_D1_MG | ecosystem: Environmental > Aquatic > Marine > Intertidal...
CGCATCTTCCGATTTCAGTGTCATTACGTCAGATCCCGATGTTCAGGCAGATCTGGCGGCCATCTATGATACTGTTTTCGATGTGGGCCTCTGGGTCGGTGGTCTGGTCGAGGATCGTCCCGGCAATGCGCCGATAGGACCGCTCTTCGCCCATATCCTGCAAGAGCAGTTCCAACGGACGCAGATTTCGGATCAAAGCTTCCTGGGGTTGTCCGACTCTCTTGACCCCGATCTCGCGAGTGCGCTTCAGCAGACTGCGCTCGCGGACATCATTCAGCGCAATACCGGTATCGACAGTCTCCAGGCGGATGTTTTCCAAGCCGCATCCCGCATTCCCGGCACGGATGCGGAAGACATGATGGTAGGATCGGACGCCAGCGAGATTCTGCACGGGTTGGATGGAGATGATCTGATCAACGGCGAAGGTGGAGACGATGTTCTTGTTGGCGGCCCGGGGAATGATACCGTGGCCGGGGGACAAGGGAATGACACGGCTACCTACTCAGGGAGCCAGAATCGCTACCACGTAGAAGTGGCCGGAGATGGCATTTCCATCACGGACAGGCACCCAGAAGGCGATGGAATAGACCGGCTGGAAAGCATCGAGCACCTTGCGTTTTCGCAGGACGATTGGGCCCTTCACGAATTTACCAACGTGCTTGGGGTTTCCGAAAGCGATTTCGAGGCGCTGGCAGAACTCTATACGGCTTATTTCAACCGTGCGCCGGACAGTAAGGGCCTGTTGTTCTGGGCCTCGGAACTGAATAACGACATGGCTTTGGACGATATTGCCGTTCTTTTCTTCGAGCAGACGGAAACACAGGCACTGTATCCGACATCAAGTTCATCGGAAGACTTTGCAAAAACCGTCTATCACAATGTTCTGGGGCGCGAGTCCGACCCGGAGGGGCTGGAGTTCTGGGTCAGCATGCTCGACAGCGATGCGGTATCTCGGCCGATGTTTATACTGGAGCTCATTCGAGGCGCCAAGGCGCCGGTTCCGCCAGCGGCAGATCAGGCGTTCAAGGCGCAGAAGGCTGCTGATATGGTACATCTGGCAGATAAAGCCGATCTCGGTCTTTATTTTTCCGTGATCAAGGGAATGAGCAATGTTGATTCAGCGCGCTCCGTTATGGAGACTTATGATGGAGAGGAAGCTGATCTCACAGCGGCAAAAGCGCTGATAGAAACCTTCTACGCCGATGCGCTTGATCCTGTGGATGGTGAGTTCCTTATCAGCCTAACGGGTGTTCTCGACGATCCTTTTGCAGGGATGTGAGGCTCAGGAGCAATTCGGCATACCGCCCGCAGGTCCCGCGCTGCAGTGCGCCATCCTTAACCGTGCTCCCCTTAAGGTCCCCTTTGTGCTGTGCGCGCGCGGGAGCAGATTGGCAAAGTAACGTGATTTTGTAACAATTGCAGTTGGTTAATCTATAGTCATGAAACACGCGGCAATTTTCGAAGCGTACGTTCTTTGTGATGCCGCCTTCTTGCGAGAACTCTCGCGCCCGCCTCGCATGTCAGAGTGCTGAAGGTCGTGTCCTGTCTCGATTTCCCATTGTCAGGATTGGTCACGTCATCGGCATGAGAACGCCATCCGTCCCGGTCATGCCGCTGTTCTCACTGGGGGCTGCCCGCTTTATTTTCCTAGAATTCTGGCATATGGCTCACCCGTGTTGAGGGGTCACCCGGACTCGAGAGTCCGGTTCTGCATCACGGCATGCCTTCTGGGCTTTGATCGGGAACGAAGTATCATGGTGATGGGCAAACTCCGCAGAACCAAACCTCTCTTTTCCGAGCAGGACCGCAAGAACCTGCGCTGGTTCTGGGACAACTACCTGAAAAGCAAGTCCCCGTGGCTTCTGGTGGTTCTCGTCGCGATCCTGATCCAGGGCGTGGCCTACCAGCAATTCCTGGCCCTGACGGAAAGCGGCCTGCGGGTGATCTTCGAAAGCGGCAGTGCCTGGGAACTGGCCCGCGTTTGCGTCATCGTCTTTCTTCTGTTCGCCGTGCGCGGGCTGATGTCCTATCTCAGTCCGCGGTTGTCGGTCTGGCTGGCCAGCAACGCCGTGCTGCAGATGCGCGACGACATGATCAACCACCTCATGCTTCTGGACCTGTCCTATTTCGAGCGGACCAAGTCCGGCGAGATCATCCTGCGGATGGTCAACCAGGCCCAGGATCTGAGCCTGTTCGTCGGGCAGGCCACGGTCAATGCCGTGCGCGATGCCGTCACCGTCATCATTGTCTCGGGGTATCTCGTCTATCTTTCGCCGCAGCTGTTCCTGGCGGCGGTGATCATCATTCCGTTCATCATCCTGCTGATGCTGCTGGTCTCGGAACGCATCAAGACGATCCAGGCGAATGCCGAGAACGCCATGGGCAATTACATGACCGGCATCGAGGAGATGGCGGGGGGCATGCGCACGGTGAAGATTTCCAGCCAGGAACCGAGCGAACGCTCGCGCTTGCGCATGGCCGCCCGGGAAATCCGCAATCTCTCGATCCGCCTGCAGGCGGCGGAGGCCATGGTGCTGCCCTCCATCGACCTGTCCTCCGCCTTCGCCTATGTTCTTGTCATCGGCGGCGGCGGGTACATGGCACTGAGCCCTGCCTATGACCTCGATGGCGCCGGGGTGATCACCTTCCTGCTCGGCCTGGTTCTGCTGTTCGATCCCGCCCGGATGGTGGCGCAGTTCTTCACCAAGCTGCAGGCCAATCTGGTGCTGCTGGAAGGCGTGCATTCGCTTTTCCGGGAAACCCCGACGATCACCGACGCCCCCGATGTCATCGACGGCTTCGACACCACGGGCGACATCGTCCTGCGGGATGTCGCATTCGGCTATTCCGAGAACGCACCGCTCTTCGACGGGATCGACATGACCTTCAAGGGCGGCAGGACCACGGCCATCGTGGGCTCGACAGGGTCCGGGAAAACCACGATCCTCAGCCTCATCGCGCGGCTCTACAATGTCGACAGCGGGCAGATCACCATCGGCGGGACACCGATCGAGAAGATCCGGATCCGGGCGCTGCGCCAGTCCTTTTCCGTCGTCGCCCAGGACATCGTCATCTTCAACAATTCCATCTGGGAAAACATCCGCTATGTCCGCCCCGATGCCTCGGAAGAGGCGATCTGGGAAGCGGCGGAACAGGCGGCCATCGCGGACCTGATCCGGCAGCGCGGCGATGCCCCGGTCGGCCCCAAGGGCGCCCAGCTCTCCGGCGGGCAGAAACAGCGCATCGCGATCGCCCGGGCCTTCCTGCGCTCGGCCCCGATCCTGATGCTGGACGAGGCGACCTCGGCGCTGGACCAGCGCACCGAGCAGCGCATCCGCGACACCCTGGCAACGCTCGGGGAGGGCAAGACGGCGATCGTCGTCACCCACCGACTGAGCTCGGTCGCCAATGCCGACTGGATCTACGTCATGGAAAGCGGCCAGGTCGTCGAGGAGGGCACCCATGCGGATCTCATCGCCTCCGACGGGCTCTATGCCTCGATGTATGATGCCCAGAAGCAGGGATATGGCTGAGCGTCCGACCCGTGGTCAGGAGGCGCGCACGGCCTCCAGCATGTCATCGGCGACATCGTCCCAGCTGCGCAGCTGCGCTCTTGCAATCCGCTCCTCCAGCAGGCGCCGGTGCTCCGGGTCATCTATGAGCCGCAGACAGGCCGCCTCGATGCTGTCGAGGCTGTGCGGGTCACAGTATTCGACCATGTCACCACCGACCTCGGGCATCGAGGAGGTTTCGGACACCACCGCCGTCTTGCCGTAAGCCAGGCTTTCCCCGATCGGCAGGCCCCAGCCCTCGTAAAAACTCGCGGTGATCGTGAACAGGCAGTTCCGGTAGAGGAACGCCAGCATGTCATCGCCCGGCCCGGAGACGATTTCAGCCCACCCGCCAAGCTGGCCGGTGGCCTGCATGAGCCTTTCGAAATCGTCATTGAGCCAGCCCTTGCGGCCGGCGAAAACCAGCTTCGGCAGCGCGCGGCCGGATTGTCTGCGCAGCCTGTCCCAGACGGTCGCGATTTGCCACAGGTTCTTGCGCACCTCCAGGGTTCCGACCACCAGCACATAAGGCGTCTTGGTCAGGGCCCTGATGTGATCGGGCATCCCGGCGCCCTCGGAGAAGGTGGCATAGGAACGCCCGGAGGACGGGGGGGAGGTGGCGGCCGTGACCGCATCGTGCAGGGGGGCCTGTGCCAGGGGAACCACCCTGACGGGCAGGGCCACCGCCTGGCCCTCCAGAAAGGCGCGCAGATCGCGGCCCGTGTTTTCCGAATTGGCCAGGAAACACGTGACATACTCCGTGGACCGCACCAGCCAGTCATGGAACCGCAGGCAGATATCGCCTTCGGTATATTGCGGCGTCACGAGCGGTATCAGATCGTGAAGCAGGACACAGACATCGAGGCCGAGTTTCATCCGGGCGTGCTTCAGCCAGGGTTCCAGGCCCCTGGGATGCCAGGCGTTGTCCAGCAGAACCAGCCGGTCCCCGGGGCGGGCAATGTCGTCCAGGCTTTCATGAGAATGGTCGAGGCCCTGGGTGGCGGGGGTTCTGGTGCGCGCGGTTTTCCACTCATCCAGGGACAGGTTCCGGCGCTGGAAATATTTCCGGTTGCCAAGCGCCGCGCGCAGATCCCTGTGCCACACATGGAAGCGGCGTTTGACGGACCCCTTGGCATACTTGTCCATTCCCGGAAGGGAAAGCAGGGTCGGGGTGGTGTGAAGCAGGTCGCACAATGTCGCGTAATCTGTCAGGTCGCATGCGCTGTCGGTCGGACAGGCACAGACCCTGTAGCTGTTGGTCGCGCGGTCATGATACCCGAACCAGACATGATCCGCGCCGATCCTCCTGCGGGCCCGGTCGATCGTCATCACGCTGACCCGCTGGATACCCGACAGATGCGGGTGGCGCGCCATGTATTGCCTGAGGGCTGTCACATCGAAGACATATCGGGTCATGTGAAATTTCCTGTCAGAAAAGCCGTGCCAGCCCCCGGCGCTTCAGATCGTCCCCCTCCGGAGATCGGGACAGAAGCCGCCGTGCCGCGCTGGCAAGAAACGCGTCGCGGATATCGGATTCGAAGGCCCGCGCCACATCGACGATGCCGTCGGCATAATCCGCGGGGCCGTGACGTTCAACGAGGCGCTCATACCCCGCAGCGCCAAGGGCCTGACCGATGGACCTGTCCTTGTCGAGCCTTTCCAGGAGGGTCCGTAGCCCGGTCACGTCATCATCGACGGGCATACGGAACACCGTGTCTTCCGGAAGGTGGTGATACCAGCCCTGATCCGTCACCACCGAGGCCGCGGCGGCATTCCAGATGCGCAGCTGGCTGCCCGACGCCTCGCCCATGGTCGGATGGCGGAGGTTGAAGACGAGATGGGCCCGGGAGAGCAGAAAATCGAGATCCGCTTCGGGAATATAGCCATGCCGGCGCACCTTCCCGGCGATCCCCAGAGCGTTGCACCGCGCGTCGATCAGATCCGGATTCCAGATCTTGCCCGCGATATCGAGGACGAAATCGAAATCCGGTCCCATGCCTGCCAGAGCCTCCAGCACCTGCTCCAGGCGCCGGTTGGGGCCGATATGGCCGAACTGGACAAGGCGGAGCGGTCCTTGCATGGACCGGTCACTCCGGGCCGCGCCGGTGGCCCGGAAGGGCAGGTCGAGCCGATAGGCCGGAAGGATCCCGCGAGCGGCGACCGCCTGCGCCGCCGCGTGCGTATGCGTCAGCACCGCCCCGGCGTTCTCCATCGCCAGTTCGAAGCCGGGAAATCGCTTGCCCAGTTCCGTGGCGCTCTGCGTGCCGTCCAGCACATTGCGGGCCGCGTCTTTGCCATTGTCTCCGTACCAGCGATGCATGGCGGCCAGATAGGTATCGCGTGCCAGCAGATCGTTGTGAATGGTGTCAAGAAACATTTCCTGCAGGGCGAGATCATGCAGGATGATGACCGAGGGCAGGCGCCGGGCGAGGGCCAGCAGGCCCGCGTGGAAACACCATGCGTTCCCGATATTGATGAAGACGGTGCCGGGGCGGTCGCCCCGCACCCCATTGGGCCGCATCTGCCCCGGCACGATCCGCTGCGGGTCAAGGTGCCGGACCGGGCAGAAGCTTTCCAGCCCGGTATCCCAGGTCTCCGCATCGGTCCAGAGCGTGAGGTCGGCCCGCTCGGCCAGCTCGGGCAGGATGCGCCGCGTGTAATGGGCGATATCGGTTTCCGCGGGGGGCAGGGGAGACACCCAGTGGATGCGGGGGCGATCGCCGGGCATCGGTCAGGCGCTCCGGCGGACCAGCCGGACGAAGGCGTCCTCGGAGCAGGGCAGGGTGATGCCCTTGGCGCGCCCCGTGCCCGACAGCCGCCCCACGCCCTTCTGGAACAGTTCGAGCCATAGGGTTCCCCGCGGCGCGCCCCTGTCCGGCTTGCCGGTATCGAGGCGCAGGGTGACGGTCTGGCTGTCCCCGGGGCCCAGGGCGTCATTCAGCGGCAGAAGGATGTTGGTGTGGCGCAGGATGCCCTCCGGATCGGTCCATTCGGCCAGCAGGCAGGTGGCGTACTGGTCCCGGACCGGCCACCAGTTCCGGCTGCCGTTCGTCACCTCCACATGGACAAGCCCTGTCTGTTCTTCGTGCAGGGCCACGCGCAGCGCGCCCGACATGCGTGCCGGATCGCCATGATAGACCCCCTCGGGCACACCCCCGGGCTCCCCGGTCTTTTTTCCCACGAAGAAAATTGTCTCGCCGCGCAATGCCAGATCATCGTCCCGGCCATGCAGCAACTCTGCCGTTCCCGGATCGATGCTGTCATCATAGACATCCACGGTTTTCAGGACACGTGTCTCGAACCCCGCCGCTGCTGCCAGGCTCTCGACTTCGCGGGGGGTGTATTCGCGGTTGTGACGCCCGTATACACCGTCACTCGGCACGAAAAGGCCGAAGGAATAGGGAGCCTGTCCGTTCAGGGCCTTCCAGACGCCGCGATGACTCACGACATTCGGGGTGGACAGCAGGATATGACCGCCCGGCCTGAGGGCGCGGCAGGCTTCGGACAGGAAGAAATAGGGGTCGGTCACAAGGTGCTCGAAGATCTCCATCCCCATCACGAGGTCGAAACTCTCCGCGGCATAGGGCAGGGGGTCGCGTTCTATATTGGCCGCCTCGAGATGGATGTCGAAATCGGGAAAGCGGCTGTCCCGGCCCCTGATGTGCTGGCTGTAGACATGCGGGCCGAGGCAAAGGCCCTGCAGATCAGCACCGGGAAGCGCGTTGACCACCATCGCCTCGAACGCGAGGGGCGGGTAGGTGCCGATATTCAGGATCGTTTCGGGGGCAAGATCGGCCACCAGATCGAGGGTGGTCAGGAAACGCGTCCAGTGCGTGCCCAGGTAATCCTCGATCCCGGGATCGATGGTGACGGTCTGCCCGCCATCGGGCGCCGGGGGCAGGGTCTCGAAATCGTAGGCCGCGAAGACATCCGAGATGGACCGGAAGGGGAAATCTTCTGGCTGCGTTCCGACCGGCGCGATCGCGGCGCGTAGCTCGGCAACGGCATCGATCCGGGGGGCTGCAGGGCTGTCCTCATCGGTTACAGCCCTCGCCGTCTGTTCGACCATGGCAGGCCGCAGATTATCCCTGGGGCGGGACTGGCCGGTCAGCGTCTCGACCACGCGATCCCAACCGATACCGAGTTTCCGGTATCTCTTGTGTCCCGCGGCCCCCATGCGCTCGGCCAGCCGCCTGTCCTGCATCACGGTCTCGAACCCTTCCGCGAGCGCGCCGGGGGACGCCGCACAGATCAGCCCGTGCTTGCCATCGGTCACGAATTCGAGCGGGCCGCCGGCATCCTCGGTGGTGATGACGGGTTTCCCCGACAGCATGGCCTCGAGCGTGATGTAGCCGTAATCCTCGTCCTGCGGCACGAACACCACCGCGCGCGCATTGGCATAGGTCATGCGCATGGTGTCGTCGTCGATCCCGCCCAGCCATTCGACGCGACCCGCCACGCCGAGCTCGTCAGCCAGGGCACGCAGCCTGTCCAGGTAATCCGGATTTTCGGCCTTGCCGGCGATGACCAGCCGCAGGGGCGGGCCCGTGCGGGCCAGGGCGCGCAACAAAAGCTCGGGGCGTTTCGACGGGTTCAGGCGTCCCGGCGCGAACAGGTAATCCCCGAAAGGCCCCTGTGACAGCAGCCCGGCATTGGGCGGCGGGTGATAGAGCGGTGTTGCCTTCTGCCCGAGATGGGTTTGCAGTCTTTGCGCGACTGTCTCGGAGTTGGCATAGACGGGACGCGCCGTTTCGGCGAACGCCTTGCGGTCCTCGGCGCGCACGAGATGGCGTATGGCCTCCCCGTCGGGATCCCCGAGCAGTTCCGAGACACCCGTATCCCATTGGTCATAGGCCTGCCTGAACTGGTGGATGATCCAGAAGACCTTGTTGGGGTGCCGGGCGAGATAGGCCGGGAATCGCAGGCCGATCATGAGGTCCGTCGGCACGCCCTCGGTTTCGGAGAGATCCGTGAGCCGCGCGGCGAGGATGCTGTCGACGAGGGTCGTGCCGGGATACCATTTGAAGGGCAGGGTGATCTCGGCCACGTCATGGCCGTGTTCCCGCAGGGCCGCACACAGGTTGGCGCTGTGGCGCTCGGCGCCGCCCGTCACGAAGGGGACCTGGGTCTGGAGGATGCCGACCCGCATTCAGGAATTCTCTCGCGGTTTTTGCCCGAGCATTGACAGGTCCTGCGGTCCGAAAAGAAGATGCGCCAGTTCCGGGTCGAATCCCGGCCGGTTGATGAACTCGTCCAGCCGCTCGTGCGGATGCAGGAAACGGGTCTCCACCGGGTGATATCCCGCGGTCTCAAGAAGCACGCCGAGCACCGGGTCCGTCAGCGGGCGCAGATGGGTGGGATCGTTGTGAAACGAGGTTGCGCCCACAAGCACGTTCCGCGGGTTCGGGGTTTCGAAGATGAGCAACCCGCCCGGCGCCAGGACGCGCAGGGCCTCCCGCGCGATCCAGGCTACGTCCCGGAACGGGATATGCTCGATGAGATGATGCGCGCTGATCACCGAGAGGCTGTCGTCCCCGGCATTCGCAAGGGCCGCCCGGGCGTCCTGTTTCTCGGCCGCGAGGCCGGCCTCGCGCGCCTCGGCGATCTGGGCCTCGTTCAGGTCGACGCCGGAGGCCGGAATATCCAGCCGGCGCATGAGCTCCAACCATTCTCCACGCCCGCATCCAAGGTCCAGGGCCGGTTTTCCCCCGGTCCGGATCGCGGCCGCCTCGATATCCGGCTGGTACCCCGTGAGCCGGTTCAGGATATCCTCGGAACTGCCGCGAAACCTGTTTTCGAGACGGTTGTAGAAGGTATCGAGGAACAGTTCGAACCCTTCGGAAACCTCATAGGAGTCGCCTTCCGGTGCCTCCGGCCTGGTCTTGACGGGAAGCGGCTCACGGTTCAGCAGGACCCTGTCCAGACGGCGTGACAATTCATTGTCGTGCAGGGATTGTTCAGCCAGCCGCCCCCTAATCCATGCATCTTGTTCCCTGATGGCCTGTTGAGCCTTTTCGGAAACGGATCCCAGTTTCTGGGGCAAGTCCGTATTAAGCTGTTGAACCTTTTCCGATAAAACCTCCATGTCCTTTGACAAGCTTGCGTGAACGTCACTAATTTTGTCGGCATTCAACCGCGTTGTGTGATCGGCCTGCTTGGCCATGCGTTCAATGCGGCCAAGCTTGAAGAACGCGGAAAGATACCTCTCCAGGCGCTTCAGAACAGACATGGAGTCCCCTTTCGGGTGCGGGGTTTGCGTTGATGGAGTGTCCGGAGCATTGATGTTGAGGCGCTCCGACCCCGTGGGGCGCACAACCTGAACCCGAGAGGACTTGAAAGGAGATGGCAAGTTGGCAAGCCTTCGAAATGGTCGAATGCACCTTTCCTTACACGCAAGCCTCGCGATTGGGCAACCCGGTCGGCAGGAAGCGGGACTTGCCGGGATCCGTAAACCGGCGCGGCATGATCATGTGCCGGGTTGCAGCGTGGGGTTCGAGAAGGAGGGCGCCTCGCCGCCTTCAGCAGCTATGGACCGGGGGCGGCCACAGGCGCAGAGCTTGACATTGCCGGGCATGTAGCGGCGATATCCTTGCGGCTGGCCACGGGTCACCTGACATGGCACTCATTTAATCAACACCGGAAATTTTACATAAATGCCTGCCCAGAACGACAGGACCTCCGCCATGCAGGAAAAGCCGTCTCATGCGTTCGCCACACTTTTTGCCGCCCATCTTCTCTGTGGCGTGGCGGCCATCCAGTTCAAGGTTTCCAGCTATGAAGGTGTCGACCCGCTTGGGTTGCTTCTCGGTGCGGAAGCCCTTCTTCGCAGCGGTTTTCTGTCGATAGACCTCTTTGGAGCCGAAGTCTTCGGGGAGTACGGGTATCGCATAACGGAGATTGGCGGGCAAACCTATCATTTCTTTCCCTATGGCAGCGTCTTGCTCGCTGTCCCGGTTGTCGCGCTTGCAAACCTCATGGGGTTTTCAGTCGCTGACCCCTCTGTGGATTTTGCCATCCAGAGGGTGATGGTTTTCATCTCGTTCCTGCTGTGGAGCATCGCATTATATCGTATCGCCGATCGTTTCCTGTCACGCTGGCCGGCGCTTTTGACCACTGGGACATTTATCTGGTCGACCATGCTTGTGAGTACGGGGCTGACCGCCTTCTGGTCACATAATTTCGGCGTGGTTTTCGCGGCCTTCGCGATTGAAAGAGCCATCGTGTCCATCGAGACGCGTGACCCGAGGGCCGCGGCGCTTGCCGGCATACTCGTTGCCTTCGCCTATATATGCCGCCCGACATTTCTGGCGCTGGCGCCATTTCTGGTGCTTTTTCTTGCTTTCAACGGGTGGCGGCTGGCTGCCATGGCTCTGGCTGGAATGGCTGCCATGGCCGTCATTTTCGGCGCGTTCAACATTCTCCAGTTCGGGGTCGTGATGCCGCCATATTACGGGCTTGGCAGGGTTGGTGGTCCGGTGGACCCGGTCGCTCTTGCCGGTAACCTGGTTTCGCCAGCACGGGGTCTGCTTGTTTTCATGCCTGTCCTCGTACTGTGCATTTTATCCGTGTTCGTCCGCCATGGTGTGGTTCTGCCGCGCGCCTGGCTGTTTCTTGCGCTTGCATGGCCCGCCGCTCATCTCTTCGGCATAAGCCGGTTTGACCATTGGTGGGGCGGAGGATCCTACGGGCCCCGCTTCATGACCGATGCACTGCCCGGGTTTTTCCTCCTCTACCTTATAGGGTGGTCTGCCTTCGTCCGTTTCGAAACACCCGTCAGAGCCGCACTGTTCGGCTCTCTCGTCGCGGTCGGTATTGCCATTCATGCATTTCACGGGCTCTTCAGCCCTTGGGCTGTTCGCTGGAACACCGACCCCAATGTGGACCAGTACCCCGTTTACATCTTCGACTGGCGTTACCCGCAGTTCGTCTACAATGCGCGTTCGCATGCCCGCCGGCAGGAAACCCATGCAGAGGAATATCTTGCTCCGCTTGAGGCGGGTGCGTCCCTGAGAGACGCGCCGGAACTCTTCAATGTTGGAATGCCGCATATCTGCGATGGACAGGACGGTGCCGGGGAAAAGACGGTGTGCCAGGAGATTGAGGTCTGGGTCGTGAGGCACTGGGTGCTCGACGGAACGCTGGCGCTCGATCTGAGGTGCGGGGCCAGTCAGCGCTTCAGCGTGACAATCGATGGAGCCCTGGTACATGAAGGCCCATGCCTGCCTGACATAGTGATCGATTTTGATACCGCGTATTTTGGCAAGCTGGCGGGTCCGGGCCTTGTCACGGCGCTTTTTGCCTCCGCCGGGATGTCGCGCCAGTTA
>Ga0102928_1002139_pt1 | contig 11864 bp, 12 predicted proteins | sample SalPonR1_B_D1_MG_FD_78504 | JGI IMG/M metagenome (GOLD analysis project Ga0102928, IMG submission 78504) | Salt pond soil microbial communities from South San Francisco under conditions of wetland restoration - Salt Pond MetaG R1_B_D1_MG | ecosystem: Environmental > Aquatic > Marine > Intertidal...
CAGAATGCCATTGAACGAATGGGGCTGCTGGCATCCGACTCCCTGATTGAAAAAGAGGATGTAGAGGGCCTCAGCCTGACAAGAACCAAAAATACGGGTAAACTGGAACATATGATTGATGAGATTGAACATTTCCAGGAGTTCAAGGAGTCGGCCGAACGAGAGTTTTTGATGCGCAAGCTGGAGCAGTACGACTGGAATATCAGCCAGACGGCAGAAGCTATTGATATACAACGAAGCCATATGTACACAAAGATGAAGAAATATGATATTGAGCGATAGGCAGTAGCAATTTTTAATTTTGAATGCTAAATGATGAATTATTTTTCTCTTGTAATTCAAAATTAAACATTAAACATTCAAAATTTCTTTATCCTGCTACATAATTTTCAGAACAGATATTTGTAATTCTAATATTAGACTTAGCATAGAGTAAAGATGTCAGCAAAAATTATAGACGGAAAAAAAGTTGCACAGATTACCAGAGATGAGGTCCGCCGGGATGTTGAAGACTGGGTAGAGGATGGGAATCGGCCGCCCTTTCTGCAGGTGGTGCTGGTCGGGAGCGATCCGGCATCTGATGTTTATGTAGGTGCGAAGACGCGTGCATGCAGTGAAGTGGGCATTGAAACCGATACCATGCGTCTTCCCGACACCATCTCTGCAAAGGAGCTTAAGAAGACGATTCATAAATTAAATGAGGATGATTCGGTTGACGGCATTCTGGTTCAGCTTCCGCTGCCAACCCACCTGTCATCTCATGATGTAATAGAATCCATTGACTATCGCAAAGATGTCGACGGTTTTCATCCCATGAATGTCGGACGCTTAACTGTCGGGCAGCCCAGTTTCCGTTCCTGTACGCCCGCCGGAATTTTTGAACTGTTCAAATACTATAGTATCCCCACGAAAAGCAAGCATGCTGTAATTGTCGGGGCCAGTAATATTGTAGGGCGGCCGGTTTCGATTATTCTTTCTAAAGAGGAGTCGGAAGGGAAAGCAACAACTACCGTCTGCCATAAATTTACCAAAGACCTGACGCAGCATACCATTTCGGCTGACATTCTGGTTGTAGCTGCCGGACAGCCCAACCTGATCAAGGGGGAGATGGTGAAAGAGGGGGTCGTAGTTATTGATGTTGGCATTAACCGGGTGGCTGATGAAACCAGTGATAAGGGGTACAAGCTGGTAGGCGATTGCCATTTTGAAAGCGTCAAAGAAAAGGCCAGCTGGATAACCCCGGTTCCCGGAGGCGTAGGGCCAATGACCGTAGCCATGCTTATGAAGAATACGCTGCTAGCGGCCAAGAAATCGATATACCCTGAATAAGGCTCGCAGTTTCATTTTTTGGGAGCAATGTCATTAGTGCCTCACCCCTCATTTCGCCACACTGCAGCGGAATGAAAGTGTCGAGCTTCGTGCTGTTCAAGACTCCTAAAGAAAAGAGATACCAAAATGCTTATCATCTTCGATCATTCATCTTTTGGAAAGATACTGATTGCCTGTCCCCCTCCCGGCGCAAGTTTCAGAGTCAATACAGTTTCACTGCTAACCTCCTGTTCGCTGATCTGCAAGCTTAGAGGATTGTCATCCCAATGTGCGTCTTCCCCGTCTTTATAAATTACGGCTCTGTAGGTTTTATCTCCATCAAGGAAGTCAAGATCAATTTCCAGGTTTCTCGACTCTTCGTTGGTAACACTCCCGACAAACCAGTTATCCGCCTCTTTCTCTTTTCGCGCAATGGTAATGAATTCACCGATCTCACCGTTCAGCACATGGCTTTCATCCCAGTCAACGGCCACATCCCTGATAAACTGAAAAGCAGGGTTGCCTTCGTAGTGTTCAGGCAGATCCGCCGCCATCTGAACCGGACTGAATAGCACAACATAAAGAGCCAGCTGCTGGGCCAGCGTAGTGTTGACCTGATTTTTCTCCTGGTACTCATCAAACTTGATATTGAAAATTCCGGGAGTAAAGTCAATGGGACCGGAGAGCATGCGCGTAAAGGGTACAATGGTAAGGTGCTCAGGCGGATTCCCGCCCTCGACGCTCCAGGCATTGTATTCCTGGCCCCGCAGACCTTCTCTTGAAATGGCATTGGGTATAGTTCGGCGAATGCCGGTGCCTTTTATAGGTTCATGAGCATTAATTGCTACTTCATATTTAGCGGCTGTCTCCAAAGCCTTGCGGTAGTGATTGACCATCCACTGCCCGTGATGGTATTCGCCCTCGGGAATAATTTGTCCGACATAGCCTGTTTTCACCACGTGAATGCCCAGATCCTGCATCAGGCTGTAAGCGGTATCCATCTGTGCTTCATAAGTGCGGGGTGCTGCTGAGGTCTCGTGGTGCATAATAATTTCAACCCCATTTTCCCGGGCATAGCTGACTACCTCCTTCAGATCGTAATCGGGGTAGGGGGTCACAAAATCAAATACGCCTTCACGATCCGGAAACCCGATCCAGCGCTCCCAGCCGGTATTCCAACCCTCTACCAGAACAGCTCCAATATTATTTTGGGCAGCGAAATCTATATACCTTTTAGCATTTTCGGTGGTTGCTCCGTGCCGGCCGCTTTCATAATCCCAGGTTGATTTGCCCAGATGCATCTCCCACCAGATACCGACATACTTTGTTGGCTTGAACCAGGGTATATCACCCAGTTTATTCGGCTCGTTCAGATTCACAATGAGATTTGACTCAATCAGGTCGCCGGCACGCTCGCCAATTTGCATGGTTCTCCATGGGGTATTGAACGGGGCTTTACGCTGCACCTTGTGGCCCCGCCGGTCGGAACCCACCAGGTTGCTGCTCATTTTTAGATTTAAAGAGTCAATCTTCAGGGTCATCCCGGCGTAATCGGTGAGATCAGCCTCATGAAAACTGAGGTAGGTGCCGTCTCCGGTTTTCATGGTTACCGGGGTATTGACGGCATTCTCAGGGATATAAGTTTGGGCAAGATTTGGATGGTCTCTTTTGCTGATAGCATCGATTTCAGAAAATTTTGTGGTGTTATAGAGATGCTCGTAGATATCCCAGTCACCGGGAATCCACCAGGTGTCATGGTCACCGGTCAGCTTGAATTCTGTCAGTTCATCCGTAATAAACAGGGTGTCGGTCAGGCTTTGCTGCATCGGGACCTCGTACCTGAAACCAATTCCATCGTTGAAAGCCCTGAATCTTAGATGCAACCTTCTGTAGGGTTCCGACTGTTCCTGCATCTCAATGAGCAACTCATTAAAGTGGTTCTTTATTTCACTGTTTTCACCCCACACAGGATTCCACGTTTCATTGACCGAACGGGTATGGGTCGATACGATCGAGAAATTATTCTTCAAGGGCGACGCATTCTTAAACTCGAAGCCAAGGGAGGAGGTATCGATCAGGGTTTGGCTTTTGTAGGCCACCCGGTATTGAGGGGTCCCATTATCAGAAAGTGAAAATAAAATACTCACGTTGTCATCGGGTGACTTTACGGAGGTGTAGTTTTCGATAGTGCAGGAAGCTAACAGTATGGTAGCTGATAATAGAAATAGGGCGGAAATAAAGTGGTGTAAAGAATCCATAAAGCTGGGCTGTTAGATTGGTCGAAAGCTTAAATTGGTAGTTTCTAATTGCAAAATCGGGGTACGCAGACCCCATTTAAATAAATCTGCCTGTGAGGTTGGAACTGTATTGGACGCAACCATGCGAGGTAAGTTTTTGAGTGAATTACCGGGAATACAATTAATTCCAAAATCTTTTTACGCACTAAAGTTTAACAAAAATGTGCATTAATATTTGAGATAAAGTAAGGGGTAGAAAAAAAGAATAAAGAGGGGTGACATAAGGATGTCACCCCCGTGCTTTATACTTAAAGTGAACTTCAATCAAACCAAGGTAAACGTTATGAAACCTACCCTAAAGTCACCTTCAAAAATAAATGCATTTGATGTTGAACCCCTGCTGCGTAAAGCATTCATAGAGGCAGAGCAGGAGCACCGTGAACTTCAGGAAATTTTTGCGCTTATGGGATGGGAAGACCTGCCCGACGCCCTTAAAGTAGAGATCAAGGATGATGTCTCATCCATGGTTGATGAGCTGCAGGGGCAATACTCTTCCTGCGATCCCTATGTGAAAAAACGCCGGCAGAGTGTCACCTACTGGGTGAACTGCTATAAAGATGGCATATGCTCGCTAAGCACGGCAATTCAGGCTTTGAAAGTCAGGAAGATCTAAGGCCCGACACGGAACTTAAGTTGTGTTGAGCCAAACGGTGGTTTAAATTTGTTGCAACATTATCTGCTGTCAGATATGGGTTACTTTAGGATCCCAAACACCTGATTCGGCCGTAGATTTTGCAAATTCAGAGAAGTCCCTGGCTTTTCGGCCCAAAACTTGTTCAACATCCGTACTTATAACCTGGTTATTTCGGTTGCCAAGTACTTCTTTAAAGAGATATTCAAAAAGCCAGATATAATCGCCGGGAACTCCCGCCGTTTTGAGACCTTCGCTATATGCCTCAAGCGTCACCGGACGGTAGGTGATAGGTCTTCCTGTAGCCTTGGCAATCTCTTCTACCGCTTCGCCGAAGCTTAGCTTTCGGGGGCCAGTTATTTCATAGATTCGCCCGTTATGTTTGTCATCTGTCAGGGCGGCCGTTACCACATCAGCAATATCGTCGGTGTCTACGAATGGAATTTTTGCTTCCGGCAATGGAAGGGCCACGTCACCGGATAATACGGGATCTAGAAAGAAGCTTTCACTGAAGTTTTGGTTAAACCAGGATGCGCGCACCAGGGTATATTCCATGCCTGAATTTGCTATAAGCTTTTCGCAGCGCTCCGCTTCTTTTTCTCCTTTTCCGGAAAGCAATACCACTTTTTTAACTCCTACGGTTTTTGCTACATCGGCAAGTCTCCGGATAGCCTCATAGGCCCCCGGTACAGCCAAGTCGGGATAATATACGATATACATCTTGTCGATCCCTTCAAGGGCTTTGCTCCATGTAGACGGATCTTCCCACCGGAATGGCGGGATGCCGTTTCTGGATCCGACTGTGACTGTTTGTTTCATTTCCCTTAGATTTGAAACGACTTTGCGGCCGGTTTTACCGGTTCCGCCGATAATTAAATAGTTATTTTTCATTGGTGTTCATATTTATGATTTGAGTACTGATTTATTGTTCGGGTGACTAGGCAATGAATGCTGCGATTAGCAGCACCATAAAGGAGAGTACCGCAAATACCGTGCGAATAGCGTGAAGCCTGTTCCAGCGCTTTTCATAACCATGTCTCTCCGTGGATATTTGCCCTGCGCTTAAATCGTTCAACCCCACGGTGTCCAGCGCCTCATTCAGCGGTACGTTTCCCAACCCGGTGACTATTACGGTACCTGCAGCATACAACACAGTAGCTCCTAGAATCAACCAATAGGGCACTGCTGTATTCCAGTATAGAATAACACTCAGGATCTGCATGAACAGCGGCCCCAGGAAGATCAGCATAAAAAGCGGATTGATGATCGCCTTATTGATCTTCTGCATGGCCTCGATATAAGTCGAATCCTGAACCAGTTTTGTACCGGGAATAACGGAAACCTGCCAGGCGTAGAAGAGGCCTGCTGACAATCCGGTGAGTAGGATGGTACTATATAACGTGACGCTTTTAATCGTAATTTCCATTTTACATCTGTTTTTGAGTTCAGAGGTAAAATGGGTGGTTTGAAAGGAAATTACTTGACTTTAGGCGCCAAAAGTTTAGCTATTTAAGCCAAAATGAGTAGAATTCGTGTTTCTCCTATAAACCAGCGGGGATTGGCCGGTCCAGCGCTTAAAGGCGCGATTGAAGGTACTTTGTTCTGAGAAACCGATTTGAAAAGCAATTTCACTTACGGTTTCCGATGTATTTTTAAGCAGCTCTGTGCTGACCTCGTGCTGAGTATTTTGCACCAGCTCTCTGTATGTGTATCCCTTTTCGGAAAGTCTCCGGCTCAGGGTTCGGTTACTCATGCCAAGGTGTTTCCCGATCTCAGATGCGCTTGGAATACCGCTGGGCAGTGCATCTTTAATAAGATTTCGGGTATCGTTCAGTAATTTATAGGCACTTACTTCCACGCCATCTGCTTTCTCTTGCAGGCGCTCCATGATAAACCGGTTGATACTATTGTCGGCTTTTAGGGATTTGGTGTCAAGATCTTCTGACCTAAATACTAGCTTATTATATTTCCGGCCGAATAGAACCTTACAGGAAAAGAACTCCTCATATGGAGTGATACTCACAGGCGGGGGATGAGTAAATAAAACTTTAATAGGTCGGATCTTGGTCCCGGTAAGTTTATTGATGACTGTAATTGTAGCAACTAAAGACGATTCATTTGAGATCTCTATTCCCCTTCTCGGGGCATCTCTGAAAATATAGATGCTGCCGGTCTCTCCCTCGTCCTCAATCTTATAGATTTGGGTATCTGTCATCAAAATGAAATAACGCTCACATCTCTTGAACATATCTCTAGGCGACAAACAGGTTTTCCAGGCTAGCCCCAACACGCCATAATCGTCCAGCATCATTTTTTGGCCAACCCGAATAGAAAATCCGGGGTCCAGGTATTTATCAATAATCTCGTAGAGCTCAAAGAAAGGTTCGGTTGGAGCGTATTTGGACTCGTTGTTAAGAATTTTCTCAATTCCTAAATGAGAAATTGCTTTAAGAGGCAGACCCTCTTTTTCAGCCTGATCCACGACTTTTTTAAATATGCTCTTTATTACAAAACTCATCCGGCTGATCTCTTTTTTTATATAGAACCTAGAGTGATTATTAATGTGTATGCTAAAGCAAAACTAAATATAATATACATAAGGTTGAATATGATGCGGGCTACCCTGCTTCGCTGAGATAAATCAACATTTACAACTCCTCCCCACAAAACGCCCGTCCCTAAAAAGAGAAACCACGTGGTAAAAAGAAACCTGGTGGACCCTTTTACGATAATTGTTGCCAGATCATGAATCAAACCGCTAAATAGAAAAGTCAGGATGAGGGCTAATGATGCCGGCATAATCTTTTTCAACGGACCATAGATATACCTTCCAAGATAGTAGCCAAAGATTGGATTCCAATATTTCCAAAAATCTCTTGGAGATCTTGCCAGGAAAGACCGGTTAAGCATGCTTCGCAGCAAGCCGGGAGATCCCAGCGGCAGCCCTGTACGCCGTAGTATATATTGTGCCAGAGTCAATTTAGGATGTTTTATTCTCATCGGTTTATAATGTCAAAAGATCACAGCCAACTAATTTTAGCTTTTTATTCAAGCTGTATAACGGTCTCGTGAATAAGGTAACGGGCAGACCAAGGTTAATTTGAAAATGTACTACAGAAATTGGCTAACTAAAAATCAGGTGGGAAGGGGCCTTGCCTGTGGAAACCGCCATCAGGCAGATCTGCCGGAAAACGTATTATATGCACTCGATTACTGAGTCTCATTCCCGGGCCAATTACCGTTGAAAAAGGTATCAATAGCTGGAAAGACAAAACCGGGGTTTTCTGAAAAAGCCGCTTTCCCTGCATTGGGAACCAGAAGCAAACGACCATGAGGTACAGCGTTGGCCCAAGCGCGTTGCGCGGGAATCATAAGGGAATCTTCTTTCCCATATACCACCAACAGTGGCGCGTTAATTCTTTGTAGTTTTGATCTAAAATCCCAGCCGTCATAGTAGCGGGGTGCAAGTTGAGCGGTATAGCGGTAATAGTAGCGTACAGCGTCGGGCGGAGCATCGCAGGTGGTGCCTTTGTAGATTGCAATATTTCCCCGGGCCTCCGCCAGTTTTTTATTTATTCCCTCATACTCCCGGCAAATTTCTACAGGATTAGAAGCGGTTCCACTGAGCAGTTTTTCCAATAGTTCTGTTGCCCGGTTAGAAAGAGCAGTATCGGGCGAAGGTGAAGCCTGGGCTGCTTTTAATTTTCTTAACTTAAGTTCTTGTTGAAGCACAGGTCCTGTTGCACCATGAAAAACCATGCGTTTAAGATGGTTAGGATATGTAAGGGCATATTGAGCTGCTAAAATAGAACCGAATGAATGCGTAATAACATTCATCCTTTCCAGGCCAAAATACTGGCGGACGGCTTCAAGATCTTCCACAAAATATTGCGGCTGTAACTTTGTAGTGTCAGCCGGTAATTCTGATTTTCCGCCACCTCGTTGGTCATATAAAATCAGCACAAAATTTTGAGTTAGTGGCTTCACCGATGGAAGCACAGATTGCATCCCGGCACCCGGCCCACCATGTATTACCACTATGGAGTCTTGACCACTTCCTATAACCTGATAGTATATTTTTGCTCCTTCTGCACCTGTCAGGTATCCTTTATCTAACAATAGTTCAGGTTTCTTATCACTGCATGAAATAATAAGGACTGATAAAATAGAAAGTATGATTAGCGGTTTGATTTCCAATTTCAATACTTTGTTTGGCAAATTCCAATTACTATGTCGTACTTAAAGTACAGGATCCGGAGTGCTATTTTAGCTTTAGATAGAAGCTTAACTAATAAATTGTCTTCGAACAAGACTCTGGTTGCTTACCTTGCTATTCCCAATGGCAGTCGGGAGTAAGAGAGGGCTGTCGCTTTTGAAGTAATAGATATCGTGAAATGTTATTCAATCGGACCACTATTGTTCGTTAGGTCACGTTGCAACAATTTAAGGGATAAGCGAATAATTTTGCTCACTAGTCCTGGCTCTGAATTAGATGGAAACTGAATTTTAATCAAGTAATGTAAAGGCGAGTCAGGTTCACCAGATGCCGTATTAAGCATAATTGTTACAATACTTCACTGATTTCTAGAAGGTGACCATCGGGATCACGAAAAAAACATCGAATTTCACCATTGCGATCATTTGGTGGGGTCAAGAACTTTGCCCCACGTTCTTGCAATATCTCATAAGCTTTCTGGCAATCAGGAACTCGAATCGTCAATTGGTGACTTACAATATCCGGATCATTGGGAGGAGTAAATGTGACGGACGGTTTGTCAACTGTTGGACCTCCTCCGGTAACCAGTAGAATCCATGCTCCCTGAAATTGAAGCACACAGGAGGTGCCTCCATACTCTCGATAGACTTCAGCCCCTAATACGTCGCGGTAGAAATTGCGAGATCGATTTAGATTACTTACAACCAGTAACTGAGTAAGTTCGACTCCTTCAGATGGAAAATTATCCATGGCTTTGTTTTTGCATAACGGTCTTGCCACTAACCCAAATATGGCTTTTTGTTTGTATTGTAACTAACGAAAGGTGAGCTTTATAACCAAGAGCAGCAAATTGCACACAAGTTGCATTTTGATTAATGCGCGTTTTTTGAATTGTCAATTTAATTGACAGTAAAGACTATTCTAATAAAGTCAAATTTTGCATGTTAGGTTATGGCCAAATATTTATTCAGGAATGTTTTTAAATACAGGAGGTTTACAGATTTGGTAATGGAGCTAATTATCGAGGTATTAATCGTTTTTTCTTACCTACAGTTTAAATAGGATGTTCGTCCCGCTCATGTTGGGACTGTCGAACAAAGCATTATTACAGCGGTGTTTATCATGGATATGAAGTGCCGGCGTTAATTGCATTCCCTACACTTCAATATTTCCAATCCGGTTAACGGATTTCTCCAAACCTATTATTCTTCATCGTTAAAAATTTCTTCGATCTGCTTTTCAAAAAGTCTTGCAATTTTAAAAGCCAGCGGTAAACTGGGATCGTACTTTCCATTTTCAATCGCGTTAACAGTCTGCCGTGATACATCTAATGCGCTTGCCAGATCTGCCTGAGTCCAGTCGCGCTCAGCCCGGAGTACTTTCAGTCGGTTTTTCATTTGTATCTTCTTAGGTTTATTAGCAGAGAAATGAAATAGGAAAGGGCGATTAATACGATTAATCCAGAAATTTCCGCATCAAAGGGTATCACATTTGTAGCATCTAACATTGTATAACTGACACCGCCTACAACGGCCATTCCCAATGAAACTCCCATAGCCTCTAGTTGAATTTTTTGTACCATCTCATCCATTTCCCTCAAATGTTTGATGTTTGCTATGATCATTCCGATACCAATTCCAAAATTCAGTAGTATGACCGGCACGTTTATCAGATCATTTGATCCCCAAAACAACTCATGTCCATAGGTTGCTAATGCAACAGATAAAACCCATAGAGTAGTCCAAATTGCGAGAGTAACTGTTTTATTTCTGGTCCTCTTCTCCCAATCACCTGATTTTCCTTTATTACTATTCATATGTAATCCTTGTTTGTCTTTATGTTAAGCTTACTTTACAAATAGTACGATTAAAATTTATATGTGTCAACCTACCTTTACATTATTATTGGAATAATATTTGGTGATTTAAACTATCAACATTTAAAGTCTGGAAAGCTGCGTTTTAATTCGATGTGGATATTGAGCAACTTTATTGAATTAGATATAACTATGGGGAATGGGAAAATAATCTAGCCCTATAGCGTCTTCACGCATAACCGGCAAGAGCCTACACCGAAGATTTGGTTTTGAAGCGCAGGAGAGAGGCGTATCCGTTTGAAGCATTTGTCTTATGGCGAGTGTTTTAAAAATTCGTTTTATGCTTACAAACATTTAAGAGATTATTGCCTCAGAATTATTATACATCTTAAAGTGAGTTTATCCGTATAATGTTCAAATATAACTCGCGGAGAAAAAATTATGAAGCTTTACAATAGGAAGGAAGTTGCTGAAATTCTAAAGAAAGCTGTCGATAACTCTTTAACGGATGATACTGATTCGCCTAACGGATTGTCCATTGATGAATTACAGCACATCGCATCGGAGACGGGGATTGATCCGGAACAAATTACACGTGCTGCTGCCGAAATTGATGTAAAGGCCGGAACTTATGAGCCGACTTTTTGGGGAGGGCCTTTTTCATTTAATAGCCGTGTTTCGGCAGAGGGTGAGATAACGGATGCTCAATGGGAAGAGATGCTCATTTCTATACGGGAGTTTTTCCAATCTAAAGGGGAAGTTACCGCCAGGGAATCAGTTTATGAGTGGAGCTCTCCGTGGGGTACCACCAATTCGGCCCAGGTAACTGCCCTGAAAGATGATGGGAATACGAAGATCAGTGTTAGTTGGAATGGCCCCCTCACCGCAATCCCATTTTACATACCGGTGCCTTTAGCTGCAATTGGATCCGTGCTATTTGCGTCTGAATTCCTTGAATTTGCTAGCGTACCCGGTATGGCCTTTGCAATATTGGCAACGGGACTTACTTTCTTGGCCGGGCGGTGGGCGCTTCGCAGGCACCTGAATAAGGGGTTTAAAAAACTCCGCAAAATGGTAGCTGAATTGAACGTTATTGCCAACCTGAAAAACAGGAATTCTGAAAATGTTTTGAGTCAAACCAATGCAGGTCAGACGCAGCCCGATACTAAGAATCCTCTTTCTCAAATAGAAATAGATGAAGGGCAAAGTAACGATAAACTCGATAGCGAGACGGCACGACGCCATCGTTCTCGAACATAATTGAAGCTTGTAATCGCCTCCGGTATTAAAATTTATAGCATAGATTAAACTAATTTATAGGAATAGGCTTATTCTAATGGGTTAAGCCATATAACGGTCCACCGCATAACGGGCGTGCAAAACAGCGCTGAATTTGTGTTAAAATGTACTACGGAACTAAAATATAAACAGGCAGGCGCGTAGCCCATCAAAGCCTTGGCGTAGGTGGGAGGCAAGGCTGCTTAATGCGCTGTGTTAGGTATTTTGTAATTTATTGACTAAAAATTCTCTGAATTACTGATTCTGAGTGTTGAGTTATGTCGGATTTTATGTATGTATTTATGTCTTGAAAACCAG
>Ga0102928_1002142_pt1 | contig 11855 bp, 14 predicted proteins | sample SalPonR1_B_D1_MG_FD_78504 | JGI IMG/M metagenome (GOLD analysis project Ga0102928, IMG submission 78504) | Salt pond soil microbial communities from South San Francisco under conditions of wetland restoration - Salt Pond MetaG R1_B_D1_MG | ecosystem: Environmental > Aquatic > Marine > Intertidal...
CCGCCACGCCGATGGCCACGTCGGTCTGGCCCTCGCGCCACGGACGGCCGAAGGTGTCACTCATCACCACCGCCACGTCCGCGCCGAGCTCGGCGAAGCGTTCGCGGAAGCGGCGACAGGAGGCGTCGGGGTCGACGGGCAGCACCAGGACCCGGTCGTGGCCGCCGCTCGAGGACTGATCCACCCCCGAATTCGCACAGCAGAACCCGTGGTGGGTCTCGGTGATCAGGACGGGGCCGATCTGGCGGATCACCCGTTTGGATTCCTGCAGCACCACCTCCACCACGCGAGGGTCCTTCTCCCAGCGTTCGCCCCAGGAACGGGCGAACGCCGACGGCTCCACGTCGGCCAGGTCGATGGCCCGACCCTCCGCCTTCGACACGATCTTCGACGTGATGACCACCACGTCACCGTCGGCGAGGCGATCACCCGACGACGCCGCCGCTTCGTGGACCATCGCCGCCAGATCGTCGCCGGCGACGACCTCGGGCAGCCCCTCGACCCCGAAGATCTCCAGTCGCGTCACGGCTCAGTCGGGCAGCGAGTCGAGGAAGCCGACAATGGCCTCGTTCACCGCATCGGGATGGGTGAGGTTGGCGGCGTGGGCGCCCGGCACCGCCACCACGCCCGTCGATCCGCCGAGCCCGGCGGCCAGCCGCTCGGCCTTGTCCATGCTGATCGAGACGTCCTCGGTGCCGTGCACCACCAGCGCCGGGCAGGTGATCTCCCCGAGCCGGTCGGTGACGTCGTCACGGGTCATCAAGGTGGTGTGCGGCTGGAGCATCGCGTCGTTCGGCCGGGACCGCCACTTGGCGATCCACGGCGCACTCGCCTCGGCGTCGCTGATGATCAGCCCGGCGACCGCCTCGGCGAGTTCGTCGACGGGGCCCACCTCCAGCCACTGGTCGCGCATGCCGTCGTACAACGGCACGACTTCTGGATCCTCCACCCCCGCCTGCGTGTCGAGCAGGATCAGGGCACGGACGCGTTCGGGCGCCTTCAGGGCCACCCGCAGGGAGATGAAGCCGCCCTGGCTCATGCCGCCCACCACCGCACGATCGATGCCGAGGTGGTCGAGGAGGCCGAGGCAGTCGTCGGCCGAGTCCCAGTACGTGAACGGCTCGCCGTCGTACTCGGTGCGCCCGAAGCCCCGCTCGTCCCACGTGATCACCCGGTAGCGGTCACGCAGGGCGTCCACCTGGTGTACGAACATGTCGGCGTCCATGAGGAAACCGTGGGCCAGGATCACGGCGGGGCCGTCGCCGCCGGTGTCCTCGAAGTAGATCCGCTGGCCGTCGACGGGCGCGTAGGGCATGGGCGAACGGTACCGCATCGGCCAACATGGGCCGATGGCCGAGCCCGAATCCGATCAGCGACCCGTCTCCGAGATCTTCGACCCGTCCGCCTGGCTGGAGGTGGACGGCTTCGACTTCACCGACATCACCTACCACCGTGCCGTCGACGCCGGCGTGGTGCGCATCGCGTTCGACCGGCCCGAGATCCGCAACGCCTTCCGACCCCACACGGTGGACGAGCTGTTCACCGCCCTCGACCACGCCCGGATGTCGACCGACGTCGGGTGTGTGCTGCTCACCGGCAACGGCCCCTCGCCGAAGGACGGCGGGTGGGCGTTCTGCTCCGGCGGCGACCAGCGCATCCGCGGCAAGGACGGCTACAAGTACGCCGAGGGCACCACGGCCGAGTCGATCGAGCCGGGACGCGCCGGGCGACTGCACATCCTCGAGGTGCAACGGCTGATCCGGTTCATGCCCAAGGTGGTGATCTGCGTGGTGCCGGGATGGGCAGCCGGCGGCGGCCATTCACTGCACGTGGTGTCCGACCTCACCCTGGCGAGCCGCGAGCACGCCCGCTTCAAGCAGACCGACGCCGACGTGGCGAGCTTCGACGGCGGCTTCGGATCGGCCTACCTGGCCCGGCAGGTGGGCCAGAAGTTCGCCCGCGAGATCTTCTTCCTCGGCCGCGAGTACACCGCCGACGACATGGTGCAGATGGGGGCCGTGAACGAGTCGGTGCCGCACGCCGAACTGGAGGCGACCGCACTGCAGTGGGGCCGGGAGATCTGCGCGAAGAGCCCCACCGCCCAGCGGATGCTGAAGTACTCGTTCAACCTGATCGACGACGGGCTGGTGGGCCAGCAGGTGTTCGCCGGGGAGGCCACCCGGCTCGCCTACGGCACCGACGAGGCGCAGGAGGGCCGCGACAGCTTCCTCGACAAGCGTCCCGCCGACTGGTCCGCCTACCCCTACCACTTCTGACCCCGACCCCGACCCCGCACCCGACCCCGATGCCCGCCGAAACCACCGTTTGCGTAACGGATATGTTGGGACGCCCCAACGAAAGCGTCACGCAAACGTGGATGCACGCCCGACCGGCGGGGCGACCTCCCGTTTGCGTGACGGAAATGTTGGAACCCCCCGAAGAAGACGTCACGCAAACGTGGTGGGGTGAGGGGTCGTGAGGGTGGAGGTGGTGCGGATCGAGGATCCGGACGACCCGCGCTTCCGGCAGTTCCGGCTCAACGAGCGCGGCCTGGCGAGCCGGGCCGACAAGCGCGACGACGCCGGTGCCGGCATGTTCATGGCCGAGGGCGACCTGGTGGTGCAACGGGCATTCGACGCCGGATGCCGGCCCGTGGCGGCGCTGGTCGACATCGACCGGGTTCCCGACGTCGCCCACCGGCTCGGCTGCCCGGTGTACGGCGGCGGTGAACGGGTCCGCCAGGTCGTGTCCGGCCTCGGCGTACCGCTGGCGATCATCGCCCTGTTCCACCGACCCGCCCGGCCCACGGTCGCCGAACTGGCCGCCACGGCGTCGCGTCTCGTGATCGCCGAGGCCGTCGACAACCCCGCCAACGTGGGTTCGATCATCCGCAACGCCGCCGCCCTCGGCTGGGACGGCCTCGTCCTCGACCACACCAGCGCCGACCCGCTCGCCCGCCGGTCCACGCGTGTGGCCATGGGCACCGTGTTCTCGCTCTCCCATGCACGCACCACCACCCTCGCCGACGACCTGGCTGCTCTCGACGGGTGGCAGCTCGTGGCGATGACTCCGTCCCCCGACGCCGAGGATCTCCACCGCGTGCAGCCGGCGGCACGCGTCGGCGTACTCGTCGGCAGCGAACGCGCCGGGCTCAGCCGGGAACTGCTGGCACTGGCGACGCCGGTGCGGATCCCGATGGCCGCCGGCGTCGACTCGCTCAACGCTGCTGCAGCCACGGCGATCGCCTGCTACGCACTCGGCCCACGACTGCCCTGAGCGCACCGCTCGACGCGGCCGTTCCGATCGACGGATCCGGTAGAACGGTCGCCGATGACTGCCGTGCTGCTCCTCTCGTGTCCCGACCAGCAGGGCGTGGTCGCCGCCACTGCCGACTTCATCGCCCGCCACGACGGCAACATCGTGCACGCCGAGCAGCACGTCGACCCCGGCACCGGCAACGGCGACGCGGTGTTCTTCCAGCGGGTGGAGTTCGAGCTCGACGGCTTCGGCCTCCCACGCGACCGGATCGAGAGCGGCTTCTCCCCCGTCGCCGAACGGTTCGGCATGAACGTCGACCTCCGCTTCACCGACACCCCGATGCCCACGGCGCTGATGGCCTCGAAGCAGCCGCACTGCCTCTACGACCTGCTCACCCGTTGGCGCAGTGGCGAACTGCCGATGGACCTCCGGGTGGTGATCTCCAACCACCCCGACCACGCCGACATCGCCGCCCACATGGGCGTGCCCTACGTCCACCTTCCCGTCACCCCCGACACCAAGCCGCAGCAGGAGCGAGATGTGCTGACGGCGCTCGCCGAACACGGGGTCGAGCTGGTGGTGATGGCTCGCTACATGCAGATCCTCAGCGACGGATTCGTCGCTGCATACCCCAACCGGATCATCAACATCCACCACTCGTTCCTGCCCGCCTTCATCGGCGCCAACCCGTACCGGCAGGCACACGACCGGGGCGTGAAGCTGATCGGGGCCACGGCGCACTACGCCACCGCCGACCTCGACGAGGGCCCGATCATCGAGCAGGACACCGTGCACGTCACCCACCGCGACGACGTCCGCCGGCTCACCGCCCGGGGTCGCGACCTCGAGACGATCGTGCTCGCCCGGGCGGTGCGCGCCCATCTCGAGCACCGGGTGCTCGTCTACGGCCGCAAGACCGTCGTGTTCAGCTGATCCACCCGGCGACGGTGACCGACCGTCAGCGCGACTCCGACCCAGGGTCGAGCACCGATCGGCGTTGCGCCATGGTCTCGAGGATCTCCTTGGTGCGGTCCGTCATCCCGAGGCCCTTGGTGGTCGGCCAGGCGGTGAGCTCGTCCTTGGCGAACTCGGTCCACCTCACGATGAGGTCGAAGAGTTCGAGCTGGAACGTGGCGAAGAGCACCGACACGTGCACGCGCTCGGGAAAGGGGTGGCGACCCTCGAGGTAACCGGAGTTGATCTCCAGGATCTGCTCGTAGGTCTCGGCCGCGTCGGCGGCCAACGCGTCGAGCGCCGCCATGGCGTCGTCGATGGTGCCGAGATCGGCGAACAGCAGTCGCAGGAGCACCTCGGCTTCGATGAGCGGGGGCTGGGGCTCGGTGGCCATCCACGCCTCGAGCGCGGCCCGTCCTGCGTCGGTGATCGTGTAGACCGTGCGGGTCCGCTCCCCGACCGATTCCTTCTCCGACGTGGCCATCCCGTGCTCGACGAGCTTCTTGGGCTCGGCGTACAGGAGCCGTTCGGACTTCGGCCAGGCGAAGCGCAGGCTGCGCGTCGCCTGCTGGGTGAGTTCGTACCCGCTCCACGGCCGCAGCGCCAGCAACGACAGGACCGCGTACGACGATGTGGTGAGGCGTGACGGCACGCTCTTGACTTTACTGCAGGCTGCAGTATTCTGCACCGTGCAAGTTGCAGTAAAAGCGGAGTCGCAACCGGACTCCTCCTCGGGGAAGGACTCTCATGGACGTCACGGACTACATCGGATACGTGGCATCGGAGGGCGACCGGTTCGCCACCGCAGCCGAACACGGCGATCTCGACGTCGACATCGCACCGTGTGACGGGTGGGACATGCGCGCCCTGGTCCGGCACCTCGGCCTCATCCACCTGTGGGCAGCGGGCAACGTCGCGTACACCGACGACGACTGGCTGGACGCCGACGACATCCCGGACATGGCGCGCTACTGGCCCGAGCTCGGGTCGGTGTGGCCCGACGACGCCGACCTCGTCGCCTGGTACCGACGGACCAAGGAGAATCTGGTGCAAGTTCTCGAGTCGGCGCCGGCGGATCACCACTGCTTCAGCTTCCTCCCGGCGCCGACGCCGGTGACGATGTGGTCGCGCCGGCAGGCCAGCGAGATCGCGATCCACCGATTCGACGCCGAGCAGGCGCGAGGGATCACGACCCACTTCGAGCCCGCGTTCGCTGCGGACATGCTCGACGAGCTCCTGTCGGGGTTCGCTCCGCGGTCGGGTTCGGAGGAGATGGGCGTCGATTCCGAACGGCTCCTGCATGTGCACGCGCACGACGTCGACGAGCACTGGTACCTGACCATCGGCCCGAACGGCGTCGCCACGGATCGCGACGGCGGCGACGCCGATCTCACCGTCACGGCGACCGCCGCCGAGCTGTACCTGCTCATGTGGAACCGGACCGACGAATCGAGCGTGACTCTCGCGGGCGACGCCGAACTGATGGGCCTCTGGCGGACGAGCTGCCGGGTTCGCTGGTCGGGAGGCGAGTAGCCGCTCGGATGGACGGAGGAGACGATCGGTGCGGGCGAGCGAAGCCCGCGCCTGGTTGCGCAGCGCCTGACGGGATAGGTTGCCCCGATGCTCCGCCAGGTCGTCGCGTTCCGATGGGCAGGGAGATCCTCCGGCGAGCGGATCGTGGTCCGGCACGACGGGATACCGCGGTGAGCTCGACGGTGCTTCCACACGATTCGCCCACCACCGACGGACTCGACCCGTGATCGAGCGTCTCGACGACCACGTGACCGCTCGCGCGCCCGAGCCGTTCGCCGGACCCGACCACCCGATGCGCACGATCACACGCTCGATCGCCTCCGGCGAGCCGTGGACGCAGGACGTCGCCGACCGGGTCACCGCCGGGTTCGACTCGATGGCCGAGGGCTGGTCGTCGACACACGTGGACGACACGCGTGCCGCACCGGTGCGCGATGCGCTGCATCGGGGCGACGTGCCGATCGACGGTGACTGGCTCGAGCTCGGGTCGGGTACGGGGGCCGGCACCCGGGTGCTGCACGACCGCGTCGGTTCGCTGACGGCGACCGACCTGTCGGCGGAGATGCTCCGTCACGCACCCGGCGATCTCGCGCCCCGCGTGCGCGCCGACGCCTCGCTCCTCCCGTTTCGCGACCACAGCTTCGACGCCGTCCTGATGATCAACATGCTGCTGTTCCCCGGCGAGGTCGATCGGGTGCTGCGGACCGACGGTGTCGTGGTGTGGGTGAACACACTCGGGGACCAGACGCCCATCCACCTCCCGGCTGACGAGGTGGTTCGGGCACTCCCGGGTCGGTGGACGGGGCGGACGGCACAGGCGGGCACCGGCTTCTGGCTGACCGCCCGCCGAGCCTGACGGTCAGTCGGGCCGGGCGTCGCCGACAGTCAGCCCGCCGAGGCGGTGCGGCGCGAGCGGCGGCCGCGAGGTGCGCTGCCGCTCGGCTCCCACGTGAATCGGGTGAGGGCGATCACCAGCCCCACCGCACCCCACGCGGCGATGAACGCCAGCGCCGCCCAGTCGAACGCGGGTGGCTCGACGAACGGCGTGAACGCGTCCTGGAACGACTCGGCGAACGGCTTCAGCGGAAACAGGTCGCCCACGGTCCGGATCCACTGCGGACCGTCGTCGACCTGGATGAACACGTTCGACACGAACGCCATCGGCAGGATGATGGCGTTGGCGGCGGCCGACGCCGAACTCGCCGACTTCACCAGTGATGCCAACGCCATCCCGAGTGCGGCGAACGCACCGACTCCGACCACGAACGTCACGAACGCCGCCGGCATCTTCGCCGGCTCGATCTCGAGGTCGTACACCGTCACACCCAGGGTGAGCATCAGCACGACGCCGACGAACGCGATGACGATCGCCGACAGGATGAACCCGGCGATGTAGATCCACGTCGGCAACGGCGTGCCACGCCACCGCTTGAGGACGCCCTCGTCGCGACGGATCGGCACCATGTTGGCCAGGTTGGTGAACGTCGCCGACACCGCCGTGAACGCAGCCAGACCACCGGTGTAGAACTGCTGCGCGGAGATCTCGCCGTCGGGCGTGTCGAACGTGCCGCTGCCGAACAGGGCGTTGAACAGCACCAGCATCACGAGCGGCAGCCCGAGCGTGAAGAACACCGCCACCGGGATCCGCACGAACGTCACCAGCTGGTAGCGGGTCTGGGCGGCCAGCTGTGCGGCGGTGGAGGGGAATCCGCTCACGACGACTCCACCTGCCCGACGTTCTCGGTCAGCGACAGGTACACGTCCTCCAACGACACCCGGCTCACCGAGAGCGACTCGAGCTCGACCCCTTCGTCCAGTGCCCAGCCGGTGATGCGATGCACCGCGGCAGTCGGCTGGTCGACGTTGGCTTCCACCAGCCGGCCCGACACCCGGATGTCGACCTCGAGCAGGCTGCCGAACGTCGCCTGAGCGGCGCCGGGGTGGAACCCGTCGGGCAGCATGAAGCTCACGACGGTGCCGCTCACCTGGTTCATCAGCTGCTCGGGAGTTCCCTCGGCGATGAGCCGGCCGTGCGAGAGCACCCCGACCCGGTCGGCCAGGTGCTCGGCCTCGTCGAGGTAGTGGGTGGTGAGCAGCACCGTGGTGCCGTCGTCGCCGAGCGACTCGATCAGATCCCACGAGCGCCGCCGCGCCGACGGGTCGAACCCGGTGGTGGGCTCGTCGAGGAACAGCAGCTCCGGCCGGCCCACGATCCCCAGCGCCAGGTCGACGCGCCGCCGCTGGCCGCCCGACAGCGACCCGATGCGATCGTCGACCTTCTCGTCGAGACCGGCCAGCGCCACCACCTCGTCGAGCGATCGCGGGTTGCGGTAGCAGCCGCCGTACAGCTCGATCACCTCGCGGACGGTGAACTCCGACTCCACCCCCGACGACTGCAACACGATGCCGATGCGATCGCGGAAGTCACGTCCGGCATCGGACGGGTCGACGCCGAGCACCGACACCGACCCGGAGCTGGCCGTGCGATGACCCTCGAGGATCTCGACCGCCGTGGACTTGCCGGCGCCGTTCTCCCCGAGCAGCGCATACACCTCGCCGGCATCGATGTGGAACGAGAGGCCGTCGACGGCTCGGACCGCGCCGTAGTACTTGTGCAGATCGGAGACGTCGACGACGGGCATGGCAGGGAGAAGTTACCGGGAGGGCTTCGCCGAGGAGATGGGCAGACCCGTGTCGTTGCGCAGGTGCTCCGCGGCCGGAACGAAGTACGCCATCAGCTCCTCGGCGACGCCGTCGGGGACGTCGCGTTCGGCGCACACCCGCTCCACGGCGGCAGCCATGTGGACCAGCCACCGGTCGCGTTCGAGCGGACCGACGTGGAACGGGAAGTGGCGCATCCGCAAGCGGGGATGTCCACGCTCCTCCATGTAGGTGGTCGGGCCGCCCCAGTACTGGGCGAGGAACAGGGTCAGCCGGTGACGGGCACCGGTGAGGTCGGGCTGCTCGGGATACAGCGGGAGCAGCACCTCGTCGGTGGCGACGCCGTCGTAGAACGCGTCGACCAGATCCTCGAAGAACGGCATTCCGCCGACCCGGAAAAACAACGTGGGCGCCGTGTTGTCCACGGCGCCCACGCTAGGGGGATTCTCCGCAGAACGAGGGGGAATCGTTCCGGGAGTGTCCGGGCACGGCCCGCTGCCGGGGGGAGCAGCGTGGCCGTACGCGATCGGTGTCGCTCAGGCGAACATGGCCTCGGCGTCGAACTTGCGGTACTCGACCAGTTCCTCGGTGTTGATCACGAAGGGGGTCGAGTCGTTGCAGGGGTCGAGGACCACTGCGTCGTCGGTGGCGAGCAGCACCAGCACCGTCATGACGTCGTGGTCGGCGGTCTTCAGCTCGATCACGTCGCCTGCGTGCAGTTCTTCCATCAGCATCGTCGTCATGTGCGTGTTCCTGTTCCTCGATCTCGCAACGGCGTGGTCCCGCCGGTGCGGAACATGATGACGTCGTTGCTCAAGACATCGGTAAGAACCCTGTAGACCTTGAGATATTCCCGTTCGTCGATGTGACGAAACACACAGCGCTGTTCGGAGAGAGCAGAGCTCAGTGGAAGTCGGGCTCCGCGTAGTCCGGGAAGATGTCGGGGAGCCCGTCGCTCACCTTCACCGGGTACACCGGATCGCGCTTGGCGAGGAAGCTCTCCACACCCTCCTTCGCGTCGGCGCTCGCACCGCGTGACGCGATGCCACGCGAGTCCACCCGGTGAGCTTCCATCGGGTGATGGGCGCCGAGCATGCGCCACAACATCTGCCGGGTCAGCGCCACCGAGACCGGGGCGGTGTTGTCGGCGATCTCCCGAGCGATTTCCTGTGCCGCTGCCAACAGCTCGTCCGGAGCGTGCACGCTGCGCACGAGGCCGCGTTCGAGCGCCTCGGCGGCGGGGAACACGCGGCCGGTGTAGCACCACTCCGCAGCGGTGCTGATGCCCACCAGGCGCGGCAGGAAGAACGACGAGCACGCCTCGGGCACGATGCCGCGACGGGCGAACACGAAACCGAACCGGGCGGTGTCGGCAGCGAGGCGGATGTCCATCGGCAGCGTCATGGTGGCGCCCACACCGACGGCAGCGCCGTTGATCGCCCCGATGACCGGCTTGGTCGACTCGAAGATGCGCAGCGTGAGCATGCCACCGCCGTCACGCGGCACCCCGACGTCGGTCTGAACGTCACTGCCTCCCTCGGCGAACGTGTCACCCCCGCGCCCGAGGTCGGCGCCGGCGCAGAACGCCCGCTCACCCGAGCCGGTGACGATCACGGCGCGGACGTCGTCGTCGGCGTCGACCTGGTCGAACGCATGGATCATCTCGCGCATCATCGTGCCCGTGAACGCATTCATGCGATCGGGCCGGTGGAGGGTGATCGTCGCGATCGACTCCTCCACGTCGTACAGGATCTCGGTGTACTCCATCCGCCGAACGTACCCAGCCCGGATCACGCCCGGAGAACCGTCCGGCCCGGCGGGGCTAGACGTCGAGGAACTTGCTCGCCGCGATTCCGGAGCCGATGGCCCCGGCCAATGCGCCGATGACGAACATGATCAGCATCACGGTCTGGTCGTAGCCGTCGACCACCACCAGCGCGGAGAATCCGCTGTTGTCGGGGAAGTCCTGCACGCCCTCGGTCCACTGCGAGTTCCACGCCCACAGGCCCACGCTGGCCAGGGCGCCACCGATGATGCCGTGCAGCAGACCTTCGAGCATGAACGGGATGCGGATGAACCAGTCGGTGGCGCCGACGAGCTTCATCACCTCGATCTCGCGTCGGCGGGCGAAGATCGCCGTGCGGATCGTGTTCCAGATCAGCAGGATCGCCGCCAGCAGCAGGAACACCGACAGCAACAGCAATCGGAACCCGAAGAAGCTCTGCAGCTGGGTGATCAGGCTGATCTGGTCCTCGGCGAAGCTCACGTCGTACACGCCGGGCAGTTCGGCGAAGGCGTCCGACACCTGCCGGAGCAGGTCGACGTCGGTCTCGGGCGTGGGCACCGCCTTGAACTGGGTGAGGATGTTGTCCTCGTCGAGCAGGTCGCGCACCCCGGGTTCACCGGCGAAGATGCGGTCGGCCTCGGCGAGGGAACACTCCTCGTCGCAGTAGGTGGACTCGGCGATGAACTGGTCCTGTCCCTCGAGCGCATCCTGCACCAGCTGCCTCTGGTCGGCAGTGGCCGTCGGGTTCATGAACACGATCATCTCGACACCGCCTTCCCAGCGGGCGAGCAGGTTGTCGAAGGCGTGCTGGCTCAGCAGCGTGAGCCCCACGCCGAGCAGCGAGATCGCCGCCGTGATGATGGCGGCGACGGTGAGCGTGGCGTTACGGCGGAAACTGTCGAAGGTCTCGCGCAGGGTGTAACGAAGTCGGGACAACATGGGTTCGGATCAGCTCACTCGTAGACGCCGCGCGCCTGGTCTCGCACGATCACACCGCGGTCGAGCTGGATCACGCGCTTGCGCATCGTGTTCACGATCCGCTGGTCGTGGGTGGCCATCACCACCGTCGTGCCGGTCTTGTTGATGCGATCGAGCAGCCGCATGATGCCCTCACCCGTGGCCGGGTCGAGGTTGCCCGTGGGCTCGTCGGCGAGCATGATCAGCGGCCGGTTCACGAAGGCCCGGGCCACCGATACGCGCTGCTGCTCACCACCGGACAGCTGGTGCGGCAGGCGATCCTCCTTGCCGGCGAGGCCGACGAGGTCGAGCACGGCGGGCACCTGCTGCTTGATCACGTGCGTCGGCCGGCCGATCACCTCCTGCGCGAAGGCGACGTTCTCGAACACGTTCTTCTCGAGCAGCAGCTTGTAGTCCTGGAAGATGTTGCCGATGTTGCGGCGCAGGTGCGGCACGCGGCCCGGCGGCATGTCGACGATGTTGCGGCCGGCGACCCAGACGGCGCCGCGCTCGGGGCGATCCTGACGGTTGAGCATGCGCAGCAGCGTGCTCTTGCCGGACCCCGAGGGGCCGACGAGGAACACGAACTCGCCTTTGGCGACGTCGAAGCTGGCGTCGCGCAGCGCGACGACCTCCTGCGAATAGCTCTTGGTGACGTTCTCGAGTCGAATCATGAGGTTCCTGCCCGGAAACGGGGCTCGCAAAG